>Ga0315314_1003213_pt1 | contig 12954 bp, 14 predicted proteins | sample TDP9_MG_FD_203631 | JGI IMG/M metagenome (GOLD analysis project Ga0315314, IMG submission 203631) | Freshwater sediment microbial communities from Lake Towuti, South Sulawesi, Indonesia - TDP9 | ecosystem: Environmental > Aquatic > Freshwater > Lake > Sediment | place: Indonesia: South Sulawesi...
CTATGGAGAGTGGTCCTTTCTCCACTCTCAGGAACTCGAACTCAGTGCCGCGCTGCACAGTCGACTTCGCAAGCTGTCTTCGGTACTTCATGTCCTCCTCGGTCAGCCCGGTTATGGGGACGATTATAGCTATCTTCAACCACCATCATCCTCTAGTCTTCTTGATCGTTTCGTTTATTAAGGTGGAAGCCTCGTCCAGCGCGTCTGATACCTTGTTTCTTTCCCGTATCATTTTTGTCTTGAGAGCGTGATAGTCTGGGCTGCCAGAGTTCATATGCGCCAGCTCGATGACGGGCTGGAGCACGGGTATCTGCTTGGCGAGGTATGATGCTCCGTACCTGTCCTGACCGTACCTGCCCACGACCGTGTACAGCACCGAGTCCAGGATTCGGCTCAGTCTCATGAGGCAGGAGTTGATGTTCGTGGTCCAGTGCTGGAACCGAGTGGTTCTTGTTCGAAGCTTAGAGATCTCCTCGGTCGTTGCGTTCAACCTCGTCGCCTCCCTCTTGAGCCTCTCGGCTTTGCTCGCCAGTGTGGAGAGGTCCATGGCTCCCTTTGCCTTGGATTGCAGGTCGTTCAGGGTCGTGAGGATCTCGTCCGCCACGGTGACGAACTCGAACGGGAGGATGGTGCTGTTGCAGAGCCTGAGAACCGAGGTCGCGTACACCCTCGCCGCCCTCATCTCCGCCTCCATGTCCACCTTGTCCATCGTGTCCTCGGTGCTGTGGTACCACGAGCTCAGAACGGCGCCTGCTGTCTTCTCCAGCACGTCCGGCGGAAAGCCGGTCCTCTCGTTCACGGCTGGAAGCCCCAGTCCGAAGAAGGACTGGTCTCCCGTCTTCGCCAGGCGTCCGCTCTTCGGGTCCTCGCCCAGAACGTCTTTGACCACGTCTTGCCTGAACTTCCTGATCTCGGGCGTGTTGTTGGAGGTCCACCTCACGGTCCCCTTCATGCCCGGGGAGTCGCAGTTCAGGTAGGCGATCGCGTTCCTGTTCAGGTCGCCCCAGAAGTTGTCCACGTACCAGGTGGAGCCCTCCATGATGCCCGTCTCGTGAGCCGTCCAGAACGCGAACCTGACACTCCTCCTGAGGTGCTTCCTGTGCTTGGCAAGAACTCTTGCAAGCTCTAGGACGAGCGCGTTTCCGGTCGCGTTGCACGTGACCCCTCCGCCCCAGGCGTCGAAGTGTCCGCCCACGATGACGAACTTCTCCGGCTCCTCTCCGCCCTTGAGTTCGGCGACGACGTTCGAGATTCTCCTCCACTCCTTCGTGGCTTCAGCCCTCAACCACACCCGGACTCGCCCCTTCTCGCAGAGGCTCTTCAGGCGCAGTCCGTCCGCTCTGCCCACGGACACAACTGGGATCTTAGGCCAGGTCTCAAGGTCTTCTGGCGTTGGGTTGCCCCAGACCGACTTCACCGTCCCCAAGGGCAGGATGCTCGAGTCTGGCTCGCCCCAGTTCATCTGGACCTGCGCCGCGGCTCCATGGGCTTGCGCCAGCCTCACCTTCTCGGGGCGGGGTGGAGCGTAGGACAACTCAGCGAGCGTGATCTTGCCCTCGACATCGACTCCTTTGTAGTACTCTTCTCCACCAGACCGAACGTAGACCAGTTCACCTTCGATCCCCTCCGGAGGGGTTGAGGCTATGTGGGCGTAGGCTGCGCACTTGATGGCTCTCTTCGCAGGCTCTGTGAGTCTTAGCTCGGCTTTTCCGGGGAAGCTCACGTAGCCGTCGAAATCGTAGACGTGACAGTCGAGTCCGCTCTCCTCGAGGGTCTTCTTGAAGTAGGCTACTGCCGTTCGTTCCTCTGAACTTCCCGCGAGGCGCTGCGGAACGTTCTCCGAAAGCCACTCTATATGCTTCCAGATGTTCCTCGCTGAGGCCTCGCCGAGAACCCTCCGCTCGAGTTCATGATCCGAGATCCGGCGCAATGGAAGGCACCTTCGTTACACGTCTTCCCCCAGCGAAGATAAGCGTTGACGTGGAGTTGAAGGTTAAGTTGAACCGACCATCGCAACCTCTCCCGTTAATGAATCGCGATACCTTTCGTAGTCTAATAGGGCGCGAGTCAACACATGCGCGCTGTCTTATTCTTGGCCCAAAGCTCGAACAGGGACGGAGCTTTCTCCTCTGCGGGATGCGGCTTGCGTGCCCTCGTACTTCGGCTTTGAGGCTACCAGTTCGGAGGGTGCACCATCTGGAGAACCAAAGGGATAGAGCAGAACAGTGAGAGAACCAGATCGAAGGCTCAGAGGGGCCGGGGATATCAAGCTTGGACTTGCTACGAGTGTGATCGGGGGATCGGTTGGCTAACCCATAAATACCTGAAGTAAGATACATCTTACAAGGTAATGTGCATGAGTCTGGATTTCACGAGGCTTTCGGAGAAAGGACAGATAGTTATTCCGAGCGAGATGAGGAAGAGGCTGAAGCTCAAGGAGGGCACACGTTTCATCATTCTTGGGTTGGATGACACCATCGTCCTGAGAAAGCTCGAACCCTCTCAGGAAAGACTTAGACTAAAGCAGCTGCTGGCCAAATCCAGGGCGAAGGCAGAGAAGACCGGATTTGACCAGAAGGAAATAGCGAGGCTTATAGAGTCTTCCCGAAAGGCTACGGCATGAAGATCACTCTTGACACGAACATCCTCGTCTCAGCCTTCATCTCCCGAGAGGGGCAGTCGGCGGCACTGCTCGACATTGTTCTAACCCTCCCTGAGATTCGGCTAGTCCTATCTGAGCCCATTCTCGCCGAGTTCAAGGACGTTCTGTCAAGATCCGAGGTCAGAGAGAGGTTTCGTTATTCCACGAGAGACATCGAACAGTTCGTTGACGCTCTCCGCAGTGCCTCAAAGATGGTCGTGCCCACATCCGATTTCAAGGTTGTCGACGAGGATCCTAAGGACGACATTGTAATCGATACTGCCTGCGATGGGAAGGTCGACTACATCGTTTCGGGAGACAGCCACCTGCAAAGACTGAGGCTCTTCAGAGGCATTCGAATAGTCAAGCCAAGAGGCATGCTCGATATCATCGTAGGAAGATTCGGTGACTTCATAGTCCCCGAAGGAGAGTTGGATAACCCGTGAACTTAGAATTGCTTACCGCCTAGTGAAGCCCGCCACTCGGATCTACAATTGGCTACAAGCTCGACACATCAGACATATCCAAGGCGAAAAAGGAGCTCGGCGACTGTATGCACACTAATGAAAGAAGTCAGACCCTACATCCTAAGGATGGGCTCTCTCAAAAGTAGCAGTTGGTAGCGCTCCTCTCCTTCTCCCTCCTAGCCACCTAGAGAGCCGAGTGCATGTATAGGCCCGGCTGGTCGGGCTTCCTGGACCTCCACACACGCTTGGGCGGTCCTACCAGGTGTTTCTCCTGGTACCACTTCATTCTCTCGTGGTCGAGCTCCACCCCGAAGCCCGGCCTCTGGGACACCTCTATCCAACCGTCCTTCTGGAACGGTCTCCCCTTGTAAAATTGAAACATGGGCACCGGATAGGCGGGGTAGAACTCCTCGGCGATCAGCCCGTTGGGCACGGCGGCGGTGAGCTGAGCGTTCGCCGGGTGCTCCGGCTTGTGGTGGGGCGCCATGAGGACGCCGTAAGACTCCGCGAGGCTGGCGATCTTCTTCCACGCGGTTGGTCCCCCGCAGTTCGTTGGATCCGCCTGGATGATGTCGCAGCACTCGTTCTCCAGCAGCCTCTTGAAGTAGAAGATGCCGTGCCACCCCTCGCCGGTTGCGATTGGGATCTCCGTCGCAGCCGCGAGCCTCGAGTACCCCTCGATATCCATCTTCCAGACCGGCTCCTCGAGCCAGGCTATGTCGTACCTCTCCAGCTTCTTAGCCATCCTCACGGCGACGTTCACGGTCCACCCGTTGTTGACGTCGAGCATGAGGTCGATCTTCGGTCCCACAGCCTCCCTCACAGCCTTGACCCGGGCTAGGTCCTCGTCCGGGTTCCGGAGGCCGATCTTCACCTTGACCGCCTTGTAGCCCTGCTCCAAGTACCAACGCTGCTCCTTGACGAGCTGTTCCCTGGTCAGGTTTATGCCTCCGCCGCTCCCATAGACCGGGACCTTGTCCCTGAAGCCGCCCAGGAGCCTGTAGACGGGCTGCTTCGTCACCTTGCCGACGATGTCCCAGAGGGCGACGTCGATTGCCCCGATGTCGCTGATCAGCTTCTCCTGCCCCTCCCACTGCATCTTGCTCCAAAGCCTCTCGACGTTCAGAGGGTCCTCGCCCATGATAGCTTCTGTGAGTCTGGCGGGTAGGGGTCCCTCATACATCGGGCTGAGCCCAGACACGCCCTCATCCGTCTCGATCTCGAACGCCTGGAAGGCGATCACATCGGAGAGGTGGTTGATCGCGTCGCGCCAGGGAAGCTTGTTATTCCACGGCGCTGGACCGTCCCTCGAGCCGTAAATCTTCTCGGTATATCTTACTCCCGTAATTTTCAAAGACGCTCACCGGCGCTTGATACGCGCCCTTTTAGCGGCTACTTCGACCTTCTGGGCGTCCATCCGTATTAAGCCGTTCGGGGCTCATGCTCTTGAACTCTGAGATCATCAAGCATCCACTCTATTGCGAATGTAAACCCGGTGCCACAAAGACCGGTGAAAGACACATGATCATTGTCCCAAAGACCTGCTGAGAAAGAGTGAGACTGCATCATCATAGCAGACGTGATAGTACAAGAAACCTTTTTGTCATGAGTAGAAGGACAAGCTAGAGGTTGGTGAACCAAGCCATGCCGAGGTTGCTCGACCCCATTAGCATAGGCACACTAAGGCTCAGGAATCGCATAGTGATGCCCCCCATGGCGACCAATAAGGCTACCAGCAATGGAAGAGTGACTGAGAGCCTTATCAAGCACTACACGGGACGCGCCAAAGGTGTAGGCTTAATCATCGTCGAGCATTCTTATGTGACCCCAAGTGGAAAGGCTGGTCCCAATCAGCTGGGAATACACGATGACAAGCTGATTTCAGGCTTGTCAAAGCTGATCAAAGCCGTCCACAGACACAGAACACCCATCACAGTCCAGATAAACCACGCCGGTGGAAGGACGATATCCAGAGTCACCGGGGTCCAGCCTGTCGGGCCATCTCCGGTACTCGTTTTCAGAGAGATCCCCCGAGAACTCAGTGCTGAGGAAATCGACGAACTGGTAGAGGCTTTCGGTCGGGCTGCCCGAAGGGCTGCTGAGGCAGGTTTTGATGCTGTGGAGGTTCATGGGGCACACGGGTTCCTCCTGAATCAGTTCCTCTCCCCGCTCACCAACAAGCGAAGTGACAGGTATGGGGGAAGTTTGGAGAAGAGGGCGTGCTTGCCCCTACGCGTCTTAGAGAGGGTTAGGAAGGAGGTCGGTCGAGACTTCCCTGTGTTATACCGACTGGGAGCAGACGATTTCATGGATGGAGGTTTGTCTCTGAAAGATACGGAGGTCTTCTCTGAGATGCTGGTGGGTGCAGGAGTGGACGCTATCGATGTTTCTGGTGGAATAGGAGGTGCGAACCCACAGGGTCTCAGTGGTCAGGGCTACCTGTTCCACCTCGCCGAGGGAATAAAGAAAGTGGTGAAGGTGCCGGTGGTTGGTGTCGGTGGCATCACCGAGGCGGAGTTTGCAGATAGGGCTGTCAGAGAGGGAAAAGTTGACCTAGTCGCCGTGGGTAGGGCGCTCCTCGCTGACCCTGACTGGGCGACGAAGGCGGTTAAGCGTCTCAAGAGGCAATGAGTCGTGTCGCTTCTTCCAAGACTTTTTCCATGGACCTTAGAACTTCACGGGCTCTATCGGATACCATCCGCATTGTTCCACTGAGAGGCATTCAATGATTATCTAAGCCGCCTGAGGGCTAGGCGCGTGGCTTACCTCGTTCGGATGCAACCCGGCAATATCCTCCTTATCTTCTTCCAAAATCCGTCGCCCACAAACCTTGGAGCTTGTCCAGCCACTCTCTTGGGAAAGGCTCTTCCACGGAGCAGCTGGTGGCTTCTTCAATCTGGCGTAGATCAGAAAAGCCTACCAGCACAGTGGAGATATCTTTGCTCATAAGGGCAAACCTTATCCCGGCTTGGGGAAGACTCTGAATCTCTCCCGATATCAAGAATCGGAGCTTCTTTGCTCGGTCCACGTCGGCTTCGTAATCGGCCCCCTCAACTAGGGTACCGCCAAACCCAGGCGCGGCATGCCCTTGGCGAGCCACGCTTCCTCCTAGAGCCCCTCCAGCCAACACCCTAATAACCACCACTCCCATCCCCCTCTTCGAAGCCTTTCTGATCAATAGCTTGAAATCGTTGCCGACAAATCCCGCAGGAACTGGAACCCCCGCGCTGGGATTCAACAGATTATAGTATGCCTGAACCACATCGAAGCGACCGCTGGCAACAATACGGTGTAGAGCTTCTGTCTCGCCAAGACCCGTAAACCCGCTGAATCGGAAGAGTCCCTGGAGCCTTAGCTCGTCAAAGACGTCGGCAACACCACCAGCTCCCAGAACATCAACCACTCCCAAAGTCTCCGGACGGATCCTTCCGCGTGCCAGAGCTACCTGCGGGTGAAGAAAAAACACATCCACCGATTCCCGTTTCAAACGGCGGAGACTCTCTTTCAGCGATTTTTTGACTGCGCCTCGAATGTCCCCTAGATCCTCGGCTCGAATACCGACCTTGGTTGCAACCACCACGTTTTTTGGCTGGAGTTCCCGCAGAACCCTCCCGAGATTCGTCTCCGAGATACCACTGCCGTAACTTGCGGCTGTGTCAAAATAGTTGATTCCCAGCTCTATTGCTCGACGTACAGCTTGAACCTGTTCCGCGTGTGAACCCCGTATCATGAGTCCGCCGACGTTGCCGCATCCAAACCCGATCTCCGAAACCTGAAGCTGTGTCTTCCCCAGTTCCCGGTATCTCATACAGATCACTCGTGTATCGTATACTCTAAACTTATAATAAGGAACTCATGGAACAGGACCAGAAGAACGAAGGAGTCTATTTGTTGGCGGCTTGTTCCATGCCATTCTTTGCGAGCTCTCTAGATAGTGAGCGCCAGGGCAGTCGCCGAAGACGTGGGCTACCGCCTCAAACAGACGAGGCGCTCCCGTCGTTAGCTGTCTGTTGCAGGATTCTATGGGTCTCCGCCTTGAATACGTCTGAAGCGTGAAAGACCTAAATAGTTTTGATACCAATTGGTATCGATTGATGAACATGTCCAAGGCGCAAGAGGTCATGGAGAAGGATGCCTATCAAGTCGCTGTGAGGTTGTCGAGAGCTGACTACACCCGTATCGAGGCGCTCGTGAATGCTGGGCTTTATCGGAGTTCGGCGGACTTCCTTCGCGAGGCTGTGAGAGACAAGCTCCGCGAGGTAGAAGTCATCAGTCTTCGAGACGTGAGCCTTGAAGAGGCTGAGAGGCTCATAGGAGAGTACCTAGATGAGCACCCAGGCGCAAGCTTCACCAGCGAGATCGCCGATGCGTTGGGCTTGGAGTACGGTCTGACCTTCAGGGCTGTTAGACGCATGCTTCAGAAGGGCGTTGTCAGGGGGGCTAGGCTCTGACCGTTCTAACCGAGGAGGGTGACGGCATCATTGGCAGACGAATTGTGTACGTTGCCCGAAAGGTCTCCGGACCGAGGCTCGTTATGAAGGGGGGCAGGCATAGGGGGCTTGAGGGAACACTCTATGACGCTGAGGCATACATCGACATCGCCATCGAAAAACAGCACACGGAATGAGAGGCTGAGAACAGACTAGGACCGCTCCGGGTTAGGAGTCCTTCACTCACAGACTACTTCCGGTACACACTGCACTTCTTTGCGGCGTCTACGAGCGCCCTGACGTTCTCGACTGGGGCGTCGAACGGCACTTCGCACTCGAACTCCTGCCTCACCCTGAACATTTCTCAGGCGTCGAGTCCTTACAGGCGATCATAGACCCGAGTAATCTGCTTGAGAAGCCCCAAAAAGAGGTGAGAATGGTGCATGCTTTCCTCACGTCTTGTTGAGCTCGGGCTTTTCCTCGAAATCCTTTCGATTTGAGGGTTCAGGGTATGCCTCTTTGAGGCGGATGGTTTTCAATCCGTTCTTCTCCATAAACCTCTTGACTTCCTTCTTTAGCAGATGTCGGTCTTCGGTTAGGAGATTTGAGGAGCTTAGGACCGCTGAGGCGAGGCTGAGCGCGTCTGCCACGTACAGGTTCAGCTCCACGATCAGATCCTTTGCCTTATCTCTCGACGCCGCTGTTGGAATAGATCTCAGGAAGCCTAGTTCACTCATCTCCCTTAGCGCTGCGTACGCTTCCCCAACCTTCTCAGAGGGATATCCAACCTTCACGAGGGCTCGGCAGACCTCGAGAGGCATAAGCTCTGATGCCGAAACGCTCACACTCGATGACAACACGCCCTGTCTGAGCCTTAGTGCCTCTTCCTCGAATGGCTCTCCCTTCTTGAACCACTTCACGACGACAGAAGAGTCCAGGGTGAGGCTCCTCGCCATCAGCCCTCCTCCTCTTCATGAGATTCGATCACAGCCTCGGTCACACTCGGCATCGCCTCGGTCCCCTCCCTCACCCTATCGATCCTCTCCGCTAACTCCCGAGCCTTGTAAGACTTCATCAGGAGCTGGAGGCCTCTTTCGAACGCCTCCTTCTTCGTCTTCACATGCCCCTCCTCCACCAGCTTCTCCACCTCGCGGAGAAGCTTCTCGTCCAGCTTCACGTTCACCTGGACCACCAAATCTACCACACCAGAATACTTTGTCAAGCTATACTATAAATATAGCTGAGACTGGTGGCCATGAATTCGGACAAGCCTCGGCTCCTAGACTTCAGTCCGGGACCGCTGCTATCCAATCCAAGAGTCTCTGTGGACCTAGGCTTAAACTCATATTACCTCAGCTGCACCAACCAACCAGCTGAGGAACCTCCTTGAGTGTGACTGCAAAGCTCGCGGAGTTCGTGGCTGGTTTTGAGCCTGGAAAGATTCCAGCCGAGGTTGCGCGGAGAGCGAGGATGTGTATCCTCGACTGGTTGGGATCGGCGCTGGTAGGGTCGAGGGAGCCCTCGGCCTCCATCCTCTGGAACCTTGTTAGGGGAATGGAAGGGAAGAGGGAATCCGTTGTGATAGGACGAAGGTCGAGGATGCCATGCCTTACCGCAGCGCTCGTCAATGGGGTGGCAGGTCATGCGGCGGAGTTGGACGACGTTCACGAGAAGTCCGTTATACATCCGGGGGCTCCGGTTTTGCCCGCAGCCCTCGCTGCAGCTGAGCGATTCGATGCCGCGGGAGATGACTTTCTGGCTGGGGTCGTCCTTGGCTACGAGGTTGAGCTTAGGGTAGGCTCGGCGATGATGCCCTCGCACTACCGGTTCTGGCATCCGACAGGTACGTGTGGGACCTTTGGAGCCACTGCTGCGGCGGGCTTCATAGCTGGACTGGATCAGGAGAGGATGATCAACGCGCTTGGAATCGCAGGAACCCAGGCGTCCGGACTGATCGAGACGTTTGGCACCATGGCGAAACCTCTCAACCCGGGGAAGGCGGCTATGAGCGGTCTCCTATCCGTCCTTCTTGCCAGGGAGGGATACACGGGTCCCACCAGCATTCTCGACGGAGAGAAGAGCTTCATTAAAGCCACCTCAGAATCGAGGAGACTGGATGAGGTCACAGAGGATCTTGGGTGTGACTTCGCAATTATGAACAGCGTGGTCAAGGTCCACGCCTCGTGTGGGCACACTCACGGAGCCATCGACGCCGTGCTCAATATCGTTGCAGAAGGGAGGCTTGAACCGAAGGATATTCAGGAGATCGTGGTCGGAACTTACCCCATTGCCGTTGAGGTCGTTGGGAAGAACTATGATTCGAAGACTCCCGAGGAGGCGAAGTTCAGCCTGCCCTACTGCGTGGCGAGGGCAGCCCTCGACGGAAGAGTTGGGTTAGACCAGTTCTCCGAGGAGAAGCTCAGAGACCCAGTCGTCGCACAGCTGATTCGTAGGGTAAAGGTCCAGGTGGAACCCGACTTCGCAAAGGTCAGGTTGGGAGGCGCAAGAGTGACCGTCCGGACTAGGTCGGGCGAGGAGCTCTCCAGCAGAGTCGACGTGCCTAGGGGCTACCCTCAGAATCCACTGAGCGGTGAGGAGCTCAAGAGCAAGTTCGAGGGGTTGGCAACAACGGTTCTCCCGAAGACAAGGGTTTCGAAGATATTGAGAGCGGTGGACCGGCTGGAAGAGTGGAGTCTGCGGGATTTCGCGCGCCTCCTCCTCGGCTGAGCGCGCACCTGCCTATCGCTGGGATAAAGTTATCACCACATCCCCACGAATGCTCTAGCTGGGAGGATTTCACTTGTCAGTTCTCGTGACCGGCGGAGGAGGCTTCATCGGGTCCTACCTTGCAAGGGAGTTGGTGGGGAAGGGGCAGATGGTGGTCGCCTTCGACAGCTCCCCCGATACAAGCCTGATCAAGGACATACTGGGCAAGGTGAAGTTCGTTAGGGGGGACGTCTCCGATCTCGTCGATGTGATGAGCGTCGTGAAGGGGGAGGAGGTCGAGGATGTGTACCACACCGCCGCCCTCCTCGTCGACGCCTGTGAGGAGAAGCCTGCCAAGGCGCTGAAGGTTAACGTGGAGGGGACCGTGAACGTTCTGGAGGCGGCGAGGCTGCACGGGGTGAGGAAGGTCGTCTTCATAAGCACCGCGGGCGTCTTCAGCCCGAACCTGCCTACCCCGGTGAGGGACGACGCGCCGAAGTACCCGACCTCGGTCTACGGCGCCACAAAGGTGCTGTGCGAGCTCTACGGTCTGAAGTACCTCCGCTCCTACGGGGTTGACTTCAGAGGTCTCAGGTTTCCGATAGTCTACGGCGCCGGAAGGACGAGAGGCGGAAGCGCTTGGGGGAGCCGGCTGATTGAGGAACCAGCCTTGGGCAAGCCCGTGCAGGTCCCATACAGGTCAGAAGGCAGATCCGCATGGCTCTACGTGAAAGACGTCGTTAGAGCGCTGGTCCTCGCCCACGACGCGGCTGACCCGAAAAAGAGGATATACAACATCGCCGGGGACTCCTGCTCAATCGCGGAGGTCGCCGAGACAGTGAAGACGTTCATCCCGCAAGCCGGCATTCGGTACGGAACCCAACGCCTCGAGGGCAACGAGTCGTACGACGACAGCAACGCCCGAAAGGAGCTCGGCTGGTCCCAAGCCTATCCGCTGCGTAAGGGCGTTGAAGACCATATCGCCGAGATCCGGAAACGAGCGGGGCTGAAACCGATCAAGGCTGGACGGAAAGCGTGAAGGCCATAGTCAAGGCTAAGCCTGCTCCCGGTTTTGAGGTCAGGGGCCTTCCGGTTCCAGAGCCCAAGCCGAGCTGGGCTGTGAAGGTTTTCTTCACGCCGTAATCCCATTTCGCTATGGTGCTGAGATGCCCTTCACCCCGTTCCACTTTGGTCCTGCGCTCTTTCTCGGCTTGCTTCTGTTCGGATTCCTTGATCTTCCGACCATTCTGGTTGCGAGTATTATCGTGGACCTCGAGCCTCTCACGGTGATCCTTCTGCGCCTGAACTACCCGTTGCACGGTTTCTTTCACTCCTTTGTTGGCGGCACGATACCAGCTGTTGTTCTCGCATTGGCAATGTTTAGGCTGAGGAGTATAACTGGACAGGTGATGACGATCTTTCGGCTCGAGCAGAGGTCCTCGCAGAAAAGGATCTTGGCAACATCTCTTCTGGGCGTTTACCTTCACATTCTGCTGGACGCCCCGTTGTACACGGACATAAGACCGCTCTACCCGCTCGACCTGAACCCCCTTCTCAGCAACAACATGTCTACTAGTATCGTGGTCGGCATGCTCTGCGTCTTCAGCTTCTTCGGAGCCGTGGTCTTGTACCTCGTCAGGCTAGCTGTGCAGATACGGAAGAAGCCGAGACCGAGTGGTTCACCGTCTTCAAGCAACGGTCCAGCGGGAATGCCTTCGATCTTCAAGCTCTCGACAAACAAGGCTTTAACCCAACAACGAATACGTTTGCCTAGCAGACTGTTGCGTGTAAGCACTCCGAATTTCAAGGAAGTGAGTTTGGATGAAAAGGGTCCTACTTCTCCTAGCTGACGGGTTTGAGGCGTTCGAGGCGGCAGCGTTCACGGATGTCCTCGGCTGGGCTAGCGTCTTCGGATCAGAGCCGATCGAGGTCGTAGCCGCGGGCATGCACCCGAGGCTGAAGTGCACCTTCGCCCTCGAGGTCGTTCCGGCAGCCCAGTTGTCCGAGGTTAAGGCAGAGGAGTTCGACGCGGTCGCGATTCCGGGCGGTTTCGAGAAGGCGGGGTTCTATCGGGACGCCTACTCGGAGGAGTTCTCGGAGGTGATTCGAAAGTTTTCACGCCTCGGTAAGCTAGTGGCTTCGATCTGCGTTGGTGCGCTTCCCGTGGGGCGGAGCGGTGTGCTGAAGGGTCGCCGCGCCACGACCTATCACCTGCTGGAGGGTAGACGTCGGAAGGAGTTGGCGGCGATGGAAGCCAACGTTGTGGACGCGCAAGTGGTTCAGGACGGGAACATCATCACTTCGACATCCCCAGCCACGGCGGTCGATGTGGCGTTCGCTCTCCTTGAGAGTCTCACTTCTCGCGAGAACGCCGTGACTGTGAGGAGATGGATGGGCTTTCAGTAAGCCCGACTATCTGTCCTCAACAGCAAACAGAAGCGGATTCGTACCCGCAGCCCCTTTCTTGCTGTGGCGCTTCTCTCCTCGCTCGTTCATCTACTGGACTGAGTTCTGTGATGCACCAGGGGACTCGATGTCAAAGTGGAAACATCTTTTATGTTGTGGATTCGTAACTAGCTCTCCGGAGGATCGGATCTTGTCGGAGCTCAGCAAGGAGAAGCTTCTCGTGCTGTACAAGAATATGCTCACAGCGCGAAGGTTCGACGAGAGGATTCGGGAGATGATCACGAAGGGAACCTACGTGATGTAC
>Ga0315314_1003214_pt1 | contig 12952 bp, 12 predicted proteins | sample TDP9_MG_FD_203631 | JGI IMG/M metagenome (GOLD analysis project Ga0315314, IMG submission 203631) | Freshwater sediment microbial communities from Lake Towuti, South Sulawesi, Indonesia - TDP9 | ecosystem: Environmental > Aquatic > Freshwater > Lake > Sediment | place: Indonesia: South Sulawesi...
ACTCTCTTCATTGAGTGAGGGAGTCCCTGGGAGAATGGGTATATAGAGTCTTTCAACGACAAACTGAGGGATGAGTTTCTGAACCGTGACATGTTCACAACATGGCTGAAGCTAGGGTATTGATAGCGGCAAGGCGGAAGGAATACAATGAGATTAGGTCGCACAGTGCTTTTGGTTATCGATCGCCTGCTCCCGCCACAATTGCGATGACTCTAACTTAAGAAGTGGTACAACTATTGGGGGCAGGTCAAAGGGAAGGATTAAAGAGTTGCAGGAAGTTGGTATCGAAGTCATGGCGTGCAACTAGTGTGTTGATAGAATGAATATCACCAGCATACTTCAGGATGCTGGAATTAAAATGATATATGTTGGCCCAATAATCGCTCAACTAATTAAGATGGTTGGGCTTCGTGACATTCTAGTTCTACCTTTGCCCAGATAAGTCAGAATCTGGGTATCTCTAGCCACATGGGTAGCCTGTGCCCCTTCTTTCAGTAAATTAGCAATCTGTGGCAGTGCTTGGGCTTCCCGGCGTAGCATGGCTACTCTTACTCCATAGGGTGTATCAACCTCTGTTGCTTCATCTGCAGTCACTGCCATCCGCTTGCCTTTGGCAGTGAGCACTACCACGCCAGAGTTCATCAGTAGACGCCGATTCTCCTCCCGATCCTCCCGCTTTTCCCAGCAGATGAGCCCACAGTTGGCACAGGTATTGATGTAGATCTCCTTGGGATCAAAACATTTGTCCCGTTGAGTAAGGAAGGCTCGCTTCCCTTGAAAGTCAGGATCGGCTGCTCGCAGCTGTCGGCTCAGGGCAATAAGTTCTGCCTCGTCGTCGGGCAAGGGATAGTCTATACGGTAGGGACTCCAAGTAGACCATGTCTTGTTAGGCCCCAGGCCGTGGAAGTGGGCACAGCCGATGATACAGCGGGCGTTGTTTCCCTTCTTACCATAGCTGTACGATCTCCCGGCTATAGTCACCGACATGGTTTCCTTTTTGTCTATCATCTCCACGGGGCAAACCGTGGTGCACAGCTTGCACTTGTCACAGGGGTCTTCTTCTAAGAGTGGATCAGGCTGTAGCACCGCTGAGGTAAGCACTGAGCCCAAGAAGACTGCTGAGCCAAATTGAGGAGTCATCAGATTGCCACTCCAGCCCAGCCGTCCCAACCCCGCTGCCACTGCCCCGTAGCGATGGGAGAAATCAGGCACCATGTCCACCATATTGATCAAGTCGGTGGTCCTGTTGCTCTGACCTTCAGGGCGATAGACATTGTTCATATCTGGCCGCCTAGCCTCAAAGCCCTTCTCCTTGAGGAAGTCAACAAGGCGATCTCCTATGTTATAGAGTCTCTGGTAGATTCGCTTATGGTCGGCGCCGTGGCTTAGCCAGTTCCTTTTGCTCAGAAAGTCACGAATGACCTTTCTATCCAGCGGCAAACCGAAAGCGATAACAGACTGAGTGGACGGCAATAGGTAATCGGGATCGGCGGAAGGCGGCGCTCCACCTAGCCTTTCCCGGGAGGCAATACCCACCAGAGAAGCCCCATTCTCTCGGGCAATAGCCTTAACTTGAATTTCTAGTCCCATTGTTAACCCCTCCTGTGAAAGCATGGTGCAAGTTTTTATCGACCTTTCCCGTTTGTAAGTTCTCTCCTTGGCATTATTTCTTGTTTTCAGTTATCCTCCTATTTGTTGAGGCAAAGCCTCCACACCATAACCTTCGACCCCTGGGTGACTTGTGTACCAACCACAACTCACCAGCGGTCGAACCAACCCCACAAGATCGCCTCCGATAAGACACTGAAGGAGCTTCTTCAGTTCCTTGTTGCGAGGTTGTACGGCAACTGCTTTGCCACCCTCTTCGAGAGGAATCAGTATCTCTTGATTACTCGGCCATAGCCTAGTTTTGCATCAAGACATCTGTAGGTTGCACTCAACATCTTCTTAACACTAATTTTATGCCAGGGGTCGAAAGGTGAACTCCCGTCAAACTGCACTATGCCAGGGCCTTGCCACTCGTCGTGGATGGTGAACTCAAGGCTGCTGACCTCAATCAGTTCCATCACAGACGGCTCAGCCCCCTCCTCGGTACTAGGGAAAACCCTCAGGGACAGATCCGGAACAGGCTTGATTTCGGTTTGATTACTTGAGGCGACGCGCACCTCAGGCTTTATTAGTGCCGTGCAGATTCTATATCCCCTTGGTCGCTCAACTGTACCCATCATGATGCCACCCTCCTTCTGGAAGGTGATATTGGCGAGTTTCTTAGGGTACCCCCAGACTTCCCTGCCGTTGGCCATGGCTTGATCAGAATCGACAAAGAGGTACGCGTAGTACGTTCTCGGCTCTCCCTGCCAGGTGCAATTTATGCGGAGGTGAGCCTCCCGGTAAGGACCGAAGCTAGTCAAGGAGTGTGTCCATATGATTACGCTAGCAGTAGCGGGAGAGGGAAGCTCCAGCCCCTCAGGAAGGATATCTAATGCTGCCTCTTCATCGGTTTCATACTCGAAGAACATGGCCTCCGTTTTGAAGTAATAGTAGGGCTTGCAAACCAAAGGTGCGTCTACAGGCATGGTGAAGCCGAATTTGTCCTTGGTCAATCGTCCTGGTTTTGCCATTTACCTGCCTCCTTTTTCTTACCCTATCTTTAAGGTAGTAAGAGTAATAGTATTAAAATGCTCATTCCAAGAGTAGTACTTGTCTACATGACTAGTGCCACATCACCCTATTTGCCTAGCTAGCATCCACCATGCTAATAACATGCACTTTCGAGAACATTCACCTATTCCCTACTTTTGCCTTGCATGCCCACTGTATACCGTATTAGGGATAGCGAGTAGGCTCTATACCAATACTGCCAGCGATGCGAGCTGGCTCCCAGATCGTACAAAGGGGTTTAATATTAATATAGCTGAAGGCGTTCTTATATCTAGCAGGCCCAAAGCGGGCACTCTGCAGATTGGGGAAGCCCTGTCTGCCTAGAATTTCAGTGGTCTCCTCCACATCATCCACAAGGAAGTTTAGGCTAAAAGGGCCCTCTCCGTGCTCTTTCAGAGTATCTTCATACAAAGAGTCACCTTCAATCGATTGACACAGCTCCAGCAATACATCCCCCACTCGGGCCACCGCAAGTTTCTCTCTTGCCCAAGCAGGTCGTCCATGATATTTGCGATCATACACAAAAGGATATTCCCAAGCATAGATATCCCATGGACCGATACCTAGTATATTCCAGTAGTTTTCCACCGTTGCCTGCAGATCCCTAACCAAAATGGCTACCTGCCTAATCCCCTTAACCTTAACTTTAGCTGGACTTGTCTGTGTGCAATCTGGATACTTAGTAGGATGTCCGCCTATGGTTTCTCCAATATAGGCTGGCTCCCAGATGGCATGGAGAGGTTTGATATAAATATAGGCGTAGGAACCTCTATACTCAGAAGGCCCAAAGCACCCACCCTGCAAATAGCAGAAACCCTGCTTAGTTAAGATGTCCACTGTATCATCCACATCGTCAACGAAGAAGCTCAAATGATATAGCCCTTCCCCATGCTCTGCCAAGAAATCTCGGTGGACAGAGTCCCCCTCAACAAATTGGACTAATTCAAGTTCAACCGGCCCTACCTGAGCTACGGCTGCCTTTTCTCTTGCCCAGGCGGGTCGACCATGATATTTCCAATCATAGACAAGGGGATATTCCCAAGCATAGATATCCCACGGACCAATACCTAGGATATTCCAGTAGTTTTCCACCGTTCTCTGCAGATCCCTAACCAAAATGGCTATCTGCCTAATCCCCTTAACCTTGACTTTTGCTGGACTTAGTTGCGACATGCGAAACTCTCCCTGAGCGTATTTCTTGTGCATCGTCAGTATTTATGGCACAAGTTAGCAATTGACATTTTAGCTATGTGAATTCGCCTTGTCAAACTTCCCAGTGGACGGAATTCCTCAGACGGGCCATATCAGGTTAGGAAGGTCTTGCAGAGTCGTAGGCGGGCGGGAAAAGCTCTTCCTTTATCCATCGCTGGATAGTGTTGATTAGGGCTTAAGAACCTTCTCGTTGAGTGAGGCCACCTAGCGGTGAACAGCTACATCTAGCTATACTAGGGCTATCGGTTGGTACTATATTGGCGGAGGCCCGTCGCAATAAGCCACAGCTCTCGGCTCCAGGAGTGTTCCGCCTTTTGGTGGTGTTGTGAGATAGGCCGATCATTTGGGATAGCAGGCGGCCACTCGCCTCGGCCTCCCACCACCGTGTTACTTCTGTAATCTCATCCCGGGAAACCTCCGTCTATGATACGACCGGTTCTCTCTCGGGGTTTGAGACAGTGCTAGCCCATTTACCTCCCGGGTTGGGTCAATTATTGTGGTCAAATGACCATTTACCGGCTCAATGTTCGCGGTTATTTGCAGGGTCCTGAACTAGAATGCGAGATCCATCGCGGTGCCAAAGGTTCGATGCATATAAATAGCGAAAGGACTTGAAGAATGGCAGAAAGTCAGCTAGAATTATTTGGATTTCAGTCGCGCTGCATATTACGGGAGGTTAAGGATGAAAGCTGCGCTACTCAGAGGCCCGGGAGATGTAATTCTTGATGAGGTACCGATTCCCAAAATCCGTAGCAATGAGGTATTAGTAGAGGTAAAATACTGCGGAATTTGTGGAAGCGATGTGCATAACCCAGATTGTGTGTTTCATCCGGCGGGAACATACATGGGACATGAATTCTCAGGAGTCCTTTCGGAAGTCGGCAATGAAGTAAAAGGTTGGAAAGTGGGAGACAGGGTTGTAGTTAACCCCATGTATACATGTGGAGAATGTGATGCCTGCAGACATGGTCATGAATCACTTTGCAATTACGGGGTGTCGTCAATAGGTGCTCCCTTGTTAATAGGCTGTGTACCAGGAAAGGAGTATGCGGGTGCCTTCGCTAAATATGTGAGGGTTAGCATTCCAGAGAGGAGATTGCACCGTCTCCCAGATGAGCTATCGTATGGGGAAGGAGCATTGGCTGAGCCTCTCGCCACCGCTCTACATGCACTGAGAGTATCGGCATTCCAAGTAGGAATGCGCACGGTGGTACTAGGAGTTGGACCGATAGGCCTGGGACTTATAATGTTGCTAAAGAATGCAGGTGCACGTTCAATCTTTGCCGTCATGGGGAGGAATCGAAAGAGGAGCGAGATGGCTAAAGAGTTCGGAGCGGATCACGTGTTTGCGTTTGAGGAAAGTCCTCGCCTGAAGCAGAAAGTGCATCAACTTAGCAGTGGGAAAGGTGTTGACATAGTATTTGATTGTTCCGGAGCATTACCGGCCTTTGAGAGTGCAACTGACTTTCTTGTGCCAAGAGGCCAAATTGTAATTGTCGGACTGATTCCAAGTCGGGCCTCAATTCCCCCACTGAAGTGGGTCATTAATGAATGGAGGCTACAAGGCAGCTTTTGCTACGACTCTGACGAATTCCCTATGGTGCTCGACTTCATGCAAAAAAATGTTCCACAAGTGAGAAAAATGATAACCTCTAGGATTAGACTCAAGGATATTGTTAATAAAGGGCTCGACGTGTTATCCACGCCAGGCAATAAAGAAATCAAGATACTAGTGGAGCCAGAAGAATAGCGCCACGAGCACTCTTTCAGGCTACTAAGGTCGCTCTGGCATATGCAAGCTAAGTAAAAGGAGACCCCAGCTGTTAATAGTTCGCGTTGCTCACTGTATCAGAGATAGCGTTCCGAAATTGTCGTAAAAGGTGAGCATTAGCATAGCATCTAGGTTGCGCATTATCCAACGTTTAGTCAACAGTCCCACACAAGCGATAGCATGGTCAGGCCTATACGGTATTTCCCAGCAGCCAGATTAACTGATTCTTAGAAGTTCTTTAGCCTTCCTGACCGCTAAACCAGCATCAGGTGCATAGCCATCGGCCCCTATGTTGTCTGCGAAATCCTGTGTCACCGGAGCCCCGCCCACCATTACTTTCACCTTATGGCCGAGTTCAGAAGCTCTCACAGCTTCGATGATGCCCTTCATACTTGCTCTCGTAGTGCTAAGCAATGCTGACATCGCTATGATGTCCGCATGGTTACTCCGAGCGGCGCTGATGAATCTTTCAGCGGGTACATCTACTCCTAAGTCCACTACCCTAAAGCCACCACCCTCCATCATCATACACACAAGATTCTTACCAATGTCGTGGATATCTCCTAACACAGTACCGGCAACCACTGTCCCCTTCGTCTTAGCTCCGGAGCTAGCAATAAAGGGTCTTAGTATTTCCATTCCGGAATTCACTGCCATAGCAGCTGTGAGCATTTCGGGTAAAAAAAACTCACCAGCAGAGTACTTTTCACCAACCAGATCCAAAGCAGGTATGAACGCTTTGTCTAGGATTAATTGAGAGCTACCTTTAGCTTCACGGCTTGTTTAGTCAAGCTTTTTACCTCATCTATGTTCCCTTCAACTACCTTGTCAGCGATCTGTTTTAACATATCGGACATAATGTCCACTGTTACGCCCCTTTCCATAAATATTGCCTACTAACTCCTTTTGGGCCAAACTATCTTAATAGCTAGGGCAAATCTAAGTCGATTTCATGTCCACAACTGTGATACTTACTAGATCTTACCTAGGTTTAGACTCTTGATATAGTCCACGAAGTTTGATCCCGTTTGCTCAGGGATCGGATACTTACCATATTCATATGCCGAATCAAACATAGCGACAATATTCTGCGGTGACGTGTCGGGTTCAATGTTATGCGATGCCGCAAAGATAAAGCCGCCCCCGGGCGCAAATTCTTGTATCAACTTCTTAGCCCCTTCTCTGATCTGTTCTACAGTGCCAAGAGGTAATAACTGTTGTAGGTCAAAACCGCCAAGAAACGCTATTCTGCCACCAAAGTCTCTCTTGAGACGCCAGGGCTCCATGTTACGAGCTAGCGGTTGCACAGGATTCAACACATCCACCCCAATCTCTATAAAGTCTTCTATGAACTGATAGATTGACCCGCAGCAATGTATAATAATCTTCGCCCCCGCACGGAGGTACTTTTTAACATGCTTAATCATCTCAGCTTGGTAAGGCTTGTAGAACTTCAAATAGTCGTCGTACGAAATTAGCCCTCCCTGCTGAGTTCCTAAGTCGTCGAACACCCCTGCCGAATCTAGATATTGCCCAACACCCCCAAAGAATTGACTGGCATAGGCTTTGCCTATTTCGAGGAGTTTTTCCGCTAATCGATGGTAGAATTTGGGGCGTATTTTCATATCTAGAAACCACCTGTCAATACCAGTGAGGGCTAGACCGTATCCATTAAATGGGAAAAAATTGGTAAGACATTCACCGTGGACCCAGTAATCAGTCTCTTCGTGTAGATATCTCGCTCTCTGAACGACACCTTCCATGATATCAACATCGAGATCTGGCCATGGATACCCATCGATATCCTTCTCTGTGGTCACATGCCTCAGGGGCCAGTCAAAGAAATCATCATAGTAGCCCGTCTTCTTTATTCTCGCGCCACATAAGAACGGCCATGTTTTGGTCCCATCAGGGTGAGTGACTGCCCGAGGTGGATTAGGCCCGACTTGACGCATGTCAGAATGTAGTCTTTGCATCACTCGCTCATCGAGATTCTCAACGATATTGAATACATCTGAATATTGAACCGACTCAGCATCCGTAATTCTCAGGTAGTCATATAGACGTGAGCATACGCGACCATCCGGCGGACACTCAGTGATGCCTGACGCAATCTGACCGCCAAAACATATTGGGACTCGGTCCGGCTCCTTATGATTCACCGCTGCATAAACCCTGTCCCTAGGTGACATTTCGAATCTCATGTATCCAGCCTCTCAACCGTACAAGATACGACTTCTATCCTAACTGAACCGCGATAACTTCTTGACTACACCCCTGGGAGCCGAATGTCTGATAACAACGTAACAATTACTTTCGGCTCCCAGGAGCTTGGTTTTAGCTCTCGGCTTCTCAGTAGCCTTGTAACTCCATCCTCATTGCCTTGGTAGGCGTCTGGACTCCGAATGATGTGGTGTCCAGAACCGGCCACAAATCCCACTGTCCTTTGGGCATTGCTGCCCAATACACTGCCCCAAACGTGCGGGCATAGTCACTATCAAGAGTATGAATGTCCTCGCGAGTTAGGCAAAAATAGGGAATCGGTACGTCGCGGGGTACAGGCTGTCCCAGAATCAGGTGGGTGAAGGCTAGCTTGCAAACGGTATCCACCTGGGTCCAACCACCATGGCTTCCAGTGGCATCAATATAGCCATCGTCCATTGCCTCCACCAAGACCGTGTTTGCTTCGCAGGTAGCGACTATGACATGGTTCGGATCTTCTGGGGGAAGAAGTCTGCCTATCGTCCTTAGACCAGACACGATTCCGGTTTGACCACCACACATATGCCAACACGCATTGAGTTCAGGATGAGCTGTGAAGCCATCCATGACTAACTCCGCCGTTAGTTCGTCAGAACACTGGGAATCACCAGACTCGATAAAATTAAAGAGTGGATGATCTTTAATCGGCGCCATAAATGCGGCGTAACGATTCTTACATTCCTGTAGGTAAGGTAGGCCCCATACTACAAACACATTAATCTGTTTATTCTCCTTCTCTGCGACTTGGGCCAAATACTCGCCAACCGCTCCTCCAGGTGGACCGAGCCAGTCATGGTGGGCATAGGTTATAGTCCCATCACTATAACAGTCGACCGTATAGGCGTAAAAGGGAATACCAGCCGCGGCACACCTATCTATAACCGGGGCTAAGGCTCTTTCATCGACTGGCATCCCCAAAAGGGCATCTGTTTCCCCTACCGCTAACATATCCTCAATGGCAGCTATCTGCTTATCAACATTGAGTTCACAATCGAAGATTGTGTCCTCGCCACCTGCTCGCGTGATTAAGCTCTTTAGCATATTCGAATAGTTAACGATTTCTTCCATCCCCATAAAAATGGCGACGTCGAGAAAGCAGTATGGCGTACCGTCAGGCTTTACGGCGAAATCCTCTCCGAAAGGATTAAGCTGGAGACGCGGGGAGACTAGCCCCTGGTCAATCAACTTTTGGTACTCTGGTGGCACAGCTGGTGCTACTGGAGGTGGTGCTGGAGGTGGTGCTGCTGGAGGTGGTGCTGCTGGAGGTGGTGCTGCTGGAGGTGGTGCTACTGGCGGTGGTGCTGCTGGCGGTGCCGCTTTCGGCATACATCCAGCAAAGACTAGGGCAACCACAGCCACCATTAGTAACGGGATAATAAACTTTTTCATTTTTCCTCCTCAATAATTTTTTCTACCCAAAAAGTCTTTAAATACCTTGTCTCACAGACATCAACCTCCTATTCACAAGATTTCTTGACCCATCCAAACTTATCATTCCCCATGACTTCTAATTGTCAATTTCCCAGTGCTGGGGGCGCTGGCGTTATTTGGTAACGGTATAAATATAGCTGAACTTATTCGAATCAGGAGAGTGCCAGTCACCCCAGCACCAGGGCCCTTAAAGAAAGGAGGAAAAATCAAGAACCGCCACTAAACGTGGCGCCTGCTCTAATTTTGTCACAAGCACCTCCTCTCCCTCCCCATCTACCACATCGCTCCAGTTACCTCAGGCAACGATTAATTATCACACAAATCTCAAATCTCGTCAAGCCGATTGGGCTGCCTAGAATCAGCAACTGAGACATTAGGTTAAATACCCACTTGCTTTAGTGCCTAGCTCACATCGCAGAACTATTACCCCGTTCGGCCTAACGTCTACGCAGACTATCAATCAACACAGCCACGACTATTATCACTCCCGTTACGATGCCCTTTAGCTCTGGACCTAGCCCCAACACGCTCGTGGCGTTGTTGATAACACCGATAATTAACGTCCCAATTACCACCCCGATAATTGTTCCCCTGCCCCCAGCCAGACTTACACCTCCAATGACAGTGGCTGCTATGGCGTCTAACTCAAGTCCTCCCAAGCTTCGCATAGAAGCTGACATGATACGCGCTGTTCCAATCACACCAGCTAGTCCGGCAAGAAATCCTGAAACAGCGTAGACACTGTGTAATATGTTTTTGACGTTTATGCCGGAAAGCCAAGCACTTACTGGGTTACCACCGACAGCGTAGACCGCTCGACCGTAGGTAGTATAGTTCAAGGTAAGATAGGCAATGACCGCTGTAACTGCGAATATTATGACTGGTACTGGAAGCCCCGCAATCTTGCCGGCTCCTAGAAAGCCAAATTGATCCGGCAATCGTCCAATTGACCCTCCTCGACATGCTCCGAATGCAGCTCCCGTTGTTATTCTCCACATAGCTAGGGTCACTATCAAGGCTGGCATACGAGCGCGCGAGACCAAACTACCATTCAGCAGCCCCCAAGCCATTCCGGCTACGAGCATGATTGGTATTGCCAGGAATATAGAAATCTGATGACCTGCAGGGTTCATAGCGGTCTCCCCAGTCATTAGGGAAGCCCCCAAAATTGAGCAAAAGAGTGCCATTCCACCAACTGATACATCGATCCCAGCCGAGAGGATGACAAACGCTTGCCCGACCGAAGCCACCCCTCTAATCGAACTCTGTAATAAGATATTGGTCATGTTTGATACGGAGGTGGTTATGCCTTTGGTGATGACCCCAAAAACGGCAGTCAGTCCGATAAGCACAATAGCGAGGACGGTGTTCTCATGCCTAACTAATTGACCAGCAATGACCCTTAGATGTTGTCTACGGACCTTCACTACCTCTGATTTCTCAGTCATCAAACGCCGCCTATCTTCGGCTTACGTAGGTGGCCTTTCTATATTCAGTCCAGTTTCTGAAATTGAGCACCCTGTGATAAGCCGCCATCAATCTTTATGCCAGTTGCAGTTATGTAAGAAGATTCATCAGACGCTAGGAAAAGCACCAAATTGGCGATTTCTTCTTCTGTGCCAAACCTACCCATCGGTTGTGCGGCTTCAAGTTTTTCTAGGAACTGCGTGTCACTCTTCGCAGCATCGCGTACTACCATCGGGGTTGGAATAAGCCCGGGCTCAGTCCAGTTAACGCGGATATTGTCTCGGAGATAGTCGCAAGCCGCCGCCATCGAGATTCCTGCTACCCCGCCCTTAGATGCGCAGTAGGAGGATAGGTAAGGAGTGGCGCGGACACCCGCCAACGACCCTTGGTTAATGATTGACCCTCCCCCTGCCTTAAGCATCTCGGGAATGGCATACTTCATACCTAAGAAAACTCCCCTAAGATTCACAGCAACAACCTTATCAAAATCCTCCTCTTTGCACTCATGGAGGCGAACCCACTTCCTTTCCATGATCCCAGCGCAATTGAAGAGAATCTGCAATTTTCCGTAGGTGTTTATGGCTGTCTTAACCATATTCTTGACATCCTTTGCGTTTGAGACTTCGGTTTTGACGAAGACAGCATTCCCGCCACTCTCTTTGATAGTTCTGACCGTCTCTTGTCCACCTTGAACGTTACAATCGGCGACCACCACTTTAGCCCCCTCTTTGGCGAAGAGAATGGCTGTCGCACGCCCTATTCCAGAAGCACCACCAGTTATGATCGCGACCTTGTTATCTAGTCTACCCATTTTCCCTCTCCCTTGATTGAATTGAGCTCGGTTTCCACGAAATCTCGCGTGTTCGCATATAGTATATACTGACTAGACCGGATGTCAAGTGTATGTAGTCAGCGAAAGTGGTACAATTTAGGCCTTTGGGGTAATGGACACTTTATAGGCCGTTGCCCTGCCCTCTGGTAATTCTATTATAGACCCTTCTTGCTTCTAGTGTCCTGCTTTTGACCTCCTTTCGTTTATGTATTATCTCAAGATGCCTGCCGGTGTAGACGTCATAGGGCGTGACGTTACCCAATCCTTCGTGATAACGCCGGTAGTTATAGTAGTCGATGAAGGCCCTGATCGCTTCCTTCAGATCGCTGGGCATATCGTAAGGCACCTGATTAATTTCTCCTTTTATGGTACGATGGTATCTTTCAATCTTGCCATTAGTCTGAGGATGATAAGCAGAGGCAATGATGTGCCTTATGCCCACCAGATGCAGGTACTGGTTAAATTGCTGAGAAATGTACCCTGGCCCGTTATCGGACAGCAGCACTGTCCGGTGTTCCACCGGCACATCCGTCATACCGGTAAGGTCTACTGCCTGCTGGACCACATCCTCAATCGATTCTCCAGCCATGTCCACCTTAAGGTCCCATCCCAGCATAAAGCGGCTAAAGGCATCCATCACGGTTATGAGGTAATACCAGTCCCAGTCGAACACTTTAAGGTGGCAACAGTCGCTAGCCCAGAGCTCATTGGGCTGTTTCGTCTTGCAATGGTATTCTTTAGCCCTTAAAAGCGGTAATCTCCACCGGCTTGATCAAGCTTTCCCTTTTCAAAATACGGTAAACAGTACTCTCAGAGACATACATACTGCCAGAGTCAGTTATTTCCAAGGCCAACTGCCGGGCAGACAGTTCCGGCAAGCCCCGTGTAAGGGAAAGGCTGAACAATCCCGAGGAATGTTCAATGGCAGGAGATTTGTCATTGGCTTGGCAGAACCCTTCCTGTCCGTCTGTATACAACGCTGTCTCAACCGGCACGAACAATCTCACTGATGGATCGGGTTGTGCAGGGCCCGCCACAAAGGTAATGATATTACCCTGAAGGTTGTGATCGGAACTAAATTTATCTAATCCAATGACCTGGGCACGCAGTTTCTAGCAACCACAATTGCAGTTTCACTAGCTAGTAATTAAATTACCTACTTGTATTTTTTCAAATGGAACGTTCTAATTTAGTCTTTGAGTAAGCTCATCTACAGTCAGGAATTTCTCAGTAGTCTCTACTTGATGAACCAATTCAACTATTAAAGAATTAACCGGCGTTGGAATACCCTTTTTCTTTCCTAAGTTCACGATTTC
>Ga0315314_1003215_pt1 | contig 12950 bp, 22 predicted proteins | sample TDP9_MG_FD_203631 | JGI IMG/M metagenome (GOLD analysis project Ga0315314, IMG submission 203631) | Freshwater sediment microbial communities from Lake Towuti, South Sulawesi, Indonesia - TDP9 | ecosystem: Environmental > Aquatic > Freshwater > Lake > Sediment | place: Indonesia: South Sulawesi...
TCATCTCGCCAGATCTTTCCTCGGGAGAACACATTTTTCTCTTACCCCATAATTCCCTTATCTATATCTACCTTTATGTTGGTAGGGTGTGGGAAAACTGCTCTTGAAGCTCGTTCATCTATCCTCTCCCATCTCGTCAAGGCGGGGAAACTCACGCTCTTCAGACTTGTGTAGATCTTCGGACCAGCCCAAGACCCGTACAAGTGGACAGTGTATCGTCCATCAACATCATAGACTGTGGCTCGCTCAGCCATCTTGACAGTCTCTATTCTAGGCAGATTACCTGTTTTCAGTCTCCCATATCGCTCTCGGAGCTCCCGCCTCATCTCATCAAGACTAGACATTTCCCCTCCAAGTTCCCCCCTCATCCCCTCAAGTGAAATCTTTTCAGTCTTGCAAATAACAGTGTCACATTCCGGCTCTGGAGGTGGAAGACTCCAAGGCGGTCTCTCCCTTAACCTTTCATTCCTTTTGCTTACGGCGTCAGAGGCGCCAAGAGGCCATTCACGGTGAAATACTTCATCCAAGGACTCTGCTAAAGCAGCCGCAACCGAGTCCGATGGCAGTTTACCCGCATATCTCCAACAGGATTTCGACCTGTTTTTAAGGAAGTTAACAAGTTCCTTAAGTCCCTCGTCCGTTACACCCCAATCTCTGGGTCTATCCCATTCACGCATAATCCTGTCGTCGTCCGACGGACAGGGAAGCCTATTCTCTACAGGTATCCCATGCTTCTTAGAGAACTCCTTAACTCGCCTCTTAACTTTTTCCTCAGCCTCTTCGTCCAAGTAGATCTTCTTTATCTCGTCTATGCCCACCTTCCGATCAATCCAGCATTCAAGCAACGGCAGATCCTCTTGGTTGACGTAGAGATCGTCAGCACGTTTACCGTCCACTTCAGGGATCGTAGGAACGTTTCCTACGGCCGCATCCGAGTACTTAACGCAATGCGGGTAGAGCTGATGTACCTCGATCATAACCTGAGGTTTCCGGAGCCAAGGAGGGTTCAGTTCCATCTTAATCATGCATCCGAGGTACCTGTTGGCTGTGCAGACGAACCTGCGCCACATCGACTTCTCTGGCTCGTACCCTCCAAACTCTTCCCAGCGGTCCAGCTCCTCTACCGGCGAAGTAAGGATTCTGTACAGCCTGTTATAATCATACCAGTCCTTTCTAACCGTATCACGTTTAGCATAAGCAGCTAGGCTCCTGACGGTCTTCTCTACCCTCGGGAAACACTCAGTCTTCCTGTACTCCTCAAGCCTTCCCAGCTTTCATCTCCCCGATTTTTCTGTAGACGCAACCCGCTATATCTTCTACACTGAGCCCCTGGCATTCTTTTTCTATCTCTTCAAGTATCCTCTGAACCTCATCATTGGGGAGATCAGGGAAGTGGCTCCTTATGGTGGCTCTTATCCCCTCCTTCATAATCCGCCAAGCTTTGATTGACTCCACTCTCAGTTCACTCCTAAGTTATTTACTTAGTAGTTTTCTTAGCCGAGTAATATATTTCTCGTCCCCGTATAATCCTTCTTTAGCCCAAAAACCGTACCATCTCCTTGCTAGGTCGGTTTTCTCCTTCTCACTCAAGTTTAAGTTATCAAGCGCACATAACGTTGCACAAGCTTGGTCTGCAACACAATCTTTCTTCTCTATGTGGCATTTTTCGTGGGCTAGAAGGAACGACCTGAATTTTTCATCTAAAGAGTTCACCCAGTCAGGGTTCAAGTATATCACTTTCTCTCTTCCAGAAGCGGTTTCTTCCGCACCCGGCACTGCCCAAGCCATATGTGAGCTCACACAGATTCTACAGTCTCTCGCAAATGGGTCGGTTGAAGTTCTTGAGTCTATAATCTTGTAATCTTTCAAGTTCTCCTTAAGGTATTTCAACGTAATGTCAAACAAAACCTTTTTAGTATCTGCATCTACCTCTTGTCTCTTTTTTAGGTCATCAGCACCTAACTTCCACCATTCCACTTCTTCTGCCGTCATATCCCTTCCCTCTTCAGCCTTTCTATCTTCCTTTCCAGTTCCCTCTTCATCCCTTCCATGTCTAAAAGTTTCTCATCAGATGTCTTCTTCCCCTTGACCTCGTACATTTCACGGGTTATCCTTTTGGATTCCTCGATTTCCCCACTGGTCAACTCACCTGGAGTTCTCGGGATCCTTCTTCCAACCCTGCGGCCAAGAGTTTCATCCCAGTTATCCTGCAGATCCATCATCTCACTTCGCGGGATACCTTTGGGATATTTCCTCCAAAGTCCGTCAATCTGTTCTATTAGTTCGTTCTCTCCCACAGCCTCTAAGTCGCTTATCATGGTTGTGCGGTATGCAGGGTCCTTCGCCAGTTCGCCTTCAGGACCGCCTCCACAAGAGAGCCTAATCAGGTTTTTTATGTGGTTTTTATATATGGCCCAGCCGGCTATAGCTCCAGCTTCACCTCTCTTCTTCATCTCCCTTAAGGCTGGGGCGGTTCCGTTCAGCCTCGACGCCAGCTTGAAAAAACCCCACTCTTCCCAAATAGGAACTCTTTCTTCTTCCTCACCCAATTTAGTTCACCCTTGAAAATTGATGTGGACAATAGCCAAAATGCCCAAAAGCAAAATTACAATTAATACATAAAACTCTGTATTCTGGTGGAAAGTTATTTTGGATTAGCCAGCGATAAAAGGTGCTTCCTGTTTTGCCGATTCTTTTCGAGTGTTTGGTACCACAACCATTAATGTGGTCAATACTTAAAAATTCTATTTTGTCCTCTCCACAGCAGGCACATTTAGGTTGATTTCCACTATAGTGAGTTAAAACTTTCAGTTTTATTTGTCGAGTCCATTCCCTTTTATACTCTTTATTTTTTTCTCTATTCTTTTCCAGTAACTCAGAATTCCTTTCACGCCATCTTTTAGAATATTCCCTAAAATATTCCAATCGCCGTTTACCCCGTTCCCTGTTAAACATCCTAACTCTGTCGGGGTGTCTAAGCTTATATCTACTAGAGGCTTCTCTCCAGCCTCTAAGTTGTTTCTCTCTATCTTCACTCAACTTCCTCATCGTTTCCACCTATCATGCTATTTATGTAATTGACGATTGCCTTAATGATTAGACGTTTCTTTTCTCCCTCTTTCAGCCTCTTAACTCTGTTTATCGCCCTATCCAGGTTCTCCTCGCTCAATTTCCTCAACTCCCATCTCTTCCAATATTTCGTCGACTGGCTTAACAATCTTCCACAGGGGTGAACTCATAAGGGTGTGGTATGAAAGGAGAACCATTTTAACTGCGTCGGGAGGTTGAACCCCTGCCGTGTTGCAGATTCCCTCTATGAACAGCCTCTCCTTCACGGTTAGAGGTACGACAACATGGTCCTCCGACCCCAGGATCTCAACGGCACGCCGTACCACGTCAGCCTTACTTACGTCGCTGCCTTCAGCGAGCCTATCTAAAATCTTCTTCTGCTCCTTCGTAAACCTAACGTTAAAAGTTTCTACATACCTCATTTGTCTCTTCCCTTCAACCATTCTTGATAACACTTCTGGTTACAGAACTTACCGTCTTTATTCCACAAACGGGGCCTTCCCTTCCGACAATTATCACACTTCATTTCTAGTCTCATTTGTGTTACAAACCTCTACCAAGATTTATTAATGTAGAGCTTTTAATACTTTGTGATAATGGTGTGATTCAAATGGCTTCGGAAATGATTTCAAAGGGTAAGAGAAAGTACGAGGCGAAGATCAAAGCCCTAGGCGGTGCCTCTGCTTACCGCGCTTGTGGCGAGAAAGGCGGAATCGAAGTCGCCGTCTGCCTCAAAGGTCTGAAAGAAAAACTTTCAGAAACCGACTGGGCAAACGCTTGGGAAACAGCGATGAAGTAGGTCCTTCTAGGACTCGTCAAACCCCTATTTTTTTCTATTAGACTACTCGTTCAGCCAATGTTCTGCTTAGCCTCTTTATGGCTTCCTCTCGCTCGGTACCCACCAACGCCGGCGACACAAGGTTAACCATTCCTTTGGCCCAGCCACGTGCCCAATCTGACTCCGCTACAGCCGATATCCTCTGTTCCCTCGTCACCTCCGGGTTCTTCTCAGATATCTCCGCCACTTCTTTTGGAACTATAACGGTCGTGCCTGAGATCTCAACTTTTCTAGCCTTGGGAAAGGTTATTCCACACTTCTCTTCAATCAGGTCCATTGCTGCTTGGAAGGCTAGCCTACAATCTTCTCCTTCTTCAGACATATCAACCACGCCTATACTTCTCTCGTGCTTCCTTTAAAATTTTCCTAAATTCTATCGGGTTCTTTACGCTCTTGGCTGCTCTTTCAACAAACTCTATGCATTCAAGGTTTCCCCCGCAAAGATCCTCAACCTTACAGCCTATGCATTCCTCACTCATCCTAACCGTGTACGTGGCGTCCACCAGTTTATCCACTAATTCCTTGATTTCCCGTAGATCCTCTAAGCTGGCGGCACCAACTTCAGCTTTCTTCGCATAGATAAACTTTCGGAGGGTTCTAGTTGCACTATTCAGGGTTGAAACTTTTTCGTTCTTCACGGTATCCGTGTCTTTTTCCATACCCACCAGTTCCTCAACAACCCCACGAACCTTCTCTTGAACTCCTAGACTGGAGGGTGAACCTGCCTCTGCTCTCTGAAGCGCCTCCCTCATCAAAACCTTGGCGGTCTGACTGTGTTTCACCGAGCATTCTATGCAGTAGTCTAGTTCCGATTGGCCCCCATAAGACAAGTGACTGTGCTCTTTTGATTTAGGACCTTCTGCAATCCTCTTCGGACTTTGCAACCTTCGGAGTCCAAGTCTCTTACTTTCATCGTCTTCCTCCTCCTTCACTGAAGAGGCTCCACGGGATCTCATCAGTGGCTTCTCAAGGATTAGAGTGGGACGTTCACCTAGGAAACTTCTTATCGGCCTCTCCTTGAGGAGTTTTGGTCTATCCTTTTTTCTCAACTCTCAACGTCTCTATTACAGTTTCAAGAATGTACGCCTTGAACCATCCAACTCTACACATAACCGTGTTTTTATGTCTTATCGCAGACCCAAAAAACCAGACTTTCATCATTATTCCTTGAGATATCTCAACATTGTCCCATCGGAAAACCCGTTGAGGGACTACCCAGTAGACTTCCCCGCCCTTAGTCCCGCTAAGAAAATTAGCAGCCTGATACGCTTCATCAATCGGCCCATGGTAGCTGATGAATGATAAGATTCTGTAATATACCTGCCAAAGAAGTCTATCAATGACGGGAACCCATCTATGCCACGGTTCTTGAAGAGTCTCTTGAGCCATTCAATCACACTCTTTTTATTTCAAGGCCAAATGTTTTCGGGGGTCGTTCGTCGTGCTGATTCCAGAATGTAAGTCCGTCCAGTAGCTGATGAATTTTTTCTCTAAGTTCCAAGGCTCTGTCTATGTCCTCCTCCAATTCCCAACATATCAACACTTTAATCATTCGTCAGCCATCCTTCACACTCTCGGGTAGAGTTTACCCCACAACATTAAGTTTACTGTGAAGAAGTATAAAACCCCTATCACCATCAATATTGAAGCCTCCAAGATTCCCAACATTAATGGAATTGGCAAGTAGATCGTGCAAATCTCGAGGAGCGACATATTGAGCAACTCCTTTCCACGGTTGTAGATTCGGGTTTTCGTCAGTTTATGGAGGTAGAGCAGGGCGAGTCCAACGAAGAAAATGTAGAAGGAACACAATATTACTCTATTAACCAACGTCACCAGAATCCCCACCACGACACAGGTTGGCAATACATCATCAAGGTTCCCCTGAAAACACTCTAGCCGGGGGGGACCTATCGAGAACCATAGTAACAATCCACCTAAAAATAGGTTGAACCCCTTGACGGAAACGCCATAAAAGACTGCCTTGCCCGGCTTAAACTCTCTTTCGCCCTTCCAAGTAACATCTAAATGGGCTCCCATCCTAGATAGGATGTTGCTACGTTCACGGATTCCAATTTCCTTAATAAACCCGGACCATGAGATCTGGAACAATATCGTGAAGAAGACGTAGGTCAAGTATAAGGCACCTAAGTTGTCTAGTGATCCGTGGCTTAGAAACCATCCCCAGGCGCTTGAGGCCGTGCAGCATATCGAGATCGATATGAATCCGAATAAGCTCTCTTTACTGAGACCGTCATTGTAGGCGTGGCCAAAGGCGACCCAGAGGATTAAGGCAGCCATCGCTGTGGCTGGATTGGGAGAGATCCATAAGGTCAGAGCCGTCGCCCAAGCGGTGAGAACAGCTAAGCCCCAATGGATCACATTGTGAGCTTTATGCAACTCTATCGCGCCAGATATCAAGGGATGATGTTGCTTACCAGAATCCTTCTGGTCGTACCCCATAGCCGTATCCATCAGAGAGTTAGCTCCGAACGAGAAGTAATGGAATAGAACGGTGCTGACTGCTAGGAGAAGAGTTCTTAAATCAAAAAAAGAGGCGTTATGTAGATAGGGAACTAGTATGCAGAGCAGAGTTGCCGGTGCGGTTTGAGCTCTGAAAAGTTGTAGCCAAGGTTTAACCTTCAACTATCGTGTCCGACCTGCCAGTGAATCAGTGGGGAAATGTTTCAATCCGTTCTTCCTCAGTTATCTTTTTGATGAAAAAGGGCTGGTTTCCGTACCTCTTTACTCCTTCCTTATATGCATCTCCAAAGGTATCGAACACATCGATAAGTTCTTCCTCTTTGATGAGAGCAAATTTATCCCTGTATTTCTTTAACCACTCTGCTTTATTGGATTCGAAAAACTTCAATTCTTTTTCTAATAGGATTTTGCTCGTTTTCTCCATCCTACATTTCCAGCCTTGGATTTCATTCCTTCAGTTCTTCTACCACTTTTTCCATAAATGTGATCCAACGGTCGATTGCATGTGTCAGTTCATCCTGTGACTTCTCAACCTTTCTGACCGCTTTAAGTATCTCTTCGGTTCTCCTCTTCATCTCGTTTCTGACCTGACCTTTCAAAAACTCCCCCACTATCATTTATACTCCTCCCTTTCTTCAAGAATAAGCAAAGCCACAGGGCTAACGGTGCGATGGATTATCTTAGTCAAGGTTCTTCTCCCATTACTTAAGACAGCAAAAGCGTGAAGCGTCAACACATCAGCCTCACTCATTTCAACAGTAGCCATTCGGCTTTCCATCAATTTCTTCAAATCCTTAGCCTTCATTACAGGACCTCCAGCAACGGACGGATTCTTGACATGGCGCCTTCGTTTTTGCTGATCTCCGTGAAGACATGGTGCATGAAGTACGCCGCCTTTGCCATACTCTTGTCTCCATAGATTCTCATGTGATCTAGCCTCTGCGCGTCCTTGAAGTTGTACACATGGCCGTCACTCATCACCTTGTTTCCCAGAATAGCCCACTTTATCGCGTGTGACGTTATGTCTATCTGGGCGTCGACCGAATATTTCCCCTCAGCTATTGTCAACTTGCCCCCGTGAACTATCCAGTCAGCTTGGGCTATTATCTTCTCCATACCCTCGTCCATTATGTTCAGCCTTATGATGCTGCCGCCGGGATATCCGAACCGATCCTGTATGTCCGCGATGTTTAGTTCCTTGTTTATGTTCAAAGCCAACTCGATTATCAGTTTCTCAACTTGATCTTTTATCAGAGTCTTCAGTTTCTCCAAGAAACCTGGTTTGCTCGGCTCAGTGTGCAATATTACCTCAACCGCCTTCCCAATTGGGTCGGAGAACTCGCTGGTCAGTTTAGGGTTCTTCTTTTCAACCTGCTTCCTGATCTCCATGCTCAGTGGAATCTTTCCGAAAACCGTAACTCCGAACTCTTCGCCAAGCTGGTCGACAACACTCTCTCCGAAGACCTCGTACGTAATAGCTCCTGCCTTGAAGTAGCTCATGTTCTCAATCAAACCGAGAACAGGCATCTCTAGGTCTTTATGAAGCTGTAACGCTCGTCTTGCATCCAGATGGTGAGCAGGCTGCACCACAATTATTGAACCCAGAAGAGATTCCGAGAAGACCTTCGCAGCAACCCTCAACTCGTCACCGAATCCGGCTGGAAGGTCGACAACCATATACTCGGCACTCCAGGATGCAGCCTCAACCGCGTCTCTGAAGAGTTGGCTGTACTGGTTTCCAATCATGCCTACCGAGTTCTCGCCAAGGACAAGCGGAATCGAGAAGACTTCTATACCGTCGCAGTCAACGGGGTGAAACTCTTCTCTGGATAGTCCCATAGACTTGCCGCTTAAGTCGAGGAAGTATCCTGTGTTGCTAGCTGAGAAGTCAGCGTCCAAGAGACCTACCTTCACTCCCTTATCCTTCAGGTAGAGGGATATGTTCACTGCGATTAGGGTCTTGCCAACGCCTCCCTTACCAGATAATATCAATATTCCACGGGGTTTCGGCATTCTCAGCCCTCAACGTCCAGTTCTCTCTATAATTTTCGTAACCAAACCGTGTTTCCGAAGCTCTTGGATGACTCCGCCCCTTTCAGCTTCCCCTGCCATCTCAGGAGAGGGCTTAGGCTTAACTTCTCCTGTTAGGATTCTCTCTGCTCTGTCTAGAGGTCTTTCTCCCGAGAGGTAGGTTTGAAGAAGGTCCTTAATGTCAGTGATGCTGCCCTTTATCAGCCGTATCTCGTCGCTCTTCCATTCTCCAGTTCCGGTCCCAGTTAGGTCTTTCAATCTGCTGTCTAGGTCACCTATTTTATCCAGTAACGCTTGCTTATCCTTCGCCTCTATGGTTCCCTTCAAATCTTCTATTGACTTGCGGGACTCGTTTAGGTCCATCTTTAGAGCCTTAATCTCCTCGCTTTCTGGTTTTTCCTTTAACTCTTTAATCTCTTCCCTGAGCTGTGAGATTTCTTTGTCCTTAACGGTTGCTTGAAGGGTCTTCACTTCTTCTCTGAGCTCCTTAATCTCCGTGGACTCTGTTGCTATTGGAGTCCTCTTTATGCGGACACTAATGGCTTTTTCAGGATCACAGACATTCCCTTTCTCGTCAATGAACTCTCTAACCTCTTCGTAGGTTCCCGTCTTGGAACCCCCAGTTTCTGCCGTGATCTTCAGTATCTCGGCTTCAAGCCTCTTCATCTTCAGCTCATGTTCCTCAGCCCTTCTTTTTTCCTCGGCATCCTCTACCTTTGACCTCTGATACCCCTCAGTTTGTATTGGAACCCTCTTCATGCGGACGCTTACGGCTTTTTCAGGATCACAGACATTCCCTTTCTCGTCAATGAACTCTCTAACCTCTTCGTGCAGTCCTATCTTTGGACCTTCTGTCTCTCGGGTGATCTTCAGTATCTCGGCTTCAAGCCTCTTCATCCTGAGATCATGTTCTTCTTCTCTTCTTCTCTCTTCCGCCTGCTTATACCTCCTCGGCTCATAATCCTCGTAATCGTCATAGTCGTAATAACTTCTTCTCGGCTCCCTCTCTCGCCATGCATATCTCGGTTCATACCCACTTCCCACCCCTCTCTCACGGTATCTCGGCTGATACCCCCTATCCCTCGGCATGTATCCTTCTTCCTCAAGCTGATAAAAGATCTTGTTTATCACGGACTCTAAGTGACGGTCATTAGCGTTAGAGGCGAAGTCTTTGATGTGGCTGTGAAGGTTCCAAGGATTCATAGCGGCTGGCGGCGTCAACGTGTCTATTATCGCAGTTATCGTCTTGGTTGCATCCTTCTGGGGAATGCCGTAGACCCTAGGTAACTCGTTCACTAAGAGCTCTTTAACCCTCTGAGTTACAATAACCTCTAAGGGGGGTAGGGGTCCTTTCTGCTCTTCCTTCTTCCCCTCCGCTTCAGTCGGGGTTAAGGGCTTCATGAATTTGCCACATTCTGGGCATCGGTTAGTAATTCCGGATGGGGTTTCCACCCTTTGCGGAACCACCTTGGCACCACACTGGCTACATACATATGGCTTCTCGGGTTCCCGCCCCGGTTCCGCTGTGGTTCCAGTCTCGGTTACCACGCTGGTTTCTTCTCCAACCATGAAATCGCCACGAAGATTTATTCGCGTTAGTTATAGATATACTTTGTGAAAAGGTTGTGATAAAGTTAGGTTTTTATAGGTTTCTTTTCTTAATAACCCTTGTGAGATACTATGAGTTTGAAAGATGTCTCTGAAAGGATTAAGAGAATGGCAGAAGAGTTGAAGGATGAGGTTAAGGGAACTGTTGAGGGGCTAGGCGAAAGTGTCCCTAGGCCGCTGATGGAGAGAAAGACGATCCTGCTTAAGGAGCCGGTCGTTAAGATACTAATGCGACGATTGAAAGAGAGGAAATAAAGTGGGCGGACGCTGTGAGAAATGGTGACAAAAGAAGAGTTGTCAGATCGGCTTAATGAGCTGTTGGGGGTAGAGGATTACATAGACTTCGCTAAGATGACGAAGGAAGATCTGGAGCGCTTAGTTAAAGTTGTCGGTGAACCTTCCAATCTGATTAGAATCGGATGGAAAAACCTGAGGAACAAGGCTAAGAAGGAGATCCTAGAGGAACTGATGGGGCGACCATTCCTAGACGAAGTTCTGAAAGGGGTTCCTGCAAAGGAGGAAGGGAAGGGACCATTAGGATTTGGCATTCTTCCCTCCGTTCGAAAGAATATTCAAGAAATTCTTTCCCCTTCAAAAGAAATTAAAGAATGAATCTCTCGTTGATAAACATCAGTACATAGATCAACCCTAACCCAAGATAGAAACAATTCCACGCTATTGTGTTCTCCGCAAAACCAGACTCTTTTTTAATAGTCATAATTGCCAAGGCTGCTAAGGGGAGAACTGAGAGCATAAACCAGTAGCTAAACAACATAGAGATACAAATGTAGAAAGACATGCCACCAGCCATGGAGATTACCAAGCCATCTACACCATACGTATTAGGTATCGTTTTAATGCCGAACTTTAGATCTCCCAGCATGTCCGGTACATCCTTAGTTCCTTGGAAGCCCATAACCCAGATGAATGCTAGGTTCGAGTATATCCAAGCTCTATCCAGGTTCCCGTAGACGCTCCAAACGGCGAACATTGGAAGAAATCCTCTCGAAAAAGCCATCCAAGCAACGTTAGCTAAGGGATGTATTTTCCGGGGACTGAGGGGCGCTAGAGAGTAGAAGACGGCGAAGAAGAGAAGTATAAGTGAAACTAGACCAAAAAAAGTGCTTATTGTGAATCCCCTCCCAACCGCGAATATGGCTAAGAGCCAAGATAATCCAAGGGCTTCTTCTCGACTAACTAAACCTGAAGGGATCGCCCGGTAACTCTTAATTATTTTGTCAAGTTCCGCATCTGCGTATTGATTCAGAACCTGGCCAGTCGCCTGCGCCAGAGCAAGAGTTATTCCAACATAAACCGCGGTGTAGAGATGTTGAAAGGTTACGTCCTTGACGGGGGTTAAAACACCAAATATTCCCGCCAGTAAGGGCGCGGTCAACGTGAAGACGCGGCACAGCTGAATGTATCCCGCAAGTTTTCCGAACCGCCTTCTAAGCCGGGGGTAACCTTTACGTATACCTTCATAATTTAATCCCATAGTTTGTTGACACCCATGTCTCCACCATGTTCCAGCTGATTAATCCCCAACCAGCATCGTTATTCTTCTCGCGTCCAAGTTGCGCCATCATGGTCTTAACCTCCTCCACAGTCAGCTCTTTACCCATCTCCCTGTAGAGCTGAGCCATACAGGTTACGAGCCCTGCCACATGGGGAGTCGCCATCGACGTACCACTGATCGGTCCAAACCTTCTCTGAGTGCGATCCACCATAGTATCTAAGAACCCTACCAGCGCAGAGTTTATGCGTTCTCCCGGTGCAAGCACATCTGGTTTAATGTATCCGTCGCCGGCGGTTGGACCTCTACTTGAAAACTCGCTAACTTCGCCCGTGAACGATGATACTGAGCCTACTGTTAAGGAGTTTAGACATGATCCTGGAGAACCTATGGTCTTTGGGTCTGGACCGCTGTTCCCGGCTGCAACGCACGGAATGATCCCTCTTCTCACAAGTTCGTTTATGGCTCTAGCCTCCGGATTATCCTCGTCTCTAGGAGCATCATCAGATCCGAGGGACATTGAGACGACTTTAGCGTCGAGCCCTATGCACATCTCCATTGCTTGAATGATGTCTGAAGAGGTTCCGGTGCCGATTATGAAGCCTAACCCTTGGATACTGAAGAGGCTGCATTCTGGAGCCATTCCTTCAACAGGAGCGTTATACCGCGTATCTATTGCGTATGATCCTCCAACACAAGCAACACACCAGCTACCGTGACCGTTGGTGTCTTGACCTGAACCGCCCTTTTCAAGCATAGCTGACAATGCTCTAACTCTATGGAGTTGCGGATGAGTAACTCGGCTGCCAGTGTCGATCACAACGGCGTTTATCCCTCTACCCGTGAATCCTTTTCTGTTAGCTACGTCGAGTCCGAGCATCCTCTTAGTCCAGTAAGTTGAGGTAAAGACCCTACCCTTCTGATCCTTAAAAATTCCTGCCAGAGGGATGGGTGGAACCGATAGCGCAAATTTTATGTAGTCTGGATAGATTCTCTCAACTTCCCGCCATTGCGCAACTTCCTCCATCAAGTTTGGCGTTAAGACCGTTGCGATCATGTTGAACATCCTCATCTCCTTCCATTTGGCGAAGGGAACCTCTATCAGCCTAGTTATCCTCGGCAGAAAAGTGTGGAACGTTGCCTCGAGAAGGTTTACTGGCACGGTCTCCCTTAACATGATTCTCACTTTTTGGAACATGTCAGCTCCAGCTTCAACTATTACGGGTGACGCTACTCTGCTTCTGTATGTTCTAAGCAGGTTTGGAGCTATCCTATCCGTCACGAGACCTCCTGTGGGCAGGTATGTATCTACTCTATCACAACATCTACACAAAACATTTATGTCGTTAAGTTAATAAGGTTTCTCGGTCAATGATGACTAAGGTCGCAATCGTCGGTTGTAGTTGC
>Ga0315314_1003217_pt1 | contig 12940 bp, 11 predicted proteins | sample TDP9_MG_FD_203631 | JGI IMG/M metagenome (GOLD analysis project Ga0315314, IMG submission 203631) | Freshwater sediment microbial communities from Lake Towuti, South Sulawesi, Indonesia - TDP9 | ecosystem: Environmental > Aquatic > Freshwater > Lake > Sediment | place: Indonesia: South Sulawesi...
CGACAAGGGACTCAATATCCTTGTCGGTAATCTCCTTCTTCTTATCAGCTAGCTCCTTAAATGCGGTGAAGGCACGGTTGAAATCTTCCTCTGATAAGCTATAGCCTAACTCTGCCAGTCGCTCCTTAAAAGCGTGCCGCCCGCTAAGCTTACCCAGCACCAGGCTGCTAGCTGGAATGCCCACTGTCCTTGGGTCCATTATCTCGTAGGTTATCGGCATCTTGATGACGCCATCCTGGTGGATACCTGACTCGTGACTAAAGGCGTTAGCGCCAACAATTGCCTTATTAGGCGGAACCAGAAAACCGGTTAGCTCGCTTACCAGTCGGCTAGTTTTATAAATTTGCGTGGTGTTAATATTGGTTGTCAGGTTAAAAAAGTCCTTGCGGGTCTTGATAGCCATTACAATTTCCTCAAGCGAGGCATTGCCTGCCCTTTCGCCAATGCCATTAATGGTGCACTCAACCTGTCTCGCCCCCCGCTTGACTGCTTCCAGGCTGTTAGCCACAGCTAGACCCAAGTCATCATGGCAATGAACGCTAACTATCGCCCGATTAATATTGGCTACATTTTCAAAAATCCCTGCAATCAGGCTACCAAACTCGGCTGGTATAGCATAGCCCACCGTGTCCGGGATATTTACCGTAGTCGCTCCGGCATCAATAACTGCTGCCAAGATTTGATACAGGTACTCGGGCTCAGTCCGGCTGGCATCCATGGGTGAAAACTCAATATCATCAGTATATTTCTTAGCCCAGGCTACCATGCCACGGGACATCTCCAGAATCTCCTCGCGGCTCTTTTTAAGCTGATGGATGCGGTGGATATCTGAAGCCGAAAGAAACACATGTATGCGTGGATGTTTAGCCGGTTTCACTGCCTCCCAAGCCCGGTCGATATCATCGGGATGAGCCCGAGCCAAGGCACAAATTGCCGGGGTACGAACCTCTTCAGCGATACGTTTTACCGCTTCAAAATCGCCCGGTGAGGTAATGGGGAATCCAGCCTCAATGACATCCACCCCAAGCTTCTCCAGTTGCTTAGCTATATCCAGCTTCTCCTGGATATTGAGTGTCCCCCCCGCCGCCTGCTCCCCGTCCCGCAGCGTTGTATCAAAGATTATTACCTTGTCCATTTACAGCCACCTTTTTATGAAAACCAATTTCTCCAGTCTCACTCCTATCAACCCATCCCCCTGACCCCCTCTCCTTACGAAGGAGGGGGTAAACGGGGTGAGGTTTACTTCCCCTTTAGCCACGGCATCATCTTCCTCAGCTCTTTGCCCACCAGCTCAATGGGGTGTTCTTCATCCAGGCGCTTTAGGGCATTATACACCGGGCGACCAGCCTGGTTTTCCAGAATCCATTCCTTGGCAAAGCTACCATCCTGAATCTCAGCCAGGATTTGCTCCATCTCGCCTTTAACCATTTCATCAATAACCCGTGGCCCCCGGGTATAATCACCATACTCTGCGGTATCACTAACTGAATAGCGCATATAGCTCAAGCCGCCCTGATATATTAAGTCAATGATAAGTTTAAGCTCGTGGCAGACCTCAAAGTAGGCTATCTCTGGCTGATAGCCAGCCTCAACCAGCGTCTCAAAGCCAGCCTTTATCAGAGCCGAAATCCCACCGCATAGCACCGTCTGCTCTCCGAAGAGGTCGGTCTCGGTCTCTTCAGCAAAGGTCGTTTCAATGACCCCAGCTCGGGAGCAACCAATACCCTTGGCATAGGCAAGGGCTACGTCCTTAGCCTTACCTGAAACGTCTTGATGAACCGCAACTATCGCCGGCGGTCCCTTGCCTTCGGTATAGAGTTGCCTCAGCATGTGCCCCGGGCACTTGGGGGCTATCATGCTAACATCAATATTGGGTGGTGGAATAACCTGCCCATAATGGATATTAAAGCCATGGGCAAACATAAGAGTATTGCCACGGGCTAAGCCCTTCTGGATAGATTGACAATATATATCTCGGTGCAAATTGTCGGGAGCCAGCATCACAATAATATCGGCTTGCTTTGCCACCTCATCCGCCATCAACACATCAAAACCAGCCTCCTTAGCCTTCTTCCAGCCCTCGCTCCCCTTAGCTTCAGCCACTATCACCTGGCAACCGCTATCCCTGAGGTTCTGGGCATGAGCATGTCCTTGACTTCCGTAACCTATAATCCCTACCACCTTCCCATCAAGCAAACTTAGGTCACAATCATTATCATAGTAAATCTTAGCCATAATTTATCATCTCCTTTAGTTACTATTTTAGTTTGTTAGCCTATCCCCTCACTCATCAGGGAAAGGATGCCTTTAAAAGAGCAAAGCCCTTACTATCATTTTACAGTTGATAAGGAAAGATTTCTCGCCTTAATTTTAAGCCCCTTCAAGCCTCCCCGTAAATGACTTCAAGCTTCTTGCTTTTTGCCCTGGACTTTAGGTGATTGTTTCCCCACTGGTAGCCGCCCTGGGCTTCCCCTGGTCATAGCTATACGACCAGTCCTAGTCATTTCCCTAATACCAAAGCCGCGAAGCAAATTACATAAAGAATCGATTTTATCCTCATCACCGGTAACCTCAACTGTTACCGAATCAGGGGCGACGTCCACTATATTGGCTCTAAATATGTCCACAATCTGAATAATCTCACTTCGGGTAGCGGAAGTAGCCTCTACCTTAATCAAGGCTAACTCCCGAGCCACTGTATCCTCTTCGGTAATATCAAACACCTTGACCACATTTATTATCTTATCCAACTGCTTTCTAAGTTGTTCCACCATTGCCGTTGACCCGCTAATGACGATGGTCATGCGCGATAGATGAGGCAGTTCGCTACGCCCGACAACAATACTTTCAATATTGAAGCCACGCCTTCTGAAGAGGCTTGCCATCCGGGTAAGTACCCCTGGCTTATCCTCTACTAAAGCAACTATGGTGTGTTTTGTGGTCATGCTGCCACCTCTTTTCTTAGACTCAGATATTACTCACCGGAAGCTTTGCCGAATCCGAGACGGCTTTCACCTCTTTCGGCCCTTCAAGGACTTCGGTTAGAGCTGCCCCCGGTGTCACCATAGGATAAACGTTCTCCTCTGGTTCCACCATAAAATCAATCAGGAATGGACCTGGCTCCTCCATGGCTCGCACGATAGCTGGAACTACCTCCTCCTTACGTCTAACCCTTAGCCCGGGGATTCCGTATGCCTCAGCAATCTTAACGAAGTCAGGACCACTCAGTGGAGTGGCTACATATCTTCGGCCGTAGAACAACTCCTGCCACTGCCTCACCATCCCCAGGTAACCATTGTTAATAATGGCTATCTTAATTGCCACCTTCTCTTGAACTATAGTAGCTAACTCCTGGATAGTCATCTGAAAACCGCCGTCACCGGCGATACACCAAACAGTAGTATCAGGACAGCCTACCTTAGCCCCCAAAGCTGCCGGAAGCTCAAACCCCATAGTCCCCAGTCCACCTGACGAGATCAGGCTATTTGGCTTATCATAGCAGTAATGTTGAGCTGCCCACATCTGGTTCTGCCCCACCCCGGTAACAATAATCGCCTCACCCTGTGTTACCTCGTATATCTTGCGGATGACAAGCTGGGGCAAGAGTCCCTCGCACTCTCTAATAACCGTTGACGGGTGGCACTTTTGCCAGTCCTCAAGCTGTTGAAGCCAATCAACATGCTCGGTGGAGATAATGAGTCTATTTAATGCCTCCAGAACCAGCTTCACATCACCAACTATAGGTACAGCTACCGGCACATTTTTACCGATTTCAGCCGGGTCGATATCAATATGGATTATGCTAGCATGGGGGGCAAATTCACTAACCTTACCAGTAGCCCTATCATCAAACCTCATCCCAATGGCAATAATGACGTCAGCCGATCCAACCGCCATATTAGCATAAGCCATGCCATGCATGCCCAGCATACCAAAACTCAGAATATGACTCTCTGGGAAACAACCAATGCCCAATAAAGTAGTAACCACCGGTATTTGTGCCGTTTCAGCTAGCTGCTTAAGCTCGGCATAAGCTCTGGAGATAATCACCCCCCTCCCGGCAATAATTAGCGGGCGCTGAGCCTCGTTTATGAGCTTGGTTGCTTTCTTAATCTGTGCCGGGTGACCGTGAAGCGTTGGCTTATAGCCAGGTAAATCTACTTTGCTCGGGTAGTCAAACTCCGCCTGGTCAATGAAGACATCCCGGGGGACATCAATCAGTATCGGACCCGGCCGACCTGTCCGAGCTAGATAAAAAGCCTCCTTAACTGTTCCTGCCAATGAAGCTACGTCAAGGACAAGATAGTTATGCTTGGTGATGGGCAAAGTAATACCGGAAATATCTACTTCCTGAAAAGCATCCTTGCCAATAAAAGGTCTGGCTACCTGACCAGTTATGGCCACTACCGGTGACGAATCAAGATAGGCATTAGCAATACCAGTTACCAAATTGGTGGCACCGGGACCCGAGGTAGCCATACATACCCCTACCTTCCCCGTGGCTCTGGCATAGCCATCAGCAGCATGAGCTGCCCCCTGCTCATGACGCACCAATATATGACGAAGCTGAGGATATTGAGGCAGGGTGTCATATAGGGGTAAAACGGCACCACCAGGGAAACCGAAGATAGCCTCTACCCCTTCCCGCACCAGACTCTCACATATAATCTGAGCGCCAGTCAGTTTCATTTTCATTCTCCCTTATCGGCTAAACACCGCCCCAGTACTAGCCGAACATACCTTTTCAGCGTAGCGACGGAGATAGCCTGTTTTTACCTTAGGCTTAAATTCAGCTAACTGGGCTAAACGCTGAGATATCTCTTTACCACTAAGCTTAACCTCAAGCTTATAATTAGGGATATCAATCTTAATTATGTCACCATCTCTCAAGACAGCGATAGCCCCCTGGCTAGCTGCCTCAGGGGAGACATGCCCAATAGCTGCACCCCGAGTCGCCCCAGAAAAACGCCCATCAGTTACCAGAGCTACCTCCTTATCCAAATCCATACCACTCAATAGAGAGGTGGGAGCGAGCATCTCCCTCATCCCCGGTCCTCCTCTAGGTCCTTCATAGCGAATAACTACCACGTCACCCGACTTTATGCTACCACCCATAATGGCGGCTACGGCTGCCTCTTCAGAGTCAAATACTCTGGCTGGGCCTTGATGAGCCATCATCTCCGGAGCTACGGCACCCCTCTTCACCACCGCACCCTCTGGTGCCAGATTACCAAAAAGGACACAAATACCCCCTGTAGCTGAGTAAGCATTAGCCGCCGAGCGAATAACTCTACCATCTCCAGACCGGCTGCTGGCAATAATCTCAGCCACTGATTTCCCCGATACTGTTCTTGCTTCCAAGTTTAATACCTGTTTAAGTTCCTTCATCACTGCTGGTATACCACCAGCCTGGTCTAAATCCTCCAGATGGTAATCACCAGATGGTCTTAGCTTGGATAAGTGGGGGGTACGCTCGCTTATCTGGTTCACCATAGGCAAGGAAAAATCAACCCCTGCCTCATAGGCTATAGCCATAAGGTGCAAAACCGAATTAGTGCTACCACCCAACGCCATATCAACAGCAAAGGCATTATAAATAGAAGCTTCGGTGATAATGTCACAGGGACGAATGTCATTGGCGAATAGTTCCACAACTTGACGCCCTGCCTCTTTGGCTAACTGTATTCGCCTGGCATCAATAGCCGGTATAGTACCGTTACCGGGTAGTCCCATTCCCAGGGCTTCGGTTAAGCAATTCATAGTATTGGCAGTGAACATCCCGGCACAGCTACCATAACCGGGGCAAGCCACTTCTTCCAACCGCTCCAACTCCTCCTGACTCATCTTCCCTTTAGCTACCTCACCTACTGCCTCAAAGACAGAATTGATGTCAACCTTTTTAATCCCGTTGTTATTACTCAGGTGCCCTGCCAGCATCGGACCACCGCTAATAAAGATAGCTGGTAGGTTCAGCCTCACCGCTGCCATTAGCATCCCAGGGGTTATCTTGTCACAATTAGGGATAAAGACCAAGGCATCAAAAGCATGAGCCTCAGCTACTATTTCCACTGAGTCAGCAATTAGCTCCCGGCTGGGCAGGCTATATTTCATACCCGGGTGGTTCATAGCAATGCCGTCACATACGGCAATGGTGTTAACCTCAAAGGGGATACCCCCTCCACTGCGCACCCCAGCTTTCACCGCCTCGGCAATACTTCGCAGATGTATATGTCCAGGGACAATCTCACTAAAGCTATTAATAATACCTATGAGTGGCTTGTCTATCTCCGAACTCGCCCAGCCTACAGCATGAAGTAAAGACCGATGCGGAGCCCGCTCCACACCCCGTTTAATCGCATCGCTCTTCATTCTTTTGCCTTTCCTTAAAATAACTAAAAACCGTCCTCCAAGGACGGACTAAACCTCGAAATCCTACCCCGATACCATTAACAAAACATAACATAGCCCCCATTCATTGTCAAGCTAAGCCCCATTTAGTTAGCTTTCCATAGCCTTTATCTTATTTAGCCTTGGCATGTGTCTTCCACCCTCAAACTCAGTGGCAAGGTAAGCCTCAACAATCTCAGATATTTTATCCTGCCCTGGCTGCGCCCCTAAACAAAGGATATTGGCATTGTTGTGCTGACGAGCTCGGCGAGCACTGAAAGCATTGTGACATAGAGCCGCCCTTATCCCCTTAACCTTGTTGGCGGCAATACTCATACCAATACCAGTATCACATATCAAAATACCTTGTTCAAAGTTACCCTTAGCCACCGCCTCAGCTACCTTCTTAGCAATATCGGGGTAGTCTACCGGGTCAGTGGTATAACAGCCAAAGTCATGATACGAATGCCCCATTTCGGTAATTAGCCCGATAATAGATTGTTTGAGATTCAGCCCTCTGTGGTCACAGCCAATAGCAATATGCACTACTCAGCCTCCCTTTTTAAGCACAGCCTGCCGCATACCTGCTCAAGCTCCTTAAAAGCTATAGCCCCTTCCCGCAAAACTACCGGCGTTTCCCCAGTAACATCAACGATGGTAGATTCCCTACCGCCCGGGCACCTGCCACCATCAATGACTAAATCTATTCTATCCCCAAACTGGAAATAGACCTCATCAGCAGTTAATACACTCGGCTTACCACTCAGGTTAGCACTGGTGCCAACAATAGGTGCCCCCAGACCTTCAATTAGGGCAACAGGAATAGGGTGAGCCGGAATGCGAATGGCTACAGTTATACCCCCGGCAGTGATAATATCGGGAACCGATTTAGACTTAGGTAAAACTAAGGTCAAGGCACCAGGCAGGAATTTATGAGCCAAATGCCAAGCAATTTGCGGTACCGGCTCAGCAACTTCGCTTATCTGCGAGATATTGGCTAAAAGCAAAGGGAGCGCCATATTCTGCGGTCGCCCTTTTACCCGATACACCCGCTCCACCGCCTGTTGATTGGTAGCACAAGCCCCCAAGCCATAGACAGTATCAGTAGGGAAGGCAACTATACCCCCCTGCTTGAGAATAGAAATAGCCTTCTCAATCTGATTTTCAATATCTAAAGGAAGCTTGCCTAACATTATCCTGCTACCTACAAATGGCAGTTTTTTCTCTTGACGATAGTATATCACAGTGGTAATCTTTGGTCATAGACATGACTAAAGGCAAGACGAGACAAGCCTTAAATAAGAGCCACCGCATAACCACCAGCGGCGATATTGAAGTCTCTGCCTATTTAGAGATTGCTAAGGAGCTGGGTGGTGAGCAGCCGTCGGCAGCCAAGGAAGTCATACCCGGGGCTGAGCGGGAAGCCATAATTGTCATCGATTTTGGCTCCCAATATAGCATGCTTATTGCCCGACGGATACGCGAGTGCCAAGTATACTGTGAGCTGATACCCCCTGATACCCCGTGGGAAAAGATAGCCCCGTTAAATCCCAAGGGATTCATTCTCTCCGGAGGACCGGCTAGTGCCTATGAAGCTGGTGCCCCCCTAGCCCCAGCCTACATTTATGAAAGCCGCCTGCCAGTATTGGGCATATGCTACGGGATGCAAGTCATTACCAAGCAACTTGGAGGTAAGGTTATCCCGGGAGCAAAGTATGAGTATGGTCACGCTATGCTTCACCTGAGTGATTTGCATTCGCCTCTATTTGCCGATTTGTCTCTCTCCTCCCCGGTGTGGATGAGCCACGCCGACCAGATTGAAGAAATGCCACCTGGTTTTAGGGCTCTGGCTTATACTGAAAATTCGCCCATTGCTGTTATGGGCAACGATAAAGGAATATTTGGTCTCCAGTTTCACCCCGAGGTAGTCCACACCCCTCAGGGAAAGACCATCCTGAGGAATTTTGCCTACCGGATATGTGGCTGCCAGGGAAACTGGACGGTGGGCAACTTCATAGACGAGAGCATAGCCAAAATTAGACAGCAAGTGGGTGGAGGTAAGGTTATCAGTGCCCTCTCCGGAGGAGTTGACTCCTCAGTAGTCGCCACCCTCATCCACCGGGCTATTGGCGACCAGCTCACCTGTATCTTTGTTAACCACGGGCTGCTACGTCGCGAAGAAGTAGAAAGGACCTTTAATGTCTTCCGGCTTAACCTGGGCATGAATATTATCTATGTTGATGCCAGCGAAAGGTTCCTCAATCGTTTAAAAGGGATAATAGACCCTGAGATGAAGCGCAAGGTTATTGGTGAGGAATTTATCACCGTATTTGAGGAGGAAGCCGGCAAGATAGGCAAGGTTGATTTTCTGGCTCAGGGGACACTATACCCCGATGTCATTGAGAGCGCATTATCAGGCAGTGCCTCAGCCAAAATAAAGACCCATCACAATGTCGGCGGTTTGCCGGCTAAAATGACGCTCACCCTGCTTGAACCTTTGCGATATTTGTTTAAGGATGAGGTGCGACAGGTAGGGCTGGAGCTGGGTCTCCCCGAAGAGATGGTGTGGCGCCAGCCCTTCCCCGGCCCCGGCTTAGCCATTCGCATCATCGGTGAGGTAACCAAGGAGAAGCTTGAGATACTGCGGGGTGCCGACTGGATTGTAATGAACGAGATTAAGAAGGCAAAGCTATACCGCCAGTTATGGCAGAGCTTTGCCATACTCACCGATGTTAAATCGGTCGGGGTAATGGGAGACTATAGAACATACGGTTACTTAGTTGCTGTCCGTGCTGTAACCAGCGAGGATGCCATGACTGCTGACTGGGCACGCCTCCCCTACGACCTACTGGCCCGAATTTCAAACCGCATCGTCAATGAAGTCCCCGGCGTCAATCGCGTCGTCTACGATATAACCTCCAAACCCCCCTCAACTATAGAGTGGGAGTAAAAGGGGGAAAAAGGAGGTTAATTAATGCGTAAGGTAGGAATCGTAGTAGCTTTAATCGTAACAGTGTTGCTTCTTGGAACATGTGCCCCGGCAATAGCACCTACCCCAGAGGAAATGATAGAGGAAACAGAAAAGGAGATAGAAGAGGCAACGAAAGGCACTTATGCAGAGACAGCGGAAGAGAGCCAACTGGAGCTACTACCACTTGGACAGCCTGCTGTGATTGATGATATTAGATTTACTGTTGTTGAATACATAATCTCTAAAGAAGAGGGAGGCAAACCTCCCTATACTGAGGGAGCACAATACCTATTTCTCCATTTTAAAGTCGAGAATATAGGTGATGTAGCCAAAGCACCGCCTTATAGTGAGAATATCCGGGTCATTTACAAGGGGAAAGGGGTAGAAAAACCTTTTCTCGTCTTACCTCCTACTGCCAATGTAGAAGGAAGGGAGCTTGAGTGTTACCCCTATCTCTATTTTTATTATGGAGACATTTACCCCGGTGTAACCAAGGAAGGATGGCAAGCCTATCTTGTCCCTATTGAGTTTCATCCTGAGGATACTAAAGTAGTAGTTAGATTTTACGGTGGTGAAACGGTGGGATGGTCTCTAACTAAATAAGCGCAGGATGACAAAGTAATAGTGAACTTCTGAAGGGTAAAGGAGAGGAGAGATGCGCACTAGGATAACTGATGAGGAAAACAGGTATCTTGAGGATACGGTGAAAAAAGCTCTTGGGCCATGCCCTACTAAGGCAGAAGGTCGTAGTGATAGCAAAGCCAATACACAGCGGCAGGCCTGGCGCCGTATATGTGGTCAAACTGAATACATGCTAAAAAAGAAGTATGATCGCCCGGCTACAGAAGAGGAAATATACCAGTTAGTAAAGCGATACGCAAGAAGTTTTAGGGTAGTTTGAAGGGGCTTCGCCCCTCCAAAATCTCTCCTACCCCTCTCCTTTGAAGGAGAGGGGGACACAGGGGGTGAGGTTACCATATAAAATTCGGGTTCCCTGAAAAATCGCAGATTTTTTAGGGTAAAGAGGGGGTGAGGTAGATAAAGATACTGGTGGTTGGGGGTGGGGCTAGGGAACATACCCTGGTCTGGAAGCTAGTCCAGAGCCCCAAAGCTAAGGAGATTTATGCCGCTCCGGGTAATGCCGGCACAGCCCAGCTTGCCCATAACCTAGATATTAAGCCTACCGATACAGAGTCGCTGGCTAAAACAGCCCAGGAAAAGGGTATTGAGCTTGTCGTTGTCGGACCCGAGGCGCCCCTGGCTGAGGGCATTGTTGACCACTTTCAAAATATAGGTATTCCTATTTTTGGTCCCACTAAAGCCGCTAGCATGATAGAATCAAGCAAGGTATTCGCCAAGGAGTTGATGCAAAAATATGGGATTCCCTGTGCTCAAAGCGCCAGCTTTTCTGATTATAAAAAGGCAAAGGAGTATGTCCAGCAACAGATGCCACCTATTGTCATCAAGGCTGATGGACTGGCTGCAGGCAAGGGGGTAACCGTTGCCAATTCAACGCGCCAAGCCTTAGATGCCCTGTCCAATATAATGGAGGCTAAAGTTTTTGGTGACGCCGGTGATAAGGTAGTCATAGAGGAGCGCCTATCGGGCAAAGAGATGAGTTGCTTTGCCTTTACCGATGGCAAGACCGTCATCCCCATGGCATCAGCCTGCGATTACAAACCGGTATATGATGGCGACCAAGGTCCCAATACCGGTGGCATGGGCAGCTACAGCCCACCTCACTTCCTCAATACAAAACTTTCTAAGACAATATTGGAAACTATTCTGAAACCGGCGGTAAAGGCTATGGCTCGGGAGAAAAGACCCTACAAGGGCGTCCTTTACGGAGGCTTAATGATTTCCCAAGACGGCCCAAAGGTGCTAGAATTTAATGCCCGGTTTGGTGACCCGGAAGCTCAGGTTACCCTACCGTTGCTTAAAACTGACCTGGTAGATATTATGCTGGCGGTGATTAACGGCAACCTTGACCAGATGAATATTGAATGGAGCCAAGATGCCTGTGTCGGAGTGGTAATGGCTTCAGCAGGATACCCCGGTAGCTATAAGACAGACTTTCCCATCACCGGACTGAATAATCTGGATAAGGATATTGTGGTATTTCATGCCGGAACCAAGGTGGGTTCAGAACTGGGTCAGGTATTGACTAACGGAGGACGGGTGCTTACCGTAGTGGCTACCGGCAAGACCATCGCCGAAGCTAGGGAAAGGGTTTATAGCAATATCCCACGAATTCAGTTTGACGGTTGCCACTACCGCAAAGACATCGCCCTGATAAAGGCGGGAAAATATTAGAGAAGAGTTAAAGAGGGGCTTCGCCCCTCTTAAGAAAAAACTTCCCCTTCCCCTGAGAGAGGTAGATGAAGTCCTTGCATGAAGGGGATAGGGTTACCTAATACAAAACTTAAGGGGGTGAGGTAGATAATATGCCATTAGTCGCCATAGTCATGGGTAGTAAATCAGATGCCGACTTAATACGACCGGCGGTGGAAGTATTGAGTGGGCTTGGTATTGATTATGAAATGTCGGTAATATCAGCCCACCGTAACCCAGAAAGGGTAAGGCAATACGGACTGGAGGCTCGAGAGCGGGGGATTGAGGTCATAATCGCCGCTGCCGGTGGTGCCGCCCATCTTCCTGGCGTTCTGGCTAGCTGGACTACCCTACCTGTCATCGGTGTGCCCTTGCCCACCAGTGAACTAAAGGGTATTGATGCCCTCTACTCCGTAGTCCAGATGCCAGCCGGGATACCGGTAGCCTGCGTGGCTGTAGGCACCGCCGGGGCTAAAAATGCTGCTTATCTCGCCGCTGAAATTCTATCTTTAAAGCACGACGAGATACGAAAAGCCTACGAAAAGTATCGAAGCGAGCTACAAGGAGAAGAGGGCAAACGATAAGGGGGTGTCAAAGAGAGGCGAAGCCTCTCTTATATAAATATTCCCCCTCTCCTTTGAAGGAGAGGGGGACACAGGGGGTGAGGTTGATAAATAATCTCAAGGAAGTGAAAAATGATTGAGCGATATTCTAGACCACAAATGAAACGGGTCTGGTCAGACGAAAACAAGTTTGCCAAGTGGCTTGAGGTAGAGATTGCTGTCTGCGAAGCATGGGCTGAGTTGGACGTTATTCCCAGAGAAGCCGTGCCCAAGATAAAACTGGCTCGCCTTAATCTCAAGCGTATGGAAGAGATTCTCAAAGAAACTCACCACGATATGACTGCCTTCCTTGGTGCTGTAGCCGAGAGCCTGGGTGATGAATCACGCTTTATCCACCTTGGTCTTACCTCCTCCGATGTAATGGATACCGCCCTAAGTCTGCAGCTAATTGAAGCATCGGAGATTTTAAATCAAGATATAAAAGAACTCATCTCGGTGTTAGCCCAAAAGGCAATAAAACATAAATATACCGCCATGATAGGTCGCACCCACGGTGTCCATGCCGAACCACTTACCTTTGGCTTGAAGATGGCACTATGGGTTGAAGAAATGAAGCGCAACCGGCAACGGCTCTTTGAAGCCAAGAAAGCCATCGCTGTGGGTAAGATTTCCGGAGCCGTCGGCACCT
>Ga0315314_1003218_pt1 | contig 12940 bp, 9 predicted proteins | sample TDP9_MG_FD_203631 | JGI IMG/M metagenome (GOLD analysis project Ga0315314, IMG submission 203631) | Freshwater sediment microbial communities from Lake Towuti, South Sulawesi, Indonesia - TDP9 | ecosystem: Environmental > Aquatic > Freshwater > Lake > Sediment | place: Indonesia: South Sulawesi...
GAGCCCTTGAAGTGCATTGGCTGTGGGCTGTGCGAGACCGTCTGCAGCCTGAACAGGGACTCAGTCCTCACGCCCATGACCTCGAGCATAATCTTCCACATCGATGACAAGGCAGACTATTTCGGGCTCGTTCTGAAGACGAAATCAGAGGGGCTGGTCCTCGCGAGGCCCGAAGGCGTCTCGACGGGGCAACAGCCCGCGGGATCAGGAGGACCTGGTGCCAAGCCGATCCTGCTGAGGGAACCATGCGACCTGTGTGAGGGCGAGACGAAGTGTGCGAAGATCTGTCCGACGGGCAGCATCACGGTGGTGGACTGAGATGTACTTGAGGACAGGCAGGATTGGCGTTTTCGACCTGGCCACGAACGAGGCAGGCCAGGAGGAGTTTCAGGACGAGGTGACATGGGAGAGCATGTCCGCCCTCAAGGCCGCAGACAGGCTTGTGTCGGAACATGGCCTCGGCTCCATCGTGCTCGGCACAGGAGTTCTCACAGGCAGTCTCGCGCCCGCTGCTTGTGCAGGATTGGTGCAGGCGGGGCTCAGCAAGAACGGTTCCCCAAGGCGGATGCCTCTGCTCGGTTTTGCCGGTGTTGAGCTGAAGCTGTCGGGATTCGATTTCGTTGTTGTCAGGGGCGCTGCCAAGGAGCCAGGATACCTTTGGATCAGGGATGGCATAATCGAATTCGTCGTCGCTCCAGAGATGAAGTCTCTAGATTCCTGGGCCAGGACGGACAGGATACGCGCGGACCAGGGCGATACGAAGATCCAGGTCCTATCTGTGGGGTCGGCTGGGGATGCAGGGGTGGACTGGGCCCAGCTTGTGACCAACTACTGGGGAGGGGAAGACAAGGCAGGGGTAGGATGCGAGTTCGGCCGGAAAGGTCTCCTTGCCATCGCCTTCAGGGGAATGGGCGAGCTCGAGGTTTCGGGGCCTGCGGGTCACTTCGAGCACGCCATCGGCATCAGGACGGAGCAGCTGGCCAGGCTTGGGTCCAACAATGGGCTCGCATCTTATTCCGAGGAAGCCGCGAGGGAAGACTTCCAGAAGTTGGTCCACCGGCATGTCGCATGTTTCGGATGTCCCTTCCCTTGCAGATCGTTCCTCAAGGTCCACGAAGACCCTGAAGAAATGCGCCTGATGGGCAAGGAGCCGGGCTATCTGGTCTACGACATTCCTGCGCTCGAGAAGGCGTTTGAGCTTGGCTTGAACGCCAAGGACACGGTCCTCGCACTCATCAAGTGCGCGAGGGCTGGTGTTGAGCCATTCTTCGCTATGTGGCATCTTGAAAGAGCTGGCACCGAAGTCTCTTTGAGGGCGATCGAATCGCTGCTGTCAGCGCAATCCGATTCGGCCCCGTTCGCCGGGTCAAAGGCCCCTCGCAACTTCGAAGTCTCCTTCGATAGCCTTGAGAAATATGAGAAATGCCTGGGCCTCGGGCTGTGCCCGCGCTATTGGTCAAAGGCAGGTTCTGACATGACAGTGGTTGCGTCATTCGTTGAGGCCGCTCTGGGAAGGAGCTTGCCTTCCGGAGAGGCGTAGATCGAGCTGCGTCTCCGAAAGCTTATCTGTAATGGCAGAGGTGTAGGCTGCGCAGATATCATGAAGATACTAGTCACCACAGGCATGCCAGGTTCCGGGAAGGAGGAATTCCTCAGATGCTGCCAGGCCAGAGGTGCCAAGGTCATCAGGATGGGGGACATCGTCAGGGAGAAGGCCAAGGAGTTCGGCCTCGACTCCTCCGATGCGAGCGTTGGCACCCTCGCCAACGAGGAGAGGAAGCGCTTCGGTATGGACATCTGGGCAAAGCGCACGATACCCTATGTGGGCGGCGATCTTGTCCTTATTGATGGCAGCCGTGGACCTGATGAGATCCGCGCGTTCAAACACGCCTTCGGGGAGGACCTGAAGGTCGTCGCGATACACTCGTCCCCGAAAACTCGGTTCGACCGGCTGAAGGCTAGGAGCAGGCCGGATTCCCCCACAACCCATGCGGAGTTCGATGCGAGGGAGAGGCGTGAGCTCGATTGGGGCCTTGGAGAGACCATCGCCACAGCGGACTACATGATCGTGAATGAGGCGACTCTAACGGACCTCAAGAACGAGGTGGACAAGCTCCTGGACAGAATCCTTGCGAAGAAGTGAGCGCCATGGAGTTTCTGGCGGTGAAGCCGTGCAAGCACGATGCCTACGAGGCTGTCCCAAAGGGCAAGGTCTCTTTGGACCTTGACGATTGCGAGCGCATGCTCTCAAAGGCGGGCTATGAGATACTCTCGAACCCGATGGTGATGCTGGTGGTCAGGAAGGAGGTCGAGGTCACAATATACCCAAGGGGCAGGCTTTTGATGCATCCAGTCTCCGACCGGTTCCAGGCTGAGAGAGTGGCCAGGGAGGTCTACCAGGTGCTTGGCAGATGATTCTTGAGGAGCATCCGGTAACGGCGTTCCTGAGTTCCACTTATATACAGCTGGGAGAATCATCCGAGACAGCTTCTGCCATGAGGCGTGTGCTATGATAGAACTCCAGAACCTCACGAAGACCTTCGGACCGATCAGAGCGGTGGATAACCTGACCCTCAAGGTTCCGAAGGGCACTACGGTCGGCTTCCTCGGGCCGAATGGCGCCGGGAAAACCACGACTATCAAGATCCTCACGAATCTCATCTCAGCGACGAGCGGACACGCGATCCTGCACGGCGTCGACGTCATGGCCAACCCGAAGAAGGCATTGAGCAGTGTCGGAGCCGTTGTTGAGACACCGGAGTTCTATCCCTACCTCACGCCGATCGAGACACTAGCCTACCTCGGAAAGGTGAGAGGGATGTCCAATGACGCCATTGCCCAGCGTACCAATGAAGTGCTTCAACAGGTCAAGCTCGAGCAGTGGCGCACGACGCGCATCGGCAAGTTCTCGAAGGGCATGAAACAGAGGCTGGCAATTGCGCAGGCTCTTCTTCATGAGCCGAAGATATTGGTCCTGGACGAACCCACAATGGGCCTGGACCCCCGAGGTATGGTCGAGGTCAGGGAAATCATACGTAACCTCAAGAAGCAGCACTACACGATCTTCATGAGCTCCCATCTGTTGGTCGAGGTTCAAGAGGTCTGCGACAGCGCCGCGCTCATAGACCACGGCAAGCTTCTCGTGTATGACTCCATAGACAACCTCAAGCGGCTGACGAAGATCGCGAAGATCGAGGTGTCTGTTCTCGGCCAGGCTAGCGACGGCCTGCTCGCCAATGTCCGAGGAATGGCCGGCGTGAAGTCCGTGGACCGTGTGAATGGGAGCGTGTTCGTGATCACATATGAGGGTTCGTTGGACGACAGGGCGAACCTGCTCAGTTCGATTCTTTCCACGGGCGCGAGGGTGGCGGGGTTCAGCAATGTCGGGCTGCCTTTGGAGATGATGTACATGGATCTTGTCAAGGAGTCGAGGTGAACTACCATGGAGGAGAAACCGATTGGCGCGCTCAACCCCGCACCTGACATCCTTCAGATAGCGACAGTCTGGAAGTATGAGCTGCTGCGTTACCTCCGGTCAAAAAGGCTCCTCGCATCTGTTGGGATAGTCATCGCTGTCCTCGCTTTGCTCTACCTGCTCCCGCCAGCTTTCGGGCACCCGTACAGCGGGACGGACACGGAGAAGGAGGTGTACGTCACCGATTTCGCGAGCCTGAACGTGACCATACCAGGGATGGCTCAATATCTCAGCTTCGGCTCGATAAACAGGAGCGTGGTCGACTCCGACACGTTCAGGGTGTTCGTCGATGGCACCGAGCTGCCATCCAACAATAGCGACAACTGGTTCTTCTTTACGCTGGTGTTCCCCGAAGAGCTCCCTGCGATGTTCGGGGGGACTCCCAAGGTGAACGCGGTAGTGTTCAAAGATAACCTCACGGGACACGCGGTCACGGCGAGCTATGACTGGTACACATCAAAAGAGGACTTCGATGGCATCTTCCTCAACTTCGTCAGCTTCCTCATGATCATCTCCGCCACGTTCTTCGCTGCCGACTCCTTGGTGGGCGAGTTCCAGAGCAGGACTGGCTACCTGATATTCCCGAATCCGATGAAGAGGGAGGTACTCTACCTGGGCAAGTTCTCGGCGAGCGTGACGGCGGGGACGCTAGTAGCCGTGCTCTTCTTCGCGGGAGTCACCGTGCTGTCAGCGCTGACGGTCAGAGGTGTCGACGATGATTTCGGCCTCGCACTTCTCTTCTCGCTCGAGTTCCTTCTGGCGGCGACAGCAGTCGCCTACCTGATAAGCGCGATCATGAAGGGATCGACGGGCAGCATCGTCCTCACTTTCTTGTTGTTCATAATAATCCTGCCCATCGTGGACAGTGTGCCCACGCTCACGGGGGTCAAGATCGACGCATCCCTGACCTTCGCCGCGACGGTCATCAACTGGATTGTGTTCGACCCATATCCGGTGGACACGCATGCCGAGATGTACGGTTTCGACTTCTACAGTTTCTACCCAGAACCAGCAACGGCAGCCATAGTGATGTTCGCATACATTGTCGTCTGCTGCGCGATCAGCATGATCCTCTTCAAGAGGAAGCAATTGGTGGGCTAGGTGGGGCGGGTGGCTGAGGAGGCCGCGGAGGATACTGCTGCACCCAAAGTGCCATCTCCCTCCGCGCCGTCATGACCTCGACCGCCCTGAGGAAGTCCGTCTTCGTGACGATCCCGACAAGTCGATCACCGTCGACGACCGGAAGGCGGCCAATCCTTTTCTCCGTGAGAACAGTCAGAGCCCTGGCAGCATCCATTTCCGGCGGCACGGTCACAACGTCACGGGTCATGATGTCGCTGACCCTTGCGAACTGCAGTTGCTCCCGCGGAACCTTGTTGGTGTCGACCTGGGTCACGATGCCCACGAGCCCCTTGTCCACAACAGGAAAGCCCTTGTGCTTGGTCATCAGGATCAGGTCCTGAAGCTGCACCACGCTCGTGTCGGGGTGTATGACCTGAACGGCGTCCGTCATAAGCTGCCTGACTGTCATCCCGTGCAGAGTCTCCGAGATCGTCGTCGCCTGCTCTTCCTCGGTAGCTCCGATGTACACGAAGAGCGCGATCAGTATGAGCCAGAAGTTGGTGAATATCCCCACCACCCCCATCCCTATCGCGAAGTATCTCCCGATCTTGGCTGCCCTCTTCGTGGCCTCGAGGTAAGGCATCCTCGATGCGAAGAAAGCCCTCAGGAGCCTCCCACCATCCATTGGAAAGGCAGGTATGAGGTTGAACCCTGCGAGGAGAATGTTGTAGAAGCCGAGGATGCCGAGCAGAATGACGATTCCTGAGATCATCGCCGAGCCGCTGTTCAGCGTGTCCATGCCCAGCATCGCAGCGAATGACGCAGCCCCCATCGCGAGGCTCGTGGCGGGCCCGGCAAATGCCATGCGCCATTCCTGGCCAGGCTGTCTCGGAACCGCCTCCATCGAGGCGACTCCGCCGAAGATCATCAGCGTGATGCTCTTTATCCTGACTCCGTACTTCTGAGCCAGATATGAATGGGCGAGCTCGTGGCCTAAGATCGTGACGAAGAAGAGGATCGCTGCCATCGTACCGAAACTGTATTTGATCAGGAGGTTCGCATCCAGGTTCTTGAAGGTCAGCGGAATTCCGAAGATCTCAGTCTCTCCCGGCGGCGATGAAAAGACGTAGACGAACAGGGGGAGTATGAGCAAGAACGTGATGTGGAGGTAGATCGGGATACCAAATATCCTGCCAATCTTTATTGCAGCGCTCACAGACATATCCTAGACTCGACTTGGTATATAACATTTGGACTGGAAGTCTTCAACATCTGGCGTGGCATTTTTTCCGAAAACATCATATAAAAGTAGATAGCTATTCCGGGTATCGGGATGGGATACGTTGCAGAAGCTTTCTGTCGCAACATTCACACTGTTCTGGCTTCTAGTGTTGTGCTCGTTCCTTCCTGCAGTTGCGAGTCCTTCGCAGAGCTCTTCTTCTGCGTCTCCTGACAGCATGACGGGGTCTTCGCCTGTTCCCTCGTCCGTTGCCCCTCATGGAACGGGATTGGCCTTCCCGCAGTCCGTCGACACCCTTGCCAACATTTCGGAATACCCGTTGGTGTCGAGAGCCCTGATGTTATCCGGTGGTTCTACAGACGCCGTCCTTGCCGATCTCAATGGAGATCTCAGAGATGACCTCATCGTGACCGTTTCGGACGCGAAGCTAGTTTCAATATTCTTCAGGCAATCCGACGGCAATTTCCTCAGCTATCCCTCAAGCAATACATCAATGGATAGACAACCGATAGGTGTCGCTACAGCTGATTCCTACGGCACTGGAGACCTGCAGGTACTTGTCTTGGGCAAAAGGAACGACGATACCGATACAGAGCATCTCTATGTCTTCAATTACTCGTCAGAGACCGAGCCCCTCGTAGTATATCATATCCTTTCGCTGTACAAGACAGCGAGCTCATTTGTGATCGGACATCTAGATGACAACAGCAATCCGGACATTGCGTTTGCCTGTCCAAAGGACTCTCCTTCGGGTGATCGTGGTGTCGTCGAGATCAGGTGGGGTCCGGACTACGGGACTTTCAGCCTGTTCAACGCAGCAGGAGGATCGAACTCAATTGCGATTGGAGAATTCAATGGCGACGGTCTGCAAGACCTCGCAGTCGCAAACTACTATGATAGGAATGTGACCTTGTTCTACCAGCCATTTACCATTGGAAAACCCGTTGATGCGAGCATTTCGGTCGACGGGGCTCCGATAGCCTTGGCTGCTGGGAGATTCGATAATGACGATCTAGATGATCTGGCAGTCGCGACCGTGAACAGGAGCGCTCTCAGGTTCTACTACCAAGCGCTAGGACATCTCCCTCCCACAGAGGACCTCAACATATCGCTTGATGTGATGCCGAGTTCGATGAGCGCTGGGCTCGTCAACGGCGACAGCCTTGTCGATATCGTGTTGCTTTCAGAGTCCCAGAACGCCTCGCAGGTGTTCCTCCAGCGCTCTTCAGGACAACGGTGGCTACCCGAGCCAGATTTCTCATTTCCGACAGGAGGAACACCACGGTCGTGCCTGATTGGCCAGCTCGATTTCGATGCAACCGTGGACATAGGCATCTCGAGCGCTCGCGCGAACTGGTCGGGATCGAGCTTTGCGATATACTCCAACCATGATGATGCACTCTCGAACAGCAATGCCACCGCATGGTACCACGACTACGCAACTGCCACTCTGATGGACACCGGGGATCTGAACGGCGACGATGTAGAGGACCTCGTGCTTCTCTATCCTGCATGGGAGGCTTTCGGATGCGTCCCCTCCTTCGGAAACAGTGCCAGCGCCAAAGGCCTCGGCTTTGCCCCAGAATTCTTGCTGGTGGACGACTTCGATGCCGATGGCTTCGATGACGTGTTGGTGACACAACAGAACGGTACCAACATCTCGATCTACTTCGGAAGCTTATCAGCCCCTGGATCTTTTCCATCGATCTCTCAGTTTGCAGCTGGGGCCACGATCTCAGATATCGCCGTAGGGGATCTCAACAACGACTCGAGCCCGGACCTCGTTGTCGCAACAGACGATGGCCGTCTGGACATCTTCTTCAATACGCAAGACGAGGTTCCGTTTGATGGCTTCTATGAGCTCAATCCCACGCCGTTGGCCAAGATATGGTCGGTCGTGGTGGGGGACTTCAACTCCGATGGACTAGATGACCTGGCATATCCGCGGTCGCCGCAGTCGATTGACATCTTGCTGCAGCGTGCTTCGGAGCCGTACTTCACTCTGCCTGCGGACCTCACTCTTCGAATCACCTTTGGCGGTGACTTCACTGCGCTTTGGAGCGGGGAGATTACTGGGGACAACAGAACAGACATTGCTGCGATGCGCCCATCCGACCCAGATGTGTATTTCTTCGATCAGGATGATTTCGAAGGCGCTGCACACCCGTATGCATCTCTCACACTGCCAGAGCTCCCGGGATTCGTGTCCTTGACAGATGTCACGGACGACGGCCATGCGGATGTCATCGCTATCTTTGAGTCCGCAGACCTGCTGTTCCTGTACAAGCAAGAGGCCGGGGTCATCCCCGCGATTCCGTCAATGGTCTTCGTGGCCGGGGCTGACCCGAATTACGCCATGCTGGGCGACGGGACCCAGGATCACAGAGGCGACCTGCTCGTGAACAATGCGGGCTCCCACTGCGTGTCCGTTTGGGAACAGATCAACTTCCCGCCCATTCTCGACACAGGGGGACCCTATCAGGCGAGGCAAGGTGATCCGGTCCAGTTCAACGGCTCTGCGGACACTGGGTATTCCGAGATACCATACATGGAATACAACTGGTCTTTCGGTGACGGCACGTACACCGGCTGGGTCCGTGAGGCGCGTCCGATTCATGTATACATGGAGCTGGGCAACTTCACAGTGAACGTGACAGTGAGAGATCCGGGAGGCAAGAGCGATTCGGGATCCACGTGGGTCGATGTTTCTGACAGCTATCCGCACACGGACTTCTATTGGTCGCCTTCGAATCCGAGGGAGGGACAGAATGTGACGATCGTCGACGCAACCAGTTCCTTTGACGAAGTCGTCCTGCGGAACTGGACAATAGACGGCGAGCTCGTGTCCTCCGGGATGGAGCTCACGATCGTCAGGCAGTTCCAAGATGGCGATCATACCGTGTCCCTCGAGGCGACCGACTCCGACGGCTCTGTGAAGAACAGCACAAAGACCATTCACGTTTCGGCCGCGAGCCCCGACATCAGGTTGGTCGGGCCTATGGCAGCGCTTGAGGGAGACGTGGTCCAATTCCAGGTGATGGTCGATGAATGGCATGGCGGGCCCGTGGACGAGATCGAGAAATTCGAGTGGAACTTCTCGTATGACGGTGGCACGTTCGTTCCGACGATTAATACGGGCACGAACAATACCGTCGAGCACGTGTTCAGTTCATCGGCGTTCCCAGAGGTATACACCGTCGCCGTGAAGGTAACCGACGTCGATGGTGACTGGAACATGACGACGGCAGACATTGCAATATCTGACATAGGTCCTCGGGCCGACTTCTCATTGTCCACAACGACTCCGGAGGAGGGTGTACCCTTCAGGGTCGTCGACAATACCTACACGTATGACGGCATCGTCATCTGGGAGTGGAGGCTTGCCTATCCTGACGGTCACTACGTCGAGTTCGCGTTGAACGGGACGGAGATGGCTGAGGTCGAGTTCTCCGATCTGCCTGACGGGGACTATGCCTTCTTCCTGAACGTCACCGAGGCGGACGGGAATACGAGCTTTGCGAAGCTCTCGTTCCATGTCATGGAGATAGCTCCCTTCGTGGTGCTGGAGACCCTGCCTGCGGCCTCCTCATACGAGGAGTTCTTTGAGATTACCTTTGAGGCATCTGTCACGAGCTTCGATCCCGTGATTGGGTACGAATGGGATTTCATCGCGCCCGGAGGCGTGTTCCAGAGCGACAGCTCGACAGTTGAGGGCACGACCGCGCACACATACGTCGAGGTGGGAAACTACACGGCTAAGGTCAGAGTGACTGACTCCGACGGTTCGCAGAGAGTGCAGCCCGTGTACGTCAATATCAACCAGAAGAAGCTCCAGGGGGATTTCAACACCGACGTCGTCTGGGCGAGAAATCCGGAGCAGACCAACGAGATCACGTTCAACGCATCCGCTCTCGCCATGAGATTCCCCGACATCATCGAGACCATGTGGAGCTTCGGCGACGGCTCTGAACTCTCGATGCCCGGTCCTCCAATAGGGGACGTCACCCACGTCTATTCCCCTACGGACGACTACGTTGTGCATCTCACGGTGACGGATGATGACCACGATAGCCTGGTCCTCGTTGCCACCCTGATGCTGAAGCAGCCCTCCATCGCGCTCTATCAGCTACAGGACGGCTCGGTAGTCAACTCGGGCACCCAGCTGCAGTTCCTGATCAGTCCTGGGTCCACGCCGCTGGTATCCGTGGTCTATTCCGTGAACGGAGGGACCTTCTATCCCTTCGCGACCCTGTACCTGATCGGTTCTGCCGGGTGGGATGATGGCTCCTACTCGATCGTCGTCAGGGCGAGCGACGAGGCCGGCAACGTTGCAGTGAAGAGTGTCAGAATCGTGATAGATGATGATCCGCCCGACGTGAGTGTCCTTGCTCCCCTCACATCCGTCTATGGTGGGGACAAGATGAACATATCTATAAGCGTGTCAGACGCGAATATCGGATCTTCCGGAGCGATCCTTTACGTGATGTTTCCGGGCGACGACTCCTTCTCGCCGTTCGGGATGGCCGCCGCTGGTAGCGGCGTGTTCTTCAGGGTCGTGGAAGTCCCCTCCCGTGCGGGCGAGCTACGGTACTACGTGAACGTGTCGGACCTCGCGGGCAACAGCGCCACGACAGATGTCTTGGTCGTGGCAGTGAAGCTGCACTTCATAGACATCGCGTGGCCATACCTTCTGGCCACTGCGATCCTTGCCGCGCTCGGGACCGCTGCGTACTTCATGCGTGAGGCGAAGATCGCTGTCGACGAGACCTTCCTGATATACAACGACGGCAGGCTGATATCACACAGCACTCGAAGGCTGAAACCAGGAATGGACGACCAGGTCCTCGGCGGCATGCTGACCGCGATACAGGACTTCGTCAAGGACTCGTTCAAGGACGTCACATCGTTCACCCTTCGCAAGCTGGAGTTCGGCGAGAAGAGCGTCCTCATCGAGAAGGGCGCTCACCTGTACCTTGCGGTCATACTTCACGGGAAGGCGTCCAAGAAGGTCGCTGCCAAGATGCAGCGCGTGGTCGACGAGATCGAGGAGGTCTTTGCTAGGTATCTGCGAGACTGGGATGGCGATCTTGACAGCCTCAGGGGCGTGAACGACATAGTCAAGAAGCTTTATTCCAAGGCACCAATTCTCCCCAGCTCCCTGCGGAGACGGGAGACCTAGGTGAGATATTGGCTCTGCCCCTGCCCGACATTCCCACGGCATTGGGCGTCGCGGTATTCTGCACGGGGATGGCTCTCGTCTCCTACTACAGGAAGATCTTTGACATATCTGGTGCTGTGTCCGCGTTCGTTGTTGGGATGGTCATAGGGCTCTGCGGCCATGTCCTCTGGCTCCTGCTTCTGCTTATATTCTTGATGTCCAGCTTCGCGGCCACAAAGTACCGATTCGAGTGGAAGAAGGCCGAGGGCTTTCAGGAGGGGGCCAAGGGCGAGAGGACTTGGAGAAATGTGGCGGCAAACGGGGCGATACCTACCGCTATTGCCTTCTTCAGCTTCCTCGCTGGGACAACAGAAGCGGGAGGTGATATCTTTCCAAAGGACACTGCCAGCTTCCTGTTCGTGTCCGCGATCGCGGTCGCGGCATCAGACACTGCAGCTAGCGAGATTGGCATCGTGGATCCGAGAGCGTTTCTCATCACGACGTTCGAGAGAGTCAAGCGAGGGAGCGATGGCGGCATCTCGCTGACCGGGCAGTTCGCTGCATTCATCGCGGCCGCATACACATCCGCCATGTCGTATGTCGTCTTCGCCGGCCTTGACAGGGAACTGCTGGCAGGGCCCGCGACGATATTCATCCCTATGTTGTGCGGATTCTTCGGATGCCAGATCGACAGCCTGATCGGTGCCACAATTGAGCGCCAGGGAAAGATCGGCAAGCTCGGAAACAACTTCGTGTCTATATTTTCAGGGACTGCGCTGGCGTTCGTTCTCTCTCTCGCCTAGACCTTCCTCAGAACATGCGCATCTATCGCGCCACAGAGAGTCTTCTCGATTCGCCCGTCCTCTCGCAAAGTCCCTAATCTCGGATCGCATGACCACTGTACCTCTTGCCCCTGTATCGGTCCACGAACACCCTGTCGAAAACGTCCTGGTCGGCCATCCTGTGTCATGAAGAAAGGTTTGGCTAGAGCCTCCCTATTCTCTCAACTGCTTGCGCGAGAGATTCCGCGTGGTCATCGGCAAGGCTGGATACCGTGTCGCCGTTTGCGATGACCTGGATCGCCTTCATGCCGGCCTTCTTCGCTCCTGCGACATCCCCCTCTGGGTCATCGCCTATGTGAACTGCGGCCTTCGGCATGACCTTAAGCTTGTTCAAGGTCACCCGGAAGGCCCCGGCCGACGGTTTTCGGACGAGTATCTCGTCCGAGAAAGTCGTCGTGTCGAAGAACTCCAGAATGCCCATGTTGTTCATGACGACTCTGAGCACCGCCCCAGGGGTCCTGCCGGTGTTGGATATCAGGCCGATCCTGTAGCCCGATCCCCTGACACGTTCCAGTGCATCCTTGGCTCCCGGGAGCAGCATGGGCGGGTTGTCGAGTATCCCTTCAACGTAAATCCTCTCCACGCGACCTACATCCTCCTTCGTCAGCTTTCCGGGGAGCTTATTGTCTATCGAATTCAACATGAAGAGGACATGGTCCCTTACTGGCATGTCGCGCCTCTTGCTCCACGTGAACTCGAGGAAGGACCCGGTCTTGTCGTATGCCTGCACGATATCCTCCCTCGAGTGCACAATCCCTCTCGAATTCAGAAACGCCCCGATCCTCTCGCACCTCAGCTTCGCCACTCTCTGCGATCCGCCCGGGTGCTCCTGGATCAGCGTATCCCAGAGGTCGAAAGTCACCGCGGCTATCTTGTTCATCATTGCTCGCGCGTCTACGTGGAAGCCCGTATTGAAATCCTTCCATCTACCATCGCCCTTGTCCCAGGGAGCATTGCGAAATCTGCACGGAAATCAGTTGGCAATTCTTAAATAGAACTTCGATATTAGACGACCAAAGAGCGGTTTGACGGCCATAGTGGCGGGGCCACACCTGGTCTCATTCCGAACCCAGAAGTTAAGCCCGCCTACGTTCTCCGCGGTACTGAGGCGCGCGAGCCCTCGGGAAGCCTAAGGACCTTCGGGCCCTCTGGACCATAGCGGC
>Ga0315314_1003219_pt1 | contig 12940 bp, 7 predicted proteins | sample TDP9_MG_FD_203631 | JGI IMG/M metagenome (GOLD analysis project Ga0315314, IMG submission 203631) | Freshwater sediment microbial communities from Lake Towuti, South Sulawesi, Indonesia - TDP9 | ecosystem: Environmental > Aquatic > Freshwater > Lake > Sediment | place: Indonesia: South Sulawesi...
TCATGCTCCACGACGCCCAAATCTCCTATAAACAACTCCCCCTAAAAATCTACGAACTAACAAAATACAGTTTCAGAAAAGAGAAAAGCGGCGAACTCGTTGGATTAAGAAGACTCAGAGGCTTTACGATGCCCGACTGCCATGCACTATGCGCCGATCTAAATCAAGCTAAGAAAGAATTCACGAGTAGATTCAAGTTGTGCAAGGAAGTTTTGGAAGGCTTAGAACTGAGCAAGGAAGACTATGAACTAGCGATTCGATTTACCAAGGATTTCTACAAAGAAAACAAGGACTTTATTACTTCTTTGGCGAAACTGCTGGGTAAACCTGTTTTAATAGAGATGTGGAATGAACGATTCTTCTACTTCATACTGAAATGGGAGTTCAATTTCGTGGACAATTTGGACAAGGCTTCAGCCCTCTCAACGGACCAAATCGACATCGAAAATGCAGAAAGATACGGCATAACTTACGTGGATGTGAAAGGAGAAAAGAGGTATCCATTGATTTTGCATTGTTCTCCAAGTGGCGCCATCGAAAGATGTGTGTACGCTCTTCTGGAGAAGGCATACCGAGAACAACGAAAGGGAAATGTACCGATACTTCCACTCTGGCTTTCCCCCATCCAAGTACGGGTGATTCCGGTCTCTGAGAAGTTCGTCGAAGACGCCGAAAAAATAATGGAGAAAATCGAAAAAAGCCGTATACGAGTTGACTTGGACGATCGACCACTCACAATGCAGAAAAAAGTTAGAGAGGCAGAAACCGAATGGATCAACTATGTTCTTGTAATTGGACCCAAAGAAATCGACTCAGGAATCCTTCAAGTAAGGAATAGAGAAGCAAAGGCAATGAGAAAAATGAGACTTCGGGAGTTCGTGAGCGAAATGAAAGAGAAGACCAATGATAAACCCTTCAAACCTTTGACGCTCCCGAGATATCTTTCCGAAAGACCTCGATTCTTCGGCTAATCTTCATGAACACTAACGCAAAAACTATATCAAGGTTGAAGAGAATATTCTACGTTTCTGGAGTATGGTTAACTTGGAGAAAGAGTCCTTCATCTATGTAGATGGAAAGTTTTATCCCAAATCCGAAGCAAAGGTTTCTGTGTACGACCATGGTTTGCTCTATGGCGACGGCGTATTCGAAGGAATACGCGCATACAACGGTGTGGTTTTCAAGTTAAAAGAGCATATAGACAGACTCTATCGGTCAGCACACACGATCATGCTACAAATACCCTTAACAAAAAGCCAAATGACGCAGGCGGTCTTAGAAACGCTAAGAAAAAACAATCTTCAAGACGCCTACATCCGTCTAGTCGTCACCAGAGGAATTGGCGACTTAGGACTTGACCCAAGGAAATGCTCTAAACCAACCACCATAATCATCGCACAACCTTTGCAAGCGCTCCACGGCGAAGACGCGAAAGACAAAGGCGTAACTACAATAATATCGTGGGTCAAACGGGACCCAGTTGACGCAACCACCCACGAAATCAAATCACTGAACTATCTGAACAGCATTTTGGCTAAAATAGAAGCCAACACCACTGGTACAGATGAGGCGATATGCCTAAACAAAGAAGGCTTTGTTTGTGAAGGGGTAGCAGAAAACTTATTTTTGGTGAAGGAAGGCACCATTGTTACGCCACCTGTTTCTGCTGGTGCCTTAGATGGAATAACTCGAAGAGTAGTAATGAGTTTGGCAGAGAAGCTAGGTTATAAGGTGATAGAAAGAAACGTCACTCCAAATGAGCTGTTTAACGCAGACGAGGTCTTCTTTACAGGAACCGCTGCAGAAATCGCCCCCGTAAGAGAGATAAACCACAGAATGATAGGTGATGGCAAGCCTGGGTCCATCACAAAACATCTAATGCGCGAGTTCAACAAGATTACAAAAGACCCTAAAGAAGGGACCCTTATAAGTGGCAGTTAAGCGTGTCAGCATCACCTTGATGACATGAAATGCTCGAGTTGATCAAAAGCCTTTTCAAGTGTTTGGATGGGCGGTAGGAAAACTCCTCTGAAATGTCCAGAACCATAGGTTACACCAAATCCTGACCCGTGCACAAAGAGAATGCCCGTTTTTTCCAAAAGACTGTACACGAAGTCCACATCATTTTTCCATTTTGAGCCGATTTCCTTCACCTTAGGAAAGAAGTAAAAGGCTCCCTCAGGCTTGACACAACTGATTCCATCGATTCCTTTGAATCGTTTATAGGAGTAGTCTCTCCTCTCCCGTAGTTTTCTAGCCATACTGGATACGTGGTCTTGTGGTCCCCTTAGTGCCTCTACAGCGGCTTTTTGAACTGGAGTGTTAGCCGAGAGTCTTATCCTAGCCTCTTTTGTGACACTCTCTCTCAGTTCCTCAAACTCTTCATCTTCCCCATGAAAATAGACATACCCCAACCTCCACCCAGTCATCAAATACGCTTTCGAGAACCCATTAAGCCCAATTACGGGCACATCTTTGGCTATGTAAGATGTGCTCACAAACTTTTTTTCATACACGATTTGGTCATAAATTTCATCAGATATTAACGGAAGATCATGCTCGCCCGCCAAATCGACTATTGCCTTAACAGTTTTTTCGTCGTATAATGCTCCACAAGGGTTGTTTGGATTTATGACAACTATTGCTTGTGTTTTGCCCGTTATTTTAGATCGGATATCATCTAAATCTGGTTGCCACCTGTTTTCCTCAGAAGTTCGGTATGAAATTGGCTTACCCCCAAAGAACCTTACGTACGAAATATATGGAGGGTAAGCTGGACCAGGCACTAGAATTTGCTCTCCCTTCTCAACCAAGGCTGCCATAATCATTTGAATGCCCTCTGAAACACCTGCAGAAACTATTACGTTTTCAGGTGAAACGTTGATGTGATTGACCCTCTTCTCCTTTTCGCAGATGGCTTCTCTTAAATCGGGGAGACCCTCTGAAGGAGAGTACCAGTTGAACCCCTCTTTGACTGCATCGATCAGCGCTTGTTTGATGTGTCCTGGGGTGTCGAAGTCGAATTTTACAGGGTCTCCTATGTTGAGGTATATGATTTCTTTTCCTCTCTTCTCTAGTCCTTTAGCGCGCTCTATTACATCTCGTATTGCGTATTCAACGGTTTGTACTCTTTTAGTAACTCTCAACATTTTTCATGACCAACTGATGTTTGTGCGTCCTATAAAAAAAGTCTTTTTCATTGAAATCATGCTTCAGCGATTTAGGGATACGCGGGTGGAGTTGTATATTGAGTAGATACCATATTCCCTTCTCTAACATGCACGGTGATTACTATGTTCTCATTTCGATAATTAGTCCAGTCCCATAAGCACTGGAATGGAGCAGTGGAGTTTGGATCAATTGGGTAAGGAAGGATTGGAATTACATCCCGTATGTCGATTACGGTTTCATTCCTCAGAGTTAGTGTTATTTTGGTAATGTAAGCTTTATCGAGCGAAAATTCAGAGTTTCTCACGGTGATATTGAAGCTTTTTGTGTCGATGGGATCGAAGACAACACTGACGATTGCAAAGAACACACGTATTGGTGTAACTCTAGTAAACTCTATTGTATAGTTTTCTGTAGAACTTATCATAATCGTGACGCTCTTGCCTTGATAGTTTGTCCAGTTCCATGGGCATTCGAATGTTTCAGAAGAGTTAGGTTCGAGCGGGTGTGGAAGAGAGGGTTTGATTTCTGTTCCGTTTATGCGGATAGTTTCATTCTCCAAAACTAAAGTCACGTCTGTCAAATTGACGTATGCGGTATAGAATTCTGAGTTTTGAACAGTCACATTGAAACTATTCGTGTTTTCTAAGTCAAAAATGGCATTTACGATCTTTATTGGAGAGGGTGTCACTGTAGTATAATGCACTGTGTAATTCTGTAAGGTATTAACACTTAACGTGACATTCTTGTTTCGATAAGTGCTCCAGTTCCATGGGCATTCGAATGTTTCAGAAGAGTTAGGTTCGAGCGGGTGTGGAAGAGAGGGTTTGATTTCTGTTCCGTTTATTTCAACAACTGTTCTGTTTTTTAGAGTGAGAGATATCCTTGAGATGTTGAGGTAACCCGGGGAAAGTTCAGAGTTTCGAATTGTTACGTTAAAGTGGTTCACGTCAGTTTCACTGAAAAGAGCGTCTGTGACTTCGAGGACTACAGGCTCTGGAGTGAGATGAGTAGTGTATGAAACGTAACCCTGCAACGTATTCACTGCTATTGTGACACTTGTGTTTTGATAATCGGTCCAGTTCCACAGACATTTAAAGGTGACAGAAGAGTTTGGGTTCAATGTGTATGGAAGTAAAGGAGTAACGTTTTCCGCTTCCAAAGTTGTTGTTTGTACAGTTATATCTGTTATGTTGACATAGGTAGTTGAGTTTTCATGACTTTGAACTGTTAAGTCAAAACTGGTGATACTAAATGATGAGTCAAAATCTACGTCAGTGATTTGGAGACCCACAAAGGGTACTACACCCACAGATGTCGGACCAGACCCACCTTCAACAAAAGCATATATTCCTATTATTTGTCCTGTGTAATTTGCCCAATTCCAAAAACACTGAAAAGTTTGATTATAACCGTCTAGAAGTTCGTATGGAAGAGGTGGATCAACATCGGTTACTGTGTGAGTTTTTTCTCCTTCAGTCAAAGTGAGAATTCCCATGATGTTGGCTTTTGAAGGGGAGTATGATGGGTTTAGGAGGGTGAGGTTAAAGTAACTTGTGTTTTGAGGCGTGAAAGACACGTCTGTGATTGCTACGGAGGGTTTGTCAGGGATTGTTATGCCGAGTTCGATGATGGGTCCTATAGCCCATAGATACGACAAGAAAGCACCGATTACGAAAGAGATTGAGAATAATATAATGAGAGACAGTCTTGAGATAGCTTTTATGTTTTGGGTGAGTTTCATTTATGCTCCCCATACTGTGCTTTAATGCTGGTTTTTGATTACCTCAAGTTTTTCTATGGAGTAGATAAAGATTCGGGTCGTTAGGCTCGTTGACATTAGCTTGGTTGCAGTTGTCTCGCCCTTTCCGCCGCCTTTGTGACAGCTGATATGATAACCGCCCTCAGTTTGCCTCTCTCAAGTTCCAAGAGACCTTCAACCGTCGTGCCCGCTGGTGTGGCTACCATATCCTTTAGTTTCGCTGGGTGTTCTCCCGTTTCGACGACCATTTTTGCTGCGCCCAGAGTGGTTTGGGCTGCGAGGGCTGTGGCTATGTCTTTTGGCAGACCGAGTCTTACGCCAGCGTCGGCTAGTGCCTCTATGACGAGGTAGATGTAGGCTGGTCCGCTGCCGACTAAGCCTGTGGCTAAGTTCAGGTATTTTTCGTCGAGTTGCATGACTCGTCCGAGTAGGCTGAGGGTTTCTGTGACCTTTTGCAAGTCTTCTCTTGTGGTGTTTTCGGAGGGGGATATCGTGATCATGGCTTCTCGGACGGAAACCGCTAGGTTGGGCATCACCCTGATCACTGGGATGTTCTTTGGTAGATGCTCTCTGAGGAATTCTAATGTAACGCCTGCTGCAATGGAAACTAAGACTTTTCCAGTCTTCATTAATGGTCCGATTTGTTCTAGGACTTTTCCTACGTCTCCAGGCTTCACGGCTATTATGGTTATGTCACTGAAGTTCACTGCTTTTCTGACATCGTCAACACATTCCACTTTGTAGGTTTGGATGATGTAGTTGCGGCGGTTTTCTATGATTTCATGGGCTTTAATGTCTTTGGTGGTGTATACCCCTGATTTTAGGAGACCCGAGATTATGGATTCTCCCATCTTTCCTGCTCCGATAACCGTGACTTTCCAAGGTTTGTTCAAATGGTTTTGTTCCTCCGTTTGGTTTTCGATTATTATGGGTTTCTAAGGGATAAGTCTTTAGTCGTATTGTTGTGTGTGCGTGTGTGAGAATCTCTCTCTATAGGGGGAGGGAAGATAAAATTATTTTTGTTTCATCATCATCACCGTCTTCTTCTCTCTGTCGAAAACGCCGAGAAATTTTTGTTTTTTTCATCAATTGCCAAGAGAAGCAGCAACTTTAGTTGTCTATTTTTGTAACGGGCGTTGTTTTAGGTTCTGTTGGGTTTTGATAATTTGATAGCAGTTGAAAACATAGTTTTTTCAAGAATTGTTTCCTGCTTGTGCAAGGGTGCCCGTTTGGAATGAGAACACCAAAAAGTAAAATATAGAACAGTCTCCTAATATGGGATACTTCACGTTTGGTGGTGCAAAATGATGTATGGTTGGAACGGCAAGTTTTTGCGAGTTGACCTAACCAAAGGAAAAGCAGTAACTCAAAACTATGACAGCGAACTCGCACTGAAGTTCCTAGGCGGACGAGGATTTGCAGCCAAAATTCTCTGGGACGAACTAAAGCCGGGCATAGACCCCCTATCTCCAGACAACAAACTCGTTTTCGCGGCAGGTCCGTTAACTGCCTTCAGTCTTCCAAGTAGTGGCAAATTAGTGGCTGCGGCAAAAAGCCCTCTCACGGGTGGTTATGGAGACGGAAACTTTGGCACCATGGCGACGGTGCAGATGAGAAGAGCAGGCTACGACGCGATTATAATCGAGGGAAAAGCCAAGAAACCCACAGTCCTCCGTATTGAAAATGAGAAAACAGGGTTACTAGACGGCAAAGAGTACTGGGGACTCGGCTCCTTCCAAACCGAAAAACAGCTCAAAAAGAAATTTCAAACAAGCACAGGCGTCATAACCATTGGTCCAGCAGGGGAAAATGAAGTCAAATACGCCACGATAGTGTCCCAAGAGGGAAGGGCGGGTGGAAGACCAGGAATAGGCGCGGTTATGGGTTCCAAAAACCTCAAGGCTGTCGCCATCAACGGCACGAAAACAATTCCAACAAAAAACCCAGACGAACTAAAGAAACTGGGCTTAGAAGCCTACAGAGAAGTTTTGAAAAAACCAAACTATGAGTTTTGGAAACGCCAAGGAACGATGTCGACCATAGAATGGAGCCAAGAAAACAGCGTTCTCCCAACATACAACTACAAGGAAGGCATCTTCGATGAAGCAGACAAAATAGGCGGTTTCGCGATGGAGAAACTGAAAGTCACCCAAAGAGGCTGCCCACAGTGTAACATGACTTGTGGCAATGTCGTAAAAGATGTGGACAACAAAGAGTCTGAACTGGACTACGAAAACGTCGCTATGCTAGGTTCAAACATAGGCATCGGCAACCTCAAAGAAATAGCAGTCCTCAACCGACTAGCCGATGACTACGGAGTAGACACAATCTCGCTCGGCAACGCTATAGGCTTCATCATGGAAGCCTCAGAGAAAAACCTAGTCGACTATAAAATAGAGTGGGGCGATTACGACAAAGCTCGTTCCCTTACCGAGGAGATGGTCTACAAACGAGGAAAAATAGGCGCAATGCTAGCCGAAGGAGTACGATACGCATCCGAAAAAGTTGGCAAAGGGTGTTCGAGATGGGCTATGCAAATAAAGGGCTTAGAAATATCCGCTTACGACTGTCGCACCACACCGGGAATGGCGTTATCTTATGCTACAGCCGCTGTGGGCGCCCACCACAAAGACGCTTGGGTCATATCTTGGGAAGTAAAGGCTGGGCGCGAAAGTTATGGTGAAGCCAAGGTGGACAAGGTGATTGAGTTGCAGCGATTAAGGGGAGGAGTGTTCGAGTGCTTGACAACGTGTCGTCTGCCATGGGTTGAAGTGGGCTTCGAACTCGAGTGGTACCCCAAGTTTTTGAAAGCCGCCACAGGTCAAGACATAAACATGAACGACCTCTACACAATCGCAGACAGAGTCTTTAACTTAACACGGGCATTCTGGATAAGAGAGTATGGAGATCAGTGGAACAAGGGGATGGATACTCCTCCTGCAAGATGGTATGACGATGCCTTGACAAAAGGTGCCTTCAAGGGAGCAAAGTTGGACAGGAAGAAGTACGACACCATGCTCCAAACGTACTATAACAAGAGAGGCTGGGATCAAAGAGGAATACCAACAAAGAAAACATTAACTCAACTAAGTTTACAAGACGTTGCCCAAGAACTTGGGAAACGCGTTCAATTAACAGCTTAAATTAGCTACTCTTTTGTGCAACTTCACCTCATCAATTTGATTTCGATTGAGTTGGAGATAGAAAGCTCGGAAGGCTTATTAACTTAGATGAGTAGCATCGTCTTTGGCGGGTGAGTGGGACTCACCTCCACCCGTTCCGCCATATAAACCCCGGAGTAGAGAGGTGAAAATTTGAGACTAGACAGTAAAGACATAGCCTTAACGTCGGTTTTTGCAAGCTTGTACGCTGTGCTAGTGATTGTTCAAGGGTTGAGTGCTGCAGCTACTATCCAATTGCGTTTCGCTGATTCGCTGATCCCCCTATCGGCTCTCTTTGGGTGGCCAGCCATTTTCGGAGTAAGTTTGGGATGCGTTGTGGGTAACACTTACACTTCAGCCGCTATGCCAAATGGTGCTTATGATATCGCTTTTGGACCTATAGCCAACTTGATTGCTGCCACTATAATTTATGTGCTTAGAAATAGAAGGTTAATAGGATGCATAATAGGGTCAACAGTCATTGGTTTGATTGTTGGCAGTTACCTTTGGGCGATATTCGGGCCGCCAAAAGATGTTTTCGGTTTTGAACTTCCAACCAGCTGGCCTTTCTGGGTAGCAAGTGTGGTGAGCATCACTGTGAGTAGTCTAATAGCGATATCAATAATCGGCTATATCTTGATGACAATATTAAGTAAACCTAGTATTTTGGGCGCGTTAAAATCAAAAGGGCTAAAGGTGGCTGTAGAAAGCAAATAGTTACATGAATCTTTCTAGTTTCGTTAATCCTATTATTTCTTCAAAGTTCAGTCCCATCGCATCCAAAACCTGGTCGAAAGTCGACTGTAAATAGGCAACGTACTTGTCCACATCTATTTCACTGTTAGACGCCAGCTCAACAGGCTTGACGTGAGGTTCCTTCGTCACCTTCACGAAACTGATCAACTCACCCGCCTTCAAGTCGTAGCCCCTCTGCTTGAGAAGAGCGGCAGCTTTCACGTGCTGAGGTGTCGTCTTCGTATACTGATCTGGAATTTTTCCGAGAACCACCTGAAATGCAAGTTCATCTGGAGTCTCCCCCCAATCCCGTCTCTTCAGTCTCAGATAGCGGTCTTGAACGATTTTTCGAATGTCCTTTTTGGCTGTTTCAAACTCTACGGGGGACTTCACCTGCGCCAGACGATCTTCCATTTGAAAAAAAGCTTCCTTAATGAAAACGGGAATGTGTCTCTTTTTTCCAGTCAATCCCTTAACATCGACACTTCCGTCAGGGAAAACTCCGAGATAGTTCTTTTTTCTTGAACTGAAAACCGAGTAGCGGTAGACCTTGTCTACGTCTAATTCCATTCCCAATTCTTTTTCTGACCATTTGGCAAGGGAGTTAATCTGACTCTGGGATGGGCCCTTTAAGAAGATGCTGTCAGTGTCCCCATAAATAACCTCGATCCCCAATTCTCCCGCCTTCTTAATTGACCCTGTTATCACGTGTCTTCCAACAGAAGCGGTCGCTTCAGCAACTGGAGGACAATACAGGTCAAAAGCTTCTGCGCCAAAAACTCCGTAGCTCGCGTTGAGAATAACCTTAAGCGCGCTTTGTATCACATTGTACCAACTTCGCAGCTCGGCTGACAGTGTCTTTTCTTTTGATTTTGGTTTATACCACATGACCCTGAGGTCTCTTAGGGCTCCTATCAGTAGGCTTTCGAGGGCTTGATGCCTCTTACACACCCAATGAGGGGTTTCAGGCACCTTGTTATCTTTACATTCTTCATGGGGACAAAGAATGGTCTGGTAGCCCAAATTGTAAACTTTGATTATCGAGGGATATAGGCTAGCAAAGTCCATGACTGCCACATTAAAGTGCACGCCAGGCACGGGCTCAACCACAATCGCTCCCTTGTACTTCTTACCTTTTATGATCGCCTTTGTGGCGGTCTTTCCCTTTAGAGCAAGTATATCCTCAGCATTGGGAATCAGCATTCCTCTTCTGCGGTGTTCGTGGTGAAGAAAGTTTCGAATCCACCTTGAAACCCCTTGTCGACTCACATCTTCCATTGGCATGCGGCTGATTCTTGCGATAGCCAAGATGAGTTTCATGACCAAGTCGTCATCAAATGCTGTCAAGCGAAAAGCAATCTCAGCGTCTCGAAAACAATATTGGGCGAGTTCCGTATACGTTAATTCAGTCATGAGTTCTGTGAGTTCAACCTTAGCGAGACCTATTAACGCTTTGCCAACATTATCTAACGTTACGTCACGATATTTCTGACCAAATGCATAAATCTGAATGGATTTGTTGAAGAAGAACTTGTACAAATCTATGTGAACGCTGTTGGTGAGCAAACAAACTCTTCTCCCAACCTCAATGGGAATCTGGCTTCTCCTAAAGCCCAATTTCTGCGCCCGATGAAACAAGTATCGAAGATCAAAGTCGTCACCATTAAAGGTAATAACAAAAGGATAGTCAAAAAGAGCCCCAAAAATCTCCAAAATCATCTTCTCTTCCGAACCGTAATATTCAACACTGACATCCGAAGGCATCTTCACAGTGCCTTCTCTAATGTTCTCTCGCTTCAGAAGCAGAACCCTCTTTTTCCTGTCTGATCCATAGAGCGAGGCACAGATCACAGGGTATTCTGCTTCATGAGGATCTGGGATGCGTGCTGTTTTGACGCCTTCCCGCTCCACGACTGGGGGCAAAACTTCAATGTCGAGTGCAACCCTTCGGAATTTTGGTGCTGGATATTCGAGGAGTGTCCCCCACATCTCAATGTATTGCAGGAACTCTTTGGGTTCATCTCGAAATAGCCCTCGAATTGTTTTAATGGTTTCCTCAGAGGGGTCATGTTTCACCTGAACGAGTTTCCCTCTATCTATTTTATAAATCATGCCGGGAGCTAAATCTCGATCATAAATGTAGCACTGATAATATTTTATGGCAGCTTCCCACACTTTGACTGGTTGTTCTATACCGGTTATCTTTGGGTATTCCTTTGGAATGATGTCTCTTATGCATCCTATTGGGCGTCCTCCGATTGCTAAAGGGTCCTTAGCAACAACTTTCGTCAGAGTGACCTGACGATCCAGAAGGGGATCATACTTTTCCACTAGTTCAAAATGGTCAAATCCGGGATGAGATGTCACGCGATCGATTTTTTCAAGTTCCATGGGCGATAGGTTTGTTAAGCAGTAGGGTTTGTGTCCAGTGTTGTCGTGCCAGAAGTAGATTTTTTCAGATTTCGGCTCATACAGTTTTATGCGTGCAGAGCCCTTCTTCCCGTCGTAGGTGGCAGACACGAAATAGGAAGGAGGTAAGTTTTGGGGAGCAAGGTCAAAACTTAAGGTTTTCTTTTCTTCTATCGGCTTCTCCTCTGAAGGCGCTAACTCTTCTTTCTCGTCTTCCACTGAGGTATCAGCAGTTTTAAAGAATTCATCTAAGCTCTTCTTCGCCATTCCTTTCGTGTCCCATCTAATATGTGTCTGATGCCCTAAAAAACTCTGTGTTCAGCGCAAGTGACCGTCATCTTCTAATCCTTACGTTGTTAAGATATCTGAGATGGGAGAATTTGATTGTTAAGAGACGCTTGGACGCTCGCCATCGAAACACTGAGTTGGATTGAGTTACGAAGACTAGGAGAACGATCAGCGCTAAACAAAGCAGCCCAACAACTTGACATAGAAGATTCAAAGACCATTGGATTGGCGCACAAACTGGTTTGCGAAACGCTTCGCGCAAAGAATCGTATCGATTTTCTCCTAAATTCGGTGTTAACGCCTCGTTCACTAAGCGATTTCAAGCTTGGTTTGCGGGCTTTTCTTCGTTTGTACACGTATGAAACTCAGCTAGCTGGCGGTGATTTTGAGAAAGCTGTGACTATGGTGCGGATTGGGCGGTCGATACTGGGTTGGCGCGAGTTTTCAGATGTTGAAGAAGTGTTAGGTGAGATGCTTAACGTGGAGCTGGATGTTTTTCTGAAAGGGGTGAGTGATGAAGAAAAAACTGGGCTGTTGACTTATAATCCATTGTGGTTTGTAAAAGATTCCTCCAAGATGTTCGGAAGAAAACAAGCCTTAGAATACCTGGAAAGTTCTAAGGAAATCCCTCCAACATACATAAGAATCAATACCTTAAAAGGATCAGAGGACACGTTGCTCAAAAACATAGAAAGCGACCGCATCGTTCTCGAAAAGGTCCAGCAACTCCAACACACATACAAGGTGAAAAGGAGTCAGCATGCGCTCACAAGAACAAAGAGTTTTCAAGATGGTTTCTTTTTTATTCAAGACAAAGCCAGTTGCCTCAGCGTGGAAGTTGCAAATCCTAGTGCTGGCATGATGGTGCTTGATGTGTGTGCTGCTCCGGGCGCAAAAACAACCTATTTAGCTCAGTTGATGGAAAATAAGGGCGCTATTTATTCCGTAGACTACTCGGAACGCAGGATGAGGGTCTGGAAAAAGGAAACAGAGCGCATGGGCGTTAAAATTGCTACTCCGGTTATTGCTGATGCACGTAAGCCTTTGCCTCTAAAGGTTTTGGCTGACTTGGTTGTTTTGGACCCTCCTTGCACCAGCACTGGAGCCTTTGGTAGAATTCCTTCGGCGAAGTGGAGGCTTACGAAGAGGTCGGTTTTGAGGATGGCGGAGTTGCAGTGGGAGATGTTGAACCAGTGTGCAGATCACGTCAAAGATGGAGGGTTCTTGGTATATTCTACATGTAGCGTTACCTTAGAGGAGAACGAAGTGTTAATTGAACGGTTCTTAAGGTGGCATCCAGAGTTCACGCTTGTGGAGACTTTGCCAAAAATAGGCTTAGATGGGCTGAGAGGGCAAAACAAATGTCAGAGACTTTATCCTCACCTTCATGAATGCAACGGATTCTTTGTGGCAAAAC
>Ga0315314_1003220_pt1 | contig 12937 bp, 14 predicted proteins | sample TDP9_MG_FD_203631 | JGI IMG/M metagenome (GOLD analysis project Ga0315314, IMG submission 203631) | Freshwater sediment microbial communities from Lake Towuti, South Sulawesi, Indonesia - TDP9 | ecosystem: Environmental > Aquatic > Freshwater > Lake > Sediment | place: Indonesia: South Sulawesi...
AGGGAGAATCGTCCGCCACCGTACATATCTTTTAGCGACTCTTCGACATTCCCCGCAGCAATATCGCCGCTGTGTATAGTGTCCAGATACTGCAATCTTCCCCTATCATCCCTTGTCAACACCTTGAAAAACCCACCCTCGCCAACGGCATCGAAGGCATTTTCAACACTTTTCTGTGCTGATTCTGCGGTCACGCTTTCGCCACTTTTCCTTCGCTGTAGTAATCTCAAATATCGAGCACCTCCCCTTAGAGCTTGGAAATTCGTAAACAACCGGCAAAATCCCGGCATCGCGCCAGTGACGCACAGTCCACCATGAGCGATTAACAAGCTTGCCAGCCTTGCCTAATGTAAGAACTGGCTGGTTAACCAATTCGTCAAAGGAAACAAAAACTCTGCCAGCTATCCGCTGAAAAGATAGAAGACCCCTGCTTTCCAGTCGGTAAAGAGTAGTCCGCACTACCCCTAACATTTCAGCGGTTTCCTTGAGAGATAGCAAAGTCCCTTTGATTGCCTGTGACATTTCCTGATGCCCGCACCAGCTTCACACCAGCACTCTGCCAAATTCCGCAACACAATATAATGCTGAAATTGCTGTCGAAAAGAAAAAAATTAGGAAAATTTTACCGTTTCCTCCTCCTCAACTTCAGCATTCGCCAGATCGTCACCCTCACCGGCAAACACTACCTCGGACCCCATCTTTTCTGCTTCCCTTACAAATGAGTCCTCATCCAGTAGCTCTTCATCCGGGGGGACGAGCTCCTCGCTGTGACTTCGCTCGATAGTTACCGAACCGTCTTGATGGACAAAAATTTCGTCGCCCGCACCGAAACGTTGCCGGATCTCTGCTTCCTCATCCTCGCCAAAGTCAAAAAGAATAAAAAACCTGTCCAAATCCTGAACCTTGTACGAAAGCATCGCGAACCTCCTTTTCTCTAGCCGTCCGATCGCCGGCTTAAATTCAATAATTTAACCACTTGACCTACTTTACAATCAACGATTTACGCCCTCTGTAGCGCCCGCTTTTATTTGATCCATCTGAGGAGCCACTTGGGTTGCGAAATCGATAAATTCTTTAACCGTTTCTATCGGCTGGTTGCTAAACTCGCTCAGAACTTTTGCCAGCGGTTCGCGCAAATTCGTCAATAGTTCTACCGATTTTTTGCCCGATATCGCCGAAAGAAATCCCTTGAACAACACGAAAAGTACAAATTCCGCTGGATTATAGGCGATTGACATCATAGTACACACCGCAACCGACTGAAGTGATTCAAGGTCCTTGTTTGATTGCATGAGCACAAAGTAGAACTCCAAAAGGAGCCGAACAAACACAGATTTATTCTCAGCGTTACCGTCCCTAACATACGCCTCGATTGAATCAAGCAGCCTCTGCGGTAACCTGATTGTCAATGTTGCCTCTTTCTCTGATTCCCTTTGTCTCAAGAGTGTAGCTTTTATAGCATTGGAAAAATATCGACCTATCAACCCCGAATCCTCGCCGCGCTCTACCAAGCGAAGCAAGTCAGTACACACTTCCACGCCCAATATGGCCCTTATTTGCTTAATTCCTTCCTCTTGAACAGACTTTTTATCCATATCCTGCTGTAATTGCTGAACCGTTGCTGGTGCAATATTTTTCCCCAAAAAACGCATATTCATTCCTCCTTTACCAGATTAGTAAAACATCCCTGTAAGACATTATAACTCATAGCTGCATTTTTGTCAAATGTTTTCCCGATTACTGCATAATGTTTGAGAATTGTCTTAAGAAAAGCACTTTTTAGTCAAAAAAAACAAAAAGGCCATCTCGGGGCCTCGAGATGACTTGATCGTCCATCGTGTAATCAAGCTATTTTTCTGTGAGCTTGGCTGTGATTCTCTGTTCCACCTCCTGCCGCTTCGAAGCGGCAAAATCCCTCTGTAGTTTTTCCAGTTCCCTGACATTCATGTGGAGCCGCCGCAAGGATCGCCTCATTTTCTGAGGGAGATGATCCACAAGGCCGGCTTCGATATTACTGATAAGTGCCTGTGAGCACCCTACAGCAATACAAAGCTCCACTTGGGTAAGCCCAAGCTGTTCACGAATTTCACTTATCGGCGATTTCATGCGACATCACCACCTGTTTAAGCTTCTCTAAAAGCTCTTGTTTTTTACTTTCCATATATTGATTCTGCTTCTCCATCACAATATCAATATTTACGTGGGCACGCTGTAGCAAGTCCAACAGTTTTCTGGGTATCGGGTGCACGCCTGACTCAACTTCGCTGATCACTGTCCGCGATATGCCAGATGCTGCGGAAAGCGCAACTTGCGATATTCCAAGTTGTTCCCGAATTTCTTTGACTGGGGATTTTTCAACCGCTGCCATCCTAGATCACCTCCCCTGGTTCGAGCTTCGCATATACTCAGCGACAAACCTGTTGAGGTCTATCCCGATCTGGTATAGCTTCACAATAAGTCTATGATCGAGCTTCGCGCTTCCGGCTTCGAGTTCTGATATATATTTGCGCGACGTGCCAATACTTTCGGCTAGGGCACTCTGGGTAAGATTCAGACCTAAGTTTCGTCCAATGAAACAGCGATCTTATATGGTTTCAAAAGAGCCTCAAACGCAGTCCTGATGCGGTTTATAAGGGGATAAGAAGGGTTGAGACTGACCCGAAGCACCTTTCCCTTCTTCATCGTTACCTTCCCGGAAAGACAAAGAACCTGACACACTAATCGCTTCATGCCGAACTGGTTGAGAGTCCTCACTGCCAACTGTGCATCTCCGGGAGCAGAGCCGCCATTATCCCGGGATGGTGGTTCTGGCGATATCTGCTCCAGAGCCTTCGTCAGCCATCTCTGTAACCATCGGATCAGGTTGTGTGCCAGCTGGTTCAAGAGCGCCAGCATCTGCTGCGCGACGAACCCTCTCTTCCGACGTTTTCTCATGCCCAATCCCTGATTGTCCTGGCAAAAGGTGCTCTCTGGAACTCCGCTCCTTCCATCGTAATCATCTGCAATAGCATGCAGGTCAGCGTTCATGTCTGTGGTGACAAGAACACTGTATTGGTATCCAGCACCTTTCTTCCTGGGCATCCGAATAGCCAGTTGTCTGGTTCTCCTGGCATAACGATGTGGTCTGGATACCCACCCAGCCTGCCTTGGTCTGTTGTCTGGGCCTGGTGGGATGTCTACCCACTCTAAAACTGACCTGGCTATTGCCCTGGCACGTTTCCCAGAATACAGCTTGGTCAGAAGATGGTAACCCCGCCACAAGGTGAAGTTTATGTTCTCATCAGTCCCAAAACCACCATCCAGCCTGAGACGAATCAGCTTTCGCTCTTTTTCTGTAGCTAGCGAAAGGCGTTGCTCCATCTTCTCCACCATAGCTTTGAATGCCTTGCATGATGTCTCCTTGCCTGGATATAGAGACTCAGTCACGATCTCCTGGGTTTCTGGAACCAGCACCCTGGCCAGTTGACGACCATAAGTGTTCTTCTCACCAGCGAAGTATCCTTTTGTGGAACCCTCAGCATTCTTAGATGCTGGCATCCCAGACAGGTCTATGTCTATTGTCTCTATTCCCCCTTCTCTCTGAGCGTCCTTAAGGAGTTGGACAGCCAGGTTGTGCTCATCCCAGATAGCTTTCAGAGCTGCTTCCAGTTGCTGGACATTTTCCCCTGTTGCCGCGTTGAGAGTTTCCTGTATCACTGACTGGTCAGCACACCGTTGGTATCCAAAGGCACGCAGAAGAGGCTTATCTACCCGAAGCTTTCGATTCAGGTCGAACACCACTTCACATCCTGACATTATGCCAAGGACCACAAACACCAGCTTGTCACTGGGACGGTAGTCCAGTTTCTTCTGTGGGATCTTCACGCCCTGGTGGATACGGTCGAATATCCCCCTGCTCTCTATCAGTGGAGCCAACGCGCAAAGAGAGGCGTACGCGCTGTTTGCCTGCATTCTCCTGTTGCATTTCTTGTTTTTTCGTCTTATCCTTTTCTTAGCCATGGCTGACCCTCCTCTAAGGTTGAAAGGTTTGTTTCTTCTATATGATACCTTAGAATGGTCTCCATGGCACGTCTTTTCTATATCTAACCCGCAACTCTATGTCATTGAAACACGCCTCTCATTGGACGAAATTTAGGTCAGAGTTTTTCTCAGTTTTTTGACAGGATTGATTTCTATGATTTGAAGGTTTTGCAGTTTCATCGTGACCACACCTCGCTTTTTTCTTGCGCGAGTGTGGACGTCGAGGTATAATTACCCCGGCGTCGGTCACGCGATTTAGGTAGGATCGCTACGGCGATCCTGTCGTGTCCGATGCCACACCCGCAAAGATGCTGATTTACTTTCCAGTGTCCAATGGAGATCGCCACTTAAACCACCTGCGCCAAAACGGTTCCCGATGATACTCTAATAGTCGCTGGCTCTGGTCAAGCTGGCGCGTGAGCTGTAACACTATCGTATCATGCCGCTGGCTGGCTTCTTCAATAATGCGATCCTTCTCCTTTAAGCGATCCTCAAGTTCCGATATCCTCCGCTTTAGCTGAACAATTTCACTGACTAACGCCTGACTATCGGTATGACTAACACCTTGACTATCGGTGACTATCGCTTGACTATCCCGGAGACTATCGGGAATATCCCTCTCGTCAACTTCATAGCGACCGTCAACCATTGTAGCTCTTAGCTTCCCGCTCTTTATGGCGCGTCTAATAGTTTGCTCATTCTTGCCTATCAGCCGCGCTACTTCCGCGATAGTCATGGTGACTATCCCTTCCTCATCAAATTCAACCTGATCAGATCATCCTCAGTCCATCCGACTTTTTTAATCAAAGAGTGCAGGATGCCTGTCCGTAAGGTATATCCAGATCGGTGATAGGTCAATGTAACCTGTTTGCCAGTAGTGGGATGCTTGTATGTCCTGTGGCCGCCTTCATGCCTTCTAAGGACAAAACCGTCTTTCTCCAGAGCTCTCACAAACTTACCAACTGTAATATTTTTAATTGTCATTTGGGGCAACCTTTGCAGGTTCTATAACTTTGAACACTAAATTCAATCGGTCTATGCTGTCCACAATCCCGACGCCGGGTACAGCTTCCCCATCCTCAATCATTACCTCCAGATGAAGCCTGGCGGCTTCTTGGATATTCCTGAAGGCTTCTGCTTCGGTATCCCCCGACGAATGACACCCGTCCATGGTAGGGCAATAAGCATGATATACATCCTCATCAGGCTCAATAACCACTTCCAGAATGAAATCCTGAGTCTTATACTGGTCGCCATGCTCCAGCCAAGCCGATAAATCTGAAGGCTTAAAACGCCACTGGCGCCCAAATTTCAAGCCCTTAATCTTCCCTTCGGCTATCCACCGCCTGACTGTATTCTCCGATATACTCAAGGTGTCTGCTACGTCCTTAACGCTTAACATTTTTACTTTTCCCATTATTAAACCTCCTTCCCTCTTTATTATACCACAGCACCCATAGTATATCAAGACAATTTTAGTTCATCAATCTTGCCGATGCCCCATAATTATGGTTATGGAGAATTCGTAACCTTATAAACCCTTTATTTGCAAGGATGTAAAAACTAGGCTTTTTCTGTGGTGTTATCATGCCAGCACGAAATTGAAGGATATATATAGCATAACCCATTATCTGATGATGCTCCAGACTGTTTTTACACTTTCAGGACCTATGGCATAGCTTACCGCGATATCCCCCCAGTTCGAAGGTGAATTTTGCATATAATAGGCATGATTTTACCGGGCTTGTTGACCGGGATCGCCTCGCTGCGGATTCCGTAGCCCTCATAAAGAAGCTCCTGAGAAATAATATAAGCCCTTGTCGTTTCTAATGTTAGCGAAATTATGACAGCCCGCAAATACTATGCCCTTATCATGCCAAACCCGGCAGAGAAATATCATCGGTTAATTTCTTTGCCTTTTCAATACCAGCCTCAGTCAACTGGATTCCAGTCCAATAACGACCCCCATCACAAATGTATTCTTTTATAAAACCTTTACTTTCAAGTCTGTTCGTCGTGCGCCGATATAGCGTCAATGCCTTCTTGTAATCCGCGTTAGTAACAAATTTCTCAACAACGTCTCTATACCATGAAAACTTACCGGAAGCCTTCAGCTCAGGAAAATAATTGAGCAGGATTTCAGACTTGAATAGATACCCCTGATGAAATTCGCTGGTTTTGCCCACAGGGTAGTCTTTAGGATATTTCCACTCTGGCGGCAGGTCATTCTCCACCGTTTTTTTGTAGCAATGGATTAACAACCATTTCTCAAACCGTCCTAAGCGCATCATCAAACCCCCGCTTTTGACTTTGCAAAAAGGGCGTCAATGATGTCAGACGCTTCGCCTTTCGTGATTACAGGCTCATAATCCACATCATACATATCCAGAATCCGGATCTGCTTATCAGTCGCCGGCTGGTTTCGCCAGGGAGCGTCCTTCAATGCTATGCTCAATTTGCCACTGGTGATGTTTTGAGCTTCAGATTCGGCGATCCCAAGCGCCCATGATATATTGACCGGCTTCTCTGACAGGTATTCGCTCTTATGCTCATACTCATGCACAACGACATACTTCCCCGGCTGCCTTAAAGGGATGACCTTGATCTTCCCCTCAGCGCCGAGGTTTATCAAGAAAGTATCACGATCTACCGCGATCCACCGCAACCTTGAGGTTGCAAACAGGTCAACATCTCTTGCGGCGATCCCGACGCCCTTCCCCCAGACCGCTGGTCCGCGGTCCCGATCCACAAGCTCTGTCAAAGTTTCCTTGCCGTCAAGGACTGGCTTCTTCTTCATCCCCACCAGGTCTGGCAACTGGACGATCTTGTGACGCCCGGCTATGTCCGCAACGTCCAGTATCAGACAGTCGCTTTTCCCCGGAAAGGTCCGCGTCCCCCTGCCTATCATCTGTGTGTAGAGAACGCTTGACTTTGTTGGCTTCGCAAGGACAATGCAATCGATCCCCGGCTCGTCAAATCCTTCAGTAAGAAGCTGGCAGTTGCAGATAACGTCTATTTCCCTGTCGTGAAATCGCTCTAGCGTCTGGCGTCGTTCATCAAGTGGGGTTTTTCCAGACAGAGCTATCGCCTCTATGCCTTCCCTCTGGAAAGTCACTGCCAAGTCCAGGGCGTGCTGCACGTCACAGGTAAAGCACAGCGTGAGCCGCCCCGTGAGCCGCCCTGCTGCATGTTCCCTGTATGCTTCAACGATAAGCTCGTTTCGGTTCTCAGTGTTGATGACGCTGGCAAGTTCATTCTCTGCAAAGTCGCCGTGCCTTGTATGAACGCGATCAAGCGATATTTCGGTCTGAATCTGGACGCACCGCAGGTCGCATAGCCAGCCTGCCCGGATCATATCCAGTAGAGATTTCTGGTAGACGACCTTCTGATATACTTTACCCAAGCCGATCTGGTCCGCCCGGTTGGGCGTCGCTGTGACACCCAAGTGTAGCTGGCTGCCAGAGTCGTCCAGAAGAGCGTCATATATCCGCCCGTATGTGCTGGCTACGGCGTGATGTGCCTCGTCTGTAACAAGAAAATCGAAATGGATATCGCGAAGCTCCTTAAGCCGGTTTTCCCTTGAGATGGTCTGGACGCTGGCGATTATCGCCGCAGCTTCAAGCTCGTTTCTTTCAGCCTTTACAATGCCTATATCGGCGTCGGGCCATATCGTCAGAAGCTTATCCTTAGCCTGATTCAATAGCTCATCCCTGTGGACCAGGACCAGGCTCCTGCCAGCCCTGGAAGCTATAGCCCGGATGATATAGGCAAAGATAACTGTCTTGCCCGTCCCGGTGGGAAGGGCAACCAGCGGCTTCGATATGCCATGTCTCCAGCCTTCCGATACGATTTTCAAACATTCTCTCTGATAATCCCGTAGCTCTATCATTTCAGATCACGGACACCTCAAAAAACAGGTTAAAGGATTTTGTTATCTGTTTACCGCTTCAGAGAAAAGATACCCCTCATGGAAAACATCATAGGCAATTTTCAGGCTCTTTACAGGTCAAATATGACTGGTCGAATATGCGGAGTGTGTTACGATTTTTAACCATAATTTTGTAAAACCGCACCACAACTTGATTTATCAAACATAGCACGAAGGGCGTCGCTGTAAACCCGCATGAATACTACGTCTACATGGTGCTCGTAGACGCCGTTTGCGCGCGCGGGGGAAGGCGTCCCCTGCCAATCGGTACGTAATCAACATCCAATTCAACGAGGAAGAAAAGAGAGTTAAAAAAAACTTCTTACAATACACAGAGGGTCACAAAACCGATAAAGGACCCTGATACACCGTGTGTTACTAATATTAACTTTTAGAAAAGTCTTAAAGTTAATATTAGCAAATATTAACTTTTAATGCTTCTCCTGTCGCCGATTAACAGGTCTAAAATCTGGCTCTGGTAGCATTTTTTTATATCTGTATACCGTCATCCTGGATACCCTCGCAAATGTGCTTATATTCTCTGCCGTAGGCTCAAAGCCGTGCTTCAGACAAAGCTCCAAAGCCCGCTTTATCTTCCCTTGTGTTGATTCCTTCCTCGCCGTGTTCGTCCATTCCGCTGATAGCTCACGTCGTCTCTCCAGTTCCCGTTCTTTATCATCCTCTGACTGGAAATCTGTCTCTTTGATGGGGGGAAGCTCCATAGCTCCCCTGTTTGTAGTAAAATAATTTCTATGATCCCACGTCCAGCCAGCGATTGACTTCGCTATATATCTCAGTTCGCTTTGCTCTAACTTGCCCCTACTAGCAAAGAATTTAGGCACTTCCCGGTCGTTCAATTTTTCGACATATTCAAAAACAGCACCGCAGAATGAATCATAGCTGTTGCATCCACCCACAATCGAATAGGCATAATGCCTTGCGTTCTCAAAAACGCTGCAATTCCGTGAGTGTGGAAGGTCTGGGGTCTGTAAGGTATTTTCAAACGGCTGCATCCCATAGGATTTGGTTGGTATCTCAGACTTCATCCCCTTCTTATTCTCAATTTCCCTTTTAACTGCGGCGGGGACGGACTCTATCATATCCGACAACAAAAACGGTCTGCATCCCTCTAAAACGCGCCATTCATCGCATAGAGGATTCTTTACAAGTTGCCTCTGTGTGGTGATGCACTTATCCGAATCAAGCATCACCTTATAACCCAAAACCACATCGCTCAATAAACCCCTCAAATCCTTGCTTAGATTCATTCTAGGTATGGGGTCCAATAACTGATACATGAGGTGCCCGTGCCCCGAATCCGGGGAGATCGCCGCCAGAGTCGGGAAAGGCAGGTCAACCTCAAGAGGGCGGATCGCGGCGTCGTGCGAATCAACGTCAAAGCAAAGATAGTAAACAGCCGGGTAGTTGATCTGGATATATGGGTAGTCCTTCGCCTTTTCTTTGGGCATGATGGAACCAAACCTCTTGCTGTCGCCACAGTAGAACTTATCAGGTAGACGCCGTCCAAACTCTTTCAATGGCTCAAATAGGCTGCATCCCACTGACACTGGTGCGCTCCTGTCCTATCGCACTAAAATTTAGCGGTGGCGGTGATCTGGCATGGCGATCCCCGCGATATCCCCCGCGCTCTGTGGTGATGGGAAGGGGAGCTCGCGGGGACGACTCCCCTTCCCGACGCGCGTGTTGAATTCTTGGCGGGACGCGCGTTAGACAAAGTCGCGAAAATCTGATATAATTCCTATGAACAAAAAAGGGTCTCCAAAGGGTGCCCCTTGAGGGTGTTCTTTAAGGGTATTCCTTAAAGGGAGGAAAGGGACCTTTGTAATGAACCTTTGTTATCCCCCTTGAGGGTGTTCTTTAAGGGTATTCCTTAAAGGGTGCTCCTTGAGGGCGTTTTTAGGGTGTTCTTAGAATGTTCCTTAAAGGGTGTTCCTAGATAGTTGTATTTCTAAGGGCATTCTAATCCTCTTTTTTGTTCCTTCTCTCATTCTCAAAACTTATGGTAGCTCGTGCCCTTAACACGAGCTACCCAGTTGCCTTCCCGATCAAGCCTTGCCCTTAAATAGCAGATACGCAGCCATTCCTATCCCTGCAAATAGCAGCAAGTTTGTTTTGCCTTCCCCTTTCCCATCTGGTGCCGGTGACGGTGTAGGCATAGGGGTCGGGGTAGGTTGTGCACCGGTGTCTTGTGCCGGCAATACAGATATTTGATATGATGTTTTGATTATGGGATAGAGCAAAGCCAGCGGTTTTAGCAGGTTTGCGTATTCTTTGTCAAGAGCTTTCGAGATAAAAGCTATCGCGCCAGACCACGAAGGTATTATGTCTCCAGCGCCGCACTTTGTATAAGCTGATACGAGATTCTTGTTAACGGCGTAATCTTTTTTGATGCAGACCTCCTCGTTTGGCGAAGGAATAAAGACATCAGGGGCGATCATCATTCGGCGATCAGAGACACCCGGTCTTGGGAATCGGCGGTAAGCGTTTAGGTATTCGTAAAAACACTTCTCGTAGTACTTGCATATAAACTCGGCTTCATAATATTCCCAAGCTCCTGAAGGGGCTAGATACCTTGAGGTAAGCACTTCTTTGATGCAGGGCACTATTGCAGGATCAGGGTAATTCAGTCCGACAGCCTTATACGCATCCCAGAGGCTTGCGCCCATCTCAAGGGCGCGCTGCATTTTCCGCTGTTTAACGACCTCTGGCACAATGATTCTGAACCCATTGTCCGTTATTCGAAAGTCCGACAAAGGATTGTATTTTGTGCAGGCTGATTTTGATGCTGTTTGCCCCAAACCTGTAATAATATACATTCTATCGCCTTCGCGTCGTTAGAAAATAAAACACCAAAACCCCGAAAACAGCCCAGAGAGCTGCTGTGGTTTGCTTCTTTTTGGTTTGTTCTGTAACTGATTCTTGAGCTGGCGGAGGATGTTCCAACATCCCGAATTTTCTGAGATTGTGCACGATGTTAAACCATTGCCATTCCTTGTATTGTGGGAATTTCTGTGATAGTTCCAAAACAAGCAAGCTGATCTCTGAGTCGGACATATTCCTGAGCATTCTTGCCTGAGCTTCCGTCAGGTACTGTTTCATACCTTCCCCTGCTATCCAGGCAAAGTAACTTAGGAAATACTCAACAATCATAGAATCACATCTTTTGCACTTCTACCGCCGTGCAAATTTTACGAGGGCGATACCTGCAACTGCCGCCAGAGCCGCAAGAATCCAAACAGGGATCCCCTCTTTTAGCTTTTCAGCCGCACCAGGCACCTCAGGACCAACGACAACAGGTTCCGGCTCCGGGGTTGGTTTTGGCTGCCCCGCCGGTTTTGGTGATGGTTTGATACATTCGCGCGTCACTGGGTCCGTTTCAAAACCATAGGGGCACGCCACAAATTGTGTGATCCTGTACCCCATTTTGTTTTTGAGAGCAATGTACCAGCCGTCCGCGTTCGACCACTCAGGAGCGGATCGAGAGAGCCGATCCGCCGCACCTATAAGCTCGGAATCGTAAAATCGTTGCTCTGGTCTTAATCTGCCGTCAGCATACTGCACAGCCGCGCTGGGCCCTAACCCATACCCCATGCTAACCGCCTCAATTACAAGTTGTTCGATCAGCACTGCGTTCGGCAAATTACCATAGGTTGTCCCTTCAGGGACGTAGATTCGCTTTTGAGTTGGCGTCACAACATCCGCCGCAAGCCCACCCAGCACCCCCATCATCTCAGGAGGGTAGAATGGCATCACAACATCCCGGCCAAAACCTCTTTCGATATACATATTCAAAACCTCCTTTGCCGATAATTGTCAGATATAGAGCTTCCAAGAGAGCTTCTCTATCAGCAGATCGCACCATGAAACTGACATAATTTATGCAGGTATTTCCTCTTCTGCCTTCTGGTCGTTCCCTTCGATGTCATTGTGCTCGGTTTGGGGTTTCGGTTGACCTTCAGTGCCAGCCGATCCCGGTTCCTGGGGCTCCTCACGCTCGTTGTATCTATCAATCTCCTTTATCAACGCTTCTCTGAGGCGCGATGTATATTCTGCATCTGCCCTCAGTCCGGGGAGATATTTATTTACAGCCTCGTCAAACCATCTTCCCGGATTCCACAGAAACTGTTGTGCGTAAGCGAATACCTTGCTGGCAGGGTCGCTGAAATTTAGGAGCATATCTGCGATGTAGACCGCCAGTGCTGCAACTCTCTCCGGATCCTCCTGTTTGCTGAGCATCTCAAAAAGCTGTGCAATGGGGTTAATACCCAGAGACTCTAACGTTATCATTGTTTGTGTCGTTGGTTCTGTCGCCGGCTGTGCCAAGCCAGCAAAGCCTGATCCAGCTTGTTGAAGTGGTTGACCTGGTGTTTGTTGAGGGGATGCCAGAGACGCCCTACTGAAACGCCGCTCAAGCTCGTCAATGAGGGTTCTGATAAAACTGGAGCCAAAGCCTGATCCTTGCCCTCCTACCGTCACTGGTGGACGGGAGGCACCTGCGCGCTCCGCTATCGTGAAAATCACATCGGATAGTTGAGTCACCTGAGACACAGGATCGAAAGCTGGACGTGAATTCTCCAGATTTCGGACGGTTGCGGAGAGCTTCTCAAGCAGATCCGCAGCGCTCTCCTGTTTCGCTCTGAGTCCGCCAAGCCCCGTTACAACTTGAGGTAAGTTTGCCAAAACAGAATCAACAATGTCTTTCCTTCCGCCGCCATCGCGGACCGCCTCTTTGATTTCGTCCAGTTTTGCGCTTAACTTCTCAATTAAGCGATCCTCACGCTCTTTCTCCTGCATCGCTTTAAGCTGTTGCCTGATTTCCTCTAGCTCCTTGCTGGCGCTGGTGCTTCGTATAGCAGTGCCATTCTCATCGTTTTTTCGCTTGGACTTGATTTTGCTGTCGCCGAGAATGCTTACATCAAAGCCACTAGCAACCTTTTTGCCATCGCCGCTGACAGGTATGAGGGAGAA
>Ga0315314_1003221_pt1 | contig 12923 bp, 11 predicted proteins | sample TDP9_MG_FD_203631 | JGI IMG/M metagenome (GOLD analysis project Ga0315314, IMG submission 203631) | Freshwater sediment microbial communities from Lake Towuti, South Sulawesi, Indonesia - TDP9 | ecosystem: Environmental > Aquatic > Freshwater > Lake > Sediment | place: Indonesia: South Sulawesi...
CGCAGAAAATGTTATCGCGATTAGTTTTAATATGTGATACCAATGCTGTAGTGATAACCAAGATGGCCGTTGAGAAACCGGCGTTTTGGTTACTTAACCCGTGTAGCGGGGTGGGGTAGCCAGGTTTAACCCGCAGACGATAGGCGGACGGCTCATAACCCTGAGATTCGCTCAATGCGCTTGAGCGCTCAAACGGTGGTTCGAAAGGCTGGTCGGCCCCGAATGTCCACCCCCCGCTACCACCTTTGCTCATTTACGAACAAGTTCTCCTAACAGACCGAAGTGAAGCATCCTTCAAGGCAGCGCGAAGATATCGATATGCTTTCATTATAGTCATGGTGGATTGAGGGGCAGATGCTACAAGAACAGTAGGTTGCGCTTTCGTTTGACTGGCTTCTTTGATGAGCACTACGTTCCATCGCTTTCGAAACCGGTTATGATCGTTGGCCTTCGTGGCAACACCGATCTGGGATATCAGTGTGCAAAGAAGCTTGTCAAGACTCTTGGTGCAAAGAGATTCGCCGAATACTACAATGAGTGGTTTCCTGATCTGGCATTTGTCAATGAAAATGGCCTCTGTAGGCTTCCTCGATGGACTCTTCATGAGAGTTCGGTGACCGTTCCAAATGTAGTGATCCTCAGCGGAGTGACACGAGTAGCATCTGAAGATCCCGAAGCCCACTACTCAACATTCAACGAACTCGTGGAGTTCGCAAAGGGTCTGGGCGTGCGTCTCATCTATGTTCTTGATGGGATTATTGCGGGAGAAAGCGAAGAAAGAAGGATTCAAGTGGCGGCTACGAGTCCAGAGCTGATCCGAAAGGCTCACCACTACGGCGCTCAGATTCTGAAGGAGGTAGCGTTACCCTCCACTCCGAGCATGTTCTTGGGATTGTCTCGACTTCACAACCAAGCGGCCATGCTGATAGTCGGTTTGCTGGCGGAACCGAGACCCGATGACGCAGCTGTCGAGGCTCTACTCTCTTTCTTAAGCAAAGTCGCCGAGATTAAGACTTGAGGCGGTAACTTATGGCCAGTGCCAAGATTCAATGAAAGGCAGGCTCGGCCCCGTCTTCTCTCTCCCATATCTTGAGGTAGGCTTCGTTAGGTGTCTGTGCGCCCTAGGAGGAGGCAAATACATTCCCGGAGCCAGTTCTCTCTCGACTGCAATAGGGATCTTGCGGGCAGCGGGATCTTCTATCCTGCATTTTCGACATCTAAAGCCTTGTCCTCTCCCAGCGGACTCCATTCTCTTGCCGCACTTTGAGCAACGAGGATTCTCAAATCGTATGTCTTGCGCGAGATCCAAGACCTTAATCTTCTCTAAATTCAAAGTGTGCCCATACTTCTTGGTTCCCTTTCTAATCCCTCCGTAAGCCTCAACCACATCTCCAACTACTAGCTTTCTGACTGCGTTTCTGAAGCTTCCGGTGGGCTCGTATGCTGCACAATCGATAGTGCCTGAGGCGTCACTCAACCCGAATATCACGTGTCCTCCAGGGATCGTATGGGGCATTGTGGAAACCTTGCCCGTAACGACCGCCGGTCGATGTGGAAGAACTTGTGCAACATTTGGGACCTGAGATAGATGATCGTCGGTTCCATGGTTCGTCCGGAAGATGACCCAGCGTTCCACATTCTCATCTGACTTGACGATACCGTGGCCTCGAAGGACAATGTCTGGATTTTCACCACGAATTCCGTAGAGTATGGGGTCTCTCCCCCGTGGAGTTATCAGAATTCTGCCTGTTTCAGGATCAATGTTGTTGAAGGTCAACGGGCGTGTTTCTCTATCCATTCTCAAAATTGATTCCGGGTCAACCTTCCGTGGGGATGATCTTTTTTGCGGCGTCCTGTATGCAATCAGCTCATATGTGTGGTCGCCTTGCAATGTCTCTCCAATTGCAGCGATGGCTCCGATGATTCCCTTTCTTCCCTTAAGTGAGACGCAAGAGATATTGAATTTCCTTGCGATCTTTTCGGTCTCTTTGACTGTGGCAACGCTCCGTATAACCTTCTTCGAGAACACGGTCAGCTCGGCAGGGACCTCTCCTCTAAGGCAGGCTACCCCTGGGTCGGTTCTCTTGTGAGCCAGGTCGGAGTTTCTCTTCACGATCTCGACGATGGTCCTCATAGCTGAACCGATCCTTTCCTCGTCGCACGTGAACCTTAGACAGACTGCTCCGTTTCCTCTAGTTTTCCATGGAACGTTCGGGTTCAATCTTACTAGATTTGGATAGTCTACGAAGGTGCACTCTAGCCTCGTCAGTTCCTCAACAAGTAATGCTGCGACGTAGGTAGTGCATCCCATTCTCGGCGAGTCTGTATCATCAATGCCGATGTGTAGCATTGGACTCATCGCCGAGGATCACCTGAGTGTCTCGGCTGCGGTTGTCGGATAAGTGACTGAACAGAAGAGAGGGAGCCTAGCTTCCTTCGACAACTATCATTGTCAGGGTTGACCTAACCTTGTTGAGCCTACGCACCTTCCAAGTTACAACTTCCTTGAGCTTGTCCATTGTCTCTGCTTCAACCTTAGCCACGATGTCATAGACCCCGTAAACGACGTAGGCTTCCTTCACATTGTCCATTTTTCTGAGTTCCTTCAGAACTTCATCTTCGGAGCCGATCTCAGCATTTATCAAAACGAATGCCGCAGGCACTTTCCAGAGTCCTCCTTGGGCGTTAGTTTAGAATCTTGGAAGGTAAAAAGACTTTGGATTACCGGTGTCCATGCCCGGCGAGTTCTCTCCGCCTCATTTGGCTCTTGCAACAAGCCTTCCAGTTGCAAGGACGAGTATGCCAAGGATCAGAAGAATTGCTCCGCTACCTAGGAACATTGCCTGCATGCCTGCAAGTATGACACTGTAGGCTCCTCCATATGCGAGTTTCAGGGCTTGCAATTGGCTTGGATCAGCAAGCGTTACCCACGCCCCGATCAGTAACATGAGTAAGCCTGGAAGGATCATAGCGAGAGAGAAGCTCTTCCTAGGCACTTCACTTTTCATGGTTGAGGACTTTATATCTTCAGAGACGACCCCAGGGAATGCTGAGGCGATTGCTCGAATCAAAGGAGGCCCTACGAGCAATACGAACGGAAGCATTGTAACGTACCACCACGCGATCAGGCCTAGTGATACATGTATCCAAGCATCCCTGAATGCTACAGGATAGGATGCCTCCACAAAGGTTCGGAAATAGACGTACAGAAATGCGACGATCGCGTTTGAGACAAGAAGGGTGACCTGCGAAGCCTTGATGAAGTTTTCCCAACTGAATTTCCTCTTCATAAACCACCCGAATAGGTAGAATCCTACAAAGTTTCCTGGAACTGCCGCCACGAGGCTTCGGACATAAATCTGTCCGTATTTTGCTGAATCTGCGATCAATGTTCCTACGGCTGCGCCCAAGCCGCCAACTAGTGGCCCGAATAGGGTGGAGAACACCGCCGGAATCACAACAGCCGGTCTAAACTGGCCTGATCCCCAAGGTGACGCCGTGAACGCAGTAAGATAGGATCCTATGGCATACAGGACAGCGCAGGTAGCGGAAACCGCAACTTCGAGGGATGCGGATCTCTTTGCTTCCAATGTCAATGTGCCTCGGTCCCATTCATGTCGCGCACATCCATATTAGCCTCACCATGCGAGCTCTATTTGCTCGATAGAGACCGTAAGCAGCCTCCGTGGACGAGCCTTGATGGACGATTAGCCTTAAGAGAGGTTTAGCGCACCTTCAATAGGGTCGCCGAGCGGTGATTGCTTACCTAGACTCACTGTCGGTTATTGTCTGCATCACGCTTCTCGTACTCGGCTCCTGGAGCGACTTGAAGACGCGTGAGGTCTCTAACAAGCTTTGGGCCGTGTCTCTTCCCATAGTCATCGCCATCACAGCCGTCAGGATTTACGTCTCATCAGGTCTGCTCTTCCTGTATGTTGCTTCAATATCACTTTCAATTGTGGTATCGCTGGCTATATTTGAGGTCGGGTTCTTCGGTGGAGCCGACGCAAAGGCCATGATCTGCCTTGGTGTGGCTCTGCCTCTCTTCCCAGATATGTTTCACCCGATCCTTGGATACTTTCATCCATTCTTTCCAATTATTGCTCTCACGAACGGCTTTCTCACGTCGCTTCTAAGTATCTTATACGTGGTTGCCAAGAATCTTGGGTGGAAGCTTCACGCCAGAGAGCCCCTTTTTCAGGGGTTCGAGAGAGAGCATTTCTTGAAGAAGCTTCTGATCGTCTTCTCGGGCTATAGAGTTGAACTCGCTGAACTCAAGAAAGAGATTCACCTGATTCCAATTGAGGATGTGGAAGAGGCTGGTGGCACGCCTTTGAGGAAGATGAGGCTCTTCGTAGGGGCTGAAGCAGACAGAGACTCTGTGGTAAGCCGTCTTGAGAAGTACGCTTCCAAGGGACTGGTTCCGAGTATGGTGTGGGTAACCCCCGGGCTGCCCATGTTAATCTTCATCTCATTTGGCTTCGTTGCCTCACTGGTCCTAGGTGACATTCTCTTCTACGCTATCTTCAGCATCGTTAGATTCGCATTTGGTGTTTGAGTACGGAACCCTTATCCAACCGGTAGCGAAACCTTTAGGGCTATTCTGTGCGCCGTGTTATCGAGGTGACGGAGGCGATGAGCACAAGGAAGGAACGAGTATCTGCAAAGGAGATGAGGGCGATTGAGCTTAACAGCGAGTATCTTGGCGTTTCGGCTCTACAGCTGATGGAGAACGCTGGCCGAGTAATATCTTCAGAGATAGCTTCTCGATTCAATCCTTCTTCCAGAATCGTTGTCTACTGCGGGACAGGAAGGAATGGGGGCGATGGCATGGTTGCAGCGAGGCATCTGGCATCGCTTGGCTACAACTTGTCACTTGTTCTTGTTGGAAAAGAGGACAACATCAGGGATGAGGTCGTCTCAGCCAACTGGCAGGCCATCAAAGGGATGCAGCGATCCATTCACTTGCGCGTAGCGTACGACTCTTCTCTCCTCGGGGTTGAAGACTGTGAGGTCACAGTGGACGCTCTTCTGGGAATAGGAGCGAAAGGAGCACCTAGACCGCCTATCCTTCAGGCCGTCAAGGCGATCAATGAATCCAAGGGCTTCAAGGTCTCTGTCGACATTCCGACAGGAGTTGACGCAGATTCCGGCGAGACCGAGGGCGAAGCAGTCAAGGCAGATCTCACGATCACCTTCCACAGAGAAAAGACAGGACTGACGAGAGCGAAGAAATATGTCGGTGAACTGAGAGTTGCGTCCGTTGGCGTTCCTCCAGAGGCTGAGTTGTTTACGGGTCCAGGAGATGTGAGCCTAGTCACAAGAGAGCGTCCTCCTGAATCACATAAGGGAGACTTTGGGCGACTTCTAATCGTGGGTGGAAGCGAGATCTACACTGGTGCTCCAAGCTATGTGGCGCTGGCTGCCCTCAGGACTGGAGTGGACTTGGCGTATGTTGCAGCGCCGGAGGAGACTGCCCGCATTGTATCATCCTTCTCACCGAACCTTATCACGATCAAGCTAGAAGGAGATCACCTTGCCTCAGAGAACCTAGATGAGATCAAGATCTGGCTTGAGAAGGTCAGTGGAGTCGTTGTTGGACCGGGTCTTGGCGTTCACAAGGACACGATTTCGGCTGTGAAGGAACTTCTGGACGTTATTGAACATTTCAGACTTCCTGTTCTGCTAGATGCAGATGCCCTCAAGGCTTTCGGTCAGTATCGACGGAAGATTGAAACTTCCGCTGTATTGACTCCTCATCCAGGTGAATTCAAGGCCGTTTCAGGAAAAGAGCCATCCAGAGAGATGGAGAATAGGATAGAAGACGTTCGAGGCTTGGCTCGTGAGGTCGACTGCACTGTCCTGCTCAAGTCGCATGTCGACATTGTCTCAGATGGGTCTAGGTGGAAGCTGAATAGAACAGGGAATCCGGGCATGACTGTCGGCGGCACGGGCGATGTTCTCTCAGGCATAGTTGGCGCCTTTCTATCTCAAGGATGCGATCCCTTTCATGCATCGTGTGCCGGAGCGTTCATTAACGGCGCAGCTGGCGACTTCGTCTTCTCGGAAAAGGGGTATCATATGGTTGCGACGGATCTTATCGAGAAGATCCCTATCGTGATGAATGACCCGATGTCTCATAGAAAACTGAGATCGTTAGAGAGAAATGCTGGAAACTAGATCACTTGACGAGCTACAACGCTTTTAGAACATCTTTCATTCGATCCAACGCTTTCATAATGTTCTCTTTCGAGTTTGCGAAGCTCAATCTCAGGAATCCTTCTCCTTGCTCTCCAAAAGCCGATCCTGGGACCGTGGCAACGTGAGCTTTCTCCAAGAGGTGGTTCGCTACGTCCATCGAACTCTTTCCAAGTGCGCTGATGTTTGCAAAAGCGTAGAAGGCTCCGCTCGGCTTGATACATGAGACCCCCTGAATCTTGTTCAAGCCTTCGATTATCACATTTCTTCTCTTGTTGAATTCAGTCACCATAGCCCTGATAGATTGCTCTGATCGTGGATCATTCATTGCCTGCGCAGCGGCCCTTTGAGCGAATGACGCAGGTCCGGTTACTGAATGCTCATGGATCGCTAGAATGTGTTGCACTATCTCTTTGGGTCCAACAAGATATCCAAGTCTCCAACCTGTCATCGAGTACGCCTTCGAGAAGCCGTTGACAGTTATGGTTCTCTCCCTCATTCCCGGGAAGGAGGCTATGCTGAAATGCTTCAGATCGTCGTATACGAGGTACTCATAGATCTCGTCGGAAAGAACGAATAGGTCTCTGTCGCAGGCGAGTTCTGCTATCCCCTTTAGGTCTTCTTTCCTTAGGACGCTGCCGGTCGGATTGTTGGGGGAGTTTATGATGACTAACTTGGTCTTCGTGGTGATGGCTTTCGATATGGCCTCCGGCATCAGGCGGAACTGATCTTGTTCACGAACTGGGACGGGCGCGGCTTTGCCGCCGGCGAGTCTCACGCATGGCTCGTAGGTTACCCAGCTGGGATCAGCCATGATAACCTCATCCCCTGGGCCGATCAGGGTAAGTATTGTCGAGAAGACGCCTTGCTTTCCGCCGACTGTTACGATTATCTCGGATCTTGGGTCGGCCTCGATCCCGTTCTTCTTGGCGGCTTTCTCAGATATGGCTTCTCGAAGCTCCGGAAGCCCAGGGCTGGGAGGATAGAACGTGTAGCCTTCATCTAGCGCCTTCTTTGCATACTCTCTGATGTGCTGAGGCGTAACGAAGTCTGGTTGTCCCGCCGCTAAGCTGATCACTTCTACTCCGGCACGTTTCATCTCAGCTGCCTTGTTCTCAATTCCAACTGTCGCTGATCGTGGGATCTTGGCTCTCTCTGCCACTGCTCGCATATTACCACCGTCACTCTGATGGTCAGACGGTTCATTGATAAACTCGATATAACACTTTTCCGAAGCAAATGCAACTTCTTTCCTTTGCAGCGAAACTCGGAGGCGATGGGTCAGTTGAGGAAGGACACGCCGAGGCTTTTCGTCTACCTGATGAGGCAGGACGATCCGAAGAAATGCACCTCCGCGAAACTGTTCAAGTTCGGTCGCGCCATTTCTATCACTAGGCCATCGATGATCCCGCGCCTCGGGATAGTCTTGAATCCTTATGCGACCTGCCTCCTCTCGCCGACTGACCGTGAGACTGCCATAAGGCATGGCATCTGCGCCATAGATTGCTCATGGGAGAAGGCGATGTCAGTATTCAAGAAACGATTCTCTAGGAATGAGAGAAGACTGCCAATCCTCTTGGCGGCGAATCCTACGCATTATGCTCAGCAGAGCGTGCTAAGCTCAGTCGAGGCCCTCGCAGGTGCTCTCAGCATTCTGGGGATGAAGGAAAGAGCAGCTAGTATATTGTCTCTGTTCAAGTGGGGTCCAGCCTTTCTAGCGCTCAACCGTGAACCACTGCGAGACTACGCTGCAGCCAAGAACGCATCAGAGGTTGAGGAGGCTCAGAGAACCTATTTCTAAGTCCCCGCTGCAGCCTTGCGGTAGAAGCTCATCGCCGCTTCAAGAAGTTCCTTTGCTCTTCCTTGTAAAGCAGGATCGCAGATTTGAGGAATCATCTTCTCCACTTCTTCCATCCCGCTCCACACCTCCCCGATGTCTTCATTGGTGATCGAAACCTCCAGGTCAACCATAAGCCGCTTCAACCTGAGCTCACTTGCCAAGACTTGCCCTTGGTTCGTTTGGGTAAGCAAACCGAGGACGCCCGAGATCTCGTTCGCTTGCACGCAAGCTTGCATAAATCGATCGATGCATTGGCCAATGCTAAGACCCTCCGAGCTACATAAGGAGCGGAACCTCTTGAGAACCGAGGCATCCACCCTAGCGCCAGTCTGAACCTTTCCCATGTTACCAATCACCGTTACTAGTACCGTTACCTGAAGGGAGCAGGGGGTGGCCCCACCCTTCTATGACAAAACGTTATGAATATTCCCGAGCCTAAGGTCACGCCTGAGGATACCTAGGCTTCGCCTCAACTTCAGGTCACCATCAGACGGTGGAAATAGCCGGGCAGTTCTCTGGATTGCACAAGGGAATCTTATGGCCGAGCTTTCTACGTCGCGTACTCGCTGGGGATAGTTCATTCCCATGAGGGGCTGCTTCATCCAATAGTGGGTCGAATGCAAGAGCAAGATTGATCAGCGTGCCGGCCGTAACCCGCCTTCTGTTTTAGGCAGCATTTGTCTAAGCGGGATACCCGCGCCTTGTGCGGAGCTCATTGGCGTCTATGTTCCCTTTCACCGCGTGGGTTGGCTTTTCATCCTTCTCCGCCAGCCTTCTCAACGTTTCCGTATCATGGGCATCTGCTGGCGGAAGGTTACTTTTCTGTGCCAGAGCCCGGACTCTCATCCGATGCTTTGCAGCACCACGCCTCCGCATGGTGGACGGAGTTTCCTCAAGCCTCGTAAGGCTCGGAAGCTGCCCACCGGCTCGCCGACCAATGGACACTTCTCACATCTGTCATTCAAACCTTTCGCAAGGCTCTCTTCGGTTTGTGGCTGTTCGTGTCGGCTGTCCCCATCGGCGTACGGCCTAGTCCTAATCTCTGAACTTGGAACTTGATTCTCAAAGTGGCCTACCGGGTGGAGGCAACTCAACTCCAAGAAGCCATGCAATGATCGTTAAAAAGAACGAAAGAAGAAACACTATGCGCGCTACGTCTTCCATCGAGCGTCTCACAGTCTCACTGTCACCCTGTTCTTCTGCTTTCTGCTGCGTCTCTGCACTTCTGCAGTCGCTGTCTAAGCTTGTCATCAGTCTCCTTCGAGACGATTGCTTGAATCGCCTTGGCGGCATGGTACCCGTCTCCGGGAGGATATGGAAGAGCGAAGTTTCCTCCAGGTGGTCCATACATTGACATCTGTTGTTGAGGTGGCCTGACAAAGCTGAGCGTTGCACTGGACACCGAGTCCTTGGTTGTCAGTTGATGAGGCAGGACATCGACATTTGTGAAACGATTCCAGGCCCTCTTTAGCAGCGTGAAAGCTCTATGGAGCACACTCATCGGGTCGGCCCCTATCGCGGACATTCATCATCTTCGCTCACGGTAATAAGGACTGCTAGCTGAAGGCGACCGCCCGTGGCGCCAGTCCAACAAAGCGAATAGGCCACCGAAACCGAACAGAACCTTTCGCAAAGAGATTTATTGCGAAGAAGACAACCACGTTCCTCGGTGCCTCTGATGATGGCGTTCAACGATTTGGAGAAGACGATAAGCGATCTGCTGAGGCTCGATGAGTTTCCTGTAGGATTGAAATTCGTTCACGATGAAGGGGAGTTTAACGGAGTGATTCGAGCGAAGAGGCGTCTGTACTCCTGCCAAATGCTCAAGATTGCTGGACAGGGGGGCTATCTTCATGCTGCAACAGACCATGAACTCTCCTGTCCACATGAGAGGATAGTCTTCGGAATGGCTGAGGTCACTGATGAGGACATTGAGCGGCAGACAACATATGTCTCAACCAAGGAAGTCGCTAGAAAGTGGTTCGAGACCCAGATGCCCAGAACCAACTGTCGAGGACTGATAGTTGGGCCTCTCGGCAAGATGAAGAGCGATCCGGATGTCGTTGCTCTAACAGCTAACGCTTGGCAAGCCACAAGATGCATCCACGCCTATACCTTTCACGGCGGAGTCAACATGCAGTTCGTAACCGGGCCGGCCGCCATACCATGCGCCTACGGCGCCGTTTACGTTCACAACTCTGGAAGACCCAACCTCGTGACGGCATGTTCCGGCGCAAGGAGATATGGCAAGTTCGAGAAGAACGATCTGATCTTCTTCTTCCCATTCAAAGACATTGAGAAGTTTGTCCAAGGGCTTCAAGAATCTGACAAGAACGGACTGTCTGTACCGCTCTTGCTCGATCTCGGCTATCCTCCGAGAATTCCTAGAGCCGTCTTTGAAGAGCCTAGACGCTGAGGTGATCTGTGTGGTTACGGTCGCGATGGATCAGGCTGAGATTGATGATCTGCTGAAGAGAGGCATCGTGGGCCGCTTGGCAATGGTTACGAGTGAAGGACCTTACGTCGTTCCATTGGGATATGTGTTCGAGAATGGAAGGATTGGGTTTCACTCGTCTCCTAAAGGTTGGAAAGTGGAATGCTTCAGCAAGGATCGGCAAGTCTGCTTCGAAGTCGATGAGGCCAACTCTGAGATCACTCAATACAAGAGCGTACTGGTTTTCGGAAGAATAGAGGAGACCAAAGACAGAGAGACCAAACTTCAGATCTTGAAGAGCCTCGTTGAAAAATATCCCACCGAGAGACGTAGAAAGATAGACTTCAAAGAATGCGTCGACGAGGCCGCGGTCTTTCTGATATTTCCTGAAAAGGTCACAGGGAAGAAGAGAACAGGGGAATAGCCTGCTTAGTCCCCATGGTCACAGGAGAAGGGTCTGATAACTGTTGAAGCCGTGCAGAGGCCTTTCAATTTCGCACGAGTGTGAGTCCATCTAGGCTCAGCACCTTGAGCGATTGGGGGCAGCGAGCTAAACGCCTCGGCCGAAGCCTTGGCGCGTACACTCCTGCTCCATCAACCCCATCTTCTATGGGAGCCCTCGTCCAGCACCCGGACTCGTTGCCGAGCCCTATGTGCCAGATCGGCTGCCTGTTTTCGGGAGAGACTTCGAGCTTAGATGCTTTCAGCTCTTATTCTCGACAGCGTGGCTGCCCGGCAGTGCCCTATCGGACAACCGGTAAACTAGAGGCTGCGATACCCCGTTCCTCTCGTACTAGGGGCACCTTCCCCTCAGGCAACCAGCACTTCCAGCAGGTAGAGTCCGACCTGTCTCGCGACGGTCTAAACCCATCTCGCATTCCCTTTTGATCGGCGAACAGCCGCACCCTTGGGCCCTGCTGCGGACCCAGGATAGGAAGGGACGACGACGGAGAACCAATCCTCCTCGTCGATAGGGACTCTCGGAGGAGACGAGCCAATTACTCCCGGGGTAATTTTTCTGTCACCTCGAGCCCTCAACAATAGGGACATCAAGGATCGCTAGACCCGGCTTTCGCCTCTGGATCCCTTGCTGTCAAGGATCCAGTCAGCCCGACTTTTGGTCTTGCCCTCTACTCCGAGTTTCTGTCTCGGATGAGTCGAGCTTTGGGCCCCCTTGATATTTTTTCAAGGGGGTGCCGCCCCAGCCAAACTGCCCACCTACCGTTGTCTCGGAGGAAGCCATCCTCCGGTTAGAAGTGTAACCATAGGTAGGTGGTGTTACATCGGCGCCTCCATCGACCCCCGAAGAGATCGACCTCGACGGCTCCCACCTACACTCTGTACCCACGATCACACTCCAGCGACAAGCTGCAGTAAAACTCCACGGGGACTTTTCGCCCCGCTGGAAGATCCTGGACTGTTCGTCCAAGTTATGTGGGTTCACCGGGCCCTAGGCGGGGACAGCGGGGATGTCGTTAATCCATTCATGCACGTCGGAACTTACCCGACAAGGCATTTGGCTACCTTAAGAGAGTCAGAGTTACTCCCGGCGTTTAGCGGCCCTTAGCTCAGTTGAACCCAAGTTTCAGGTACCGCCACTGGCCAGAACTCAAGAGCCGTACAAATCCTTTCGGACTAGCGGCTCCCTGTGTTTTTATTAAACAGTCGCATCCCCCTTGTCACTGCGACCTGGAGTCCCACCCGAAGGCAGGACTTCAGGCACCCCTTATTCCAAAGTTACGGGGCTAAATTGCCGAGTTCCCTCGCCTAAGTTCCACCCGATACGTCTTAGGCTTCTCACCTAGGGGCACCTGTGTCGGATCTTGGTACGAGCACGGAGAATCCATCCTGCACCCCTTTTCACTGACTCTGGAAATCAGCTGAACCGCCCTATAACGGGCAGCCATTCCCCTCTTCGTCCGATTCTCACCATTACGGTACTCCTCGGACTTCGAAGGTTAGATGAAGCGATGACTTCACTCAACCTATCCCAAAGTGTCAGGTTGCAGGCTTGCGTTGCCGCATGTATCTCCATGGTACCGGAATCTTAACCGGTTTCCCTTTCGACAGGCTCGGTTGAGGCCTGCCTTAGGATCGACTTACCCCCGGCTGACGACGCGTTGCCGGGGAACCCTTGCCCCTTCGACGGAGGGGATTCTCACCCCTCTAAGCTGTTACTACCACCAGGATCTACACTTGTGGTCAGTCCACTGGATCTCATGACCCAGCTTCCGCCCAACCACAACGCCCGCCTACCAACACGGCTCTTCGCCGTGCTCTGAGGTATCGGCACCTAGCTTAGCCCCGTCCATTTTCAGCGCCCCCAACCTCGGCTGGTCAGCTGTTACGCACTGCTTGGAGGATGGCTGCTTCTAAGCCTACCTTCCAGCTGTTTTGGGTTGAGGACAGCTTTCTATTTCTACACTTAGCTAGGATTTGGGGGCCTTAACC
>Ga0315314_1003222_pt1 | contig 12922 bp, 11 predicted proteins | sample TDP9_MG_FD_203631 | JGI IMG/M metagenome (GOLD analysis project Ga0315314, IMG submission 203631) | Freshwater sediment microbial communities from Lake Towuti, South Sulawesi, Indonesia - TDP9 | ecosystem: Environmental > Aquatic > Freshwater > Lake > Sediment | place: Indonesia: South Sulawesi...
GTTCAGCAAATGATTGCCTACGAGTTTCAGTAATGACAATTGTCGGTGTCGCGCCTGCCGCATACACGGCGGAGGCCGTAGCCTTCAGAACAGCTTCGTCATTCGCGTCGTCCCCGTAGATGAGAACATCCTCTCCCTTTCTCACGCGTAGAATGTAGTCTACCAAGGTTCTTGCAGCCTTATCCAATTCGATGTACCAAGTCAAGTCTTTTCACAAGACGAGTGGAAAGACTCTGTCAGAATATAATACTTCCCGTCACTTCTGTTTGCAGGAACAGTCGCCGTCAGCGTGTCCGGGCAGAGATCAAGATTCTGCAAAACCCCACTTACATCGGGGCCTTTCGTGAGTGGTGTGAGGGAAGGGTTCGCAGGGGCGAGGCCAGGGTCTACACTAGATCACAAGCTCTTCGGCGTTGATGTCGATGCTTTTCTCGATTTCGTCCGATAAGGCCGAATCTCGCACCATCCGTATCGATGCTTCAAGATCGATGAGACCACCATGTAACGCGTTGAGGTTGGCTGTTCGCCGAATCTTGGCAGACTCTCGATAGACCGCCTCTATTTAGCTGAAGCTCCTGTGGGCGGTGGAGTGTGTTATCCCAGGACATGTGGCACATCGCTGAAGTAGACTTCTGCAGGGGTTGAATAGTCTAACGCCATATGTGGTCGTTCCCAGTTGTAGTATTCGACGAATTTCCTGTGGAACTGGAACCTTGCATGTTCGAGGTCGTAGGTTCGGAACCATCGTTCGATCTTTCCGAGCGTCGTGGGTTTGCCGATGCCGCCGAGGATATGCTTGATCCCGTGCTGCTGACAGTAGGCGTCGAAGCTTGACTCGCCTCCGCGTACGCTCCAGAATTGTGATCCGTGGTCTGTGAGGATCTCTCTTGGCTTGGAGTATTCGTGGACGGCTCTGTCCAGTAGCCAGATGACGTTTTCAGCGGTTCCTTCATTGAAGCGTTCAGAGCCAGGTACGAATCTGGAGTGATCGTCTAGGATGGTGATGAGCCATCTTGGGTCCACGACCTTAAGATCGCATTGCCAGAGGCTGTTGCTATGCTTCCGCTCCCACTTGGTGTAGGTTCTTTTGACCCTTGGCGTCTGGAGGGGCGTATTCAGCCCTGAGGAGCGTAGGATGCGGTAGACGGTCATGTGGCCTACTGGGGTGCGCTGTGTTCGTAGGTAGCCAGCTATCTTGTGAGGGACCAACCGGTCTTCAGTCTTAGGGTCTTGATCTCGTCCACTGTTCGGGTTGGTGTTCGGTGGATTGTGTGCGGTCGTTTGGATTGTGGCTCTAATGCGTCTAGTCCGTGTTGGCGGTAGCGGCTCCACCAGTTGTAGAAGCTTCTTCGCGGTATCTGGACTGCAGTGCAGATTTCGTGGACTGGCTCCCCCTCCCCTCTTCTTCGTATGCACCAGCGCCGCAACTTCACAAGGTCTCTCGGCTTCTTCATGTGGGCACACTCAGTCTCTCAACTTATGAGTGTGCCAGATGTCATGGGATAACAGAAATCACAACAATCGCGGAAATTCTTAAATAAGGACTTGTGTGCGCTATAGTTCGATGAATAATGTCAACACTTTATGAGTATGAACTTGGAAAATCCGCCGATATCCTTTGCAGAGAACTATTCAAACTAAAACCCGGAGAGACATTCGCCATAACAGCGGACACAGAGTCGGATGCGCGGGTCGTGAACGCAGTGGCCAGAGCTGCCTTTGCCGTGGGAGCGAAGCCTCTTGTGATGTGGGTCGCTTCTCCTCTCGGCGTGGGAAAGGCGGCTGATCCCATGCTACCCGTGAACGCGTTGAGCGCAGCGATAAAGGAGTCGGATGCTTGGGTTGAATTCAACAATGAATGGCTCCTCTACTCGACTCCGTACGAGATAGCGACGAAGGGAAACAAGAACCTCAGGTACATGTGTCTCGTCGGCATGAATCCCGACATGATGACGAGGTGTGTTGGGAGGGTCGACTATCCGAATCTGAAGCTGTTTCAAGAGAAGATTACGGACATGACCAAGAAATCCGAGCACATGAAACTGACGACCCCGGGCGGCACCAACGTGGAATTCGACAATGACTCCGCTCGACCGATGATATGCGAAGTCGGGTATGCTGACACACCCGGTTCGCACATGATGTCGGGCCAGATAGGATGGTCGCCGAAGTTTGACACAATAAACGGCATAATTGCATTCGATGGATCGATTGTGCCGCCAATTGGACTCGTCAAAGAACCTGTCAAACTGCATGTCGAGAAAGGGAAGATCACCAAGATCGAAGGCGGCAAGGATGCTGTTGACTATGATGCTTGGCTCAGGAGCTTCAATGACCCGAAGATGTTCAGCATGGCTCATGTCTGCTATGGATTCAATCCAGGTGCCAAGCTGACCGGTAATATTCTTGAAGACGAGCGGGTCTGGGGTTGTACAGAATGGGGAATCGGCTACGTAGGCCCCATGCTGGCGCCTCCGGAAGGTATCCCGGCAGCATCTCACTCGGACGGAATCTGCCTGAACACGTCGGTCTGGCTTGACGGCGCACCGGTTCTCGACAAGGGAAAGGTCGTACACAAGGACCTCATTGAAATCGCAAGGAAGCTCGGAAAGGCGTAGACACTCGTCTAGCAATCTCTACTTTTCTTTTTTCTTGGTTTCGCGTTGAAGGTCAGTCAACAAGCAAGTCCACATACGTATCATGGTAGTCGAATAGAGTGACTTTCGGTTTTCATCGTTTCTTGCATGAAAGGAGTGTAGCTGACTCTTCGTAGCATCCTGCCGCTGGATCATGCGCCCATGACGGCCACAGATCCTATGCGTTCGCGGATCGCGCGTTTGGGTTGATCTCGACTGAATTTATCTCTTGGCTCCGACTTTCACGAGCGCCCGGACGGTCTTCTCATGTTCAGACCTGTCTTCTCAGCTTTGAGGTTGCTTCTCTGTCGATAGACAATCTATTTGGATCCACGACGACGCCGTACTTCTCTCGCTTGAATAACGCTCATGTAGCCGTTCCGCACATCATCGAGCACCCTCTCTTGATCCCTCTCCATTGAGTTGCTGTGTCCTCCGCTTGACAACATGGCATACATCGTTGCCGTTAGGCCCAGATTCTTCAGCTTCGCTTGGAGGGACTCAAGGTATCGCTCAGCGATGCGCCGGACGTAGGCGTTCATCGCCGCGGTATTGGCGCGCTCGTATTCCGAAGCATAGGCGAGTATGTGCACTGGCACAACGATATCAAACCACACCTCGGCATCGAAGCCTTGGAAACATCGCTCCAAGCCTTCCACAGGAAACAACCACCGAAAGAAGAGAAAAGTGAAACAGCAGAACCCGTAGTGAAATGATTATGACAAATCACAATGAAAAGCGCCGTACCGAAAGATTTAAGTTCTCACTCTTATTGACCCTAGAAGCCCAGGTTTCAATATGAGGATAAAAGTTATCGTGCCAGTTTCAACAGACCTATGGAATGATATGATAAGGGAGGCGTACGAGGCATACAAGGACCCGGGCACAGAGATAGACATAGTCAACATAAAAAGGGGACCTGAGTCCATAGAACAACTCTACGATGAAGCCTGGGCGGCCCTACCGACACTACTAGAGGCAGAAAAGGCCGAAAGAGAGGGATACAACGGCATCATAGACTACTGTTTCGGCGATCCAGCCCTCGAAGCAATCAAGGAGGCACTGAGCATTCCGGTCGTCGGCATAAATGAACCAACCGTTCACCTGGCATCCTTGCTGGGGAGAAAATTCTCAATAATAGGCGTCGGCGGCACAGGAGCCGACGCCTTATTCATGGATAAACTGGCAATCTACGGGTTAAGTCACAAATTAGCGTCGGCTCGAATAACTGACATAAAGGTTCTTGACATAAAGAAGGACTTCGACAAGCTTCTCAATGCCTTGATCGAAGAGGGCAAGAAGGCCATTGCCGAGGATGGAGCCCAAGTTTTGGTTCTAGGATGCGGCAGCCTTCTGAACATCGCAGAAATAATGCAGGAAAAACTTAAGGTGCCCGTTATCGATCCTGGCTTGGCGGCGCTAAAAATCGTGGAAGATCTAGTGAAACTCAAACTGACCTACAGTAGGAAAGCGTATGTTAAACCCCACGACAAGAAAAGAATACCGTAACGTCCCTTTTTCTTGAAGCCTAGACCGCAGCGGATGGAGTCACTTTGCCATAAGGTGACACGCCACATAATGCTCCGGTTCCACCATCACAAACGTGGGCTCTTTTTCCTTGCAAATCTCATTTGCAAATGCGCATCTGGTGTGGAACCGGCAGCCCGGTGGCGGATTAATCGCGCTCGGGACTTCACCCCTTGACGTCACTTCCTTAGGCTTTAGGGCCTCCTCTTCGCGTGTTAGCACAGGTACTGAAGAGAGCAGCATCTGAGTGTAGGGATGTAATGGGTTTTGAAAGAAGACAGGGGTTGGAGCAAACTCAACAATCTTGGCCAGATACATTATTGCAACTCTTGAAGCCACGTTCCTCATAAGGCTTAAGTCATGAGTTATGAATAGGTATGACAGGTTAAGTTCTTGTTGCAGCCTCATGAGCACTTTCATTATTTTTGCTTGAATTGAAACGTCTAAAGCTGACGTAGGTTCATCAAGCACAACGAAAGATGGGTTTGTGGCGATAGCTCTTGCAATTGCTACTGCTTGCCGCTCACCGCCTCCCAAATCCCCCGGGCGTCTTTGCATGAAGTCTTTGGGGGGTAATTCCACAGCATCAAGCAGTTCTGTTACTCTCTGATCCATTTCCTCGCTATGATTGACTAGTGCGTGCACTCTCAGGGGTAATCCTACTATGTCTTTGACCGTTTTTGTGGGATTCAGTGAGGAAGAGGGATCTTGGAAGACTATTGTCATGTCCTTCTTCAAGTTCTTGGGGCGTTTCTTGGCATGCATTGATATGTCTTTGCTCTTGAACAGGATCTTGCCTGATGTCGGTGTGTAGATACCCATTATTACGTAGCCGGTTGTGCTCTTGCCAGAGCCGGATTCCCCTACTAAGCCGAACGTCTCACCGGATCTTACTTTGAAGTTTATTTCGTCAACTGCTCTGACTACTCCAAAGGAAGTCCTAAAGTGTTTAGTCAGGTTTTCTACTACTAGCAAGTCCTCGCTCTTATCCACGAAGTCTCATCTCTTAGTGTAAAGCCAACAAGCGACTTTGTGGTCGTCCGCATCGACGCTGAGGAGTTCGGGCTTCTCCTTTCTGCATGTATCCCATGCATGGCTGCAGCGTGGGTGGAATCTGCAGCCGGGCGGAGGGTTCATGTAGTCTGGAATCCTTCCCTCGATACCTTCCGAGAATCCCGCTCCAGTTAGCCTAGGAACGGACTTTAGAAGTCCCTGAGTGTATGGATGTGACGGATTTGAGAACAGTACTTCAGTTTCTGCAGTCTCAATCATATTTCCGGCGTACATAACATAAACTTTATCAACGGTTCCTCTCACCGTCCCGAGCGCGTGAGAGATCAAGATTACCGATAAGTTTCTTTTTTCCACGAGATTCTTCATAAGGCGTAGGACCTGGTCTTGTATTGTCACATCGAGGTTAGTGGTCGGTTCATCTGCAATCAAAAGCTCTCTAGCAGTAGCCAGCGACATTGCGATACAGATTCTCTGCCTCATGCCGCCGCTTAACTGAAATGGGTAACTGTCCAATACTCTTTCCGGATCCGGTAATGCAACTTCTTTGAGGATATCTATAGCCTTTTGATGGAGTTCATTCTTCGAAGCTCGCTTCCCACCGTAGTTACCTGAATACTTGATAACGTCTGCAAGCAGTTGTCCGACTTTGAATACGGGGTTCAGAGCGGCCATCGGGTCTTGAAATATCATAGTCACCTTTTTTCTCCTCATTTCTTCTAATTGCTTTTTGCTCATTTTGAGTACCTCGTTATCTCCGAAGTGTATTTCACCTCCATCTATTACGGCGTTGGAGGCTAAAACTCTGAGAATCGCGCGCATGGTGGTGGTTTTGCCGCAGCCGGACTCCCCAATAAGTCCCACTTTTTCTCCCTGATGCACCGCAAAGTTTACGCCGTTCAGGACCTTTAACTTGCCGACGTACGTCTTGTAGCCGATGTGGAGATCTTTCACTTCTAAGAGCTGGTTCACCCTGTTATTTTGCCTCCTCAACGAACATGTCTCGAATTCCGTCTCCTAACAGATTGAACCCTAGTATTATGATGGAGATTGCCACAGCTGGAAAAATGCTTATCCACCAGAATTGAGGCAGGTTTTTTGAACCCTCGGCAACCATGGTGCCAAGGTCTGGGGTTGGAGGTTGCGCACCCAGCCCAACAAAGCTTAGCGCGGATCCTAGAAGTATCACCCAACCCACATCTAACGTTACCTTCGTTAAGATTGAGCCCAAGCAATTTGGAAGAATTTCTTTGAATGCTATGTGGAATGAACTAGCACCAATCACTTCTGATGCTTGAACAAAATACTCATTCCTCAGTGATGAGGCTGTGTTATATGTCAACCTTGTATACCAGGGCCACCACATTAGCGAGACAGCCATCATAGCATTAAATAGGCTGGGGGTCAATACCGCGGCTATACATAATGCTAATACTAGCGGAGGAACGGCAATAAACACGTCTGCAATCCTCATAATCGCGGTATCAATCCATGACCCGCGGTAGTAACCTGCAATCAAACCTGTGATCACGCCTGGCGGCACAACAAGCCCTAGCACAACTGCAGCCATCGTGAGAGAATATTGAAACCCAAAAATAGTTCTGCTCAACACGTCTCTCCCCATCTCGTCTGTGCCAAAAGGATGCAGAGCGCTTGACGGCTGAAAGGCTTCAAAGAGGTTCGTAAATAAACCCGCGTGCTTAGGATAAGGGGCCACATAAGGCGCTCCTACAGCTAATACTATTGAACCGACAGCGATCACAAGACCAAGAATTGATAAAGGGCTTCTTGAAAACCTGTGCCATTTCCTTTTCAAATCGAACCGAGATGATATTCGTCTAATCCCAAGTTCTCTTCCTATCCTCATCTATTCGCCCTTCTCGAGCAATCTGATTCTGGGATCTAAGTAGGCCACTGCGACGTCAACCACTATATTCGCCACAGCGTATATGATCCCTATTACAAGAACCAATGCGACAATGGCGTTTAGGTCCTTATTCAGCATGACAGTGATCCCGAATCTAGAGAAGCCTGGCCAGTAATACACTATCTCGACTAGAAAAGCGTTCGCGAGAAGTGCGGCTGCGTCTAGACCCATTACTGTCACGGCGGGAATAATTGAAGGTTTGAACAAGTGCGCGAACATTATTCGTCTTTCAGGTATTCCCTGCGCTTTCGCCATCAATATGTAGTCTTTATCTTTGTTCTCCACCATGCCCGATCGTAGTATCCTTGCGTCTTGCATCATACAGCCCATACATAGCGCCGTAGCAGGCAATATCATATGCCACAATACATTTAAGAAAACGTCAAATTTCCCGGCGATCAGAGAGTCCAAAGTGGTCATTCCCGTCACTAGGGGAGGACGTTCGAGCCCTGGGCTTAATACCCCCTGGGTGGGAAATAGTCCTAACCACCACGAGAAGACAAGCTGGAGAATTATGCCTAAGACAAATGCTGGGATGGATATTCCAACGTAGGCAGAGATTCTAATCACGTTGTCCGGCCATTTGAAAGAAAATTGGCCAGCTATTGCGCCAAGGATTAATGTCCCAGCTATTTGGAATGTGGCGGCCAAGATTATGAGTTCCATTGATGCGGGAAGATATTCTAATATGTCAATCGATACACTACGTTTGGTGACTACGGAGTAGCCTAGATCGCCATGAAAGACATTTGACAGCCAGTAAAAGTACTGTTCATAGATCGGTTTATCAAGTCTTAGTTGAGTTCTCAACTGTTCAACGACCCACTGCGGGGCTCTTTCTCCTGCTGCCATACGCGCTGGGTCGCCAGGTAAAACTCTGGCCAAAACAAATACCAATATAGACAGGCCGACCATACTAAATATGATATAAAATGTTCTCTTTGCTATGTAAGTTGAGAGCTTCATTGAAGAATACCACTACCACTCCCGTTCTTAAGGGTTACTAGAAAAAAATGGGAAGGGATCTATTGAGGTGTAGTTAAGGTGTACCGACTTCCCATGTTCTGAGGATGACGCTGTAACCTTCCGTCTTGATGGTTTGGGTTGGATCGTCAAATGAAGGGATGTGGACGTAGTCTTGAACTGCTTCAACGATGTTCCAGTCGTAAATGTACAGGGTGGGGCATACATCCATTATATACTTCTGAATTTCCCCGCATTTGGCCAGCCTTTGGGTTTCATCTAAACTGGCGAGAGCATCTTCAAGCATTGCATCGAGTTTTGGATCTTGAAGATATTCATTCTGGTCCACGTGACCGGCAGAGGATGAGTGATACTTGGTGTATAACATGAAGGCTGCATCAGGGAAGTAAGCGCTTATGGCCATGCAGGCTATGTGAGGCGCAGTTTCCACCTTGGACATGATTTCTATGTATTTGAGCCAAGGAGTCTTGACTAGATTAATCTTAAGCCCAATTCTGGACGCCTGGTCGGCTAAGAGCAAGGCATCTCTTTCTCTTTCGGGGACCTCAGGCATCACGTGGAATTCCATGACATATTTGCCGGGGTTGTCGATTATGTCTGGATAGTATTTAGACTTCTTAAGTTCCTCTTCGGCTTTAGTCAAGTCGTAGCTATAGAGTTGACAATCTATGGCTCCAGGTAATGACATTGGTAAGGAAGATCTTGATTCACTAAACCTGGAATAGATAGTCTTCATTGCTGTTTGATAATCAAAACAGTAGGCTAGGGCCTTTCTAACATGTACATCATCTAACGGCGGTTTCTTGCAGCACAACATGTGATAGTATTCAGCCGCGCATAGCTGGGTCTTCTTGCTGATTCCCGGCTGGGCGTCCATGTCGCTTAACCATTCTTCTGACTGCCACTGGTCACTGACCTCTAGTTCCTTGCCCAGCATCATGGTTTTCTGCGTTGCAGGACTTGGTGCCGTAGGTAGGAATACTGCTTCTGTAGGCGCACGAGGGCTAAAACCGCCAGCCCAGTAGTCTGGAAAGATCTCTACGTGAACATAGTTCTCCAACTTGATTTCTTTGACTTTGTATGGCCCAGATCCTGCGTCGTGTACGAGCATCCATTCAGTAGCATAATCTCCAAATTCGCCGTAAGCGCCAGGCGTCTTGATATGGGCCATGACCTCTTCTTTGTCAACAATGTACAATCTAATGAGCGCGCTGACGAAGGGCCCAAACACCTTCTTGAGTGTGAATTGTACGGTGTACTTGTCAAGTGCTTTGGCTTCCTTTACATAAGGTGCGAATATGAACCCATAACCTTGACCTATCGTCAGCACTCTTTGCATACTGAATGCTACGTCCTCTGCCGTTAGTTCTCTGCCACTATGGAACTTTATGCCATTCTTTATCTTGAAGGTATAGACCAGACCATCGGGTGAAGTCGTCCAGCTTTCTGCAACCCAAGGTGTAACTGGTCCTTGAGGTGACGGCCATACGAGGGGGTCGTAAACATTTGTTTGTGCACGCTGACTAGCAAAATCTTGGCCCACGGCTGGGTCAAGATAAATGGGCCATGCATTTCCAATCCTCACCAATCTTTTGGCAGGTGTGGGCGGGAGCGTTGTCGGTGGCGGTGCCGTCCCAGTGACGGTAACCGTCTCGGTCAAAGTGCTAGTGACCGTCGTTACCTCGCTCGGTTTTGCGAGATATCCCAAGGCGCCACCAACAGCTAGCCCAACGACAGTTCCGCCTGCGATCTGTAGGTACTTTCGTCTAGAGACTTTCGGTTCTTCACTCAAAATGCATCACCACCAAGTTTTTTGAAGCCGGTGTCTGCTGTCGCTGCGCTATTAAGCTTTTCGTATGCAGTGGCTTTGTGTTCTATCCCCCGACATCTCTCAGTCTGTTTAGGTCGCGGAAGTATATGTCTGCTCGGTAGAGGTAGCCAATTCCTTGATGCGGTCGCTGATAGTTCCAGTATTCGATGAATTCTCTGTGGGTTTTGAACATCCAGGCTTCGTTATCGTAGGCTTTGTGGAAGGCTTCGATCTTGCCGATGGTTGATGGCCTCCGCACGCTTGCCATGATGTGCCCTATCCCGTTTCCGGTGCAGAACTCGGTGAAGGCTGAGAGGTCTCCGCGGGTTGGGTGGAACTGTGTTCCCTGATCTGTGAGTATCTGGTCTGGCTTGCCGTATTGGCGGATGCAGTCCTCCAGTAGGTGGATGGTGTCTTTGCCTGTTTGGTTGTGGTTAATCTCGCTGCCTGGGACGAATCGGCTGTGATCGTCTAGGAAGCTTATCATCCACTCATCCTCCTCGGTCATCTTGAAGTCTCCCTGCCACAGCTCGTTGCTGTACGGGCGTTGGAATCTACGCTTCCCCCAAACCCTCCTAGGCGCGTCGACTGGATGGTTCAATCCAGCTTCGATGAGGATTCGATGGATGGTGTTGTGGCCGACCGCGATTACGCCTTCACCGCCGTAGTTCTTGAGGTAGCCTTCGGTCTTGTATGGTCCCTAGTCTCTTCCTTCTGAGTTGGAGTATGAGGTTCACTGGTTCTTGCGAGGTTCGGTGGATCGTGTGGAGTTCGTGGAATTCAACTTATAGCCCCGCTCACCGTATTCCCTGTAGACGCTGCACCATCGATCAACAGTCTTCTCGTTAGTTCGCAGCGCTGTTGCTATGTCTTGAATCTTCCAGTCTTCCAGTCTTCTACGGACTGTCCAACGGCGCCTCTTCTCTGTGGTATCCATGACGTCATATTTCCCCGGACTTCTTCAAACCACATAGTCCGGGATGCATCAGTGTGGATAGCTCACGGGCCTGTTACCACATGGAAAGCTTAATTTCCTGTGCGCCGTCATACCAGGCTTTGGAGGAAGACTGATTTGATCGATAGGAAAAAGATCGAGAAGGGCGCTGTCAACATGCTCAAAGTGAACATGGGACTCAAACCTGGAGAAAAACTTCTAGTGGCTACAGATGCGCCGACCATAAATGAGTGGAAAACCCAGAAGAGCGAGAAACTTGCAGATGCTGTGCGTCGATCAGTCCTCGCGAAAATGGTAAGTGAGATAGCTACTCAAGCGTTTCCCGAATCAAGCGTGGAATTCTTCGCATACCCATCAATAGGCAAACACGGCACTTACCCTGGGACGGAAGTAGAAGAAAAGATGAAAGCTGCAGATGTGGTGACAGCAATAACAACGTACTCGCTCAGTCACACGGACGCACGGGAACGCGCGACGCAAGCGGGAGCACGAGTCGCGAGTATGCCAATGTTCCTGGCAGAGATGTTCTACCCTGGAGGCCCAATGGCTGCAGACTATTCGAAGATCGCGCGTGAAACGGCGAAGATAGCAGATTCAATCACACAAGCAAATGAGGCCACTATCAAGTCTAGAGCGGGGACGGACTTTACGTTCAGTCTCAAGGGAAGAAAGGGGATGTCAGATTCAGGAATATTCACAGAGAAGGGAGCATGGGGCAACTTACCATCAGGCGAAGCATACTGTGCTCCATTGGAGGGAACGGCAAACGGCAAAGTTGTCGTTCAGAAGGGCTGGTACCCGGACCTAAAGGAGAACATGATCATAACCTTCAGGAACGGAAAAGTCATTAGCATTGACGGCGGCGGCCAGGTGGGCAACAGGTTCAGAGAACTTCTGGCGTTCGGCAAGGAAGAGGAACCGTATCTCTCGCGCAGAAACCACGCAGAGCTTGGCGTGGGGACAAACCCGAACGCGAAGCGACCGGACAACGTCTTGGAGGCCGAAAAGATCAGAGGAACCGTACACGTTGCGATAGGGGACAATTCTCACATGGGCGGCGCCGTCAAAGCAGATACTCACGAAGACTTCATAATACCATTGGCCACGCTTTTGCTTGACAATAAGGTGGTTATGAGAAGCGGCAGACTAGTCATCTGACCGTCCCCTCTCTAGTCCGAGACGAATCCCGGCAAACGGCATCAGGACGGAAGGGGGTCCTACTTTTTTTCTGTGCATTTTCTTGACTAGATAACTTGCCATCGGTTCGAAAAGATCTAGCTCTGCCCTTGAAGTTCTTCAACCGGAACATAGTCGAACGGGAAGCCGAGCCGTTTGGGGCCGAAGTAGTTCAGTCCCTTCTCAGTCCTCCATATTGGCGGAGATCTGACTCCAAGGACGGAGACTGTCAACCCTTCCCTTAGCTTACTGTTCGTCACGCCTTGGCCAGATTCTTCGATAAGGCATATTAAGTCCGGTACCATGGCAACCGGCCTGTCGTCGCGCCACGCGACCATGTTCTCGTTCTTGACAGAAACTCTGAGCTTACTACCGGACCATTGTTTGCGACCATCAACCCAGACATCGCCAACTAGGAATCCGGCTTTCTCTTCCAAACTGAATTCTGAGATTTCGCCATGAAACAGTGTGAACGCCTCTAGGAACTTTGCCACCGCGGCTGCAGTGTCGTCTCCTCTTGCACGCGATTTCCTGATTGTCGCTCCGAGTTCGATGGCCCTTGAGACTGTACCCTTTATGCCCGCGGCGAATGCGCGAGTTGCTGCTACCGGGCTGTCGATCACGAAGGCAGATCCGCTTCCTGCAACTGCAAGAGATCGGACGATCGCCTCGTAGTGTGCGGGACTTGCATAGTGTTCGACTATGGTGATATCTCCGAGGCTGTCGACCACCACGGACGGAGTGGCCTCGACACCGTTCACAAGGTATGATGATTGGACCAGCTCCGGCGCCGAGCGGCCCACCTGATCGGCGTCTATTGCAGGCACACCGAGTAGCGCCGCCAAGTGGAGCGCCGCGGGAGTGTTACCACCTCCTATCTCGGTAGGTATCACGCC
>Ga0315314_1003223_pt1 | contig 12915 bp, 17 predicted proteins | sample TDP9_MG_FD_203631 | JGI IMG/M metagenome (GOLD analysis project Ga0315314, IMG submission 203631) | Freshwater sediment microbial communities from Lake Towuti, South Sulawesi, Indonesia - TDP9 | ecosystem: Environmental > Aquatic > Freshwater > Lake > Sediment | place: Indonesia: South Sulawesi...
GAGGATCATTTCCAGTAGGGTTCCAAGTCCCTTTTCAGTTACGGTTGTGAAGTCTAGAATCTTGACTTTTCCGCTGACTTCATTTCTCAAGTCACATCCGAAAAGCTTTGACATGTTATAGATGATTGTTTCTTCGCTTTCTGCAAAAGACACGTATATTCCGTTTTCACCGTAATCTTCCGCTCCTTTATATAGGAACTGAATGCCGAAAACGGTTTTTCCAGTTCCAGGGTTTCCAGCTAGAAGGACTAGGCTTCCCCTTGGAATTCCGCCTTCGATTAAGTTGTCTAAACCGTCAATACCAGTAGGAACCCTACCTTCATCCATAATGAAACACAGGAAATCTAGTGTGCTCACTTAATTTTTAGGTTTATGAATCATTACTAAAAATTGCATATCAAAATCATATGTTTCTTAAGACAAAAAAGAGCGATTTCAAATCATAACCTAAAGCACGAGTCCTACGTTTCTCTTTCGATTATAGTTGCTAATAGAAATTCTATGCACACACACAAAAATGACGAGGTGATGGTCGAGTTTGGCGCGCGCTTGTGAGGAAGCTAAATGCAGTCTACGCAAAGAATTATAAGGTGATATAGTCAGAACAACAGTTCATGAAAATCGCAGATGTTGTATTGGGATTGCTTGTCTTAATGTTCGCTGCGATCTTGTTTGTCGATGCCATACTGGTAACCTTTAACCAATCGGGTATACCGTTGTCGGCAAATGACGTTAAAGGCATAGCGGGCTTTGCTTTCGTATTGATTGCTATACTGATTTTCATTAAAGCAAGGGAAAAATAGAACCAAGAATTCCCCTTTCTCTTTTGTCTGTCTGTTTGCTGTGTGTGTAAACGTGAGTAAGGGTTTGGGTTTGGGATAGAAATTCTATACATACGCAAAATGCAGTTGTTAGGGCATGGGGTCCGATGGTGAGGGGCAGTGCCCTTTAAAAAGGATCGAATCAGAGCGAAATATTCTCATTGAGTATCTGCGTATGGAGTGAGAATGTGGATTTCAGATTCATAACCTATACCAAGCTTATGAATTCAGATTTGGAGTGAATTGAATTGAAGAGGATCTGGGCGATAGTTCTTGCGTTTCTCCTAGTTCTTGGAGTGCTTGCCTCAGTAACGGTGCTTGCCGCTATTTTAGCAACTTTTTTTGGGGGAAATGTTACAATCACTCCATAGTGTGCACTAGCACACGCACGCACCTATTCTTTTATAGAGGATGCACTGGGTTGGATAGAATTTCTGTCCAACCAACTCAAACTCGCATGCGTTCATAGATTAACAATTTAAGGAGAGAATGTTCTATTCAATAAAGAGAATAGTCAATGCACTTTTGAGGGAGACGATTATGTGAGAAAATGGAAACAAGGAGTAATTGCTGTATTGGTGTTCCTTGTTTCCTTAGCTCTTGTGGCTACAGGAGACCTTATTCTTGGAGCATTATCTGTGATCGCTATGGGTTTCTCTATGATATATGCTGTAGGTTTAGTTGTTCTCTTCGTATTTCAACAGATTTACAGACGGTCAAGAAAAGAGTCAAAACCCAAGATAGAGGAAACAGCTGTGAAACCTAAGACAGTAACAGTCTACGAATGTGGTCATTGCAAGAATCAGTATTCCAACTCTGAAACTTGTCCTCTATGTGGGTCTCCATATCGAAAAATAGTTGAGGAACGAACTAAGGAAGAAAAGGTAGAGAAGTGGAAGCCACGCCCGCGCTCTAGAACGATAAGATAAGATTAAGGGGTTATACGTGAACTCTTTACTTATTTCAACTTGCACTATCGACTTCCAAGTGCTCGTCTACTATAGTGCTTGTCATCTTGTATTTGCGCAGGTCATTTAGGCTAGAGCCAGTTCTTTTTGTGTGCATAGAATTTCTATGTAAAGTTTTATCCCAAGCCCCCAGTAACTCATTTTCACGATGTGACAGAAGTGCATGCAGACCCTCGACGATTCTTAGGAAAGACTGTCAAAGTCATAGTAGACAGGCCCATTAGTAGCAAGCATGAGAGCTTTGATATTCATTATCCTGTTAACTATGGTTACGTTCCAGACACGGTGGCTCCTGATGGCAACGAACTGGATGCTTACGTGCTAGGAGTCTGAGAACCCGGCTGAAAACACGTGTGATTTATCTGAGTATTGATGGTTAGCTAGCGTTCAGTGCCTTCTATGAATCCGGGTCGGCGGAAAGCCGGGTTAGGGTAAGCGTAAAAGCCCTGTCCGCTTTTTACGCCAAGGTGACCTTTGTCAACGTATGTTTTGAGGAAGTTGGCGTTCTTTCGAAGTTGGCGGATGAAGAAATACTTCTTAGCAGAATTGTCCGTAGCGTGCCAGGCTGTATCAAGACCAACATCATCTAACATCCCAAAGGGGCCAATCGGCATTTTCGACACCCCCATCCAGGCGCGGTCAACGTCCTCCACCGAGGCAAAGCCGTTCACCACAAGGGTCAATGCCTCTCCAATTGCGGGGCTCTGCATGCTATTGATTATGTAGCCGGACTTTTCTTTTTTGAGTAGGAAGGGGGTCTGCCCAAGTCGCTTGGCAAACTCGAGCAGTAGTGTTATGGTTTCATGAGATGTGCCTGGATGAGGCATGATCTCTACAACGTTGGCCACCAAGACATCCCAGGCAGTTTTGTTAAAGTGAAGTGCGGCAAATTGAGCTGGTCGACCCGTGGCCTTGGCAAACATGGATGGCAGCAGCGTCGATGTGTTCGTGGTAAAGATCGCGTGGGGTGGACAGAGTTTGCTGAATTGCGCAAAGACTCTACGTTTCAGTTTGGGATCCTCTGGGACAGCTTCAATGAGCAGATCTGCCTGATCCGCCGCCTCATCGGGTTTGCTGGTTGAAGTGATTCTGGACAGTGTGGCGTTTGCCTCGCGCTGAGTTAGGCGCCTCTCATCTATAAACTGGGCAGCATACGCTTTTATGTGGTTCATTGCGTCATCCAACATTTTGGGGGCGATGTCGTAGAGCACCACGTTATAGCCGTGTGTAGCGCATTGTAGACCGATTCGTTGTCCCATAATGCCTGCTCCGACGATGAGCACACGTCGAACGTCGTCAATTTTCATGGGCCATTCTCCCTTCATCAGATAGCTGCTATTATTTCATAAGCTTTCCATTCCGGCGCGCCATTCCTAAGATAAAAAAAATAGTTGTGATCCCACTGGGCAAAGGGGAACGGACAAAACTCGCTGACTGGTGGCTGTCGAAAATATCAACGGCAGAGCGTTCAGAGCTGGACAAACTTGCACGAAGGCTAAGATTCTGATTGAGTGGATAAGAAATCAATCCTAGACGGATTGAGTTGGACATAAATTCTATGCCCACACACAAAATACTGTAATCTTATGCAGAGGGAGAAAGACATATTTTCGAAAAACTGTGCGAAAGAGGTTGTTGAGTGATGAAGATGGGTGTTGACGACGTTAAGATTGGAACTATGAATTTGTCATCTTCTCCTCCTTTTGATAGTGGCATCCACCTAGCCAAGGGAATTGAGGAAGCAGGCTTTGACTCTGTGTGGTGGCCAGATCATTTGATGAGTTGGGTGCCTGACTCAATATGGACGCCCGACATTGTGGAGTTAGCAGACGTCATAGAAAATCCCCACGTGATGTTTGAAAGTCTATGCACCATAGCCGTTGCCGCATGGAACACAAACAGAATTCTTTTGGGACCAAGCGTTACTGAGACTTTTAGGAGGCATCCAGCCATGCTCGCTCAGGCCTTTTTGACCCTTGATCACATATCTAAGGGTCGAGTGATTCTTGGAATCGGTGCTGGTGAGGGAGAAAACATTACACCCTACGGGATTGAGTGGGACAAACCAGTGGGCAGGCTGGAAGAGGCTCTCAAGATAATTAGGTTGCTCTGGGAAAACCGTAAGAAAGTTGATTTCAACGGAAGGTTCTGGAAATTAAAGGACGCAGTCCTCGGTTTAGAACCCTACGAGAAAGGAAAGTATCCTCCAATATGGATTGGAGCCCACAGACCCAAAATGCTTGAAATAACAGGCAGACTGGGCGACGGATGGTTACCCGCAACTCCAGACATCGAATTTTACAAGGACGGCCTCAGAATCATAAGGGAATCGGCAAAAAAGGCGGGCCGAGATCCAGAGGAAATAACTCCTGCGCTCTGGTCTTACGCTGTATTGGACGAAGACCACAATGAATGTCTAAGGATGCTTGAAACACCATTGGCAAAGAACTACATGTTAACTTTATCGAATGAGGCTTTTGAACGCTATGGTGTTCAACATCCCTTCGGAAAGAATTACTACGGACTCCGTGATTACATACCCACGAGATACGACCGAAAGACAATGCTGAGGCTTTGGAAAAGGTTCCAGGGAAGATGTGTGAAGACTACTACATGTGGGGCACCCCGGACGAAGTGATAGGCAAAATAGAAAAGTTCGCCAAGGCAGGCATGAAACACTTTATGTTCTGCAACTTGACTTTCAACTTCGACCTTAGCAAAGTTGGGAGTTCCTTTGACAACATGAAGAAAGTCGCGCAATACTTCAAGGGCTAAGTGCATATCCTAAAGTTGGTTGGTTGGATAGAAATTCTATGCCCACACACACACAAAAAGTTCTCTACTACTCACTCATGCACGTGCTAGGTATCCTGTCCTTCCTTCTCTTTTTTCATAATAATGTGTTGGGCTATTGAGTTAAAGTCCAAGGGTCGATAGCGAATTGGATCTTCTAGGTCGATCAGGAAACTCCCAGTCTTGTCCAACGCAAGGAACGGAAACTGTTGGAACCATCTCATGAGTTTTGAATAATCGGAATAATCTCGGTGGTACGATATGAAGACTCCATCATAATCCAAACCCATTCCTCTTTCACCCATCACGACTTCAAAAGGTCCTTTCCGTAAAATATCCTTGGCAAGAGTTCTCGCTTTTTCTCTTTCTTCGGGGCTTATCGTTCCTTTAACCTTGACGAACGTTATCGCCATTATCTTGTATCCCAGCTTGCTGAATTCAGGTATGATTGTGTACTGTTTGATGTAGCCTGCCTTCTCCAATTTTGTTCTTATCCTGCTCACTGTAGGTTGAGACACATTCAACAGCTTGGCGAGTTCTCTGTCACTTCTTTTGGAATCTCTCATAAGCTCAGAAAGAACACGCAACTCGATGTCTCTGACTTCTCTTCTCAAGCTGACACCTTCAAACAGGTTTCCATTACGCTTTCCAAAGCGAGCCAATCTATTACATCAGGCATAAGAATCTTTGCTTCCTCTTCATCAGAAACACAAAGCCCTCTCATTCTCGGTTGTCTGTTTTACGTGATATCTCTCTATGTGAGATATGTCTAAGTAGATAAGAGAAAGAAAGAGAAAGAACGTAAGAAAGTGTGTGTGAGTGGATAGAAATTCTATGCACACACACTTGAAAAGAGAAGTAAAGTGCGTGTTTGCTATAAACCTCTACTGATCCTCTCAGCAAGCTCTCTCTCGATTATGTCAATCAGTTCTCTTTTCCATGCGAAATCATTTCTTAAGGCACAAACGAGTAACTCAAGAAACTGACTGCGAAGGTCTCTATCATTTTTTATGATGCTGAGGATTTCAGCAACCTGTCTATTCTTAGAGCGTGGCATCTTTTTCACCAGCTATTTCAGAGCCACGATAGCCTGTCCTATCAATTGCAGTAGTTCCTCGGTGTGTTTAATGTTTACTCGGTGTGCTCCAATGAAAATCATGTAACTCTGATTATAATCGTAAATCATTCTGTATGTTCTCTGCAATAGCTTCAGGGTGTCTATTTTCAGGTGCTTAGCCAAATCCGCTATGTCCATATCGTCATAGTAAGTTGTGTCTAGGGGAAAGGAATTGTAGATTGCTGTATCTGCAGGAATCCGCACAGTTTCAGTATCTCCCGCATCGTGTATTCCTTTAGATAAAGCTTCATTCAGTGTTTCTTGCATTAATGAGAGTTCACCTTTCAGGATATTCCTTATCTGGATTCCTAGTTTTCTATCTTGAAGTAACTCTCGTGCCACCACGAGAATTAAAGGTACGGCTGAGCCCACTGCAGTGCTTATGAGAGTAATCTGCCAATCAGTCAAGTCCATGTTATGACCTTCATTTTGTAGTTCAATACTAGAACGTACTCCTTTCAACACACATTTAATAGTTTCTGGAACGAATCTTCTGAATCAGAAAGCGATTGCGATTCTCGGAATCCAGCTCTCCCTTTCATTCCTCAAGAATTTCCTAACGGGGAACAGAAAGCAGGCATCCTTAATTTGAGGACTAAGGATATGGGTCGAAAAACCCATTAACCTACCTTCTGTCCCCTAGAATAGCTAGAACGTGGCTATTTCTTAAATATTTTGCCGAAATGAGCCTAAATCGAGGGTATTCTGGGAAAAGGCTTTTCTATGACGTATAGCTACTCTATAAATCGAGGACTAAGGTATGGGAAAAGTCGTTAAGTTAGTAGTAGATAGCTTCGGCTCTTTTCTAGGAATGGAAAAAGGCTGTATCGTTCTGAGAGATAGGAAAGGAAACGCTAAGAAATACCCGCTGTTCGAGACAGAGATAGGCGAAGTGGTTCTACAGAGCGGAAACCTAGTTAGCACGGGAGTTCTGAGCGCCTTAGGGTTTTGGCAAATAGACGTTCTTGTAACTACAAGGAATGGCTATCCGATTGCTATGCTAAAGAATCTTGAAGACGATTCTCACGTTAAGACTAGAATCTGTCAATACGAAGCTCTGAGAAATGGTAAAGCGTCTTACCTAGCTAGGCAATTCGTAATTGGGAAGGTCGAAGGACAGAATATTCTACTGAACAAGTACGGCATTGGCTCGAAGGATTCAGTAATCCGAATCGTGGAAGGCTTCAGAGAGAGCGATTTGAGAAGGCTTAGGGGAAGGCTTCTGCATCTGGAAGGGAAGTACAGCGAATACTACTTCAAGGAAATCTTCAAGCTATTTCCCGAAAGGTTGAGACCGACTAACCGAATAGGCTTCAAGGCTTATAACGGCCTGAACAATACCTTCAACCTAGCCTATACGCTCCTTTTCTGGAAATGCTATCGGGCTTTAGTTAAGGCTCATCTCGAACCGTACTTGGGATTCCTTCATAGCGTAAGGTTCGGAAGACCTAGCCTAGTATGTGACTTCGTAGAGCTATACCGACACCTAGCCGATGACTTCCTAATCGGATATTGCCATAACTTAAATCCAAGAGACTTCAGGGCGAAAACTGAAGAGTGGAGCGGAAAGAAAAGCAAGAGGATATACCTGAGCAAAGCTCTGACCGAAGACCTAACAGAGAAGCTGTTCGATTACTTCAGAAAGATAGTTAGAGTTTCCCGAATAATGAGAGGAGAACGTCAAGAGCTAGAGACCCTGATTAACGAAGAGGCTATGCTCTTAGGGAAGTACCTGAGAAACGAGAGGGATGGTTGGACTCCTAGAACAGCAATTCCTTGAGGGATTAGCCTTGAAGCTCAGACTTCCCTCTAGGAGAATATGTGAGAAGTTCCGCTTGGTCTACGAGCTTGAGGGAGCACAAAAAGGGGTTGACGTTCTGACGAGGTATTACAGAGTACGGAGGATGAAAATAGTGGTGGATGGTCGGAGGTTATCGAAGAAATACGCAATAGCCGAGTACTGGAAAAACACGGGTGTCTTCATAATGAAAAGGATTTGCAAAGGCGATGTTCTGCACGAGTTGTATCATCACTTGGTAGAAGCTAAAGGATTGAAGGTGAAACGAAAGGATGAAGAGAGACAAGCCGATGAATTTGCTAGGAAGGTCGTGAGACGAAGAGTTTGACTTTTTCTAACGGTTAGAACAAGTCCCTGATATTTACTCGTTCATATCAATCCAGTAACGTTGGCGGGAGAATATCTAGAATTTAAACAAACTAGTTAATTTTCTAGTATATACCCGTGGGAAAGCGTTTTTGACGTATTTTCGTATAAAGAATGTTCATTAGCCTCCTTTCCTATTCCTAGTTAGAAGATACCGTAAACAGCAAAGCGAAAAGTATTCAGAGGTAGATGAGCACTCTCCCGCAATTACGGAAATGTTTGAAGATAGTCCTGTTCTAAGAAAATTGTTCCGATACTTCAATGTGAGATTCGCTCAAAGAGTCACGAGGGGTAAAATCTTCTACGAATCTTACCCCTCGACAGAGGAGGCGAAAAAATGCCATATGTTATGCAAAAAACGGAGCTAATCGGCATGGAGCCTATACAGGACTCGCTTGAACTGACAATTTACAGTGCATACGTGATGAAAGAAAGGATTGTCAGTTCGCTGTTTGTTTCGGAACCTGAAGCTGGCAAGACAGAGCTTATGAAGAAGTACCGACTGAACAAGGGGCTTCATAACAGGCGAAGGTTCACGCACTATGGCATTATCAACGACCTAATAGAAGGCAGGATAAAGATTCTTCACGATTCCCCGAAGATTCTCGGTCACATCATGGTGTACGACTACGCTAGCATTTTCACGTTTAAGGCGAATACAGTTGACTCCACGATAGAGTTCATAGACGCACTTACTGAAGACGGTCTTTCCCCAGAGTCATCGTACTGGGTCAAAGGAGACGAGCTTGAACCGTACGAAGGGTTGAGGGGAGGTCTGGTCGCAGGAATAAACACATTCGGCTTCTTCACCCAAGGGAGAAAAGTCAGAGCCAACCTGTACAAGGGAGGGTGGTTCAGCAGGAACGTCGTCAACACTTACGACATTTCAGAGACCATGCTCACGAAAATATTCGAAAGCGTAGCTAATGGTAGCTATCATTCGAGCAAAGATTTCGTTCAGTACATTGTTCTTCAACTCCCGATGAAGAGGGTTGACGTAGAGATGAAGAACCGCTACACGAGAGAAATCGGAGACGTGTCAAGAGAATTAGCTGAAGACTATAGCTATGACCTACGACCATACAAATTGAAAGGAATCAGGCTGAACAAGTCTCTCATATGCCTAACGAAAGCTTCAGCATTAAGGGAAAACCGAGATTACGTCACAGAAGAAGATGTAGAGCGCATCAAGTACGATTCCCAATGGATGAACCTCAAATCAAACAAACTGAAGCTGGACTACCCTTTCCCTACGAGAGGGAAAATTCGATACGAAAATTACCCCTCGTCAGGACGACCCCGTAACCGAACCTATACTGACTTGACTTGCAAAGGAGGTAGATGAATCATGCCAAAAGGATACAGACCAGTCCCTAAACGTTTGAGGCGCATGAGAATCGGAGCTACTCACAGATGGCTTGCTAGGTTCTACGGAATCTATGAAAGCACAACGGCAAAACTTGGGCGATTCAGTTTCCAAGTCTACGTCAGTCCTAAGTTGAGCCAAAACCGAAGCGCTCTTGCTCATAACATAAGGATGGCTGTTGAAGCTCTACGTGAAGGATATGTCCCAGAACACGAGCAAGGCGAGGCTTTCCACTCCTTCAGAGACCTGATGCTAGCCAGATGGTTCCGAGTAAGGAGACTGAGAGACTACGAAGCAGGGGTAGTCTATGGACGATAGAGGCAATGTGGTACTAGCCTACACGAGCGATTCTCAACTAATGCTCGACTGCGACCTCAAAAGAGAAGATGAGGTTATCGAGTTCGCCAGAGAGTATGCGAAGTTCCACAACTTAGAAAGCAGTGCTGTCTTCAAGACCTCGGATTCAAACCGAGTAGACCTTTATGGCAAGCGTTTGGGGAACTACTGCATAATCTTTGGCAAAGTCTTGCCTTGGGACGAGATAAAATGGCACATTCAAGAGGCTTTCAGACTAGGGATGATAGATAAGAAGTTCAAGAGGATAAGGGAATTTGGCACTATCACAATAAGGGTCAACTCTAAGAACAGCAGGATACCTCCTCCAAGACCCCTTTACTACTTTCGCAATGGAGATGATACGGGCATTCGGAAATTTGTCAACCATTGGAAGATGTGCAGGAAGATGGGGAAGGTTTAACCATGGAAGGGACGACTCTGATTTCATGCCGTCTCTTAAAACTCATTGTGCAATAAGCCTCAAAAGGACAGGCAATGATTTCGCAGAACTACATGGATGGATTGATGAACCGACAAGAAGACTCGGATATGAGCATCGAATGGAAAGACACCATCTTAATGAAGCCGACAAAAACACCATAAAAGGATGCTGGGGTGAGAAAGCTGTCATTGAGTGGCTTTTTCATATAGCGCTTGACAACTTGGTTACAGCATTCAAAATGTCGAAGCAGAGGTTTAGTTATGGTCCTAAGGCATACAATCTAATGCGTTTTGGCTTGAGCAAATCAGGTTTTATTCACTGCGATTTTAGGAGAGCAGACGAACGTGACCTTCAGTCCATATCTGAATATGAATCTGAAGAAGACTAACAGCCTTGCCCACACCAGTGGGCATCCTGCCTAAACACCGTGTGTGTGGGCATAGAAATTCTATCCAACCAACGTTCTTGCTCATTCTCCGCAAGTCGTTAATGCAAGTTGGCATGGATTGTAGATTGCGGGGAAGGTTCACATGAGTCAGACGAACATTCCTAGTTGGTTTGATTGGGCGAAGGGCGCTGTGTTTGGATGTTCCATTTGGATTGTTTTGATTTCGGTTCTTGATTGGTTTTCCAACAAGGATTTGACAAGTGTGTTCACTACAATAGTCAGCCTAATAGTTGCGCTTGCAGTCGTTTTGGCATTGGGAAACAAGTTTCCATCATTTCGTAAAGGGGCTAAAGGCTACGCAGCTGGAATGGTTATTTTCCTCTTGGCAGGATTCCTAGTTCCTTTTGTTGTGTATCCAAGACTTTACGGGCAGTTTAACCCACACTTCAAAATAGAGGACATCAACTATGACACTAACTATACCTCGTACTATCCAACAGGCTTCACCTATTATGCGAGAATTCGGAACGATGGAATTGACGGCAGTAGAGTTGTAATCTGCACAGTTACCAAGACAGATTTGACCACGACTTCAAAATCCCAAACACTCTACCTGCGTCATGGTGAAGTGAAGTCAATCAGTTTCTACTTTCCCGCAACGCAAGTAGGAACAGAATGGAAAGAATACACCATTAGTATAGGCGCATGAAGAAGGTCATAAACGGATAGGTGATCGGTTAAGGGGTATGCCTTGGAAAGTGTGCCTCGAAGAAAGAGCAAGCCTTGGCAACTCGCAGAATGGAAACAGAGAAGAAAGGAGTTTCTGAGTGGCAAATCATGTGCGTGGTGTGTGTGTGGGGCATAGAAATTCTATCCACACACGCTTTTGCTTACTTTCTTCTTCTCTTTCTTTCTCTCCACTACTTAGACATATCTCACAGAGAGATATCACATCACTCGTATCACATAAGACAAACAGGTAGAAAGAAATGATGTTTGCTTGTTCTTGGCATTCATATTCATGAAAAATTAAAGGGGAATGAACTGGTTTTCACCTAGTGTTATTCTCCCGTTAATACTACGTTCGTGCTTACTAGATGACCTCCCCAGTTGCCCAAGACCTGTCCGCTTGAATCATACAATACCCAAGCCGCCCCAAGCCACAAGCCTGTATTCTTCTCATAGTACATGGTGTTCTGCCATAAGTTCCCACTCGCGCGCACTCCAGAGGCATAGAGTTGCCAAGCGCTAACGGTATTCCCCTCGACAGACATTCTGGCATTCCCGGTTACAACAAAATCCTCGTTCCCAATGGTCACATGCGAACCGATGGAAACGCCAGTTGGAATCCAGTATTCCACATAAGCGGGCAGTTGCCAAGGTCCTGACCCAGTAACTGAAATAATCTCTCTTGTAGTGATGTCAACCTCCATCCAGTCAATCCAATCGTCAGAGTCCCTGATTGTAACGCAATTTGTCGTTGAGTTGTATTTCAGCACGCACACGGTTCTGATCTGGGTTTCTCCTTGCAGATTGGCATAGTAGACTAGACTCATACCAACGAAGGGTATTGTTTGAGGTTTCGGCGCAGTTGCATACTGAAACAGTGGCACCATCAAGACAAGGGCTAGAACCATTATTGGTATAAGAATTTTCTTGTTCATCTTCTCCTTTCACCTCCTCCATCCATCGGAAATAATACACTACGACCATAGAACGCATTAAGATTTATGGAGAAGTCTTCCAGTAGTATATACTTCTTCAGGACAATTCATGAAAAGGTATGGGATTGAAAACAAGCTAACAACCAAACATAAAGGATGGTTTTGTGCTTAGGTGTATTGGGGCAGATAGGCATGGGTTAAAACCACCTCGGGGCTATTACCTGACCCAAGCGGAAGTTAACCAACTTCTGAAACAATCAAACCTGCTTCCCAACATCCAAGAGGCTGATGTAGCAAGCCCTTCAACGTCAACAACAACCTCGAATCCGCCCCTAACACAAACAGTCTGCGTTTGCATGTTCAAGTACAACTGTCCAAACCTGCCGTAGCCCGAGCATTCTGGATGATGTCGTCACCGGGAACAGTCGTACGATGACGTGCATACAGCTTCAGCTACAATTACGCGTGATGATAAGCTATAGTGCGAGTCATACCACCACGTTCACAACATTCACAACATGGTAGAAGAAGGCGCTAATTTCCTCTACCTTTCTTCTTCTTTCACAGTCTTTCACGTAGCCACCGCCACTTAACATACTCAAATGCCACGCATACCAACATTAAACGTCACGCTTAGCAACATAGAACGTCACGCATAAACACGAGCCAACAGAGCCAGAAACACGATACAGAACCATGAACAGCGCCCAAAACACAACCAGAAAAACCACGCTTTCACACTGAAAAAAAATTTCTGCACCCATACTAATAGACCCTAAATCACGCCACACAACCCTTAATCAACCTCACCAACTCAATGAACTCATCAGCCGTCAACTCACGCTTCCTCCGAAAC
>Ga0315314_1003224_pt1 | contig 12910 bp, 12 predicted proteins | sample TDP9_MG_FD_203631 | JGI IMG/M metagenome (GOLD analysis project Ga0315314, IMG submission 203631) | Freshwater sediment microbial communities from Lake Towuti, South Sulawesi, Indonesia - TDP9 | ecosystem: Environmental > Aquatic > Freshwater > Lake > Sediment | place: Indonesia: South Sulawesi...
GGCGGCGATGCAGGTCTCGGGGTGAGCGGTGAGGATCCTCCGCTCGCCCAGCTCTTCGGGCGTCATGGCCTTCGGTCGATCGTGGTGCGCTCCGATGATCGGCCGGGCATCCTTCAGTGATGGGCCGGAGAAGAATCCCAGCGCGCCGGCGAGGCGCTTGACTTGCGTGTCGGTTCTTGGTACGCGAGACTCGTTCCTGGAGCCCCACATGCAGAGAAGAGCGTCCGTCCATCTGCTCGACCTCAGCAAGTCCTACGGCGCATTCAAGGCGGTAGACGGCGTGACCCTGGATGTGAGGGCCGGGGAGTTCCTCACGCTGCTGGGTCCGAGCGGGTCCGGCAAGACTACCACGCTGCTCATGATCGCCGGTTTCGTGAACCCTGACCGCGGGGACATCCTCATCGGAACAGAGTCGGTCGTGCAGCGCCCTCCGCATCGCCGGAACGCGGGCATGGTGTTTCAGAACTATGCCCTCTTCCCGCACATGACCGTCGCCGAGAACATTGCCTACCCGCTCTCGGTGCGCGGGTGGGATCGACGCCGGATCGCGGAACGCACGGCGTGGGCGCTGGAGCTCGTGCGCCTCGAGGGGACCGGGGGCAGGTACCCGCGCCAGCTCAGTGGCGGGCAACAGCAGCGGGTGGCCCTGGTCCGCGCCCTGGTCTTCGAGCCCGCCGTCCTCCTCATGGATGAGCCGCTCGGAGCCTTGGACCGCAAGCTCCGCCTCCAGATGCAGATCGAGCTCAAACGCCTCCAGACCCGCCTGGGCCTCACGGTGATCTACGTCACTCACGACCAGGAGGAGGCCCTGATCATGTCGGACCGCATCGCGGTGATGAACCACGGCGAGCTGGTCCAGGTGGGGACGCCGCAGGAGCTGTACAACGCGCCCGTCAGCTACTTCGTCGCCGATTTCATCGGCGATTCCAACTTCCTCGAGGGGACGGTCGCAGAGGTGTCCGGTGATGGCATGCTGGTCGAAACAACGGGGGGGCTCCGGTGGCCGGTCCCCACGACGGGACATCTGGCGACCGGCGAGCGGGTGCGCATCAGCGTGCGGCCCGAGAAGATCTCGCTGGAGCCAGCGGAGCACGCCGGAGGGATCCCGGGGATCGTCGATGAGGCCGTGTACATGGGCGAAGTGATCCGGTACGCCGTGCGCGTGTCGGACCAGGAGACCTTGCTGGTCAAGGTCCAGACCAAGCACTCGGTCCCGATCCAGGCCGTCGGGGCCGCCGTGCGCCTGGGGTGGAGGCCGGAGGACGTCTTCATCTTCACGGAGAAGGAGGGTGCGCCATGACGGATCGTCCGGTGTCTCGACGCGAGTTCGTGCGGGTGACCGCAGCGGCCGCTGCCACGGCGGCCGTGGGTCCCTTCGTCCACGCGACGGCGAAGGGGGCCGCCACCAAGATGGTCTACAGCGGCTGGGGTGGGGCCTACCAGGACGCCGTCCGGGAGGCCATCCTTCAGCCGTTCACGAAGGCGACGGGGATCGAGGTGGTGGAGATCAAGATCGGCCCCACCATCGCCCACGTGAAGGCGCAGGTGCAGAGTCGGAACGTGGAATGGGACGTGGCCGAGCTGGAGGCGCCGGACCTGCTCCGGGGCCGCCAGGAGGGACTGCTGGAAAAGATCGACCGGAGCCGGATCAACACCGCCGATCTGGTCAAGGAGGCCATTGACGACGCGGGCATCGGCTGCATCGTTTTTTCCACCGTGCTGGCCTACAGCACGGTCAAGTACCCGCCGGGCACACCGCACCCCAAGGGGTGGGCCGACTTCTGGGACGTGAAGGGCTGGCCCGCCCGGCGGTTTCTCCAGGACCAGGTGAAGCTCAACCTGGAGTTCGCTCTGATGGCCGACGGCGTGCCCAAGGACCGGCTCTACCCGCTCGATGTGGACCGGGCCTTCCGGAGCATGGACCGCATCAAGCCCCATATCGCGGTCTGGTGGAAGAAGGGCGCCCAGCCGCCCCAGCTCCTGACCGACAAGGAGGCCGACCTCGGGTCCTCGTGGAACGGGCGGATCACCACCGAGAAGTGGAAGGGCGCCGCCATGGACGTGGAGTGGGAAGGGGGCATGGCCCAGTACCAGTACTACTGCATCCCCAAGGGGGCGCCCAACCGGGAGGCGGCGCTCAGGTTCATCGACTTCGCCATCAAGCCGGAGCGGCAGGCCCGCTCGGCCGAGCTGATCCCCTACGGGCCGACCAACACGAAGGCCATCGCGCTGATCGACAAGAAGAAGGCGACCGACCTGCCCACGCACCCGGAGAACCTGGCCCGCCAGGCGCCGTTCAACGAGGAGTGGTGGCTGAAGAACGAGGAGGCCCTCATCAAGCGGTGGGAGGCGTGGAAGCTCGCCTAGCCCCGCCCGCTGTGGCCCGTGGGGGTGGGGGCGCGCGCCTCCGCGAGGCCCTGGAGCCCCGCATGCTGGGCCTCGTAATGCCGGCCCTCGTCCTGCTGGGGTTCTTCTTCGTGCTCCCGCTCGCCACGGTCGGCCTGTGGAGCATCCTCGACCGGGGGGGCGGCCTCACCCTGGGCCACTACCTCCGGGCGGTGGCCGAGACGATCTACCTGCGGGTCATCCTGAACACGTTCCGGATCAGCCTCGACGTGACGCTGATCTGTCTGCTTCTCGGCTACCCGGTGGCCTACCTCCTGGCGACGACCTCCCGTCGCGCCTGCAACCTGCTGATGATTTGCGTCGTGCTGCCCTTCTGGGTGAGCCTCCTCGTCCGCCTCTACGCCTGGATCGTCCTGCTCCAGAAATCGGGGCTGGTGAACGGGTTGCTCTTGAGGCTCGGGATCGTGGAGCAGCCGCTCGCCCTCGTGTACAACCGGACCGGAGTGATCGTCGGCATGGTGCACGTCCTGCTGCCCTTCATGATTCTTCCGCTCTACAGCGTGATGAAGGGGATCGATCCGAACCTCCTAGCCGCTGCCCGGAACCTCGGCGGCACCCCCGTTCAGGCATTCCGCCGAGTGTTCCTGCCCCTGACGTACCCCGGCATCGGCGCCGGGATGCTGATCGTCTTCATGCTCTCCATCGGCTACTTCGTGACTCCGGCCCTGCTGGGAGGCCTCAGGGAGACGTTCATCGCCCAGCTCATCGAGCAGCAGGTCAGCATCCTGATAGACTGGAACTTCGCCGCCGCCCTGGCGGTCCTGCTCCTGGCCGTGACGCTAGTCGTCTACTGCCTGTTCAACCGGGTCCTCGGGCTGGACCGCATCTGGGGCGGGGTATAGGGCTCGTCGATGAGCGGTCGCTGGCTGCTCCGCCTCCCCCGGTGGGGGTACTACGGCCTGTGCGGTGCCATCTTCTTCTATCTCGTCCTGCCCGTCCTGGTCGTGGTGCCCATGTCGTTCAGTTCCTCCCGCTATTTGCAGTTCCCGCCCCCGGGGTTCTCCCTGCGCTGGTACGCGAACTACTTCCGCGACCCCGAATGGGTCGGGGCGACCATGCGGAGCCTCGTGGTGGCCGGGATTGTGACCGTGATCTGTACCGTGGTGGGCACCCTGGCCGCTCTCGGCCTCGTGCGGGGAAGGTTCCGGGGCAAGCAGCTCATCAACAGCCTGATCGTCTCGCCGATGGTCATCCCCGTGATCATCATCGCCATCGCGCTCTATTTCTTCTACGCGCCGTTCAAGCAGTGGGGGCTGCCGCTCATCGGGACCGTGCCGGGGCTGGTCATCGCCCACTCCCTCCTCGCCCTGCCGATGGTGGTGATCAACGTGTCCGCCACGCTCAAGGGATTCGACCGGAACCTGGAGATGGCCTCCCAGAACCTCGGGGCCAGCCCGGCGAAGACGTTCTGGCGAATCACCCTGCCCCTCATCCGGCCCGGCATCATCTCCGGCGCCCTCTTCGCGTTCATCACGTCCTTCGACGAGCTGGTGATCGCGATCTTCATCTCCGGCTCGACGGCGCGGACGCTGCCCGTCAAGATGTGGGAGGGGATCCGGTTGGAGATCGACCCGACCATCGCCGCGGTCTCCACGCTTCTGATCGGCCTGTCCGTCGCCCTCCTGCTGGCGATGGCGCTCCTCCGGCAGGACAAGACAGCGCGGGGGGGCTAGGCCCTCCCCGGGGATCCTGGCTCCGCCCGGCGGGTCGCCACCCCGAGGGTGTGGCCGGCTTCCAGCGTCGGCGCGAGCTGCACATCCTGCGGTTTTGGCTTGACACCGACCCCTGGGCGCGGGATATTTTGTTGATTGGACTCGCCGGGACTCCGTTGACGCCGCCCATCCCTGGATGCGGGATGCTCCCCCGGTTCGGGGGGAGGCCGCCGTACTGACCTCGTGACTTCACCTAGGCCGCTCGCGCCAAGAGCAAATTCCTATCACCCATTATTGGCGAAGGAGGGAACGTCATGCGCGCAATCTTCAAGCTGATCGAAGGCACGAAATCTCTCAACCCTGGCTCATTGTCCCGCCGGGCACATCAGAAGATCTTGAGCGCTGCGGTTTATGCGTTCGCCTTGGCTTCCGCCCTGTCCGGGCTTGCGCTTGCTCTGCTGCATACGACGACCGTGCACGCCGCCGACATAAAGGCGATTGAAGAGGCGGCCCGTAAAGAAGCGCCGATGACCTGGTATGTCAGCCTTTACAGCCAGGGTGTAGCCGAGAAGGCCGCCGCCGCCTTCGCTCTGAAATATCCAGGCCTGAAAGTCATTCCGGTACGCGCGACCACCGGCGGCTGCTGGACGCGCCTTACGCAGGACATCAGGAGCAATGTCGCCGTTGCGAGTGTCTACTCGACAACCGGGCTGGGGGGCCACTACCAGATACTCCACCGGGACGGGCGGCTTGCCGAATATGTCCCGGAGAATGCCGCCAAACTGAGTCCGATAGTCAGAATGACAGTCGTACCAGGCCATGTTTACCCCATGGGAGGCGGCCTGATGGCTATGGCCTACAACACCGTCAAGGTGAAGCCGGAGGAGGCTCCGAAGTCATGGCTGGACCTGGCCGATCCGAAGTGGAAAGGACGCCTCGCACTTGCCCACCCGGCGTTCAGCGGCTTCGATGCTGCCTGGGCCGTGGTCATGATGAAGCGCGTAGGTTGGAAATACTATGAAGCGCTCGCGAAAAACGATCCGCTCGTGCAGCGCTCCACATTCGATACGTTGACCGCGTTGAATTCAGGCGAACGGACCGTGGCCACCATGCCTGATGCGCTCGCGATCGACAGCATCGAGAAGGGCAACCCGATCGCCATTGTCTATCCCTCGGACGGTTCTGTGCTGATTCCGGGCTACACAGCGATCCTCAAGAACGCGCCTCAGCCGAACACGGCGCGTCTCTTCACCGAATTCCTCCTGGGTGTCGAGCACGCGCAGGTCGTCGCCAATGCGCACTATGTATCTGTTCGGCCTGAAGTCGTGACCATGTTGCCGGGGGGGAAGGGACTCAACGAAATCCCGTTGGCGCCCGTTATTCCCGTCGAGGAGACCGACAAAGAACTACCCGGCGTTATCGAGCGCTGGCGTGAGTTGTTCGGCCGGTAAGCGCTGACAGCGGCTAGCTTGTCCCCCCAATGGGGCGCCCTCGCGCCGCCGCCCGGATGCGCCGACAGCGAGCCCCGCCAGGCCGCGAGCGTCGGCGCATCTCCTTTTTGCGATCTTGAGGAGTTCTCGCATTGGAGACTCTTTGGCATCGTTGGGACGTCACGAAGATCCTTCGCAGTTGGGACGTCACTAAGATCTTATGGGTGAGTCTCGCACTGGTCCTGATCGCCTTGGTAGCGAATCCGCTATTGAGATTGTTCATGATCAGCTTCGAGAGTCCAGCCGGTGGGCTAACCCTAGGGAATTACATCGAGGCATTTGGCCGTTCGCGCTATCTGGTGGGCTTCCGAAATTCGCTCCTGCTCGGCTTCAATGTCGCCTGCCTTTGCCTCCTCTTTGCGGTGCCCATGGCCTGGGGCGTTTCCCGCACCAATATGCCTGGTAAGAAGCTGGTCCAGGTCTTGGTTTTGAGCACATTCGTGACCCCTCCGTTTCTCGGCGCGACGAGCTGGATCCTGCTTGCTGGGCCGAACGCAGGGTGGATTAACCGGGCCTATATGGGGATCTTCGGAGCGGAATCGGGAATACTGAACATATACAGCTTTCCGGGTCTGGTTTTCGTCATAGCAATTTACTCGTTCCCGTACACTTTCGTGTTTGCGACGGCGGCGCTCGGCCTCGTCTCTAGCGAGATGGAGGATGCAGCCAATATCCTTGGAGCGGGTCAACTCAAGGCGACCTTTGCAGTCACGCTGCCTTTGATTACGCCGGCGCTTCTTGGTGCCTGGATCTTAACCTTCCTTGAGGCGATGGCGATCATTGGGTCGTCCATTATCGTCGCGCTGCCAGCGAAAATCAATCTGGTCACATTGCAGCTATGGGAATTCTTCGGGTACCCCCTGAAAGTCGAGGTCGCCGCTGCCTATTCGATGCCGCTGCTATTGATCACAATGGGGCTGTTTTGGCTACAGCAGCGCATAATGCGGCGAAAGAGCTACGTTTCTCTCACAGGAAGGGGTGGAGAGCGGCGCCTCATCGATCTCGGCCGTTTTCGCTGGGTGCTGCTTGCGTATTCGGCGCTCATATTGTCGCTCTCCATCATTCTTCCGTATTTGGTGCTGTTACAGGCGGCTTTTGCGAAGGCTTGGGCCAGAGGTGTAAGCTGGAATAATCTGACCCTAGCCAACTTCCATTATCTTCTTTTTGAGCATAGCTTGGTCAAGCAGTCGATACTCAACACTTTTCTCTACTCCTCTGCCGCCGCGACGATCGCGCTCGCCTTGGCCATCTCGATCGCTTACATCGTAAATCGCCGATTGGTACCGTTCGGCCATGTTCTCAGCACTCTTGCCTTCGCTCCATTTGTGATCCCGGGTTTGGTGTTGGCGATAGGATTCTACGCTGCATATGCCCCGCCGCCCCTGGCTTTGGCAGGCACCGCAGCGATACTTGTTCTTGCCTTTGTGACTCGCTTCCTCCCGATTGCATACGCGAATGCGTCCGCCGCGATTCGCGGAATCAATCCGGAGATGGAGGATGCCGTCACGATACTCGGCGGCAGCCGGCTTCTGGCTATCCGCCGGGTGGTCGGGCCCTTGCTGAAACGCAGTCTCCTTGGGGCTTGGCTTCTGGTCTTTATTGCGGCCTCCAGAGAAGTGAGCTCGGCCCTGTTCCTGTATGGACCGAAGACACGAACCATGTCGGTCATGTTCTTTGATTTAACCGAGGGGGGCAATTTTGAACACCTCTCCGGGTTGGCAATCATCCTATTGTTTACGACACTGATATTTGTCCTGATCGGACTGATGGCTGTTGGGCGTGATTTTATGCTTAGCAAGGGCTCCGAATGATCAGGCTGGCCATCCGTAACGTAGGACGGGATTTCGGTGGCGTCGTAGCGGTTCGGGACTTTTCTCTGGAGCTTGCTGTGGGTGAGTTTGTCACCCTCTTGGGCCCATCCGGCTGTGGTAAGACCACTATGCTCCGGATGATCGCAGGCTTTATCCCGCCCAGCCGCGGCACAATCGAACTGAACGGGCGCCTGGTGTCCTCCCCCTCGGCTTCGGCCCCCCCTGAGAAGCGGGGAATGTCGATGATTTTTCAGAGTTATGCGATATGGCCGCATATGACGGTGGCGGAGAATGTCGCTTTCGGATTGAAGCTCCGCCGCCTTTCAGCGAACGAAATCAGGAGGCGGGTTGACGAGATCTTAGGTGTCGTTCGCTTGAGCGAACTTGCCGCAAGATATCCCGCGGAGCTCAGCGGCGGCCAACAGCAGCGAGTTGCGCTGGCGAGGGCAATCGTTATCCAACCAGAAGTCCTGCTCCTTGACGAGCCGTTATCGAATCTCGACGCCAATCTTCGGGAAGAAATGAGGTTCGAGATTCGAAGACTCCATGATGAATTTGGTATGACAACCGTTTATGTCACTCACGACCAGGCTGAGGCGATGGTTATGTCGGACCGGATCGTGGTGATGAACCAGGGCTCGATCGAGCAGATCGACACCCCGTACAATCTGTACAACTCACCCCGAACGAAGTTCGTCGCAAGCTTCATAGGGCGAACGAATTTCCTGGTAGCAACTCGCAATCGTGACGAGGTGGTCTTCCGCGGCTTCTCGCTCCCCGCTAGCCATTTCCATCAATTGGAAGACCTCGGCCCCCAGATTCTTTTTTGTTTACGTCCGCAGAGCATCAGATTGTCGCAGAGCAAACCAGCAGGTATTGAACAAGAGGAATTCTGGATTGAGGGAAAAGTTGTGAGTCGCTCGTATTTCGGCGATCACTGGGACTACAGCATCGATCCCGGTGGCGGCATGACCATCATCGCTTCAGCGGAGCGGAGGCAGCAGTTCCACGTCGGAGACGCGGTCTGGCTCGAACTGAATCCGAAGGATATGGCAGCAATCAGAATATAAGTACCAAGAAGCCTTTATCAAAAGCTCGTCAGGGGGTTCCTGGCCGGTCCTCCTGACAAATCGTTTCCTGGCCTCGATCCGCCGCTCCTTCTGAGGGCGGCGGGGGAGGACGCGAGGCGGGATCTGTGAAGGAGCGGGAACATGGCGGCACAACGTCTGCGGGTGATCATTGTCGATCGACCGAGCTGGTATGAACCGGTCATTGAGCGACGAGAGTTGGCTCGAGCTGGAGCAGATGTGAGCGTGGGTTGGGCTACCGTGCCCCAGCGCCCGCCGGAGGCCGAGCGGGGCTTTCCGGCCGGCGACTTGACTCGCGAACACCTCAGTGCGATCACTTCCGCCTTTGTGCCCCCCTCCGTCACCACCGAGGAACGCGTCGTGGAGATGGCGCGCGACGCCGCCGGTGTCCTAGTTGCGTGGGCGAACATGTCCGCCCGCGTGATGGATGCTCTGCCGAGGCTCCGAGTGATTGGTCGGTATGGAATCGGCGTGGATAATATCGACGTTGAAGCCGCCTCCGAACGGGGCGTTGCGGTGGTGAACGCGCCGGGATTCTGCGCCAGAGAGGTGGCTGAACACAGCATGATGTTCATCCTGGCCTGCGCCCGCAAGCTCGGCTTTCTGGACAAGTGCATGCGCAGGGGGGACTGGGCGAGAGACAAGGCCTCCCCCATGCGGGCGCTTTACAATCAGACCTTGGGGCTCATTGGTTTCGGGCGGATCGGGCGAGAGGTGGCCCGGCGGGCTGCCGCTTGCGGCATGAAGATCATGGCGCATGACCCATACCTGCCCAAGAGCGAAGCGGAGCAGTATGGCGTGACGATGGTCAGCCTTCACGAGCTGCTGAGGGAGTCCGATTTTGTGTCCCTGCACACACCGCTGACACGGGAGACGCGACATCTCTTGGGTGAAACGGAACTGCGAGAGATGAAGCCGACGGCTTACCTCATCAACACCGGCCGCGGCCCCCTGGTCGATGAGCCGGCGCTTCTGAAAGCCCTCAAGGAAGGGTGGATCGCGGGGGCGGCGCTTGATGTCTTTGAGACAGAGCCGCTCCCAGCTTCGTCTCCCCTTCTGCAGTACGACAACGTTCTCCTCACGCCCCACACCGGGGGCTTGTCCAACGAGACTCAGGAGCTGCTGCGGCGGACGATCGCCAAGGCCATGGCCGATATCCTCTTGGGCAACTGGCCGGAGGGGCCGGAACTGCACAATCCCCGCATCAAGGACATGCCAGCAGGCAGATGGCGCAACGCCTGAGGCTCGCAGCCGAGCGGCCGCGCGCGGCGGCACGGGTGTCACATCGTCTCGGCGACCCGCAAGTCAACTTGGTCCTGAGCCAGGAGACATTATCTTGACGGCCTCTTTTCTAGGATTGAATAGGAGGAGAGATCGTGGGCTCACTTATTAAAGGGAAAGTTTTTAAAGTGGGAGATGACATCAATACCGACTATATTATCCCGGGCAAGTATGTCGACATTTATGAGCCCGAGGAATTAGCCAGTCATGCATTTGAGGGCCTTGGCGAAGAGTATCCGAAGATGCTTGTAGGCCACAGCGTGATCGTGGCTGGAGAGAATTTTGGCTTGGGGTCTGCGAGGGAACAAGCCCCTAATGCCTTGAAGGGAGCAGGCGTAAAAGCGATTATAGCAAAAACCTTTGCTCGGATTTTTTATCGGAATACGTTGAATGTAGGCATAGCAGCTATAGAATGTCCGGAGGCCGTTCAGGCTATAGGGCAGGAAGATGAAGTAGAAATTGATCTGGAACGGGGAACCGTTGTTGTGAGAGATGAAAAGTTCTATTTCGCATCCCTTCCGGCCGAGGTAAGGGATCTCCTGGAGGCAGGTGGGATGGTCCCATTCCTTAAAAAAGCACTGGACGTGCCCGCTTAACAAACTGGAGGATAAACATGGGGAAAACCTTTGCCGAGAAAATATTTGCGAAGAAAGCCAATAGAGAAGAGGTCTTTCCCGGGGAGATGCTGATCATCACACCTGACGTGTTGATGACTCTGGATGCAGATGCGGAGATAGTATATCGTTTTAAACAGTTGGGGCTTAAACGAGTCTGGGATCCCGATCGAATTGTTTGCGCGATGGATCATTACTCTCCGGCTTCTACTGTGAGAACGGCGACCCTCCTTAAGACGCTGAGGGAGTTTGCCAAGGAGCAGGGGATAAAACGTTTCTATGATATTGGAGAGGGACTTGCGCACGAAATAATGGTTGAAGATGGCCATGTCTTACCTGGTCAATTTGTGGTCGGCACTGATTCGCATACACCCTCATATGGTTGTGTGGGAGCTTTCAGCTGCGGGATAGGCACTTCGGATGCACTTCCAATCTGGGCGACGGGAAAGCACTGGTTCAAGGTTCCGGAAAGCGTCAAGATTACGCTTCTCGGGAAAATGCCTCATGGCGTATATGCGAAGGATATAATTCTAGAGGTTATCCGACACTTTACAACAAAGGGATGTACATACAAGTGTGTTGAGTATGTCGGAGAGACGCTGAAGGAAATAAAAATGGCAGGGCGCGTGGTATTGGCAAATCTATCAGTCGAGATGGGGGTAAAGGCGACCTATGTTCAGTATGATGAGGTGACACGAAGCCATGTTGCGAGGGCTAATAAAGAGTATGAACCTGTCATACCGGATGAAGATGCGTCGTACAGCAAAACGTATCAGATCGATGTACAAGGAATGGAACCCATGGTTGCATGCCCTCATGCAGTGGATAATGTTAAACCCGTCGGAGAAGTTGAGGGAACAGAAATCCATCAAGCCTTCATCGGCACCTGCGCAAGTGGACGGCTGGAAGATTTAGAGGTTGCGGCAAGAATTGTTAAAGGGAAAAAGATAGCCGGGGGGGTCAGGTTACTTATCGCGCCCGCATCGAGATCTATTTTGAGAGAAGCGATCGAATTGGGGTATGTACAGTCGCTGCTAGCCGCGGGAGCGACGTTTCTGCCGCCAGGATGTGGTCCGTGCATGGGTTTGCATCAGGGGCTTCTAGGCAACGGTGAGCGGTGCATCTCGACGGGCAATCGGAACTTCATGGGAAGAATGGGTAGTCACAATGCCGAGATCTACTTAGGGAGTGTGGCAACCGTGGCAGCTTCCGCGCTGGGAGGGGCGGTGACAGATCCGAGGAAGTGTATTTAGACAATCTAGATGTGAGCGGCTGGAGGGGAAAGAGCGATGACGCAGACTGGAATGCCAGGGAATGCCGCTTATCGCGAAGTGTGCCGGGAATTGTGGCTGATGGCTGGGCTAGACAATGAGGTGGAAGCGAAGGAGGAGAACCATGAGTAAGACATATAGAATTGGTGTGATCCCGGGAGATTGCACAGGGCCGGAGGTGGTCGCAGAGGGCCTAAAGGTTCTCAACGCTGTTTCTGAAAAGGCGGGGTTTGGATGTGATCTCCTTACCTATGACTTCGGTGGGGAGCGATATCTGAAGACGGGAGAAATCCTCCCTGATTCCGCGATCGAAGAGTTTCGGGGGATGGATGCTCTATACTTAGGCGCAATCGGTCATCCGAAGGTCAAGCCCGGAGTCGTAGATAGTATCGTTCTTAAACTGAGATTTGGCTTGGACCAGTACATCAATCTCCGGCCATGCAAGCTCCTCCCAGGTGTCGATTGTCCCTTGAAGCATAAAGGCCCCGAAGATATCGATTTTGTGATCGTCAGAGAAAATACCGAAGGCCTTTACGCAGGGGCCGGAGGCGTTTTGAGGAAAGGAACACCTGACGAAGTGGCGATTCAGGAGTCAATAAATACCCGGAAGGGTGTCGAACGGTGTATCCGATTCGCATTGGAGTATTGCAGGAAGAGAGATAGGGGGAAGAAGCTGACCCTGGTCGCCAAAACGAATGTGCTCTCCTATGCCTCGGATCTCTGGGAGCGGACTTTTTATGAGGTGGGGAAGGAGTACCCGGATATTCAACTGGGATATGCGCATATTGACGCGATGTGCATGTGGATGGTGAAAAATCCGGAGGCATTCGACGTGATCGTAACGGATAATCTGTTCGGGGACATCATCACAGACCTGGCGGCCATCATTCAGGGTGGATTGGGCATTGCAGCTGGAGCTAACATCAATCCTGAGGGGACATCGATGTTTGAACCCATGGGAGGTTCTGCCCCAAAGTACACAGGGTTGAATGTGATCAACCCGTTGGCAGCGGTGATGGCCTGTAAGATGATGCTCCACCACCTGGGCGAACAGGGAGCCGCTCAGTTGGTCGAAAACGCAGTGATTAAAGTGCTCACCCGTCATCTCAAGAGCCTTGAAGCCGGGAAGATGGGGTATACCACCAGCGAGGTTGGGGACCTTGTAGTGCGATATCTGGCGAAAGAAGAGGCGTGATCCCTGGATTGTTTCGTATGGGGTGACCTTCCAGTCTTCGTCGGCTTGACTCTCTCCCGCGGCGATTACCCATAGCCAGGCAGTGGCACGCCGGCGCTTCGC
>Ga0315314_1003225_pt1 | contig 12900 bp, 6 predicted proteins | sample TDP9_MG_FD_203631 | JGI IMG/M metagenome (GOLD analysis project Ga0315314, IMG submission 203631) | Freshwater sediment microbial communities from Lake Towuti, South Sulawesi, Indonesia - TDP9 | ecosystem: Environmental > Aquatic > Freshwater > Lake > Sediment | place: Indonesia: South Sulawesi...
CGGCAGGCCTGCTCGTTCGGCTGCTATCCGAGTCGGGGCTGAGGCCGGGCGCGGGGCTATTCGTCGCGCACTGTCCTGAGCGCGTGCTGCCGGGACGAATCCTCGCGGAGCTGGTGGAGAACGATCGCGTCGTCGGCGGAGTGGACCTCGAAAGCGGCGAGCGGGCGGCGGCGATCTACCGTCGGATAGTGGAGGGCGAGGTGATCGTGGTGGACGCCACCACCGCCGAGCTGGTGAAGCTGGTGGAAAACGCCTCCCGCGATGTGTCCATCGCCTTCGCCAACGAGATCGCCAGGCTCTGCCGAGAGCATGGCGCCGATGGACGCGAGGTCATCGCCCTCGCCAACCGGCACCCCAGAGTGCACATCCTCCAGCCCGGCCCCGGGGTAGGCGGACACTGCATCCCGGTGGACCCGTGGTTTCTCATCAGCAGCGCGCCTTCGGGCGCGCCGCTGATGCGCACCGCCAGAGAGATCAACGACAGGCAGCCGGTCTGGATCGCGGAGCGGATGATCGAGGAGCTAACAGGGATTCCGGACCCGAAGGTATCCGTCTGGGGAGTCGCCTACAAGGGTGGTGTTGACGACCCCCGCGAGACGCCCGCGCTCAAGGTGATCGCCACCCTCGAGCAAGGCGGGGTCAGAGTGAGCGCGGTGGACTTCCACGTGAAGCGGTTCCCGCGGGAGCTGGAGGACCTGGAGACATCGGTCACGGGCGCGGACTCCATCCTGCTGCTGACCGACCATCGCGAGTTCGGCTTCCTCGAGCCCGAGGCGATTGGCCAGCGCATGCGACATCGCATCCTTCTCGACACGCGCGGCTGCCTGCCCCGGGATCGGTGGGAGAAAGCCGGCTTTCGCGTTATCGGCCTGTGAGCATGCCCGCCTTCCCTGTCAACCGGGGTAGACCGCGGTTCCCCCGGGCGCGACTGGCGCCCGCGCTCTGCGTGGGCGCCATCCTCGCGGTCGGGTGCGGCCCACCCGCCCCAGTGTCGCTGGGGTCCCGGCGCTCGATCGAGAACGTGTTCAGTCAGGACTGGCCGGCGCGCAAGAGCGTTCTTGACGCCTACGACCGAGGCGGTTTGCAGGCCGCTGTGGAGTCCTACCAACTGGCGCGGCGCCAGGAGCCGGCGGTCCCCCTCTATCCGCTCAGCCCGGAACGATTGTCACCCGCCAGTTTGAGGAGTCGGGCAGACGAGATCATCTCAGACGGGTTTGAGTGGTACGGGCGGCGGTTCCCGCTCAAGACCCCGGTCGCCTGGGCAAGCGACCCCTATCACGACCGGCTGTGGCGCTTCTACCTCAATGGCTGGGAACCGCTCAACGGCATACTTGCCGCCCACGCCGCTACCGGAGACAGCGCCTACCTGCAGTTCGCGATCGGCATCGCCTGTGACTGGATCCGCCAGAACCCAGTCGGAGCGCGGCGCAATCCCTTCGCCTGGTACGACATGGCCGTCGGGAAGCGCGCGCTTCTGCTCGCCCATCTCGTCGACGCGGCGGCGCGCGATCCGAGCACCCGCCCGGAGGCGATGAGCACGCTCGTCGCCGGCGCTTCGGTGCACGGCCGCCAGCTAGCGGACCCGCGGAACTTCAACGATCTCACGAACCACGGCATCTACCAGGCCGCTGGCTTGCTGGCGCTTGGCAGGTCCCTGCCGGAGCTGCGCGGCGCGGAGCAATGGGGAAAGACCGGGGCGGAGCGCCTGCGGCTCATGTTCGAGAAGTCCTTCTCCTCAGAAGGAGTCCACCTCGAACACTCGCCCGGCTACCATCTCGCGATGGTGCGGCTGCTCGAGGCGCTCACCGGGGCAGGGCTGACCGATGATCCCCCGCTGCTCGCCCTGCGCGATAGGGCAGAGAGAGCGCTTGCCTGGATGATCGCGCCCGACGGCACGCTGCCGCTCATCGGCGACACGGGCCCCAATGTGGTCAGGCCCGCCTCTCTCGGACTTCCCGACGCCACCGTCGCGCCCGAGCTTGCCTACGCGGTCACGCAAGGGACTGCGGGGACCCCGCCCAAGCAGCTCTTCCGCGTCTTCCCCGAGTCGGGATACGCCGTGTTCCGCAGCGGATGGCCGGCGAGCGAAGAGCGCTGGCGGCAGGCATCCTACCTGATGCTGACCGGCGCCTTCCACAGCCGCACGCACAAGCAGGCCGATGACCTCAGCTTCGTCTGGTATGACGCCGGACGGTGGCTCCTCGTTGACGCGGGCAGGTACGGCTACTACTACGGCGACCCGAAGTTCGTCTACGTTGAGAGCACGCGCGCCCACAACACGGTCGAGGTGGATAGGCAGGACTCATCCCGCCGCTCGCCCGAGACCTTCGGCTCAGCGCTCACCGACTGGGGAGAGCAATCAGGAGCCTTCTTCGTGAGCGCTTCCATCCGGCGGCGGTGGCCGGCGCTCAGGCAGTCGCGGACGCTGGTCTTCAACCCCGGCAAGTGGGTAGTCGTTGTGGACGAGTTCGACGGGCTGGCGAGCCACAGCTACCAGCAGTGGCTCCACTTCGCCCGCGACCTCGCGCTTCGGGCCGACGCCAACGTGGCGTCGGTGAACCTGGGCGACGGCCGCTCGCTCCACATCGTCCCGCTGATCGCTCCGCCGGCGACGACCGTCGAGGCAGTCCGCGGCCAGACCGAACCTGTCATGCAAGGCTGGTATTCATCCGGTCACCGCACGCTCGACCCGAACTGGGCCCTCGGCTACCGCGCGGAAGGGAGAACCGCCGTTTTCGCCACGCTCCTCTGTCTGAGCACATCAATGCCCGAGGTGGACTTCTCCCGCACCACCGTCACTTCCGGTCAGATCAGCCTGCGCTGGCGAGCCGACGATGGCAGCGAGGGATTCACCCTGCGTCGCTCGGCTCAACCCGCTCGGCTGGAGGTAGTTCCCTCCACACCTGCTCGAACTCCCTGAACCGCTCGCCAACCTGTCGCTGCGTCGCGCTGCCAGTCGTGCCAAGCTGCTGGACGGTCACCGACGCGACGATGTTCCCGATGATCGCCGCCTCGATCAGGCTCGCACCCGAGCAGAGCGCGGCCACGATCCCCGCTGCCGCGCTATCCCCCGCGCCGACAACGTCCACCTCGCCCTCAACGCGAGTCGTCGGCACGCGCTGAGCGCGCTCCTGCATCACCACAGCCATGCCCGCCGATCCCATCGTCAGGAAGACCGGCGCGCCGATCCGGGCCGACAGCGCCGCCGCGCACCGGAGCGACTGCGGCCCGCTGTGCGCCGCCGACCGCGGATGAACGGCCCCGCAGCACTCCGGTTGGTTGCTCTTCGCCATCAGTCCGCGGAACATACCCACGCGCGCTCGCGAGTCAACGACCACGATAAGGCTCGGATAGGCCCGCGCCAGTTCTGCCAGCGCCTCGCGCACCCCCGCTGTCACCACTCCGCACTCTGGCTCCTCAACTTGGTCCTGCACGATGATGGCGCCCGCCTCGGGCGTCAGCGCGCGGATGCTCGCGATGATCTCGGACTCCAGCTCGGGCGGCACGGGTATGCGGTTCTTCGTGTCCAGGCGCTCCAGCTCCCGGACCTGTCCGTCAGGCAGCCTGAGTATTGGCTTGTGGTAGGTGGGTGTATGACGATCCGAGCGCGGGATGAGGCGCTCGGTCTGCGCACCCATGCCGCGTAGTGCCCGCGTCAGCTCGAGGCCCTCGCCATCATCGCCGATGGAGCCAACGCAGATCACCTCGCCGACCCCCAGCGCGCGCAGGTTCACCGCGACGTTGCCGGCCGCGCCGGGCTGGCAGCGAACCGCCACCACCTGATGTGCCTCGAGGCCGGTTTCGAGCGATGTCTCGCTGAGCGCCGGGTCTATCTCCAGGTACTTGTCGAGGAAGAAGTCGCCGATGACCGCGATGGGGGCGCCGGCAAAGCCGCTCACTATCTGGTCAAGCCGTTCGCGGGTCATGCCTGTTGGGCAGGAGCTTGCTCCTGCCCTTGGCGCACCAGTTCCCGATGCAGAGCGGGAAGAGACGCGCGCAGGTCGCCGCGGCAGTAGAAGCTCTCGCCGCCGTTGGCGACTGTACGAACAAGTGCGGTCTTGTAGGGGCGGAAGTAGTAGCGCGGGTCGGTCTTCGGCGGCTCGGCGCGAACGTTGTTGCCGAGGTCCAGCAGGTCGAAGACCGCGGTGCTGATGTCACTGATCTCGCGCCCTTGCTGGCGTTCAACGTTCCGCGCCATCGCCAGCGCTTTCAGATACACCTCCGGCGCCATCACCGCGCTGGCCAGGCAGAGGAACACCCCGCCCTCGAGGTGACGAATGCGCTCGACGAGCTTCAGGAAATCGCGGTAGGAGGCGGCGCCCGCAGCGGCGGCGTCGAAGTTGGGGTGCTGGTGGATGATGTCATATCCAATGCCGACATGCACGGTGGCCGGCACCCCCAGCCTCCGGGCGGCGGCCAATATGCTCACATCGCGATGCGGGAACTGCCCCGCCAGGATCGCCTCGCCCACCGCCGCGCCGAAGCCCTTCTCCGGCCCCTCCCGGTTCACTATCTCGTTGATCCGGCCGGTCTCCTGCCAGAGGCCGAACTCGCCCGTGCGGATATAGCGGGCGACGCTCTCGGTGGTCGCGCCTGTCAGCGCCAGCTCGAAGTCGTGGATCACGCAGGCGCCGTTCATCCCCAGGCAGGTGATGAACCCACGCTCCATCCAGTCAATGATGAAGCGGGAGAGGCCCTGCTTGATGACGTGCGCGCCCATCAGCACGATGACCTCGCCCTTATCATGGCAGGCCTGAGCGATCCGGCCGGCAAGAGCCGCCAGGTCGGGATGATGGTAGGCCGGCGTGTTGGCATCCAACGCGAGCACGTCATCCAAGGTCATGTCGTGCTTGCGCTCGGCCAGCGACCGAAGCCGTAGCTGAGATCTGTCGAAGATTCCGTCCCTCATCTGCCTCTCAGGTCGGGACCCGCGCCTCCGGTCGCCGTTTCCGTTCGGCAGGAGCTTGCTCCTGCCCCACAGTATTCCCTCGCTGACTTGCCTCTCCCCCCTCACGAATCACAGGAGCTTCCGATGAGAGATATTGTCCCTCTGCTCTGGCCCCTCCCTCAGGAACTCACTCTCCGCGACGACGCGCTCTCGCTCAACCAAGCGGCCATCGCCGTCCCCGCCGGTGCGCGGGAGGCGGACCTCGCCCCCGCCCGCCTCCTCGCTGCCATGCTCGCCGATGACTTCGGCGTCGTCGTTCCGGTCGTCCAAGGCGAACCGCCAGCCGGCAAGACCCCCATTCGCGTCACCATCGCCGGGCGACGCGGCGCTGGGCGCACCCCGCGCCAGTTGCCGCAACAGGCCGAAGGCTACCTCCTACGGGTGAGGGCCGACGGCGCCACTCTCATCGGCCGCGACTCCCGCGGCGCGCAGCACGGAGTCGCCACCCTTCTCCAGCTCACCCACCGCCGTGGCAGCGGAGTTGTCCTTCGGGGCGCGGAGATCAGGGACTGGCCCCACAAGCAGGTGCGGATGGTGCATCTGTATCTTCCGGGGGCCGAACACCTAGGGTATGCCCGCCGCTATATGCGCGACTTCCTCCTCCGCTACAAGTTCAACGGCCTCTTCGTCGAGCTTGGCGGCGGGGTTCGCCTCGCCGGCCGGCCAGAGATCGCGCAGGGTTGGCGTCGCTTCGTCCAGGAGCTTCGCGCCATCGGCGACACCGGCCCCGTCTATGGCGAGCACTGCCCCCTCGGCCCCGAGGGTCGCTTCTCCGCCTCCGTCCACACCCACCTCGCCGACGGCCTCTACATCGAACCGGACGACCTCACCCGCCTCAGCGACCTCGCCGGCAGCTATCAGCTCGACTTCGTGCCCGAGATCCAGTCCCTCTCCCACGCCTACTACCTCGCCACCGCGTACCGCGACATCGCCGAGCTTCAGGAGGCCGACTTCCCCGACACCTACTGCCCGTGCAACCCGCGCTCGTACAAGATCCTCTTCGATGTCATGTCGGCCTACATCAAGCTGACCAACTGCCGCAGCGTTCACATCGGCCACGACGAATGGCGCGCCGCCGGCCTCTGCCCGAAGTGCCGCCAGCGCGATACCGGCGAGCTGTTCGGCGAGGATGTGGTGAAGACAGCCTCTTGGCTCACCGAGCGCGGCCTTGGCGTCTGGATGTGGGGCGACCACCTCGTTCCCGATCACAATGCGCGCGCCCGCAGCCACAAGGGCCGGGTCTGGTACGACCATCCAGACACGATGAAGGCCGCACAGATCATCGCCCGTGGCGCGCCCAACATCACCATCCTCAACTGGTCCTGGTACCTCGGCGCGGAGAAGGGCGACCGCGTCTTCCGCGACCTCGGCTTCAAACAGATCTTCGGCAACTTCGACGGCCGCCGCTTCCCCGAGTGGCCAGCTCGCAGCGCTCCTGATGCGGTGCTCGGCGCGGAGATCTCCTCCTGGTGTGCCTGGGATGACTTCGAGTTGGGCATGATTCACTATCCGGAGGCGCTCTGGTCGGCCAACCTGCTCTGGTCCAGCCACTGGCCCGCGCAAGAGCAGGCCGATGAGCTGGTCGCTCGCCTGCTGCCGAAGCTGCGGGATCGCATGCGCCGGAACTGGGAGAAGCCACGCCTCTGGAGTGAAGCCGCGCTCCCTGCGCGTATGCACTGCATCTCCATAGCACCTGCTGCCAACGCACCCCTGAAGACCGACAACTGGGACCTGGCCGGGCTGAACGCGGGCCGCCGCGAATACGATGGCGTTCCCTATGAGATCATTGCGGGCGGCGACGACGCCGCAGTCGTCGTAGAGCGACCCCCGAAGGCTGGATCTCCATTCCCCCACGAGTCCAGGCCAATCCCCATCGCTGGCCGCTACGCCAGCCTCATCTTCTGGCAGGTGGCGACCGAGAAGGGCGGACAGCCAGCCCATGCCGGGGATGGCACCAACTACCCCCGGGAGGCAGCCGAGCTGCTTGGCTACTACGAGATCCGCTACGCCGATGGTTTGCTGCGGACCGCCGAGATTCGCTACGGCGAGAACATCGGCGCTTGGAACAGCGGCCACGAGCTGCTCTACTGTGCCCGCGAAGTGCCCGCCGGCACGTTGCCCGATGGCCGCACGCTGGTGATCTGGGGACTCGAGTGGACGAACCCGCGGCCCGCCGTCACCGTCGAGTCGGTCGTTCTGAGAGGCGCGCGACCCCTGCCGGAAACGCGCGCCGAGGGCGGCTCCTCCGACGCCCTCCCCATGCTCCTCGGCATCACCGCCATCGAGCACCCGAAATGGGAGGACTACCGGCCTGGTAAGGAGGGGAAGCTGCCCGGCTACACCCCGTAGGGGCGCATGGATATGCGCCCATCACCTCGCAAGGCAGCAACTCCTAGGGCAGGAGCTGAAGCTCCTGCCCCACACTTCCCGTCCGCCGGTCGGCAGGCGCTTGCCTCTGCCCGCTCCAGTCCCGCGCTACCGCTGCACCAGCCTGTACAACCCCGTATCTCTCGCCGGTATCGTGACTGTGGCGTCGTATCGCCCCCGTTCCAGGGTGCGCAGGTTTTCGATGGTGGCGAAGGACCGCTCGCTGACAAGGCGAAGCGTCGCCGGCTCCTCGCGCGGGTTGATCACATAGAGGAGCACCGCGCCGTCGTGCCCGACCGACCGCGCCTCCAGGTCCCTGGGCTGGCGCCCGTCGAGCTCTTGCACCGAGACGATCGGCCGCACCCCGGCCTCCGCGAGCAAGCGCTCCGTGAGCGCCAGCAGTGACTCCTCACCCAACAGTGCCGCTGCGTAGTACACTCGTCCCTTCCCGAGAGGCACGCGGACCACCCCCGCCTTCCCATCCTCGAACCGCGCCACCACCTCCGCCTCAACAAGCGGCTCGACCGTCAGCCGCTTCGCCTGCCCGACGAGCACCGCCGAGTCTGCCGGATCGAAGTGATACGCCTCGGTGTCCAGCCGCGGCTGCCAGCCCGGTTCCCCGGGGCCGAACGGCTGGCGCTCGGGTGTATCCTCCCGGGCCGTCTCACCATCGAGCGTACCGGAGACCGTCAGGCCAAGCTCCGCCAGATAGCCCGCCGGCCTGGCGTACTGGTCGGCGCGCAGCGAATCACCAAGCACGAGGAGCGTGCCCCCGTTCTCAGCGAACGCCTTCAGTTCGGCGAAGGATCCTGGCGCGAGGTAGGTCACGGAGGGCAGCGCGATGATCTTGAACCGCCCTGCCTGTCCCTGCCCCAAGTCCCGCTCCGTCACGAAGGTCCGCCCGGCGTCGAGCGGCCTCGTCGCGTTGTACAGCCGCTCCAGTTCCGCCGAATACGCAACCGCGCGCGCGGTATCGGGCGGCGCCTGGAGCAGCGAGCTTCTGCTGTAGAGAAGGGCGAAAGGAGAGCGCGCCATCGGGAACTGGCTGATCTCGCGGCCAAGCCGCTGGATGTCCAGCGCGTTGACGATCAGCTTCTCGACCTCGGTGAGGGGGATGCTTGGGCTGTGTGGCACAGAGGAGTCGAGCATATCCGTGGCGTCGGCCCCCGGCCACCACCACATCGCAAGGATGGCGTAGCCGTGGAGGAAGTTCCCCCACCAGTGGAAGATGTCGCCATGGTACTCCAGGTCAATGATCGGCTTCCGGCCGTCGCATACCGCCCAGAGGAAATCGGTTGGCATCGTGCCCGGCCCGAATGCCTCTGCCTCCGCCGCCTCGCACATCTCATCCACCCACGCCTCGTTGTCCACCCCCAACAGCCCCTGCCTTGCCGAGAACACGTAGTAGATGCCGCCCACCGTGACCGGCGTGACCGGGTCCACCTGCCTCACCTGCGACTTCGCCCACACGTGATGGTTGGTGAAACGCTGTTGGTTGAAGTCGGCGAAATCGTACCAGCGGGCGCGGTTCCCATCCCAGTTCTCGTGGTGCGGGGTCCGCACCACGGAGATGCTCTTGTAGTCCGTCCCCCACACCGCGTTGATCTGCTCGATGCTGCCGTGCCGCGCTATCAGCCACTGCCGGAACATCTCCTGCGTGTACTCGCAATAGCAGCAGTAAGACAGCTCGCCCTCCATCACGTGCACCAGCATGTTGGGAAGCTCGCCCGGCCGCGGCGTCTTCGCCTTGATCGCCTGCGCCATGGCGTGCTTCATGTGAGGGCTTTCGAGGCAGATCACCACCTCCTCGTTCCCACCGCCCATTGACCAGCGATCCCGGATGAGATGCCCGCACCATCCGTCATAGCCGACGCGGTGCGTCTCAGGGTAACGCTTGAACGCTTCGTAGAGAGGGGTCTGCTCGACATCGTAGCGGGACGCTCCCGCGGTGGTCAGCAAGCACGGCACCACGTCGTGGGGATGGAAGAAGCGCATCAGCGGCCCATCATTGTTGTAGAGCATGGCGGTGACGAGCACGGGCTCGTCGCCCGCGTACCAGTAGGCGCTGCGCAGTTCCAGCTCCCGGGGCGAGTGGCGAACCAGTGCGCGCGGCGGCCGGCGGCCCGCTATCACATCGTCAAGTTCCGCCGCGGCGCGGGCGCAGGCATCGGTGACGTAGCGGTGGATGTCACGCTGCTGCTCGATGCTGGAGAACCAGGCGAGGTTGGCCCGAAGGTCGAGGCCTAAGCGGGCGACGAACAGCAGCGCTTCGGGGTAGATGGTGTCAACGCCGCGCGCCTGGGCGCTGGCGATCTGCTCGGCCAGTGAAGCCGTGGCCGCCTGCGCTCGGCTGCGCTCCGGCATCGCCGTGCGTCCTGCCCAGAACTCCCGCACCGCCCGCTCGTTGGCGGCTAGCGCAGGCGCCTCGTCTCCGCTTCGTTCCAGCCGCACGTTGTCGAGATAGAAGTCGCGCTCGCCGGAGATGAGCGGCCTCACCGTCAGCTCGATCGCCCGCATATCCTTCAGGTCCATGGGGGCTTCCTTGTGCTCCCCATGCCTGAAGCCATCGCCCAAGCTGATCGTGAACTCGGTCCAGCCGGGGACAAGGTGCCATCTCTGGTCCCAATAGCCGCGGTGATAGCCCCGGCTCTCGCCGTCGAGGATGTCGAGGTCCACTGCGAACAGCTCGTCACGCGGGTTGAAGACATCGAAACACAGCACCTCGAAGCCCGACCAGTCGCGGTTGCCCGGGTTGGGCAGGCGGATAGTGCGCACCTGGCCGCCTTCGTCTCCTGCCCGGCCCAGGGTGAACCAAAGGGCCCGCCCGCCCCGAGCGTTGTCCGCCGAGGCGGCAGCCTCCAGGCTGCTGTCATTGGCCGCCGCTACCGCCTGTATCTGGTCATGGGTCTCAAACGCGTAGAGCACGGCTGTGCTTTCGGTCATGGCAGAACCCTCCAGGCAGGCTAACGTCGCCGCTGCGAGCACACTAGCGACGATGCAGAACCGCACTTCCGATCCGTTGGCTCTCATCTTCATCCTCGTTGGTTCACAGCCAGTTTCGACCTGGGGACTGGCCGCGCCTGCTGAACCGGGCAGGGAGGGCCAGCCGCACTAGCGAAACACGCTGCGGCCGGGCAGGTGCTACGGATATGCCCCAACGCGACGGATGGCCCTTCCCCACACCCTCGTCCCTGAACGCTGGCCTCTAACCCATGCTCTCACTCCGAGCCATTCTCATCGGCCTTCCGTCCATCGCCGTAGTCTGCTTCCTGGTCTCGTGGGCCGAACTGGTCACCGGCCAGATCATGATCGGCTTCCTTCAGCTTCCCCCGGTCGCGCTGGCCGGTCTCTTCCTGTTGGTGCTCGCGAACAAGGCCTTGCGCAAACTTCTGCCCAGCGCCGGGCTCCGGCCGCCGGAGATCGCCTCCCTCTACCTGATGATGCTGCTTGCGGCGATGCTCTCGTCGCGGGGACTGATCGAGGACATCATCCCCATGCTCATCGGGGTGAACTACTACGCCAATCCCGGCAACCGCTGGGAGAGCATCTTCTTCAGCAGCATCCCACCCAAGCTGGTGCCATGGGATCCCGGCGGCAGCGCGCTCCAGCCCGATGTCGTCGCCTTCTTCGAGGGACTGCGCGAAGGCGATGCTATCCCTTGGGCAGTCTGGGTCGGGCCGCTTGCCCGTTGGCTGGTGCCGGTGGTGGCGATGATGACATCGTTCCTCTGTCTGGCCGCCATCCTCCGCAAGCAGTGGAGTGAGAACGAGCGCCTCAGCTTCCCCCTGGTGCAGTTGCCGGTGGAGATGGTCCGCGAGCAGCAGGGCAGGTCCTTCTTCAGCAATCCGCTGACCTGGATCGGCTTCGCGCTGCCCACGCTGATCTTCGCGGTCAACGGCCTGCACAACATCAACCCCGCGCTGCCCGGCCTCTCTGTTGACATTGACCTGAATAGCTTCCTCAGCCGGCGGCCGTGGTCTGACGTCACCTTCTTTCACGCCTATGTCTCGCTCGGATCGGTCGGGTTCTTCTACCTCCTGCCAGGTGAGCTGCTGCTGAGCTGCTGGTTCTTTCATGTGGTGTCGAAGGTGCAGGACGCGGTGTTCTCGGCGCTTGCGTTCCCGGCTATCAGCAGCCCGCACGGCAGCGGGGACGGGTATGTGGACTACCAGACGGCCGGCGCCTATATCGTGTTGGTCATCTACCTGGGCGGGGTGGCGCTGCCGCACTTCAGAGCTGTGCTCCGACGCGCCATCTCGCGCGCAGGCCCGGCGGGGACCGAGGAGATGATACCCTATCGCGTCGCCGCCTGGGGGTTGGTCGCGTCTCTCATCGTCGTGGTGGTCTGGTTCGGCCGCGCCGGGATGGCTTATGGCTACGCGATCTTCGCGGTCGTCATCTACGTATTCGTGCAGGCGATCATCATGGCCCGCGGTTGCGCGGAGGCGGGGCTGCCGATGGCGGAGGGCTCGTTCACCGCGCTCGACATCAGCGCGCTCGCGCTCCCGCCGGGAGCGCTCGGCGCCCGCACCCTGACCATCACCGCCTTCTTCGACGCGCTCTTCGCCCGCGACCTGCGCGGCATCACCCTCACCGCATTCCTCGACGGGCAGAAGCTGTGCGATGAGGTTCGGGCGCGTCGGCGCCGCCAGTTGATCTACGTGTTCGGGTTCACCTTCCTGGTCGCGGTCCCGCTTGCCGCCGCCCTTCAGCTCTGGCTGCCCTATCACCGCGGGGCGATCACGCTCTACACCTATCCCTACCGGGCCAATGGCATTCAGTTCTTCCGCGAGAACGCGGCCTATCTTCAGGGGGAGGCGCGGCATACCGTCGGCGCGAGCGTGTCGTTCGTCGCCGGCGGCGCCATCACCGCGTGGCTCGCCGCCATGCGGGTCCGCTACGTCGGCTGGCCGTTCCATCCGTTGGGCTATGCGCTGTGCGCCTCCTGGACCTCGATGGTGTTCTGGTTCCCGATGCTGCTGGCGTGGTTGGCCAAGTCGGCGATCGTCCACTACGGTGGCATGCCGCTCTACGCCCGCCTTCGCCCCCTCTTCCTCGGCATGATCTTCGGCGAGTTCATCTCCGCTGTCCTTTGGACCCTCATCGCCGCCGTCTGGAACGTCCCCGCCCCGTTCTTCCCGTGGCCGTGAGAGGTGGCGCGGCAGGCGCTGGCGCGGTGCTGGCGAACCACAGCCAAGAGAAGTCCCGGCGAGGAAACCACAAGTGCAGAGCGCGGCAAGGGCTCTCCGCGAGTTCGGGGTGGTGCTGTCCAGCCTGTGGCTGAACTTCGCGCTGCTCGGCCTGGCGCTGGTCGCGGCCGCGTTGCTGATGGGCGCGCTCGGGTGCTACCCGGGGGCGAGCTTCCACGAGCGCCTGGTGAGCGCGCTCTACATGGCGCGGCTGGAATCGCTGCCCACCCCCAGCAGCAGTTGCGTCGTGTCGGTGCTGGTCTTCGTCATGCCTCTGCTGACTCTGCTCATCCTGGGCGAGGGCGCGCTGCGCGTCGCCGCGCTCTACCTCGGCCGGAAGCACCACCGAGAGGAATGGGATAGGCTCATGGTGCGCTCGCTTTCAAGTCACACGGT
>Ga0315314_1003226_pt1 | contig 12899 bp, 12 predicted proteins | sample TDP9_MG_FD_203631 | JGI IMG/M metagenome (GOLD analysis project Ga0315314, IMG submission 203631) | Freshwater sediment microbial communities from Lake Towuti, South Sulawesi, Indonesia - TDP9 | ecosystem: Environmental > Aquatic > Freshwater > Lake > Sediment | place: Indonesia: South Sulawesi...
TTGGAATTGTCCTTCCCTCCAGCAAAGCTCAAGAGAAGATAGCGACTGTCCGCCTTCCTAAGAAAATCGAGGGCGGCATTGGCTTGCTTCTCACGTAAACCTTCAAGGAGCATATGCAAGCCGGCTAAGCTCACGCCCCTCTTACTGAGCGAGTTTTTTGGATCTGGAACTTTTTCAAAGGCGTCGATGATTGTTTCTACACCAACGTACCCTAGCGATGAAACTTCGTCGAGAACACTGAGTAGTTGCTCACTATCCGGAAAGATCTTTCCTCCCTTGCCCCAGACGATCAGTTCCACTCCGATTTTCGGCTTGACCAAACTTCATCCCTAGGAGAGGGTTGTCCCCTCATCTTAAATGCATTTTGCTAACCGCCTTGGAGCAGTAGTCCCCCGTTTCTTTCTCGACGAAAAATACTTTCCACAACAATCTCACACAAGAGCTATCGGCAGTAATTCCCTTTAAGGCATTTGGGCGCCTACGAAACCTTCGTCGAAGAATACGGGTTTGTAACCTTTATTGGTTACCCACTTGATTGCGGTTTCCACTTTCTCTTTGAAGTCGGGTTGATAGGTTTGGTTGTCTGGGTAGAAACAGTACTCATGGATCATCAGCTCCATTATTTCAGATTGATGTGGGTCTTTGGCCACTTCGTTTAGATGAGGCACTATTTCGTTTAACTTGACATCGTTGATGACTATGTCATGCCTAACGAAGACTATTCCGGTTTGCATATCCTTCCAGTAATCGCGCTTACTAAGGTATGTAGTCTTCTCGTTGTCGAGGTAGTAAGAGACACAAGGACGCCCCGTCGCAGCTTTATCAAATGGTGAGGGTCCTCCATATTGCCACGTGAAATACCCCACTAATCCTTTGATGCCGCAGTTTCGCAATGCTACGCACGCCTCTAGTGGAGCTTCGCCCCAATGGACGGTTGTAAAATTGCTTAGAAGATCTTCGCCAGCAAAACGCTCAATTTCTCTAGTAACAAGAAGATAATCACGTTTCATCTCTTCGTAAGTTGCATTTATGTACGGTTTGTCCGGCACGTGTTGAAGGGCGTGAAAAGTTAACCGCAGCCAATCCGCGTTCTCAACCCATTCGGATCTATATTTTCTGGGCATTTCCGTTAGGTTGAATCCCTCAGTTTGGTAGTAGATGTTGAATTGGGTTTTGGTTCCATACTTTTCATGCATCTCCCTCCAGAAATGTAAGTAATCGTTGTCGAAAATTGAACTGTATCTGCCAGCATTCACCGCTAGATCTTTCAGAAAGGTTCTGTTGTCGTCAACTGAGAACCTGTACCGCGGCACGGAGTATCTGTCCCATAAAACGGTGATGACGTCCCGATATCTCGGTTCGTCTTCCTTTCCCTTTGAGAACGCAACGACCCTATTCTCTTCTTTTTCTAGAATTATGTTGCAGATGAATTTGCCATTAGCGACATCTGCCTCGTTTTCGTTCACCCAGACCTTGCCAACTCCTGGTGAAACCATCCCCCTAACGGTTATCTCTAATCCGCTGGCTGTTGGTCTGCCGTCGTTTCTATTCAAGATCGCCCCATCTATTGGCTCCACTATTCTGATCAAGGCTATGTCACAACGAGACCACTTTCTGCCTTTGTTGAAATAAGCTTTTCGAAGGGTCTGCTCTACGGCGGAGAAAACAGGAAAGAGGGCTCAATTATCTGAGCGCTTAAGCTAAGATCCATCTAGAGTTTCTGTTCTATAATACGGAATCAAAGTCTACGCTGCTAATACTTCAGGAAGGTTGTCGAAGACCTTGTGGAATGCTTCCACGTATCTTTCCATCAGTTCTATGCCGTTCGGCGGCTTCGTGCCAGATATACCAGTGTTTCTGTCCAAAGCCTCCATTGCCCCGGGATAGTCTTCCGCTCTGTACTGGATATCCTTGCCGTAAAGGTGGCAGCTCCATGGGCATCCACGACCGTAGCCCTCTTTCTGATTGAAGAGTGTCATGTCTGGGATTATGAATTCCGGTCTTCCGACCTGTACGCCTTCTGACCGTAACGCGGCCTCAACCTTGTCCCTGAATAGTTTTGGCGGTGTCTTAAGCCCAAGTTCCTCGGGATAGAAAAGAACTTTGTAGACCCAGAACACATGTTTCGTTCCCGGCGGTTCGACGGGAACCTTGACTCCTTTGATGCGCCGGAGGTTATCGCTCAAGTAGTGCGAGTTTTCTATGATGCGTTCAGTGATCCAGTCGAGTCGTTTCAGCTGTGACCTAGTGAAGGCTGCGGTCATCTCGGTTGTGCGGTACATCCAGCCCATGCCGTACGCATTGTATTCGCGTGTTCCATCTTCGCGGCGGTTCTCGCCGAACTGCCAAACACGTGCGGCTTCTCGATAGGCGTCTTCGTCATCCGTTACCAGCAGGCCTCCTTCGCCTCCGGACAAGTTCTTGCTTCCGTTTAGGCTGTAGCAACCGATGTCGCCGATCGTGCCGACCATCTTCCCCTTGTATATTGCACCATGTGCCTGGCAGCAGTCCTCGATCACCTTGAGATCATAGCGCTCCGCAATCTTCATAATCTTGTCCATGTCACACGGAAGACCAGCGTAATGCACGGGGATAATCGCCTTAGTCCGGTCTGATATTCTCTCTTCGATCTTGTCCTCGTCCATGCACAGAGTATCTACTTTGACATCGACAAAAACTGGTATAGCATTGTGGTGAAGCACACATGTGGCGCTCGAAGTCCAAGAGAGGCTGGCTGCTAGCACCTCATCGCCGGGTTTGACGCCTGCGGCAGCAACTGCCATATGCAACGCGGCTGTGCCGCTGTTGGTCACGAGACAATGTTTGCTCCCAACGTAATGGGACCACCCTTGCTCTAGGGCTTTTACTTCGGAGGCGCCGCCACCCCATAGAATTCCTCGATCTAGGACTTTCAATACTGCTTGGCGATCTTCTTCGCGAATCTCAGGCCACGGCTTGACCATTCCCTTGGGAACAGCAGGTCGTCCACCTAGGATTGCGGGAACGCTACTACTTTTTGAGCGGATCATGTGGAAGTGAGTGTCGTCTAGGATTTAAAAACCTTTGCTTCACGTTGGCTTGACTGGTAAGCAAGCCTCTTCTCAGGAAGAGGCCATCTGTATTGTCTTTCGTATTGCTTCGCTGTGATCGCCTGTTGGCATGAACTCTAGACTGACATAGTCTTTGTAACCCGATTCGTCCAGAAACCTGAATATGTTTCGGTAGTTGATCTCGCCGGTTCCAGGTTCGTGTCTTCCAGGCACATCGCCGACATGGAAGAACCCGATCAAGTCGAAGTATTCTCTTGCATTACCTATGAGGTTGCCCTCTGTAAGCTGCTGATGATAAAAGTCGTAGAGCATCTTCACGTTTGGGCTTCCAACTTCGCGGACGATGTGGGCTCCTTCGGCCGATTTCCTAAGGAAGAATCCCTTGTGGTTGACAGGGTTCACAGGTTCTACCATCAGCGTCACTCCAGAGTTCTCCAGTAACGGTGACGCCGCCTTCAAATTGGCAATGGCATTCTTGAGTTGTTGGCGCCGTGTTAGATCAGGGGCGGCTGCGCCTAAACCGGCAATCATAAGCTTTTTGCAGTCCAGTTTCTTGGCTACTTTGACGCTCGCTTCGACGGTCGAGATGAACCTTTCCTTGACATTTGACCCCGTTACGGAAGCCCTATACATGGGATCCTTACTTACGGGATCCACAACGAACGATGAAGAGGTCAATCCCAGTTTGCGCTTCTTTTCGGCGATCGCGTCAATATCCTTATTGGACCAGCCCCAGAATTCGAACGCTGTGATTCCGACGTCTTTGACCTTCTCAAGGCGTTCAAGAAAGGGAAGATGACTGAAGATCATCTCAACGCAGACGGAGAATTTGGGCATATTCCTCTCCTTCTCTTCTAAATGATCTGTTTGGCTTCTTTGAAAGATTCTTCGGCTGCCTCAATGGTCTTTTGCATATCTTCCTCACTGTGTGAGACTGAGAGATAGACTCTGGCGCCGCGAGCATTCGGCATGATAAATACGCCGCGGTTCACCATCCCTTGGTGGAAGACGACGTTTCTCTTAGTGTGAGGATGCTTCTTCTCAGCCAAGAGTTCAAGCGGGCTTCTTATTCTCTCTAAGTCGGTCAAGTATAATCCGAATCCTGGTCCAGGTCCTTGCACAACAGCTTCGATTCCCACGTCCTTGACGGCATCTCTAAGTCCGTCCATCAAGAGTCCGCTCATCTTGTAGAGGTGGTCGTAACTCCCTTTCTTCTCTAGCTCCGTGATCGTCGCTAGTGCCGCAGTTGTGGAAACGGGGTTCGCATTATAGGTTCCACCGATTATTGTGCCGACCTTCTCCATGATCTCCCTTCTCCCTGCAACAGCCGATATCGTGAAGCCGTTGGCCATCGACTTGGCGAAAGTTGCGAGGTCAGGGGTAACGCCAAGCATTCCTTGGGCTCCGCTCAGACCTAGTCTGAAGCCAGTTATGACCTCGTCGAATATGAGCACGACTTCATGCTCTTTGGTGAGTTCTCTTAATCCTTCCAGGTATCCCTTTTCTGGAGGGATGACGCCGCTGTTGAACAGATAGGCCTCGGTTATGACCGCTGCAATCTCGTTTCCTTTCCTGCTCAGAGTCTTCTCAAAAGCGTCAATGTCGTTCCATGGCAGAGCGAGTGTGTTCTCCATCTCATTGAGCGGGATGCCGGGCTCCAGGTATCTCCCTCTTACGTAATATCCGAATGGAAGATGGAGGTTTGGCATGGCCCAATCGTGCCATCCGTGATAATGTCCTTCGAATTTGACTATCTTGTCCTTTCCAGTGTAGATTCTAGCCATTCTCACGGCTGCTGAAGTGGCGTCTGAGCCAGTGTTCAATATGCGAACCATTTCTGCGCAGGGCACATGCCTAGTGATTTTCTCGCTGAGTTCAACTTCGGCTTCTTGGTTCAGACCGTGAACTACTCCTCGGTCCAGCTGTTCCTTAACCGCGGTATTGACGACGGGATGCGCATGGCCAAGGATCACGGGGCCAAAAGCAAGGTGGTAATCGATGAACTGGTTGCCGTCAACATCAGTTATGTGTGAGCCTTTCGCCTCTTTCACGAATCTCGGATACTCTATCGGAAAACCGTCAAATATACCACTTGACACTATGCCTCTCGCTGCACTGTTTGTTCCGCCGGGAATGACCTTACGAGCTCTTTCAATAAGCTCAAGCGATTTCTCAAAACTAGGTTTCTTCATCTCCATCATCCTTGGCTTTCTTTTCCCATCTGCTTATTTAACCCTTTTTATAACTCAGGATACCAGTTGTTATGGCGGGCGCTAGAATAAAAGCAGGTGCAACAATTCCACTCGCAAGGATAATCGACTTAGTGACTACTGCTTGCCACTTGCTCGATATACCAGCTCCAACCCAAGCAGAAGGCAGTGTGCTATGGCTTGCACTGAAATGGGACAACACAGAGGTAGAGACTACCGAGGCTTTGGCTGCAGCACATGTTCAGCAATCCTTAGATCTTCCAAAGTGTTAACGTTCACAACGACTCTTTCCTCATCGACGATCAAAATTTCCTCCTCCAACTCTTTTTCCCTTATTCTTTTTCCATCAACAACATTTACGCCTATTGGAACCAGATTTTTTCCTTTAACCTTGAAGACGTAACCTGCGCTTAGCCCAAACTTTGTATATATTTCCAGTGGAGCCATAACCGTCAGTGCGGGTTTTTTGCATTGCTCGTAATACGTTATGACTTTGTCGATAAACTCGCTTGTGATTAGTGGGAGGTCTGCGCATATTGTTAATACGATCTCCAGCTTTAGTTTCTTGATAGCGTATCTTGCATCTAGGCAGAAGCCTTTCCCAAGGGTTTGCAAAACCCTTAGAGATTGTTTTCTTGCAAATTCAGTTGTTTTCGGGGTATGTTTACTTGAGACCACGATTATCTCATCAACTTTCTTGGCATCTTTTAAGGCGTCTAGAACACGCTCAATCATAGCTTTGCCACCGACTTTTAGCAAGGGCTTTTCTTCTTCAGACCTTAACCGTGTGCCTTCGCCTCCAGCCATCAACACAGCAGTTACAACCACCTAACCATCACCAAAATTGCCATAAGAGAACTCAATCGGGCAAGCTCATTCCCAGTTCCAAAAACATCCCCTGTCACGCCTCTAAAATGCCTGTTTGAAATCACTACAATAACCAAAGCAGCGACTAAGCCCGCGATTATGGCGATAAAACCTTCCACGCTTAGAAGAGATGACGCTATGGTAAATGCGATAGATAGGGCAATCATTAGACGAATATTTCGATACTGGCTATGCATAGCATTAACAAAGTATGTGTTCATTCCCTCATGTGCGGACCTTCCAACCCAAGCCATTAGCACCATGGCAAGCTTAGCCGAAGCTTCGCACACAACCAAGCTTTGAATGAGGAGATTTTGATTGAGTTGTGCTATGCAGAGCGCTGTTGTTAAAATTGTGACTAGACCAAGCGCCAAGCCGCCCGCGCCCATCTGCTGGTCATGCATGATTTCGATCTTTTTCTCTGGCAGTCCTTGGTACATCAAGCCATCCCCGAAGTCGAGCAGCCCGTCTGTATGATGAAGCCCTGTGATTAACAAGATGAAGCCTAAGGTTAAGATTCCAACAATTAAAGCGTCAAAGATATTAAGAAGTAGCCAAGCGAATATGCCTGCTAACAATCCGATAAACGCGCCTATGAAGGGAAACAGGTACATGCAGTTTGCTGCGTCGGTTAGGCAGTCTTGGTCCATGCCTACGGGAATTATTGTAAGGAAAGCTATCAGGTTCTTTATTTCCTTAAGCATTACACGTATCACTTTGGCGCTACTAGCAGTACGTAGTTTCTCTCAATTTCTCTAAGCAGGGCATCTCTTGTTATCGAGCCTTTCGACTTCGCCATGTCAGCTATGGCTGCTCCTCCAGCACCAACTCCTTCTTTAACAACACCAGCCTCGTATGCCCTCAAGCCCTCAAATCTCGATTGGCTAAAGTCGAGATCAGCTGCAAGTATCGGGATGTCTGCGATTTGAGTAATTATTCCTTTGAGATCAGCCGTTTTGTCGGTTATAATCCATCGAGTGGTTCCGATGGCTACATTATCTAAGATGTTTTGGTTTAATGCTTTAACGACCGCTAGTACAGCGCCCATTTGAGTTCCGCCAGCCATCAAAACTGGCACTTTGTCCGCGGCTCCGAGGACTAATCCTGCAAAGGCTGCTATCATCGGGTCTCCAACACACAAGATCGCCTTTATTGGGTCTTTCGTTAAAGTACCAAACTCTATCTCTGAAGCCCTTAAGGCCTGTTCAACAGTTTTAGCCTTAAGCTCGTGTGGGTTGCTTGGCATGCTACTGCTGACTTTGCCTCTAGCATCTATGCCCATAGCCAAGAGAACGCCGAGCGCAGTAGTTGTGCCCCCAGGAATGCTTTCACCAACCACAAGATAATCAGCAGTCCTAGACAGATTCTCTCCAGCAATTTTGGCTCTCCACAAAATTTCGCCTGCATTCTCTACCGCCTTACCTGTTCTTATATCACCTCCTGGTTTTCCTCCTAAATCCAAGAATGGAATTTGCGGACATATCTTAACTCCGCCACTGACGACAAGAATGGGCATGTCTACCAGCTTTAGTGCCGACATGGTAATGAGGGCTGGAGTTGGTATTCCCTCAGGTGTTACGGGTACTTCGGAGATACACTTACATCTTCCCAATAGGAGCAGTTCTACATCCGCAGGCGGCGTGTAGTCGGTTAACTCTGGATATCTTCCTGCGGCGGATATGCCCTGAATTCTAGCTGTTTCCGTCGTACCTATAACGCAAACGAATAGAGGTTTCTTTCCAATCAACGTTTTCAAGAAGGCTTGTGCTTTAGGCTCGTTATGAGCCATGATTACATCAAAGATTCTTTTCATCCTTCCCTCCCCCTGACTTCGTCTGGCTTTGGCATCAACATTGTCCGCGTTATAGCAATAATTCTGGGAGCAATCGCAGTAAATAAAACCGTGTTGCAGATGAGGGCTGTGACCATGGATATAAAACCCCCTCCAAAAGCCAGCACGAGAGCCTCAACGAATGGAACTCCTGAGACTATGTAAAACCATGTTGTGTAAAGGTTCTGAAGAGCCTCACTAACCAAAGTCAGAACGACAGATACTGCACCGAAAAACATAACATTTGGGTTTTCCTTGACATGCCGTAGCAATCCTCCGAAGATGCCCAGTAAACCGATGATGATTGCAATAATAATCGTCCAAGGACCTGCCCACGTAAGCACGTCGGAGACAACGATTATCAAAGCGCCTGTAACAAAGCCTTGTATTGGTCCAAAAACAAAACCAGAAATAAATGTTAAAGTTTCAGCCAAACCGATCTTTACAACAACACCATACATCGGAATAGGCAAAGCGAAAGCCACCCAATTTATTCCAACCCTCACAGCAGCCGCAGTAGCAACAAACAAGGATATAGCTGAAAGCTCCTTTACAGGGATCTTCATCTTTAGTCGCCTCGTATTGGATGGATTATCCAACCAATGCTTAAATCTTTCGACAGTAATAACTTAAAGAAAGTTATGGAAAGAAATTGGAATTGGGGATATTATATGAAACATGAACTTTCCAACCTGCCTTTGCTCAAGTATCTTCTGGAACGAGGGATAACGTTGAAGGATATGATAGACGCAGCTTTGGAACTTTTTGTGCCTCATCCAGGCGTAGAGACAAAAGAGAAAGCCATAGAATTGCTCCAGGAAGAGTTCTTTGAAGCCCTCTCAGACGTTAATGTCTCCTGCCTGGAAGTTGCGTGTTTCCGTGCAGAAGAGGACGCTAAATCTGGCCTAATCCCAGGCTTGACAAGAGAAAGATTTATGGGACGCCCAGGGCTAGTAGCCGATGAACTTCTAGGGATGACGATAGCCAACTACATAGCTGGAGCAAAAGGAATTTTCGAGTTTATCCGATTTGACCAAGCCAAACCAGGCATCCTAAAAAAGCTCGGGCCAATCACAAACGACGCGGTCGCCGGTCTCATAGCAGGTGTTTCATCAAACATGTACACAAAAGCCTTATGTGAAGCCTCCAAACAAAGCAAACAATAGCCGTTATAGTTCCCTGTTTCCTAGAGCACATTTACTCTACTCTCTCTGTTGTTCGCCTGGCGCATCATTCTTTATATGATTTTACTGGGATCTTCTGTTGATTGGATCGAAGCGAACGGAATGGTAGAGCCCATTTCGTTGCAAAATGTTCTTGGAATTCTTACCTCGCTGAGACTCTAGAGTGGCGGGGAGCCAATGCCTATTTTCTGGTGTAGTAGTATCGGTAATCCTCAAAGACTCGGCACAAAGCTTCAATATTCTCGAGCGGTGTCTCAGGATAAATGTCGGCGCTAAAGATCAGCCCTCCCTCTTCCGAGCCTAGCTCCAAGACCGCTTCCTTTACGTGGTTCCTTATGTCTTTCGGGGTTCCAAGAGGGAGAACTCGCCCATTGTCGATGTAGAGTTCTATGCAGACCTTTCCCTTGCATATCTCGCGTATGTCCTTGAGGCTATTGCAGAAGCTTTGGATCTCCAGTATGTTTGCACCCGCTTCTATCAGGTCATCGAGAATTTCCACTATGTGACCGTCGCTTCGGAAATGCGGATGGCTTCCTCCTTCACGCGCAATTCTGAACATGCGTTCATAACCGGGAAGGAGATGCTTACGGAAGGATCGGGGGCTCATCATCAGCTTATCCTGGGTTCCGAAGTCATCATCGATAGACATCACGTCGACGCCGATTTCCATCCAACTGTCAATCAACTTGACGTCATGCTCAAGAACAATCTCAATCAGCGTGCTAAGTTGGGGAGAACCCTTGATGAGATCCTTCATGAAGTTCTCGAACCCGCGGAGATAAGCAAGACGATTAAAGAAAGAAGGATAAGGCAAATACCCGGCTGTGAGATGTCCGCTCTTCCTTGTCTCCTCAACTCTAGCACGTACCGCGTTCCAGCTTTGTGATGCCCCGGTATCATCATAGACTACAGGATCAGGCGGTCTATATGAAGCCAGGGCATTCCAGTCAGTAAGCGGAGACTCCTTGACGATCCCCAAAATTCCGTCGAGAGCATTGTACCAAACACACCCCCAAGCATCGGTAAACATCCCTTTACGGCAATTCGCAGGGAAATAGTCAAAGTTCCGTTGTCCCGCCTGGTACTGTCCAAATATAGCAGGATGACGCAGGATCAATTTTTCCAGTTCTTCTCGGTATTTATGCCATGTGGCCGGCGCGAAAGTGAAGTTCTCAATCGGAATCCATTCGCACCCTTTCATCTCAACTGTCCTGAGGAAATTCTCACGCTCTATGCCGGGAAGCAAAACCAAGTATACCCCTCTGAATCTCTGTTCTATGGATTGTGTAGATTCAAAGCTCTCATATTTCCTTTTATCCTTTTGGCGCACTCAAATAACAACGGGGTAAGCACATGGTTAAACCCCCGATAACGTCAAATAAGGCTAGGAGCACTTAAGCCAAAAAGATAAATCACACACAGCTGTATACTGGACCAGTCTGACACTCGATATTTAGACCTCAATATCGACTTCAAAGAATCAACAGTTGAAGTTGCCACCATACTGACGGGCATTGAGGAGCGCCTTAAGAAGCTAGGAGGAAAAACCTAACGAAGTCCAAAAACTCATCTTCTTTTTTTCTGTCAATTTTGAGAGACACGACTCCATACGCATGTAATCCCTAAAGACGTTTTTCAATTATTGCTCGAGCATGGTTGACTATTTTCCTAAGACTTATTCGTTCTTGACCCTTGACTCGCTTTCTCAACTTTTTCAAAATTTCTACGTCGACTCTTTCATTTATTCTTTTCATATGTTTTAATCGGTTTTTCGCAAGACCCAGCTCAACTTCGACGAATTTTTTCATCTCTTGTTGAGAAAAGAATCTTCTTGGAGAAGTAAAACTCCCGTCAAGATTATCGACGTAAACTCCCAGCTGTTTAAGATGTTCCAAAAAACCACTTTTGATCTCTTCAAAAGTATCTTCTGCAGTAACGCTATCGCACGCAAAAAGATCGAATAGCGATAGATCATCTTGTTTTGCCTTATGTTTTCTAAACCCCCGCCAAAATTTCATCCATGATATCTTGTCACTCTCGTCTAGCGTAGCTGCTGTAGCTAACATCAAACACTTTGCTATTTCCTCTTCGGACAGTATCACTAAGGCACAAGCATGTCCATAGCTTCCTTTATTAATTAAAACCTCTGCGTCATCAAGCAAATCTTCTGCATTTTGGGTACATAGCATGAACCCCCTCGCGATTTCTTTCAACGAAAGAGGACCATTGTAACGTCCGAAATCAATTCTGCTCATGAGCACAAGCCTTCCAAGACTAGGATTTTCCGGTCTCTTGTGGAATAAGCTTTCGCCGGTCATTAATGAAGACTACTCTTTGGGCTGCTGCGCAACCTATGATAATAGCTTCAAGAACAACGTTAACGTCCAAATCACGACCCAAAATCCAAGTAGAATTGCAACAAGTGACCAATTCACTCCATTGAAGGTTCCGTCGTTCGAAATTCTAAAGATCCATCTTATGGGCCTCGAATGTCCGCCCCAGATTGTCATCCTCATTGACCTCGGTAAGTATCGTTGCTCCATTTTCATTCTTGATTCTACTAGATATATAACTCGATGCGCGCTAAAGACTCCCGCAAGGAGCAATACAATATAGATAACACATAGAAGCACAGTCAAGGATATCGAAGGGCGTAATCTTATTTCAGGTAGTAATTCTATCATTCCAATAAAAAAGGTGACCGAAGCTATGAACCATGATAGAATAGATTGCAATTGAGTGTTAAACATCCATTTTGATCTTTCCGAGATAAATCGTGTTTCTCGTTCTTTTTCCGCGCTTTCTTTTTCGGTTTTGTCTTGTGGCTGAGTTTCTTTTTCTATGTTTTCTTTTCTCCTAGATCTAGTTGCTAGCTTACCAAGCAACAAAGATCCATGCATTATGGCTGTAATAAAACAGATAACATCAACGGTTGTGAGGTATGGAGGGGCTATAGAGTTCCTAAATGTAAAGAAAAACACTGGAGCAAAAATCAAAAGACTTGAAGAAATTCTGAAGAAATCTGAGTGATCCAAATGATTTCTTTTCCAAAGCAATAAACCGCCAGTGGCTAGTATGATAAACAGTACGATGTAAAGCATCAAGATGACAATTCGATATTCTTGATTGTGGAAAACAAATACATCCACCTTCATGAAGTATGGACAACCTTGGAGTTCGAACATCCATGTGGACTGATTGTAGTCCACGTTTTTCTGGTTAATCAATACAGAGAAATTTGGGATATCTACACTTGCTATAAATCTTCGAGATAGGTTAGTAGCAACATAAAATGTTATAGTGAAAATTTCGTCAGGAAACTGGAAAAAAGGTCTTCCATTGGTTTGATATGGTAGGGAAAGAGTTTTTTCCAGTTTCCAATGCCATATGGTTACATTGTTAGTCCCAAATAGTTTCCAATCAGGGTCAGCCCGTCCAATTGGAATTGCAGTGATTCCGTAACTTTGGTTAATTACCACCCAACTTGTTGACCGCTCGCGAAATTCAGATGATCCTGTTTCCTCATCCAGAACAAGAAGGATTTTGGCTGTTTCTTCAGAAAGATCAAGATCTTGAATTTCGACGACTCCACTACCCAACCTCGATATAGACTGTACTCTATGGGTTTGAAAAGTCCCCATGATTAGCGAAGTCAGCAAACAAAAGGTGATAAACCAGACTATTTTATGAGGAGATTTTATTGTGTTCACCATGGTTGTTATTATCCCTTTACGTTTTAGATTAGCTGTGAGCACAT
>Ga0315314_1003227_pt1 | contig 12896 bp, 11 predicted proteins | sample TDP9_MG_FD_203631 | JGI IMG/M metagenome (GOLD analysis project Ga0315314, IMG submission 203631) | Freshwater sediment microbial communities from Lake Towuti, South Sulawesi, Indonesia - TDP9 | ecosystem: Environmental > Aquatic > Freshwater > Lake > Sediment | place: Indonesia: South Sulawesi...
ATACATCTCTTCCCTGCTCATGGATAATTCATCTCGTTTTGAAGCAAACTCGACAGAGAAAATTGTGTGAGAACCCCTAACTTTTTTCTTTATAAAACCGAGCTATCTCCATCTTTCTAGCTGAATGATTGTAAGTATGACAGATAGCCGTCTGATGAGTTGCACTAACTTCACCTCTTGACTTCCAATTCTGGATTATTTTTCTTGGTCTCTTCTAGGATAGGGGACTTCCGATGGTGCTGAGGAGTCTTCGCCTCCTGGATCTTGACTCGGACTCGAGAGGACCATGTCCTCAAAGTAACTACCTATTCTTCGGAGACTCAAAACCTCCTTATGCTGGAGTCTTCCCTTACCTCGGCTGTCCAACAGCACCTCTCCTAGCTCGACCTCTGGAACACAAAGATTCTCAACCAGAAACTAGAAGAGAGCATAATTCCCGAGCTAAAGAGATCTACATTCTTGGACAGTTGGAAGGGAATATTTGCAGCGACACAATATACAGTAAAAGACAAGGAAAAGGTCACTGAACAACTAGGAAAAATACTGCAGAATGCTTCTCAATTGCGTCTCAATCAAAATAGAGTTCAAGGGATGTGTAGTGGTGGGATGAGTGGCCTAAAGCCCTCCTTCAAACCTTCAAGGTTTTCATATCTCTAATTTCTAACATCGTGGAACTGAGTAAACAGCCTAAGACCCGCTCCTATTGCCTAGAAAGAGGTCTCACAGAATTCGACTCTGTGTTCTCAGCTAAGAACCTCCAAAGTCAGCATATCAACCGTGTGTTTTCCATAAGAGAAGGGCAACTTCAGTATGAGCAAGAATAGTTTTAACTGCCACTCGACTATTTTTGGTATAGGTGTTACAAGGATTGAGTGAGACCGTTGTCTCGATAGTCAGGCTTGATGATGTGTCTAGGTCTGGGAAGAGTATTGCAGAGCTAACGGGAGGCTTGTGAGTTGCGGATCACTGGCGTTGAGGTCATCCCTGTGAATATTCCGAGCAGGAAGGTGCTGACACTATCTCGCTACGGGCGACTAGGAGAGGGAAGACCCTTCGAATTTGTGTTGACGAGGATACATACAGACCAGAGAATAACCGGTGTCGGCGAGTGCCCTCCGCTACCTCCGCTTTCCCCCGAGTCTCAACCCGTCATAGTAGACATGCTCAGGCGGTGGATAGTTCCAGAGATCCTCGGCAAAGACCCGTTCGACTTGGAGCTGATCTGGGAGAGGATGGACTACGTGGCTCCGACCTATCCAATGTCTAAAGCAACTGTAGACATAGCCCTGTGGGACATCATAGGCAAGAGCCTTGGCATCCCCCTGTACAGGCTCCTAGGTGGATCGGTCGCCAAACGATTCCCAATCGTCGCATTAATAGGCATAGGAACACCTCAGGAAGTGGCAACCGAGGCTGTGAGGCTTGTAACTGAAGGATTCAAGGGCATAAGACTCAAGATCGGTCCGTTACGTGACGTCGAATGCGTCAAGGCAATACATGAGGCTGTCGGCAGCGACGTGACGCTCCGTGTCGACTGCAATCAAGGCTATTCAACGCATCGAGCGATCAGGGTCATAAGGGCACTTGAAAGATTCGATGTTGAACTCGTCGAGCAGCCGACGATATGGTGGGACTTCAAGGCTTTAGCAGAGGTTGCGAAGTCCGTCGACATACCCATCATGCCACACGAGTCCCTCTACCAGATGTCTGACGTGAAGACCCTCATAGACATGGGCGCCGTCGGCGTCCTAGGCTTGAAGACCTATCGCCCCGGAGGCGGCATAACAAACGCCAAAAGGCTCCTCGATACGGCAAGGGTGATGAATATACCCTGTCTTCTACATGACGATGTGGAGCTCGGCGTCTCGTTAGCTGCGGCAGCTCACATCATCACAGCCTACCAGAGAGTCATAAGCCATAAATGTGAACTGTCAGGCTTCCCTGAGTGGATGAGTGACGATGTTGTGACCACGCCGATGAAGATCAACAGCGGCTTCGCTGAAGCGCCGGAGGGACCTGGACTCGGCGTTGAACTCGACAACTCTAAAATAGAGAGGTATACAACTGGAATAATCAGATGCGAGTAACTGACATCCTAGCGACCCAAAAAAAGAGAAGGAACTCAGGGAAACTGGTCTTTCTCATGCGTGAAGGCATAGGCGATGTTAGCGCCTACTTCAACGGCTTGTAGACTGCCAGAAGTGCCGAGAGATGATCCACAGGGATAAGCCCAGAGATAGCCGTCAACAGGCATCTTGACCTGCTCGAGAGTATCGCCATAGAGGTCGTAAATCTCCGCGAACACTTCGCCCTGCTTGATTGGCTCGCCTGGCTTCTTGAGGAACCGAATGAGTCCACCTCTGTTGGCTCTAATGATCCCATGAGACCTGTTGACGCCAGGCACAATGGGGAACCCTTTCTGGGGCTCGGCCTTGCCATCGATCATGTTGAAGACCTTCATGATGTTGAGGACGCCTTTGACACCTGCGCTTGTGGATGGCTCAGAGATCCACCTACCGTCTATCAGCTCCTCCAGAATGACAGGAACACCCTTCCTAGCGGCTAGGTTGCCCAAAGTTGGAGGAGCATCCTCAGGAATCGGAGCATCTCGGACGATCGTGGTAACGCTGAAAGCTTCAGCCATCTTCGCTAGCTTCTCCCTAGTTGCAGGGTTGCCAATATTGATCGACTGGTAGATGAGAGAGTCAGGCCTAGTGTTGCAGTGGAGGTTGACGATAAGGTCTGCCTTGCTCCACGCCTCCGTCCATAACGCGTAGGCCAGCCTCTCCGTCGTGTTACCGTTTGGGCTGTCTGCCCTCACGCTTCCTGCGTCGAGATTATCAATCCAAGACAGGTACTGGTGGTGCATGAAGGCTAGGGGATTTCCTACTGGTATCCCAATCACTGCTCCTCTGAGCTTCTTCGGGCTGAGCCGCTCCCTCATGACCTTTCGGATGACCTCGATGCCCTGAATCTCTATGCCGTGCTGCGTCGACATCAAGAGAAGCGTCGGACCCTCCTTGGCGCCGTTCATCAGGAGGACGGGTATGTCTATGCTCACGTTGTTGATGAGCTCAACGCCTTTTATGATGCCCTTCTTAAGCTCTCCTCTCCCCGCAACGGCGCTGCCCACTTCGAGTTTTTCAGGCACTACAACAACACCTGATAGATTACTCGATTGTCAGAATAAAAGACTTTCAGAGCAGGAGGGAGACCCGAACCGCTGAAACATTGTTCTTATATTCCATTTGGAAATAAGTCTCTACGGTGAGATTGTCCGAAAGAAGACTTGCCGAGATAACCGGACACAAGTTCAAGTCCAGCACGTTTGATAAGGCCGTCCTCGCCGTCGGCTCTACTGAGTACCATGGTGAGCACCTTCCCTATGGGACGGATACGCTGGTAGCGGAGCGCCTTGCTGAGGCTGTCGCCGAGCGTGTTGAAGGACTGCTGGTGCTGCCACCTATTCCCTATGGCATGAGCAAACACTACGGGTACTTCCCCATCGCTATCTCCTTGTCCACTGAAACGCTGATCCATGTTCTACAAGATGTGTTCAAATCCTTGTTAGATCACGGGCTGAAGAGGCTGCTGATAATTAACGGTCACGACGGAAACATAGCCGCCATCGAGGCAGCAACCAGAGAGTTCAGAGCGGAACACCCTGACATGAGGATCGCCGTACTAGAGGCGTGGTGGCAGACGGCTGGAGAGCTGCTGCCGAAAGAGACTTTCGAAGTCTGGGGTGGGCTAGGGCATGGAGGAGAGGCCGAGACCTCGATGATGCTGGCGGTGGCGCCTGAGCTTGTGGATATAAGCCTCGCCAAGGGTGTGGTTCCTGAACTACCTGCAAAGGTTCAGGTGAAGTGGAGATTCGAGGAATTAACGCCCCACGGCGTAACAGGCGACCCAACCAAGGCAACGGCAGAGAAAGGTCAGAAGATGAGAGACGCCTTGGCAGAGCTCCTTATCGCTTTCCTTAAGGACATGGATAAGAAAGGCTGGAAGCTGGGCAAACCGGAATCCGGCTAGGTTCTTCGGTTCTCTCTATCGTTCTGATTCCTAACTCAAAAAGGAATTATGAAGACCCAAGTCATGTCGACTAGGCAGAACATAGTTAATATATCATCTTAATCAGATTGGATAATCGAGGAAAATGGTTCTCACAGATTTAGAGAGAAAGGTCTTAGCAGAGGTCTCGAAGGAGAAGGCCTGGGAGCACGTTCTCTGGTTCGCTGGGATCAAGGAGAAGTTGTCGGGCACACCAGAGTTCGAGAAGTCCGTCGGCTACGTCGCAGACAAGTTGAGGAGCTATGGAATCAGCCCTGTTGTCTCCGAGTTTCAAGCATACATCACCTTACCGAAACAGTTTGAAGCGGAGCTCAAGGTGCTGGAGCCCGAGGTTAAAGCTATTGAGAGCAGAGCCTGCGCTGGGATTAACTCAACCCCGCCTGAGGGTATTGAGGGCGAACTGGTCTATGTCAGCCACGGAGGACTTGACGACTACAAGGGTAAGTACGTGAAGAACAGGATTGTACTCGCCGAACGTATCTCCAGCCCCATTGCACTTCCTTGGAAGAACTACGTCGCAGGCATGAAAGGCGCTAGGGGCATGATAATCATCAGCTTCGCCGGGGCAGAGCGCAGGACCTTCAACAAAGGCACCGTGAAGTCCGTCTGGGGAAACCCGACCCCTGAGACTATGGACGACATAGGAAGAATACCCGTTGTCAACATCGCCACGGCAGATGGGGATTACATGAAGAGGCTGCTAGACGGAGGACCAGTCAAGGTCTGGATGAAGGCTGAATGCACGAGGGAGTGGATGCGGGCTAGGCAACCCATGGCTACAATAGAGGGAACCGATTCAGAATTCGTCCTGCTTGGAAGTCACCTAGACGCGTGGGGCGGAGCTGTCTCATGCAACGCGATAGGTAACGCATCAACGCTGGAGATCGCGAGAGTGCTCAACAAGTTCAGATCTCATCTTAGGAGAGGTGTTGAGTTTCTCTGGTTCCAAGGACATGAAAACTGCATTATGACCGGCTCGACATGGTATGTGGACAACTTCTGGGATAACCTCCGCAGAAACTGCGTTGCATACTTCAACAACGACAGCTACGGCATGGTTCACCAGACCGTCTACGACGCACAGGGAGACCCCATCTTCGACGACTTCCTCAAGTCGACGTTGAGCGAACTGGCTGAAGAGGAGAAATCATCTTTCTCGGAGAGAAGCGGAAGATATAGACCCACCAAGACAGGCGACCAGTCCTTCTACGGCATAGGAATACCCTCAGGAAGAGCCGCGACCACCACTTCGCCCGAGGTTATTCGTAAACTGCCCTATCGGTACAATTGGTGGTATCACGCCGAAGAGGACCTTCTTGACAAAGCAGATCCCGAGGCGCTATACATGGCGAACAAAGCTCAATCGCTCGTCATTCTACGGCTCTGCACCCTTCCCGTTCTACCCTACAGAGTAGCGCGAGTAGCAGACTGGATGATAGACACTTTGAAAGAACTTAATGGCAAAGCTCAGGATAGCCTGGATCTTTCAGATCTGATCGAGAAAGGGATAGTCTTCAAGGAGAGTGCCTCAAGGCTGGACAAAGCTCTCGGCGTGCTCTCGGAGAGATGCAGGGACGGGAATGGGGCCGAAAAGCTGAGGAATGAGGTTCAGGCGGCAAACGAGGGTCTCCTAAGGATCTGTAGGACCGTGAACCCTGTCAACTACACCTACCATGGCAAGTATGAGCAGGACTACTATGGAGCGGAGTACGTGAAGCCCCTTGCCGTTCTCCAACCTGTCGCGGAGCTTGCAGCACTTAATGCCGATAGTAGCGAGTACAAGGCGCTCAGAACCAAGCTTGTTAGATGCAAGAACATGGTCTCAGACGCCTTGGAAAGCGCTACTTGGTTTGCCGAATATACGATAGACAAGACAGGAACTAAGTAATCTAGAGACTTACCTTCCTCTTCTCTTTCACACCAACCTCTTTGATTGAAGATGTTGAAGACAAGAAGCTCAGCAGTACCTGTCCGATAGTTTCTGCCATTCTCTGTCAAACAGAGCCTTCATAGTCTTCTTATCCTCGTCTGACATGAAAGAGGCTTCGATACCGTTCATCGAAAGAACCTTTATGTCTCCTAACGCGAAACCGAGTTTCTGGGCTAACACCAAGTATTCTTGAGTAATGGACGTGTTGAACATGGTGGGATCATCAGAGTTCACAGTCACCATCAGTCCCTCCTCGAAGTATTGTCTTATCGGATGAGTCTCCACAGATCCACAGACGTTGGTTCTGACATTACTTACTACGCAAAGTTCCAACGGAATCTGCCTCCTCCTCAGAAACGAAACAAGCTGCGGATCCTCTCTAGCTCTTACACCATGACCGATACGTTCACATCCCAATTCCCTAACTGCCACCCATATGGACTCAGGTCCCGCGGCTTCACCGGCGTGAGCAGTGAGTCTGAAGCCCCGTTGTTTCGCCTCTTTGTAGACAGGGGCATAGGGGTCCGCTGGAAAAGATTGTTCGCTTCCGCCGAGCCCAATGCCTATGACACCTTTGCCCAAGTAGGGGGCTACTTCGTCTAATCGTTGCATGCCCACTTTTGGTCCGTGATCCCTTACGAGGTCCACGATCAATTCGCTGCGGATGCCGAAGTCACGATAGGCTCTTTCCTTGCCTCTGTTCATGTATTCTGTGATTCCTTGTACTGACAAGCCCTGTCTCCAATAGTCTCCTGGAGAGTAGAACGCCTCAACGTACTTGATATTTTGCCGGCTGAGATTATTTAACGCCTGATAGGCTATCTCTTCAAAGTCTCTCTCCTCTTGGATGAGTGAATTCATCCATGTCCATACATCGATGAAATGCGCAAAATCGGTGTAGACCAGCCTTCTCTTCAAATCCTCAATCGTACTTATCGACGGATCTTGGCCTTTCCTCTGGACAAGATTGTATAAGGTCTCAATAGGGATAGCTCCCTCCAAGTGGAGGTGAAGCTCAATCTTAGGCATCTCAGCTATTAGCTTCTCGATGTTCTCCATACGGACTTTCACACGTAGACTTGCTTCTTCACAATAAATAGATTCTGTCTATCGATTGCCGGATGGCAGGGCTGGACAACCCAACGCCCTCGTTGGTAATATCGGAATCGAATAGGCCCCCCTTCAGTTCTCGAGAAGAAGGAAGAATGTAGCAGAGGGATTCGAGGAACCTTTATTACTGTGTGGACTTTTTTTTCTCTAGTCTCGTAGACTGAACAACGAGAGAGCACCTCGGAGATGGTAAAAATGGCAGGAGTCAAGGACAACTGGTTAGAGGAACTTCAGAACTTCCTTTTCCAAAGAATGAGCGCCTCAGGGATACCTGGTCTTAGCATAGCTATTGTAAAGGATAAGGAGCTCGCCTATGAAAGGGGGTTTGGATTCAGGGACATCAACCTTGGGCTGCGTTCAACGCCTCAGACAATCTACTGTACTGGTAGTGTCACGAAGACATTCACGGCCACTGCTGTCATGCAGCTCCACGAGAATGGTAGGCTCAGCATCGAGGATCCTGTTGAGGAGTATGTTCCGTTTAAGTGTAGACCTTTCGGTGAAACCATCCTGATAAAGCACCTCCTGAGCCATGCGAGCGGGCTCCCCTGGCTAGGCTACGCCGAGACGACGCTCGCCCAGACCGCAGGTAGATCTGACCGCTGGCTCCCCATCTGCAGCCCTCAAGACCTCCTTGTTTTCATGGAGGGAGCTGAGGAGTGGGCTCTCTCCAAGCCGGGTCAGTGGAACGCGTACCTTAATGAGGGATACATCCTGCTCGGGATGGTCCTCGAGAAGGCGTCAAAAACCAAGTACGCCGACTACGTCAAAGAACACATTCTCAACCCTCTCCAGATGCACAGGAGCACGTTCTACGAGGAAGACGTCAGGAAAGAGGTCGATGTCGCCACACCGTACATCGTCTCACGCGACGGTGAGAAGACGCCAGCTAGGTATCCCTATGGGGAGATGATCAGCGACGGGGGCCTCATGAGCAGCGCCTCAGACATGGTCAACTTCATGAAGATGCTGCTCTCGGAAGGCGTCTTCGAGAACCGAAGAATCCTCAGCACAGAATCGGCTAGAAACATGATGGAGCCAAAGGTACGGACCATTGAGGAACCCATTGAAGGAGTGGGTCGTCGCTATTATGGCTACGGGCTGCGAATAAAGACCAACTTCTTCGGGCAGAATCTGATACACCACAGCGGCAGCGTCTACGGCTCAAGCGCGTACATGGGCCTAATACCAAGAGAGAAACTCGGCGTAGTAGTCTTAGCAAACGGCGGCTATTTCCTCGAGGATGTAGGTGAATACGCCCTAGCGCTCATCCTCGGAGAAGACATATCAGAGACTCCCGCCTCGAGGCGGGTGAGAACCCTTGATGGACTGACGGGCACGTACAAGACTTTTCGCGAAAACTCGAGATACAGGGTGACAAGGAGCGGCGGGATTCTTCAGCTAGAGAGCAGCTTCGGGCAGGCAACCTTCACAACGCCTCTCATCCCCGTCGATCTAGAGGGAGAGACAAAGCGCTTCAGAGTATACGGAGTCGACAGCACGACCCCTGTGGAGTTTGTGAAGCAGAATGGAGAGACGTTCATGATCTACGGAAGCAACAAGGCAAAACGAGCAGGCGGACCATGAACCCACACCTCTTTACAAGACGTGAAAAGCAGAAGCATGTCTGAAGGAAGTATGTAAAAAACTCTCATAGTTGTATTTGGCGGAGAGAAAGGTAGAAAAGTTTATTTGGAATACAAGTTTACTCTTTCCTCAGTGGTCGTGTATGTCAACTTCGGTCAAGATCGAGGAAGAAGACAAGGAAAAGTTGGAGAAGCTCCAAGCCTTGGTTACTTTGAAAGTTGGGCAGAAGCTAACTCAACAGGAGATTCTCTCCGCATTGATAAGGGAAGCTTACGAAAAGAGCGATGAACTCGTGGAAAAGATGCTCAAGGCAAACGTACCTATGACCGATCAGGAATATGAGAGGATACTATCGCTTGTAGAAGATTGGGGAGCTGAAACAAGCTGGGAGGAAGTAGACCAGACACTCTACGGCACAAAGGCTGAGGCTAAGAGGCTAAAACCTTGAACAGTGTCTTTGTCGATTCAAACATCTTCATCGCCTTCGCTAACAAAAGAGACAGAGACCACATACGAAGTATCGAATTGTTGGACAAGGTGAGGAGAGCTGAATTCGGAACCCCCTACACATCAGACTATGTCTTCGATGAGGCGGTTACAGCAGCTCTCGTTCGCACAGGAAGGGTTGACATAGCAATAAAGATGGGCAAGCTAATTCTCGGCTCAGAGAAGGAGTCGATACCTTCATTGGTAAGACTCATAAGAGTTGATGAAAAAATCTTCTCAGAGGCATGGGCAACATTCAAAACTGGACGGTTTAAACGCCTCAGCTTCACAGACCACACAATTCTAGCTCAACTAAAAGAGTTCAAGATAGACACCCTCATCAGCTTTGACACAGACTTCGACGGATTAACAACAAGAATCGAATCTTGAAGCAAGCAGAATCCAGTTAAATACTAGTTGAACGAATGATCATTTCTGATCCCTATTGGTGGGGCTGGGTAGGTTCACATCCTCGTTTACATCCTCGGAATCAAATTAACAATACGATGCTAATTTTCGGAGCAGTAAGACGCTGAGAGGTAGAGTAATTCTGTCGTAAAAGCATCTCGAAACAATGCAAAATGTTTATTTTATAATATTTATATCCCCCCTAGGGGGATGTTATCATTGGTCCATAAGAAAAGGAAGAATGTGGTTGACAGGCTTTCTAGGATAGAGGGCCATGTTCGCGGCATTAGGAAGATGGTTGAAGAAGATCGAGCTTGCCCGGATCTGCTGATCCAGATCGCCGCCGTTAGGTCTGCCCTAGATAGAGTGGCTCAGATCGTTTTGGAGGATCACATGGAAACCTGCATGGTTGAGGCAGTAAAGTCGGGCGAGACCGAAGCACATCTCTCTGTGCTCAAGGAAGCCCTTTCCAAGTTCTTCTGAATCCAAACATCATTGTGAAAACAGGTGCAGAGAAATGGTTGAAAGATGGAGGGTTGCTGTAATCTCGGTCTGCATAGTTCTAGCAGTCGTGGGTTGGATTTCCTCGTTCCTTTCTCTCCTCCCTAAATCTATGAGTGATTTGATAAGTATAACTGCCTCAGTTCTTGGGGCCTCCTTCATAGGTTTCAGCGCCTTCAATTCCCTGAAGGAGGGCATCTTCGGTGTGGATGTCCTAGCTACTGTTGCAGTTGTTGTCTCCATAGTTCTCGGAGAGTTCCTCGCAGCAGCTATGGTCGCGATAATGCTCGGGGGCGGAGAAATACTGGAGAGCTTCGCATTCAATAGGGCCTCAAGGGCCATTCAGAAGCTAGTGGAGGCTTCGCCTAAGACCGCCATCGTCCTTCGTGACGGAAAAGAGGTTGAGGTCAAGATCGAAGAGGTAAAATCAGGAGAGACGGTGATAGTTCGGCCTGGCGGAAAGATCCCTGTGGACGGAGTAATCGCAAATGGACAGGCAACGATCAACCAGTCATCAGTGACTGGGGAGTCGGTTCCCATCGAAAAAACAACTGGAGACAGGGTTTACAGCGGAACGCTGGTAGAGCTTGGCGCCTTAGAGATCAGGGTTACGGCTGTAGGAGAGGAGAGCACTTATGGGAAGATCATCGCGATGGTCAGAGATGCAGAGGAGAACCGTTCTCCCATTGAAAGAACGGCTGACAGATACGCTAAATACTTTACACCAATTATTCTCGTTCTAGGCGCCTTGACCTATCTGATTACTGGTGACCCTCTCAGGCTCGCTTCGATCTTTGTAATCGCTTGTCCTTGTGCCTTGGTTTTAGCTACTCCAACAGCCGTGGTTGCAAGTATAGGGAACTCGGCGAGAAGAGGTATCCTGATCCGTAATGGAGAGATTTTGGAGAAGCTTGGGAAGGTGGATGTGCTTGTTATGGACAAGACGGGCACCGTCACTATGGGACGCCTCGAAGTAGTTGACATAAAGGGCTTCGGGCATGACAAAGCTGAGATCCTGAGGCTCGCAGCAACAGCAGAGAAGCTCTCCGAGCACCCCATCGCCAAAGCAGTCCTGAGAAAAGCAATGGAGATGAAGGTAGAGCTGGAGACCCTGAAGAACTTCGAGGTCCGCCCGGGCCTAGGCGTGCGTATAGAAAACAAAGATGGCTGGATCACAGTCGGAAACGAGAAAATGCTCAACGAATATTCTATTCATCTCGGAAATGAAGCGAAGACGTATCTCAGGGAGCGGTTGAGTGGAACAACGATCTTTGTGGCGAAAAACGAATCGGTAATTGGCGTCCTCAGCCTGACTGACACCATCAGAGAAGACGCCAAAGGAGCGCTCAATAAAGCCAAGATCAACGGTGTAGCGAAAACCGTGATGCTCACCGGAGACAACTCTAAGACCGCCAGAGCCGTTGGAGAGCAGATAGGAGTGGACGAGGTCAGATCAGATCTTCTGCCTTCTGATAAGGTCAGCTACATAAAGGAACTGAAGTCTCGGGGACACAGCGTAGCCATGGTTGGCGATGGCATAAACGACGCCCCAGCGCTAGCAGCCTCAGATGTCGGCGTGGCGATGGGACTCGGCGGCACAGACATGGCTATCGAGACAGCGGGCGTCATCCTCGCCACTGATGACCTCAACAGTATTCCGAAGCTCTTCAGGATAAGCCGAGAGACGATCAAGATCATCAAACTGAACATAGCAATAGCAATGACCGTAAACATTGCAGGCATCGCTCTCTCCGCTTCAGGGGTGCTTCCACCCTTCATAGCCGCGGTGATACACGAAAGCAATGCCCTCGTAGGAATGATAAACTCTCTTAGCCTATTAAGAGTAGACTAGGAGACAATTAAGTTTAAAAGTCCGCCAAAACGCTAATCTTTATTTCGTTTATCTTTCATTGAATGTTGGTGGGGCGGAGGATTTGAACCCCCGACATTCGGGTTTCCTCGCTCCAAAAATTCTTCATCCCTGCGAAGGTCAGCAAACCCAAATCATCGTTTCTGGTAGCTTTTTCCAGAAGAGATTTATAAATATCCTTTTGCATCATTAGAAGCGGGTACCAAAGGTCGTGTGCCCAGCGGGGTGCATGGCCTCCAGAGGGGGCAATGTCCGCGAAGTTGATAACGGCACACGACACCCAGTTCTCATTTATCTTTGAGCAAAGAAGTAATAGACCTTCGCGGATCTCCCCTTATAACTTTTAATTTTCCTTCTATCAAAGGGTAGATTAATGAGCGGGTTTAAAGGTTCATTGTTCTGTATCTTCGTACTTATCGCTCCCACAATAATATCTGCAACTTGGATCGATTCTGATTCATGAGATTTAAGGTCGGCGAATAGAGGAACAAATCTTTCAGAATACTCGTTACGTTTTGCAAGGGTCTGAACAAAATATCTAACTACATTACTTGGAGTTAATGGTGTAAAATCTGCATCGCAGTGAATTTGGATGTTGTTCGACAAGTTGAAGAACTTTCTTCTTAATGAAGGTCTCAGACTATTTTGTCGAGGGTCTCGCTCATATCCAGAAAAGCAACCCTCAATAAGATTGATGAAGATGTTCTGAAGTTTGTCCATGGGAGAAACCATTGCATCCGTCTCTATAACCAAGATTGCATTACAGAAGATTGATAATACTAATTCAAATTTTCTAAGTACTTTCTCCTTCTCCTTTGGATTCAATTTTCTCCATTTATAGTATCGGATGGAATTGTTTGGACTGTTCTGGTTGGAACTTTGAATTCAGCCCTTGGCGACACGCTGAAATGCTTCAAAAACTCCTCCAAATCA
>Ga0315314_1003228_pt1 | contig 12896 bp, 8 predicted proteins | sample TDP9_MG_FD_203631 | JGI IMG/M metagenome (GOLD analysis project Ga0315314, IMG submission 203631) | Freshwater sediment microbial communities from Lake Towuti, South Sulawesi, Indonesia - TDP9 | ecosystem: Environmental > Aquatic > Freshwater > Lake > Sediment | place: Indonesia: South Sulawesi...
ATGCTGAAGATGTTGAACCTGATGCTCCTAGAGCGCAAGATCGAAGGCCACTTCATCACCCTGACCTACGGCATCTGGGAGCCCAAGACCAGGAGCTTGCGGCTGGCCAATGCCGGCATGCCTTTGCCTATTCTGGTGCGACAGGGGCACGCACGGCCCATCCGGGTCGAGGGAGTACCCCTGGGGCTGCTGGAACACATGGAGTATCAGGAAACCTCGTTGAGCCTGGAGGCGGGTGATTTGTTGGCGCTGTTCTCGGACGGGCTGCATGAGGCGGCGAACCCGCGGCACGAGGAGTTTGGCACGCGCCGTCTGGAGAAACTTTTGCGGGAGCATGCCCAACGTCCTGTGGGAGAGATTGTGGACAGAATCTTTGCCGAGGTGGCTAGTTTCGAACAAGGCCGACCCCGACGCGACGACCAAACCCTGCTGCTCATCAGAGTTCATTGACTCGATGAGGGACCGAATGGAGGCTTTTCACTACCGCGCAGGCTGGTTTCTGTGCGAGGCAGTCCCGGTCCAATCCATCGCCGAGCGCTTCGGGACCCCCACCTATGTCTATAGCCGGGCTGCTATTCTTGCGAACTACCGGCGACTCGAGCGCGGACTTTCGCCGCTGCCCGGCCTGATCTGCTACTCGGTTAAGGCCAATTCCAGTCTGAAGATCCTGAGTCTGCTCCGGCAGGTAGGGGCCGGTTTCGACATCGTCTCAGGTGGCGAACTTGCCCGAGTGCGGCGAGTGGGCGCGGATCCGGAGACCATCGTCTTCTCCGGGGTGGGCAAGACGCAAGCGGAGGTGGATGCCGGCCTCGAGATAGGCATCCTGATGTTCAACGTGGAATCGGCGGGGGAACTCGAGCTGATCCAGGGACGCGCGCGCGCCCTCGGGAAACGGGCCGCCGTTTCCATCCGGGTTAACCCGGACGTCGTAGCTGAGACGCACCCTTACATCTCCACGGGCCAGATCGTCCACAAGTTCGGTGTTCCGAAAGAGGAAGCGCTGGAGCTCTATCGGCGGGCGGCTGATTCGCGGGACCTGGAAGTTCGCGGGATAGCCTGCCATATTGGATCGCAGATTCTCGAAGTGCAGCCATTCCTCAAGGCGCTGGATGAGCTCTTGGGGGTCGCACAACAGTTGCGGGCGGAGGGGATCGCGCTGGAGTTCTTGGACCTGGGGGGTGGGTATGGGATTTGCTACGCGGACGAGCCGCCGCTGGACTTGGAGCGTCTGATGACGGGAGTCGTAGCTCGCATGCGAGGCACGCCTTATCGTCTCATCGTCGAGCCCGGCCGGGCCCTGGTGGGCGACGCGGGCATTCTTGTAACCCGCGTCCTCTATGTCAAGCGCCACGAGCGGAAGAACTTCGTTGTGGTGGACGCGGGGATGAACGACCTGATGAGGCCCACGCTTTATGGTTCGTACCACGAGATTGTTCCTGTCGAACGGCGCGCCGCGGAGAAGCTGACAGCCGACGTGGTGGGCCCCCTCTGTGAGACGGGTGATTTTCTGGCCCAGGACCGGGAGATGGCCGACGTCCAGCCCGGCGACCTACTTGCCATCCTTACTGTGGGGGCTTACGGCTATGTCCTGGCCTCGAACTATAACACCCGCCCGCGGCCGGCGGAGGTGCTGGTTGACGCGGAGAAGCTGGAGCTGATCCGTCCGCGCGAACGTTTGGAGGACTTGATGGCTGGTGAGGCAACCTAGCGGCAGCGTTATGCCGCCATCCTCCGGCGACGGAGAGTTAGCGCGCTGTGCCCAGTTGTTGCGGGGAAAAGAGTAAGAGGAACATCACGTCTTGATCCAGTGCCTGAGGGAAGGAGGCCACTTGCGGGGTTGGAAAAGTCCAGATCGGGTTTCGCCGGCGGCCCTTGCGCAACCGCCCCGTTATTTAGATTGGCTGGCCGCGCAGTTTTGGGAGCAGGAACATCATTCTTAGTTATCCGTCAAGCGTAACTTAACTGAATTAGTATATCCTGAAGCGACGATTAGGGGCTTCTCGTAATTCCCCCAGTCGAGGTCCGGATAATCCCACAAGTTATTGATGTTGAACAAAACCTTACCGTCGCCCCGGACTTCCGCGCGAACAGCAGCCGCGCCGTCTGATTCCGCGCGGGCTCCGACATGCGTCCCAGTCAGTGTGCAGGACGCGTGCCAAACGTTTTCCTTCAGACTCCTGAAGTCATTGGTCCCGCGGTCCCCAGGATCATCCTGGCCAAAAAGAAAGAAGTCCTTCAAATCCTCTGACCATGTCCATGTCGGCTCCGCCCGGTATTTTCCAGGTCCGCAGCAGCCCGCCTTCTTAGCCGTGCCCGAGGATCTGCCGATGTGGTCGGGCGGGTAAACGGACCACAACCCCTTCCTGTCCCATGTCAGCCTATCCATATCACTCGAAAGCAAATAAGCAACTCCGACCTCACTTATCCCCTTTGGTGGATTCGCAATCCTATACGCGGTTGTGATTAACCCGTGGCCGTCAATTCTGACTTCAAAACTGACATTCACAACCTCGGTTGAGCCACGCACGGCCATATAACTTCCCGTCAGGCTGATGACGGCCTCATCCTGAGTAGTTGAAAAACTGAGGTTTGTGAGCCACCAAGGGGAGAGCTGTGCAGCCCCGAGGTTCAAATATGGCCCCCCTTCCAAGATCGTGTGGCCCTTGTAAGTGCCTTTGGTAATCAAGCCGCTTGCTTTACTGAAGGTGATAGTGAAATCTGGGCCCCAGACCGTGATGAAGTTACTGTCGGCCGATATTCTCGGCGCCGGTCCCTGCGCCGCGAGGAAGACCTCGATCGGCCTGCCCACGGCCAACTTGTATTCATCCACGAGGATTTCCCCGTGTCGGTAGAACTTGAGATTCAGGTTCTCTCCATCCTGCCACCGGCGTGCAGGTATTGTCAGTATCCCTTGTGCATGGGGTAGAAGACTCAGGTTTTGGATTTTTCCCGCATCAGTCCCCACACTCCAAGTGATGACGAGCTCCTTCAAGTCGGTATGGTCAAACCAGTTCCCGACGGGGATCAGCAGGGGCTTGTCAGGTCCGGGGTTGACCAGGGGAGCATCCAATATGCGGATGGGGGAGTAGGCTTTTTTGGTTAGCCAGTATTCCGGTTTTTGCCTCCTCCAGCCGTCAAGGATCCCCCATGCGCCGTAGCCGACAGGGGAATCGGGTGTCATAAACACTTCGTCGATGGTGCCCCATATGGCGCCTCCCAGGCACCCTTGCGAATTGAAGCACTTCTCCCAGAAGCCTTTCAGGCTTTCTCCCCAGAAGTTCCTGACGTTCGGGTCACGTCGGAGCGTGTCGGTGTTGTAGCAGGCGACGTGGGCATACTCGTCGTTCAACTTCGGCATGTCGGCGCTTTGCAGATTTTCATCGAAATTGGGATAGTGCTTGCTGACGATGTCGTAGGCCTTGATTCCCTCGGGGACTTCTTCTGGATAGCTGAAGATGAGCGGCCGGGTTGGGTCTTCTTGCTTCGCGTAAGCATATCCTTTCGCAAAATTCGAACCCCACTTGCTTTCATTACCCAGCGACCAGATGATGACGGAGGGATGACTTCTATCCCTTTCAATCATCTCCGCAAACTGATTCACGTACCTGGAAGTGTAATTGGGGTCGTTCTGACTTGACGCGAGAACTATGCTCCACGCTTGTTGCACAAAGCAGACCGCCGTCTCTTCCTCGACGTACATGCCGTAGCGGTCACACGCTTCCAGGAATTTCTCCGTAGGTGGGTAATGCGAAGTCCTGATGAAATTCATGTTTGCATCGCGAAGCAGGATCACATCTCGCTCATCCAACGCGGAGGTCGTTAGGCGTCCTCCCGTCGGATGTGCGTCATGCCGGCATCCACCCCGCAGCTTAACCTCTTCCCCGTTCACCAGCAGTTTGTTGCCTTGGATTTCCACCTTCCGGAACCCGATCTTCTTCTCGAGAGTCTCGGCCTGGGACCCGCCAACCACCGCGCTGGCTTCCAGCGTGTACAGGTTCGGATGCTCGGCGTCCCATTTCTGCGGCGCGGTCAGCGGGATCTCCAAGCTGGCTTCCGGCGCACCTGCGATAAGGGTCATTGAGTCGGGTTTCAGGCACACCAGATTCCCCTGCGGATCTTTCAGCCGCAGATTTAGGGTTGCGGCACTCGCGTCGCGAAAATCTATGGCGGCTGTTACCCTGAGCCGTGCATGGGTATAAGAGGAATCAAGATCTGTTTCGGCGTGAAATCGCGCGACGGGGTTTCTGGGAAGGGCAATGAGCTTCACGTCCCGCAGGATGCCGCCGATGTAGTGCTTGGCATAATTGCTCCCATAGGATATTTCATCCCACATATCCGTGATGCCCACCGTGATCCGGGCTGGCCGGCCCGCTGCTACGTATTCTGTAAGGTCGCAGTCCCATGATGTGAATCCGCCGTGATGGTCTCTCACAAACTTGCCGTCAACCCACACCCGGGCGTAGCTGTACACCCCGTCAAAGCGCAAGATTATTCGTTTTCCCCCGAAGTCCGAGGGAATAAGAACCGACCTCTTATAGGCGTATTCAGTATTCCTTGCTATGTTGAAGCCTTGCATGACGGGTTCGCCCGGCACGGTTACGTCCGCCCAGGACGAAGGGTCCACGCTGTTCAGCCAGAAGTCCTTGGGGGGTGACGGGCTGAATTTCCACGTGCCGTTCAGACTCAGCACGTGATTCGCCACGCCCTGCGTGTGGACGGGGATGGGAACCAGTTGTGGCCTCGGCCACACATCGTTGGCCCTTGCCTCAAAGGCGGAAGCCAGGAAGAGAAACAACGCCCACGGTAGTGTTCGCGCTCGGTTGCGATCGTTTCTATGCATCATGAGCATCACCTTACCCAGGCCGGCAACCTCGTGCCGGCGCTCTTTACGGCAGTCGTGGGGCGAACCACGCGGGAGGGGCTTCGTTGCCGGACGCACCAGCTCGCCCGGAAATCTCGAGGTACGTGCACGCTACCGTTCGCCCCACTTCAATTTTTGCCGGAGGATTTCAAAGTAGGCCTTGTGGGGCGGCTGGATTATTTCCACGCTGGACCCCGCCTTTTTCAGGCGCAGGATATCTTCGCTATGGGCGGTGATGCCCACCTGGCCATCCACAGTCAGGTAGGCAGCCTCGCGCTGGCTCTTCACCACTACCTCGATCGTGACCGAGTCGGGCAGGACGAGCGGCCGGTGGGTGAGGGTGTGGGCGCAGATGGGGGTGACGACGAAAGCGGCGACTGAGGGCGCGACAATCGGCCCGCCGGCGGCCAGCGAGTAGGCCGTTGAGCCTGTCGGCGTGGAAACAATCAGGCCGTCGGACTTGTAAGTGGAAATGAACTTGCCATCGACCAGGACGTCGAAGTCGAGAATGCGCGCAATGGCGCCCTTGTTCAGCACTACGTCATTCAATGCCAGAAACGAGGAGATGACCTCGTCCGCCCGCACAAGTTCCCCTTCGATTTGCACGCGCCGTTCCGTAAGAAAGTTCCCGGCGAGGACCATGTCGAGCGCGGGATAAAGTTCTTCGCGGGTGATGACCGTCAGGAACCCGAGACCGCCTAGGTTGACGGGCAGGATGGGAACAGGCTTGCGGTTGAGTGCTCGTGCCGCAGCCAGCAGGGTGCCATCGCCGCCCAGGACCACGAGGAGATCCACCTGACCAGGCAGCTCGTTACGCGTCAAGGTTTTTTCGGGGCTCTCCACGATGGTGCCGGTTTCTTTGTCGATGTACACCTCAATGTTCCGTTCCCGCAACCATTGAATTAAAGGAGGAACGATTTCCCGGATTTCGGTCTTCTTCGGTTTGGAGATGATCCCGATCCTTTTAACAGGCATGAGCGTCGCCTATTCTAGACGGGTTTTTGCCAAATGGCATGCACGAAATATTCGCGGTTGCCGGAGGCACCGGGCAGCGCGGATTCCACCGAGGCGACCTCGCTGAAGCCCAGCTCGAGGAGCTTGCGGGATATTTTGGCAATTGCCGCCTGCTGGAGGTGGGGGTCGCGGACGATCCCCCCTTTGCCTACCTGTCCGCGGCCCACTTCAAACTGGGGTTTCACCAGAACCACGACTTCGGCTTGGGCTTCTAACAGCGGTGGCAGGACAGGAAGAATCAGAGTGGCCGAGATGAAGGAGACGTCGATCGTGACGAGCTCGACCCGGGCCCCAATCTCTTCGAAGCTGAGATACCGGGCGTTGGTTTTCTCCTTCACGACGACGCGCGGGTCACCTCGGAGTTTCCAATCTAGTTGATTCGTGCCCACATCCACGGCGAAGACTTTGGCCGCTCCCCTTTGCAGCAGACAGTCGGTGAAGCCTCCCGTCGAGGCACCAATGTCCAGGCAGACTTTCCCGTCGATGTCCATCCGAAAATGGTTGAGCGCGTCTTCCAGCTTCAGCCCGCCGCGGCTGACGTACTTCGGAGGCCCGCCGAGCAGGCGCAGCTTCGCTTCCCGGCTCACCACGGCCCCGCACTTCTCCACCTTCTGCTCGTCCACCAAGACTTGGCCGGCGAGGATCAACGCCTGGGCCTTCTCGCGGGAGTCCACTAACCCTAGTTCGACCAGTAGGCGATCCAGCCGAGTTTTCCCGGGATGTGCGCGGGCCATGAGAAGAGAAGCGTACCGCCGCTGCCCCGTGAAGGGAAGGGGAGATCCGTCGGGATAAGCCTTGGCGTGAAACACGGCCCGGGCAGAACAGGAGCGGCGAAGTTCACGTGTCGTAGTGGCCTGTTTCAGGCTGAGCGGCCGATGAGCTCCTGGCGGCGGCGCCGCATCCGGCAATTGGTTTTGTCGGGACAGAATCCAAGGTATAAGATTCCTGGGAAGTCGTTGCGGCGACGTTTGGAACGCGTTAGCAAACAACCGAACTTGGTACGAGTGGAGCCACACCCTGAGATGCCATCAGTCATTGAAAGGAGGCATGAGATGAAAAGAGTAGGCGGCACTCTGGCATTTCTGTTAATGTGCGCGATTCCCGATTCCTCCAAACTGCCCGCAGCGCAGGACCCGCCCGGCCTAAGCCTGAAGGAGACTTTCCAGACCTACGTTGACGCCGTGCAAAAGGCGGATTTGAACCGTCTCTTTACCACGGTTACCAACAATGAAAAGTTCATCTTTCTCACAAGCAGCGGGAAGCTGATCGCGACCCGAGAAGGGTATTACAAGTTTCATGAAGAGCGGTTCAAGGAGAAGGATTGGGAGATGCCCGTTGAACTATTGGAGCTTCACGAGGGAAAGGACTATGGTTATACGGTTGCCGCTTTTCATTATCGAAGCAAGACCCCGGTGGGCGAGACATCCGTTCTTGACTCCTACTTCACACTCATTTTCCATAGAGAAGACGGGATGTGGAAAGTGGTCGCTGACGTATGTACTCCCATCAGCCGCTACTTGGGCGAAGCCGATACTGAAATACGCTACAGCGCGGAGCAGGCATATCTCTTGGAGATGATAAGAAACCGGCGCACGGTGCGCAGGTTCAAATCCAGTCCGGTTCCCAGAAAGCACCTCATGAAAATTCTCGAGGCGGCTCATTTCGCCGCCAGCGCCGGCAATCAGCAACCGTGGAGATTCCTGGTCATTCAGGACAAGGCAATGCTCGCCCGCCTGAAGGAAGAGGCTCTCATCTGGGGGCTGGAGGCTTACAAAGAACAGATGAACCCCACGCCGGAAGACCTGGATAAAGCGAGAGAAGCAACTAAGAAGTACCTGGAAGGTGTGCTTTCCGCTCCGGTCTATGTCGCCGTCCTTGTTGATGCGAAGGCAAGATATCCAGATTTTATCATCTATGACGGGACACTGGCTGCGGGAAACCTGATGATTGCCGCGAGAGCACTGGGTTACGGCACGGGGTTCTTCACGTTTTTGCCTGAGGCGAAGGTGAAGCCATTTTTCACAATCCCGGAGCAATACAAGCTCATTTGCTTTACTCCTATCGGGGTTCCTGAGGAGTGGCCGCCCATGCCACCCAAGAAGTCTTTGGAAGAAGTTGTTGTCTTTGGAAAATTCTAGAATGTAGGTGGAGCCGTGCGGGGGCGAGCGGGCAGATCGCCCCTACGCCTGGAGTAGAATCACCTTACGGCTGCAACGGCGAGCGGTATTTCAACTCCGGGCGCGCTGGGAGCTCGGGGGCGAAGTTTCTGATTCTATCGACGATGCCGTCCACGTCGAGGCCGTACTTGGCATGCAGCAGGTTGGGCGCGCCGTGCGGGATAACGCGGTCGGGCACGGCGATGCGCAGGATACTGGCGGGGGTCTTGCGATCCTGCAACAAGGCGGCGACGTGCATGCCGAAACCGCCGGCTTCGGTTCCCTCTTCCGCCGTCACCAGAAACTGGCTTTCTGCGGCCAAGCAGCAGATGAGTGCCTCGTCTAAGGGCTTCATAAACCGCGCATTGATGACAGTGGAGCGAATTCCCATGGCTTCCAACCGCTCTGCCGCCTCCAGGCACGGGTAGACCATGCTGCCAAGTGCCAAGATGGCGATATCGCGGCCCTCGCGGAGAATTTCTCCCTTGCCGATTTCCAGGCGCTTGAAGCCCGGGTCGAGCGGCACGCCTATGCCGTTGCCGCGCGGATAGCGCAGCGCGGCCGGGCCGTCCACCCTAAGCGCGGTGTAAAGCATATGGCGCAATTCGTTTTCGTCCTTGGGGGCCATCACCACGATGCCCGGAAGCGCCGAGAGATAAACGAGATCGTAGAGACCATGGTGGGTAGGCCCGTCGGCGCCCACGATGCCGCCCCGGTCGAGCGCAAAGGTCACGGGCGCACGCATCAGGCAGGTATCGTGCATTACTTGGTCAAAGGCGCGCTGCAAGAACGTCGAGTAAATGGCTACCACCGGGCGCATGCCTTCGCAAGCTAAGCCTGTGGCAAAGGTTACCGCGTGTTGTTCGGCGATCCCCACGTCAAAGAAGCGGTCCGGGAACCGTTTGGCGAATTCGTCCAAGCCCGTGCCTTCGCTCATGGCGGCAGTAATGGCCACGATGCGGGAGTCTTTCTCGGCCAGTTCGCAGATGGCCTTACCGAAAACCGCCGTGTACGAGGGCGCTTTGGCGGGGGCCTTGTGGAACGCGCCCGTCGAGACGTCGAATCGGGTCACCCCGTGGTACTTCATGGGGAGTTGTTCGGCATGCGGGTAACCTTTGCCCTTCTGCGTCACGATGTGTAGGAGCGTCGGCCGGGGGTTATCCTTGACCCTGGCGAGAACCTCGAGCAAATCCTCGATGCTGTGCCCGTTGATCGGACCCACGTATTCAAACCCTAACTCCTCAAACACCAGCCCGGGAATCAGCACGGTCTTGGCGGATTCGACGAGATCCTTGGAGAGCTTCAGGAGGCGGGGACCGAGGCGCGGAACCGCCAGGATCATCTTCTCGACTTCTTGCGTCAGGCGATGATACGCCTGACCATGCACAATACGAGTGAGATAGCCAGCCAGGGCTCCCACATTGGGCGAGATCGACATCTTGTTGTCGTTCAAAATCACCAGAACCTTCTTCTGGTGCGTGCCTAGGTTGTTGACTCCCTCTAGCTCCAGGCCCACCGTCAGGCCGGCATCGCCGACCACAGCGATCACGTGGAAGTCCTCGCCCTTGAGGTCGCGCGCGATGGCCATGCCCAGGGCTCCGGAAATGGCTGTGCCGGCATGGCCGACGTTAAACGTGTCGTAGAGACTCTCGTCGCGCAGCGGAAAGCCTGAGACTCCTCCATACTGGCGAAGCGTGGGGAAGCGGTCGCGCCGGCCGGTGAGGATCTTGTGGCCGTAGGCCTGGTGGCCCACGTCCCAAACGATCTTGTCCCGGGGCGCGTCGAAGGTGTAGTGGAGCGCCAGCGTCAATTCCACCGCCCCCAGGCTGGAGGCCAGATGACCGCCGACCTTCGACACCTCCGTGATCATGAAATGTCGCAACTCCTCAGCGACCTTCGGCAAGTTCCCACGCGCCACCTTCTTGAGGTCGGCGGGGGAATTGATGTGTGTCAGATATTGATATTGCATCAGGTGCGTCTCGCAATCAGGAAATGAGCGATTTCTTGCAGCCATCGCGCCCGGCTACCGTAAGGCTCGAGCATCTCGCAGGCCTCACGCACGAGCTCGGAGGCGATCCGCTGCGACTCCTCCACGCCGTGCAGGGCGGGATAGGTGGCCTTGTGCTGCTGCCCGTCTTTGCCCACGGATTTTCCCAGTTCCTCCTTGGAGCCGAGCACATCGAGCAAGTCGTCCGCAATTTGAAACGCCAGCCCGATCTTCTCGCCGTAAACGGTGACGCGGGCCACGCCTTCTTCCGGGGCGCGCGCATACAGCGCGCCACACCGGACTGCCGCACGGATGAAAGCGCCTGTCTTGGCGGAGTGGATGTATTCCAGCGTGGCGGCGTCTGCCTTTTGAGCTGTGGTTTCCAGGTCCACCACCTGCCCGCCCACCATCCCTCCGCACGTCCCGATGGCGTGGGCGAGTTCGTGGATCACCTGCAACCGGCAGGCCTCGGGGAGCGGGCCGGGACCCGAGAGCACTTCAAAGGCCAGTGTCAGCAGCGCGTCGCCAGCCAGGATCGCCGTGCCCTCGCCGAAGGCGCGGTGGCAAGTGGGTTTGCCGCGCCGCAGGTCGTCGTTGTCGAGCGCCGGCAGGTCGTCGTGGATGAGCGAATAGGTATGAATCAGTTCCAGGGCGCACCCCAAGCGGAGCAGGCTTGCCTCGTCGCCGCTGAAGATCCTTCCCGACTCCAAGCAAAGGATCGGCCGGAGGCGCTTGCCCCCGGCGAATACCGAATGGCGCATCGCTGCGTGAATGGACGGCGGATACTCCTCGGCATCCGGCAGAATTCTTTCCAGTGCCTCGTCCACGCGGCGGCTTTGCTCCGCGAGGAATTGATGAATTGTCTGGGGTGATGGTGCGCTCAAGCGGGTTCCGTCTCCTCGGGCTCAAAGGGTTCGGCCACGCGCCGCGGGCTGCCAGCCTGCTTCATCAGGATCTCCACTCGTCCCTCGGCTTCTTCCAGTTGCTTATGGCAGATTTCGGAGAGTTTCATCCCCTCCTCGTAAAGTTGCAGGGCCTTTTCGAGCGGGAGATCCGCGTCTTCCAACTGGCGGACGACGGCATCCAGCCGCTCCAGATTCTTCTCGAAACTGTCCACTTTGCCGGTTTTCCTAGATTGAGTCATAGGTTTGACCTTGGGTCAGTTGCCAGTACTCTGTGCTCCGTTGCCTGCAACCCTCAATATAACAGCAAACTGGCAATGGACAACTGACCAATGACCTGTTCCCTGCCGGGCGGATGTTGTGGCTGACTCCTTTCGCTGAGCACCCGGGCTCCTTCGACCGCCATGCATAACTGTTCAAGACTTGGCAGTTTAACACGCCAGCAGCCTTTGGCGGAAACGTTCGTCGGGCGGGGCAGTCGTTTGTGGCTTGGTTGCTCGCTTTCCTTCGTGGAATCTGCCCCGCAAGCAGGGGGTGTCAACAGTCCCAGGTTTGTTCTCAACCCCTTTCCTTTCCCGCCCGGGTCACTTATCGGTTCCCAGCCAACCTTTGCGGACACTGACCTGCTGGGCGCTTGCGTCTGGGAGCTCTTCGATCGAGTACTGATCAGCGATCGGTGGGTCGAGAATCACGGAAATCCTTTCGCGTCGTCCGTGACGCTCGACCGTGAGGGGAACCTCGGCGCCGGCGGGATAAATCTTCAGGCGGTCTTTCAGTTCCTCGGTGGCCAGGGAGAGTTCGTCCACCGCAATCAGGAGGTCGTTGCGGCTCAATCCGCCGCGGTCGGCGGCTCCCCCTGGGCGGACGGCTGCGATCTTCACACCTCGATTCACTTGCTGGGTCAGCACCCCCAGGGAGGGCGGAGATTCGGGAGAGACGGCGACGCGAAGCTCAAGCCCCGCAAGGGCCAAGGTCGCGGCGTAGGGAAGCGGCTCCGTCCCGCGCACGTAGCGATCGAAGAAAGGGGTAAAATCGCTGCCGGTCACGCCGCTGACGGCTTGCAGTATGTCCTTGTCCTCGTAGCCGCGCGCCAGCGCGTCGGCGCTGCCGGCGGGCGCCTCGTAGAGCTTCTGATACATGGAGCGAAACACATCATCCAGGAACTTCTGACCGTCAGTGCGGCCGCGAATTTCCAGGTCCAGAAGCATTCCCAGCAGTGCGCCCTTGTTGTAGTAGGAGATGGTGGAGTTGGCGAAATTGGTCTCCTGCATCTGGGGCGAACGGTCATAGAACCAGGCGTGGAAGCTGGAACTTTCGGCAGACATGAGGGCGCGGCCCGGCTCATATTCGAGCGCGCGGATCTCCTCTGCCAAGCGCTTCAGGAATTGCTCGCGGCTCCAAACACCGGAGCGCAGCAAATGAAGGTGGGCGTAGTAGGCAGTGACCCCCTCAGCGAACCAGAGCGAGCGCGTGTACTGTTCCCGCGTATAGTCGCAGGACACCAAGGCCGCCGGCCGCAGCCGCTTGACATTCCAGAGATGGAAGAACTCATGCGCGGCGGTTTCCAGGGCCTCCGCGAGGCCCCCGCCTGAGAGTTCCCCTCGAACGACAACCTGGGTGGAATTGAGATGCTCCATCCCGTCGCCCATCGCAATGTCGGGGGCAAAGTGGAAGATGAAGGTGTAGTGCTTGAAATCCGGGTCCGGCATCATGGCCATCTCGGAGCGCACGATCTTCCTCAAGTCCTCGACAAGCTCGGAGAGGTTGGTGTCTCGGTCGGAATAGCTGTGCACGGCGACGCGGAAAGTCTTACTGCGCTCCTGGAATTGCTCGAGCTGGCACTCCGCCGAGATTTCCATGGGGGTGTCCAGTAGCAGAGCGTAGTTGGGCACCTGGAAGGTTCGCTGCGCGGTTGACTCGGAGAAGCCGCTGATCAATTTCCAGGTGGCGGGCGCCTCCACGGTCAGGGTGAGAGG
>Ga0315314_1003230_pt1 | contig 12887 bp, 12 predicted proteins | sample TDP9_MG_FD_203631 | JGI IMG/M metagenome (GOLD analysis project Ga0315314, IMG submission 203631) | Freshwater sediment microbial communities from Lake Towuti, South Sulawesi, Indonesia - TDP9 | ecosystem: Environmental > Aquatic > Freshwater > Lake > Sediment | place: Indonesia: South Sulawesi...
GTTTCGCCTGCTCCAGTATCAAGGAGAAAATCTACTTTTCCCGTTAATCCAAGATCCTTTATTTCGAGAAAAGTTGGAAGGAATCCCCAATACCTGTATCCCCACTGGCGATATCTTACTATGATCCTATAATCCGCAAAGCGGTTCCCCAAAAGGGAAAGAGGATTAAAGGATTAGCCTTGGAGGTTTTTCGGAGATGAACTCTATTGCGATCTCGCTTGGACTTTTTCCTTTTTCCTTTAATTTCTGAATCAGGCTCTGAAGTTCGGAGTCGGATTCTATTACCTCAAGGTTCATTACGGCAATGTATTTGTTGGGATACTTCTCTCTCAGTCGGTCTAGATTTTTAGAAATCCAATCCATATCTTGATTAAAGTCCTCTAATCCTTTCAGAATTTGCTCGGCCTCCATTTTCTCCCCCTTCTTATGCAATTTCCTTGAAATTATGATATCACCATATACATATTTACATGTGTACTTAAGAATACTGATGGTGCAGAAATCGACAAGCCACGTCCCGATAACTTTTCAGAACCCTATATAAACTTCATTATGAGCTGGAGGGAGGTACGATGTCGGAGGTTTTTGAGGAAATCAGTCCAGCCGATTTCTTTTACAGGAACCGAGATTTAGCTGGCTTCAGTAACCCAACTCGCGCCGTCTACGCCATAGTTAGGGAGCTCGTAGAAAACTCGCTGGACGCATGCGAGCTAGTCAGAATCCCACCAGACATCTATGTTCGTCTATCTAGGGAAAAACCCTTAGGCGAGGGCGAAGAGGTCTACAGCATAAGGGTGACTGATAATGGAAGTGGCGTCCCACTCGAATACATTCCATCAGCCTTTGGCCAAATTCTGTTTGGATCAAAGTACACGCTGAGACAGGTTCGGGGAACATTTGGCCTAGGAGGAAAGATGGCCATTCTCTACGGACAGATAACAACTCACAGCTCAGCTCACATAATGTCAAGCACAGGAACCGAAAAAATAAATGAATTTGTCATATCCATCGACATCCAGCGGAATAGACCGATCATCTTGAAAAGAAAGGTTCACTCCAACAAGAGAAAGTGGCACGGAACAGTCATCGAATTCGCCTTTGACGGAAACTACACCAGGGCGATGAGTAACATCCTCGAGTACTTAATGCAGACTGCCATTGCCTGCCCGTACGCAAACATCGTTTTCGTCGACCCAAGAGGCAGGCTTTACAGATTCGATAGAACAACAAGGAAGATGCCCGTCCCACCTAAGGAAACACTTCCGCATCCATACGGCGTTGACGTTGAAACGATTCAGAGAATAGTCAACGCAACAGATTGCTCAGACATGTTTTGTTTCTTGACGAAGCACTTCCATCGCGTTGGCAAGAACACTGCTGAAAACTTTTGCAGATATGCTGGACTTAAGACAGGAAGAGATCCTAAGTCTCTAACACCGGACGAAATAGTCGGGTTGGTGAGGGCTATGAAGAGTTTTAAGGGTTTCTTGCCTCCATCAGCCTCTTGCCTCTCGCCCATAGGCGTCGAGTTGCTTGAGCTTGGCGTTAGAAAGGAGTTGAACCCCGAGTTCGTTGCTGTTGAGCAGCGCACTCCATCAGCTTACTCCGGGTTTCCATTCATTATCGAGATCGGCATAGCATATGGTGGTGGAGTGCCAAATAAGCCTGGAGTCTCCCTGTACAGATTTGCAAACAGGATACCCCTACTGTTTGACGAGTCAAGTGACGTTGCTTGGAAAGTTGCCAATAACATGATTAACTGGAGGTACTATAATGTCACACCGGACATGCCCATTGCTCTGATCGTGCACATTTGCTCGACGAGAATTCCCTACAAGACCGTTGGAAAGGAGTTTATTGCTGACCGCCCTGAGGTTGAGGCTGAGTTGCTGAGCGGGGCGAGAGAGGTTGCCAGGCAGCTTTCACGCTTCCTCTCTAGAAAGATCAGTTTTGAGCATGAGAAGAGGAGGATCGCCATCTTCGCCAAGTTTTTGCCCAAGATTGCCAGATTTTCAACAGAGTTAGCTGGCGAGGAGAAGATACCTGATATTAATCGTCTTTTGGAGGGTTTATCAAAGTATGATGAAAAAGAGGAGAGTTAGCGCAGTTTCAGCTGAGGAGAGAAGAGTCTCCACCATGAAGTCCTTAGAGGCTTTTGGGGAGAACCTCTATGACCAGATGATCGACGGGAAGTTTCCCTGGGTGAAGATACCGAGCCGTTCGACGGCGAACATCCACTACGATGAGAAGAATCGTCAATACATCTTAGGAGAGAAGAGCGTCAGGAGGAGCTCTAGGAATATACGCCACATCAGACCCCTCACAAGACTTGTCTGGACAGCTCGTTTTGCCCACGGCCTCTGTGATGTTAAGAAGACCTCTACCCTAAGGGACGTGTTCTACTCAGCCCAGGCATATGATGTTAACTTCAAAGATCAAGCTGAGTCTGACAACATAATTACAGACTTAGAGTCTGTCTTGGAATATGCTCGGGAAGACTTTAATGTTTTTCCCGAAGAGAGAAGTGCTGTTTTCGGTGATCTGACCGTTGAGTACACTGTTCCTGGATACGAAGGTAAGAGGCTTAATCTGACAACCCACCCTGACGGAATCATGATTGGACCTGCCCTTACTAGTGCAGATCTCATTGAAACCTCAGCTCAGAGGATCATCGTAATTGAGAAGGGAGCAATGTTCACCAGGCTCGTCGAGGAAGGAGCCTTCAAGGAGTTCAATGCCATTCTTGTTCACACCGCGGGTCAACCCCCTAGGGCCACGAGGTGTTTTGTGAAGAGGTTGAACGAGGAACTTGACCTTCCCGTTTTTATCTTCTGTGATGCTGACCCTTGGGGCATGGCGATAGCGGTTACCATAATATGCGGCAGTGCAAACGCAGCCCACATCAGGGGGCTCACAACGCCCGAAGCCGTCTGGATGGGTGTTTACAGCACAGACATTGAGAAGTACAGTTTGCCTAGCGAGGGACTAAGCGAGGTCGACATCAAAAGGTTAAGAGACATGCTGAAGGATCCTAGATACCAGGATGAACCGTGGACTGATCAAATCAATGAGTTTCTAAGACATAAGAGAAAGTGTGAGTTAGAGGCCTTCTCCAGGTACGGCTTGGACTACGTGGTAAAGAAGTATCTGCCAGACAAGTTTGGTGAGTTTGGCGCCTGAGAAAACGCCAGTGCAAGGGTGATATGGTTTCGCATTTTGACATGGCAAAGACGCGCGGCAATTGCTGTGCAAAGACTCTTTTAATGCCTTAAGCACGCTTTTGATATCTCCATCAATATGTTTGGCGGCGTGAACAAGCTGAACACTCGAACATAGCTCAAAGATCCCGCGTCCTTGATGCATTGAGCGTCTCCTCTTTCAATGTAGCCCTCAATGAATGCTTCAATTAGAGGCATAATCCTCTCCTTCTCCACCGTGTAATGACCAGTGTAGTATAGAAACTCAGCTATGTCCCATACGGGATTCCCTTTGCCGGCTTGCTCTAGATCAACGAAGTATATTCCATCATCCGGACTAAGTATAATGTTTTCAGGTTTACAATCTCCAATCGTCACATTGAGAGAATGTATCTCAGCTATTTTTTGCGCAAGCCGATGAACCAAACTTAAATCCTCCCCTACATTGTCGCTCTTGCTGAAAATTTTGTGAATAACTTCTTCAAAGCTTCTCCCCTCTATGTATTGTTGGAGAAGAAGCCTGCCCTCAAGGTTTATATAATATATCTCAGGGGTGGATACGCCGTGCTTCGCAAGGAAGCCGCTCATTTTGTACTCGTTCATTAGCCTCTTCTCCCCAAAAACTTCAAACTCTTGGAGACCCATTGTCCACAGCGATAGCGGCATCCACTTAAGCCCACACCAATCTTCATACCTCTTCGCAACTACCTTCCTCTCCTTGTTGTTTTCGCGAAAGCTCAAGAGATACACAAAGTTGAGCGTTCCTCCCAGATTTTGAAAAGACAACTCTGAAACCTTACCGAATGGAGCCCCTGTTGTTATGACGTCTTCAAAGGTGTATTTCTCGCCCAAACTCACCATCCCATGAGCCGAGTGCAGGTACAGATAGTTTTTTGGATCCTCTAGCTCCGCGGATTGCTCCTCTAGTTCCCTCTCAACCTTCGATGCGAGTTCCTTTAGAATAATTCGTGGACCCACTGAGCCTGCAAAGCCATGCGATATGTACTGACGGATAACCCTCTCAGTTTCTCTGAGGGGAACCACAACATGGTATGTTTTCTTGTTTACCTCTTCAGCAAATGCTTTGGAAATCTTCACATATTCGTCTTCGAAGAGGACTACGTTTTCCGCGTGAAGCTTTTTGAGGGCCTCCTCATAACCCTTCATAATACTCAGTATGTTTTGTCTCCCTAGTCCTGAGGATAGCATTTTCACATAACTGTACTTAACGGGCTGATAGACCATCGCTCTCTTCTGCATTTTGCTGTAAGCAAAGAAATGTGGATCGATGAGTATCTCACAACAGAAGTCCTTATACCGATGGATAAGATTCTCAAGCACCTCGAGTATGATGCGCTTTTTCATTCTGGTTTCTTGCTTCCACAAATAGTCCCCGTTAACTAGAGGCACATAAGGCGTGATAAGACGCCCGGCAACGAACTCTCCAAGAATCGCGTTGTCAATGTCATCTTCAAAGATCGCCTTCTCGACTGCTAGAACAGAGATGTCGACACGACCCATTTTTTTATAATGATACTTCACCTTTCTACTGTAAGAATCAATTATGAGAATAACATCGTAGTCGCTGGACGGACGCGCGTACCCGCATACCCTTGAGCCGTAGAGGCATGCCGCAACTATCTTGTTTTTCCCAGCTATTTCATAGCATAATTCTATAACTCTAGGAGTGACTTTGTCAAGACTCAATGTGGGTACCACCGGACTCCTTTGACCGATTCAAATCGACATCATACTATGGCGACACACTTCTAGTTATTTATTCTGGGGCACGACAAGATCAACTATGTTTATTTTAAAAGAATGTGAAGCCATTATAAGTGAGTTGAGAAGCCCAAGCCGGGGTAGCCAAGCTAGGTTTAAGGCGCTGGACACTCTGAAGGAACAGACTCGAGATCCAGTTCTCCCTTCGACCGCATCCTAGGCTGTCGAGGATTGGGAGGACGGAGGCCATGGGTTCAAATCCCATCCCCGGCGCCTACTCCGTTTGAGAGCCAAGAAAATGATTTAAAGCGTTTATCAGTTTGTCAAGTCTCTAGTTGTTGGGAAAGACGTGTTGCAAAATGCAGAAGGAACTCATGCAAATTATTGATCAGATTAAGGATCAAGCCCTTCGAAATGTCGTGCGCGAATTGGTGTTAAAGCCAACCCTATCGTTGAAGATGAAAGGAAGGCGGGGTGCTGGGTTACAATTGTTGACTAGTCCTGCGGCCAAAACGTGGCATCATAGCTATCCTATGGGACTTTTAGAGCACATGATATCGACCTCCAGAGTTGCCTTAGCACTAAGCGATTCTGCAGAAAAGATCTATGGGGGAAGAGTTGATCGAGACCTTGTTCTAGCGGGAGTTCTGTTGCATGATATTTTTAAACCGATGACTTACGTAGAGAATGAAGACGGAACATACGGTGTTTCACCTCTGGGTGAACGCTTGGATCACTTGACATTAGTTCTCTGCGAGTTGTATAAGAAAAAGGTGCCTATTGAACTGCTCCACGTACTTGCCTCTCACCACGGGAGAGCAGGACCTATGAGTCCCAGGACTATCGAGGCCCTGATCGTCCATGTTGCTGATGTTGCAGACGCAACGCTTAACGGAGAGGTTCTTAGCGCTGCCAAATTCTTGGCGAAGGAGTGCACAGGTAAAGAAATGACTTTCACCTCATCGAAAGAAGCATTTGAAATAGTGCACGCAAAGCAGGCAGAAGGATGCGAAGGTGTGATTAAAGTCATAGAAAAGATAAGGAAGATCAGAAAGAATAGAGGCCGCCGAGTCTAGAAACCCTCGCCCTGACCCCCTCTGTAATATCCGTACCCTGCCCCTTCGTAACTCTTAGCTGAGAGGTTGTTTCCCTCATTTACTTCCCCAATCTCCTCCTCAACACTCTCAGCTGATCCATAAAAGCCGATGTTGAGCCTCAATGATCCCCTAAACAGAGAGGTGTAACCGTTCTTCACCTCGATGACGTTGCCTGCGCTGAACTTATCAATGCTATCGTCCCACAATGTTAGTAGCACAGAGCCAGTCTCGTCGCCAACAAGTGCATCAGCAACCCTATGTTCAGACAAATCCTTCCTAAAAGTAACCGTTCTGGGCTCTCCCACGTTAACGATCTTAGCAATTAAATTTACCCTCCTCAAACCGGGCTTCAGGTCACCAACCTTTACGCGCTCTTCAAACCCTCTACTCATCAAGTAACACCAACTTTCCGAAAATGTCACTCTTTAGATATCGACTATTTACTATTAAAGGTTCTTATTAATGGTCTCTATTCGAATGCATGACGAAGAATGAATAAACTTGACAGCTGTAAAAGCGTTTAAGTTAGATTAGGAGTGGCTGAGTCTCACCCATGATTGAAGAGGAAACTAGCTACGTAATGCGTGCAGTCCGCCATTATCATTCTCTATTTACTTTCCCATCTCACCGAGTGTTAGTCGCCCTTCTGTTGTTAGTAAGCGTGGGAGGGAGCATGGCAGCGTTTTCCATCGGGTTTCAATCGTTTGATGAATTATACAACGGCTTACTTTTCGGAGCAACGGTGTTAGCGCTTCCGAGTGTAATTGGAGATTTGATTCTGAGGGGTGTGGTCGCCAGAGAAAACGGAATATTTGATTTAAGGCGTTGCACTGCTCTGTCCGCTCTTTCGTGCGCTGTATGGATTGTGGCTCTTTTGGTGGGAGGATTCTTCCAAATACTAAGTCGTCACAACGCCCTTCTTTACGCATCAATAATAGGGTCCTGCGCCGTAACGGCTTTGCGCTATCTCGCTTTTTCCAGTGTGTCCTTTCTTGATAAGTGGCGGGTTATGGGCTCAACGATGATTCAGCCTCTACTCTGCCTCGTGGCCAATATTGTGTTCTGGAAGGGATGGCCTCCCTCGGCATTTCTAGCAGTTATCATGGCAAACTCCACATTGTTGGTCGCCACGCATGTCTTCGTCTATCTTATAGACAGGCATGGAACGGAGATAGTTGGCATAGGATCTATTGATCTCTTGAAGGGTTTTGCAGCCAGCTGGACCGAGAATATACCGTTTCCGCTCGAAGAACGTTTAGAGAAACTGGGGTACAAAGCAGATGTTTCTGTTGCGCTAATTGCTTTCAGAGATAAGGAGAAAATTAAAGCAATTATGGTTGTTCCCGAGATTCATCCAGGCCCGTTCAGAAACGTCGGAAGCAGTGACTTTCCATACATGGTTCAGAGATCTTTGGAGGGAGAGTTCAAATGCATAGCTGCCACCCCCCACGGGACCTCAGGGCATGAATTGAACCTTACATCTCAACATCAATGTAGGAAGGCGCTTAGAGAGATCAACGATCTAGCGGAGTTCTCTATGTTCTCAACAACGGCGACGAGGCTTGTACGCAGAGAGGTCGGTTCTGCAAAGGCAACATGCCAGTTCTTTGGAAAGGACGCTATTGTGACAGTAACGTGCGCTCCAAAAAGCATGGAGGACATACCTCTACAGGTAGGATCTCAGATAACTAAAAGAGGCATGGAGCTGGGTGCTAGAACGGTTGTGGTGATCGACGCCCATAACAGTATTGAAGCATCTGATAAAGTACCTGTATTGTCAGAGGGAGATTTGAAGGACATCCAAGAAGCTGCCAACGGCGCGATAGCATCAGCAATAAACGAGCACCAGACGGCCTTTAAGGTCGGCGTATCGAAAGTTACACCGCAAGACTTCGACCTGACTCAGGGAATGGGTAATGGTGGCATCGTTGTTCTTACAATTAGAACTAGTGAACAAACCGCTGTATATGTGATAGTCGACGGAAACAACATGGTTAGTGGCCTCCGTGAGGAGATCCAAGAGTCACTCAAACGTTTTGGTATTGAGGATGGAGAAATTTTGACAACCGACACTCACGTCGTAAACGCGTTGACTCTAGTGGAGAGAGGTTACCATCCAGTTGGAGAAGCATTAGACAAAGAAAGACTGATTCTTTATGTTGAAGAAGCTGCACGTGAGGCGCTCGCCAAGATGCAGAGGTCAGAAGCATCATTTAAGGCCGGCAAGGTTTACGGTGTTAAAGTGATCGGAGAGAGCGACGTAGCCAAACTCAGCCTTCTGGTTGACTCAACATTGCGCGTCACGAAAAAGTATGCACTGATCATCTTCGTTCCAGCCATATTACTGGTTGCGCTATTTAGTCTTCTACTTTCTGTATGACAGAGCCAAAGCCTCTTTCTCGCGGGAACACCTGACAGTCACAAGTATGGAAAACCCTTTAAGGCGATCGTAAGCTTTATACTGTTGAACACTTTACCTATCTGAAATCGATCAGGAGACTCTGGCATGTCTGAAAAAGAGCAGGAAAATGTTGTTCTAATCGGAAGCAAGCCCGTCATGAATTACATTGTAGCGTGCTTGACCTTCTTTAATTCCGGGGTTCCAGAAGTTGTTTTGAAGGCTAGGGGACGAGCGACCAGTCGCGCAGTCGATGTCGTGGAACTCATGCGTAGAGCGTTTGTCAAGGACCTCCAAATCAAAAACATACAGATAGGCACGGAAGAACTCGCGCGCTCAGAGGGGGAAAAGGTTAACGTCTCAACGATCGAAATCGTGGTTGCGAAGCCGAAGGGGGTCTCTGAGTAAAAAGAAACAACTACTTCTGCGGCTTAGTAAATCAACAAAGTTGACCAGGGGACGCTCGCTGCTTCAAAATCCTTAGCCAAGTGACTTTAATTTGGCAAGGTGGCGCGTGCGAGCACATAATTTAAGCTTTTTCTTCATGTTAGGGAGATATTCTAATACTTGAGGGTTGGTAGTCATGAGTGAGTTCCCAAAGATCGTTATTTCCCCTCCTGGCCCAAAGGCTAAGGAAGTCCTCAGGCGTGATAAGGCTCTGATCTCATCTTCTTTTACGCGGGTCTATCCCCTCGTAGTGGAGAGCGGGAGTGGGTGCATTGTCAGAGACGTCGACGGAAACCAGTATATTGACTTTAACTCTGGAATAGGTGTCATGAACGTTGGGCATTGCCATCCCAGAGTGATCGATGCCATAAAGAGGCAGGCTGAAAAGCTTCTTCACTATTCCTACACAGACTTCTATTATGAGATCGTGGTTGATCTTGCCAGAGCACTTAGCGAAATAACTCCGGGAGACTTTGAAAAGAAGTTCTTCTTCAGCAACAGTGGAGCAGAGTCTATAGAGGCAGGGGTTAAGGTTGCAAAGTGGCATACGCGTAAACACCAGTTCTTGGCTTTCATTGGAGCCTTCCACGGAAGAACGATGGGTTCGTTGAGCTTTACCGCAAGTAAACCTAGTCACAGGAGACGTTTCTTCCCGCTCTTGCCAGGGGTCACTCATGTACCTTTTCCGTACTGCTACAGATGCCCCTTCAGACAGACGTATCCTGAGTGCGAATATTGGTGTGTGGACTTCATCGACGACTCTGTCCTTAAAAAGTATGTTCCTCCCGAGGAGGTATCGGCGATACTATTTGAGCCCATACAGGGGGAGGGGGGCTACATTGTTCCTCCACCTGGGTACTTCGGGCGTCTTAAGAAGTTAGCAGACAAGTACGACATTCTTCTGATAGATGATGAGGTTCAATCAGGCATGGGAAGGACAGGACGCTGGTTCGCGATCGAGCATTGGGGTATAGAACCAGATGTAGTCTGCATCGCTAAGGCCATGGCCGCGGGGTTGCCGCTGGGCGCAACTGTTACCAAAGCGGATATCATGGACTGGGGGCCTGGCTCCCACGCTACCACATTTGGTGGAAACCCTCTGTCATGCGCGGTTGCCCTTGCTGTAATTAAGATCATAAAAGAAGAAAAGCTCCTTGAAAACGCCACTAAGCAGGGCAGTTACGTCTTAGAAAGATTGAGAGAGATGCAGAGAAAGCATGCCTTGATCGGAGACGTGCGTGGAAAGGGATTGATGATAGGTATGGAAATCGTTAACGGTAAAGGTGGAAAGGAGCATGGTGTGAAAGAGACCCAAGAGATCTTGGTCAGGAGCTTCAAGAAGGGAGTGGCCCTTTTACCCTGCGGTTCATCCACGGTCCGGATTTTTCCACCCCTATCGATCACCCGAGACCTCATAGACAAGGGGTTAGAGATAGTTGAGGAAGCAATCGAGGAAGTTGAAAAGGAAGCTTCTATTTAGTCCCTATAATCTTCTCTTGCACGCCTGCTCGTGACAATCATAAAAACTAGGAAGACAACGAAGAACAGGACTATTGTAAGAAACATCATCATGAAGAGCCAATCGAGTTCTATCTCAAGCCGGCTTCCAAAGACGGCAACGAGTGGGCCGAAGAGAACCATTATGAACCATGGTCTTCCAGTTTTCCACATCGTGTATGCTGCAACAAGGTCTAGAACACCAAATGTGATTCCAACGATGCCGAACATGTAATTCAGGAGGAGCACGCCTGGTGTCATCATCACCATCACTCCGTGGATCATGCTCAGCAAGCCAAAAACAGTTACGCCGATAACCGCGACAACAAGCCACAGAGGCCTCTTCATTCCTCTCATTTTTTACGCTGACCCTGTCTCTTAGACTTCGCGCCCGGCTTAGATAGAATCTTAACTCTAGTAATAGCTCCAGAGGAAAGCTCTGGCGTTCCGTCCAAGCCCTCTTTTACGTAAGCAGCATAGACCCTTATCCTTGTTCCCTCTCGAAGGTCCCTGACGGTTTCAGCCAAGTCTCTCCAAAACGACACTTTAACCTGACCAGTCTCATCTTTTATTGAAAAAGACGCGACGTTAATTGACTGTCCGCTTAACGTTGTTACAGATTTGACCGTAGGGCTTTCAGAAATCATTCCCTCGACAGTCACAACTCCCATACCAAGTATAAGTTGATTAATCGGCGTTTTCTCCTCTTTGACTGGATGTAAGAAGGCTTTCTCTGGCATACTCGGGTTTACGGTAATTGTACCCCATTTCCCCAGATTTAGGCTGACATCCATAGCTCCCTCACGAGTGTAGGCTCCTTCAACCAGAACTACATCTCCTACTGAAAGCCCTCTCGCCGACTCTGCCTGCTCGTTCCAAGCCACAAGTCTAACTGAGCCGCTGCCGTCGTTCAGGATTACATCTACAACCTGACCAGTCTCGCCTGAGGAGCGCTCAAACTCTCTGACTGGACCTACTTGCACAACCTTTGATAGAACATCAACATCTGGCATGCCTGGCTTCAATTCGCTGATCTTCGTCGTCGAAAGCAACGGAGTCTTGAGTTCAACTGGGACCTCGGGTGAAACTGTGATTTCAGATTGCTCGCCAGCGTGAACCTCTATCCCTCCTCCTATGCCTCGCTTCACCCGGGCCGCCGTAACCTCTAGGAACCATCCCCTTTTTGCTTTCATAGCCTCATTAACCTTGTCACCCCACAGAACAAGGCGCACTCTCCCGGTTTCATCAACCACTCTTACCCGCATAACCTGCCCTTCATCGCCGCTGGATCTTCTAAATGTGGTTATTGGTGAAAGCTTTGACAAGACACAAACAAGATTCACGTACTTGTCTTCCTCGCTTAGCTCGCCGATTTTTTTAAAGAAGCTTTCCGCCTCTGGATATTCGCTGGCATCAACTGCGGACGGAGAGATGATAACCCTTCCATTCTTGCCGACGTTAAGCTCTAGCTCGTTATCTAACCCTCTACGAACATATCCGTGTAGAAATCTTACAACCTGGTTTGTGGACAGCTTGTTCTGAGAGACAGCAACCGTTCTTTCATCCCATAAGGCGACGCGCATTAACCCAGATTTGTCTGCGATGAGAAGACTGGAAACTTTGCCCTCAGACCCATCTGATCGGGTGAAAGACCTGACTGGATGAACTAATAGAACCCGACCTGTGAGTGACACGTCATCTAGGTTGGCAACTAGGTCTTTGATCATTATTCCAGTCTTAGGTTCTTCCACATCAGACAGCTTGATCCCAAGCTCCGTGGCTACAATGTGCGCGGCTCCTTCATCAGTCAATAGCCCTCCGGCACCCTTCTTCTTACTCTGAATCATTCTCTCAACGTCTTCACGCGTAAGATCTGGGCGCGATGAGAGAATTAGATCCAAGATTTTGCTGACCGACCACATTTCCTTGCTCAGTCCCAACCGTTTTAGAAGACAACACTTTTTAATATAAGCTGTGTTGTAAAATAGTACTGAGTGGCTTAAAATGGCGAAAAAGTTTCTCTCAAGGGAGAGGATGATCGGAAAACAAGTAATCGACTCCAAAGGAACGATTGTTGGAAACGTGAAGGATATATCCGTCAACTTGGAATCGAAAGAGATAGCCCTTTTAATAGCGGCAAGGACAGGTGCTGAGGTCGATGTCCCGAGCGACGATGTGCTTCAGGTCGGTGACGTAATACTTCTAGGCAAAGAGATCAAGCTGCCGCCACCCCCAGAGGGGGCTCCTCCTGTTCTGCCCACAGTCTCTAAGTGTGCGAAATGCGGACACCTAAACGAACCGGACTCAAGATTCTGCATCAAATGCGGCACAGAACTAAAGTAAAATCCATGTTCGATACTCTCAAAACATCAGGTCAATGTAAACAGTCTCAACACAGCACGCAACTGGAAGACTCGTAAGCGACGCTCAAAAACAGAAGTTCAGGTGCGATAAGGCTGGTTCCTACACGTACTCCATAAGCTTAACCTGCTTTGCTCTCCTTTCGAAGATAAGGTCTATCTCGTCCTG
>Ga0315314_1003232_pt1 | contig 12884 bp, 12 predicted proteins | sample TDP9_MG_FD_203631 | JGI IMG/M metagenome (GOLD analysis project Ga0315314, IMG submission 203631) | Freshwater sediment microbial communities from Lake Towuti, South Sulawesi, Indonesia - TDP9 | ecosystem: Environmental > Aquatic > Freshwater > Lake > Sediment | place: Indonesia: South Sulawesi...
AGAGATGGGTCAGCGGATTCTGGTAACCAAACACCCAAGCAAGCATATAGATAGTTAGCGGAAAACCATACATTTCAGTGAACAGAGCTATCACGAAGGCTAGGTAAGCGCTGCCCGAACGCAGTCCAACCCTCTTCTTGATAGGTATGGCTAACGCAAAAAGGCTAAAGAGAATGACATTAATGAGGACAAGGTCCCAGTATCCGTAACCGTACTCCAATCCATGACCATATTCAGCCAAGATCGAAACTCCCCTTTCGCGGACGAGGTTTCACCCGAAAATCGGTTTCTCGCGCGTCTCCTCCCTTTCGCGCCTGTATGAGTTGGCGCAGTCTCTGCAACAGAAGGTTGTCTCTTTGCCATCTATTGTTTCCGTATATCCGCCTTCGTAGACTTTGCATCCGCAGTGGGCGCAGACGTTTAGGCTGGGTTCGATGGCGGTTGAGACGAGAGCGGCGAAACGTTTGAAAAGACGTCTACATAGGTTCCTTCCCTCATCGGTGAGCTCGTATACCTTTCTGTCCTTTTCTCCTACCGCCTTCACGGTGTATTTCACGAACCCTCTCCGTTCTAGACTTTGCAGAAACGGATAGACAAGGCTTGGGCTTACATCCTTTCCCAGTCTCTTCCTAAACCTGTCCAGTATGCTGTAGCCGTGAGATGGACCTTCGTAAAGGATTGTTAGTATGTAGAAACGCGCGAAGTCTGAGATCAACTCGTCGACATCTGACTGACTCACTCTTGCACGCTCCTCTAGATATATCTCATAAAGTAAGATTTAATCTTTTCTGCTATCTAGTGCCGCTCAGATCGCAGCGACAGATTGGAAGAGGTCCGGAGACACATGGCACTAAATAAGATATATCTCAAATAGAAATATTTATATGTCTAGATAACGCAGTTATGACGAGGTGCAAAGTATGCTCTGCTGTCTCGGGCTCTTTGTCGGTTTCGCCTTGGGCTCCTCGCTGGGCGGACCTTGGACCCTCATTGCTCCTGCAATAGGATTCGGCTTAGGACTTGTGGGAGATGCAAAACTGATGCGGCACAGTCACGGCGGTCACGGAGGCCTCGAAGGAGGCTGTTGCGGAGGCGGACATACACACGATGAAGGAGTTGAATCTGATCCCAAAGATCCCATCTGCGGCATGAGAGTGGACGAAAAAACAGCCAGGTACAAGACCGAATTTGAGGGGAAGACCTACTACTTCTGCTCTCACGTCTGCATGTCCGAGTTCAAGAAGGATCCAAGAAGGCATGTCCAATGAGTCTGTGGAAGCTCCGTCTAACAATGCTCGCAACCCTAGCGATGATCATTGGCACATCAACGATCTTCTTCGCAGTCCTTATGCAGTACCTTGGCTACCTAGATATAATATCCTTAGCGGCATTAGTGATCGTCTTCAACTTTCTCCAATGGCTCTTGGCGCCATACCTAATCAACGCAATCTGCAGGGTCAAAGAAGCGGAAGAAGCTGAATTCCCGAAGCTCCACGCAATGATCAGTCAGCTCAGCAGCAAATCCCGCATCAAGAAGCCGAAGATTGGAATAGCTGGCATATCAATCCCTAACGCCTTCGCCTATGGTTCACCCATCTCGGGAACACGTATAGCAGTAACGGAGGGGCTTCTGAATACATTAGAAGAAGAGGAAGTTGAAGCGGTCTTAGGCCACGAGATGGGACATCTGAAGCACAAGGACGTCCAGATAATGATGTTTGCCTCTTTCCTTCCATCCCTGATATATTTCATAGGCAGGTCAGCACTGTACTCTGCCTATTTTGGCGGATACTACAGAAGGGACGGGCGAGAGGGCGAAGGAGGGCTTGCGCTGCTCATTGGTGCGCTCAGTATAGCGGTGTACTTCGTACTGTTGCTCTTTACGTTGGGCCTAAGCAGACTAAGAGAGTACTTTGCGGACCAGCACAGCGCCTCGGTTTTGGATGACGGGCGTCGGAAACTTTCGGAGGGTTTGGCGAAGATAGTCTCAAAAACCAATGAGATGAGGACGCATCACCACCAAGACGCCTTCATGCATAGTGGCTTCAAAGCCTTGTTCATATCAGACCCGGACAATGTCGAGAAGGACGCCGTCGCAGTTGCTAGACCAGCGGGGAACCCCTCAGACCAGGCTTTAGTTGAACGTCTTCTCAGGAGAAGAGTAACGGCAACAGAGAGAATCGTGGAATTGTTCTCAACTCATCCCAATATTACGAAAAGGCTTGGGGCACTTGGAGCGTTAGGAGATCAACCCATGATAGCCAGAGACTCCGTTGAGCAGTGGGGGACGTATCACACTGAACCCATAGGAGGCAACGAGAAAGACGAACAAGGATCTGGAACCGTCTAGAAGCGAAACTGGGGTCAAAGGTGCTAGGGGCTACATACCCGCCTTCAGCGATGGTTCTCTTACTCCTTTCTATGATTCTATAATGCAGTGTGCCATGCGTGAGTCGATCTTCAAACGGCGGTTGGTGGAACAAGCAAGGGTCGCGAAGGGTCAAAGGGTGCTTGATGTAGGCTGCGGCACGGGCACTCTCACCATTCTACTCAAGAAAGCTCGGCCTGAAGCTGAAGTTGTCGGTGTCGATGGTGACCCCAAAATTCTGAAGATCGCTCGGTCGAAAGTCGCAGAGGCGGGCCTGAGCATTGCCCTCGATCACGGTTTGTCCTTTGAACTGCCATACCACGACGACACATTTGATCGCGTCATTTTCAGCTTAGTTCTCCATCATCTCACCCGTGAAAACAAGATTCGCTCATTGAAAGAGGCATTTAGAGTTCTTAGACCTGCAGGAGAGCTGCATGTCGCGGACCTCGGGAGACCACAGAGTACGCTTATGCGCCTACCATCTGTCATCATCCGGCACCTTGAGGAAGCTTCAGACAACGTAGAAGGCCTATTGCCCACAATGATCCGCAATAGCGGCTTTGAACTAGTTGAGGAGACGGCAACATACATGACAATATTTGGAACGCTAGCTCTGTACAGGGCACGGAAACCCTACTCGTCTCTGCTCGAGAAGCAGATGTGTAAGGTGGAGGCGTGATTGTTGCCTAGACTGAGACAAATAAAAGAGAAGGAATGGGTTCTTGAGGAAACCATCATCGATCTTAGGGAGGTCCGGAAAAGTAGGCTCCACCTTTACAATGAATATCTGATTGAGGTCGTCAAAACACCCAATGGAGAAGGATACCTCGCGAAAGTCTATGAGCTGGTAGCCAACGGCCTTCCGTGCGATAACCCTCAGACGGCCTTGAACAAGGCTGTAAGTCTTCTCTCTCATTCGGAGGCGGTGTGTTGACGCTTGAAGCCAAGGCTCTGATCCATGGCGTACTGGCAAGCTTGCTTCTTACACTTGTTTACTTCGTCTTAGTAGGCTATGTTGAGTCTTCGAGCCATGCCGTCGAGAGGTTTCTGTCGACCTCCTATCTAATGCTTCCTTTGATAACTGGCTTCGGAGTGCAAGTCGGCCTTTACTCGTATTCGCAGCAATACTCGTACAAGGCTTTCCAAGGCGGAACTGGCGTCACAGCTTGCGGAGGATTATCACTGGGGTCTATGATTAGCTGTTGCCTCCATCACCTGACAGATATTGCTGCTGTTTTTGCGATTACGACGATCGGGTCTGTGCTCGTTACATTTCAACCACTCTTTATCACAATAGGGCTGCTATCGAACGTAGTTGGAATCTTGACCATCCTGAGGATGATTCAGAAAGGTCACCTGTATGACACAAGCGGAACGCTCGCAAGGATCATGCATCTCAACTTTGGAAAGGCGAGAGACTATGTTGCTCTTGTGTCACCAATAGTGGTTGTGAGCCTCGCTTGGTTCCTGTTCAACAGTCAAGGCAACATGCCGAGCGGCGGTGCACTCCTCAAACTGCCGCCTCGAACTCTTGAGCAGAACGGTCTAACCATGGAGGTGACGCCGCTGCCTATCAACCTCGGCAAGGAGGTAAGGTTTGAGATCAGTCTTGATACACATGCTGGAAGCTTGAACTTCGACCTAGACCGGATAGCCTCATTGGAGGACGACCATGGCAACGCTTACGGGCCGGCAAAGTGGGAGGGAGATCCTCCGAGCGGGCACCACAGAAAGGGCACGCTGTCTTTTCCGCCGTTATCTGGCAGACCTCATTCAGTAAGGCTGATCATGAACGGCCTCAAAGGTACTGACTGGATCTTTGAGTGGGACCTGACTGGGTAAAGCCGTGGCTCACATACCGGCACCACGCAGGCCTCAGGTGGCTTTTCCGGCACTTTTAAGATTGTACACGGCTCCTCCTATCCGCTGATGGCTAGAGGGTCCTCTCCGCGAACGGATTGGCTAGGTGACCAAGCATGCCCATCTATCGGGAAAGATATATCTAAAATAGATATATTTATATCGAGCGCACACGATTGTTACTATGAGAGATGCAAGGGTGAAGAGAGATGCCTAGGGATCCTGTGTGTGGCATGGTCGTAGATGCAGACCAGTCCATCAAGAGGAAGATTGGAGACCGAACGTACCATTTCTGCAGCGAAACCTGCGCCAGAACCTACGAGCAGCCTGAGCAAGAACTGAGAACCATGAAACGTAGGGTTGCCCTTGCACTCTTAGGCGTAGTAAGCGTCGCAGCCTTACGCGTCATAGCCATGATGGGCCTCGCAGTGGCTATAATGACCCTGAAGATAGCTGGAATCTCAGCGTGGGACCTGGCTTTCTTCATTCTGTCAACGCCGATCGTTTGGATTGCGGGATGGAGCATCCATTACGGAGCGTACGTGGCTCTAAGAAACCGGTCGGTGAACATGGATGTGCTGATAACCACTGGCGTGTTGGCTGGCTGGGGATATGGCGCGGTCAGTGCATTCTTTCCGTGGCTTGGATCTGAAGGATTCGGCTATATGGAGATAGCCATAGCCATACTTGCCTTTGTGCTCTTGGGCAAGTTTATCGAAGAAACCATAAGGAGGAAATCAGCCGCAGCCATAAGGAAACTGCTTGAACTCCAGCCGACGATTGCGCGGATCCTGAGAGATGGACAGGAGATTGAGGCTCCAATTGATGAGGTTCAGGTTGGAGACGTACTCGTTGTCAGACCAGGTGAGAAGGTACCGACAGACGGTATAGTCATAGCTGGCTATTCCTCGGTGGATGAGAAGATTATCACTGGAGAAAGCCTCCTTGTCGAGAAAATCGCGGGGAACGAAGTCATCGGCGCCACAATCAACAAGACTGGCTTGCTAAAAGTCAAGGCTACCAAGGTCGGTGAAGACACGGCTCTAATGCAGATAGTCCATCTTGTGGAAGAAGCGCAGGCTTCCAGCGCACCCGTTCAGAGATTCGCAGATCGTGTCGTCAGCTACTTTGTGCCAGCCGTCTTCACGGTTGCCGGGATTGCTTTCGCATACTGGTTTATCTATGCGGGCTTCACCTCTGCTTTCCTCGTGCTATTAGCCATCCTCCTTATTGCTTGTCCATGCGCATTGGGAATAGCCACACCGACCGCAATTCTGGCTGGGGTTGGGAAAGGTGCCGAGTATGGGGTGCTGCTGCGGGGTGGCGAATATGTCGAGAACGCTAGGAAGTTGACCACGGTGGTGTTTGACAAAACTGGCACTTTGACAAAGGGCGAGCCTTCAGTCACTGACATTCTGGCATTTGACGGCTACAGCGAGAGCCAGATTCTGGAATGGGCAGCGGTTGCTGAGAAAGGGTCTGAGCATCCTCTGGCAGAAGCCATAGTCAAGGCTGCGGAAAAATCGAGTTTGATTGTTCCGGACGCCGACTTTTTTGAGGCTGTTCCTGGACACGGCGTGAAAGCCACCATCAGGGGTCATCTCATTCTTCTGGGTAACCGCAAGTTTCTTAGGAACAATGGCGTCCGCGTCGAGAGGATAGAAGACAGAATAGTCTCGCTTGAGGAAGAGGGAAAGACAACAATGCTCCTTGCGGTTGGCAGTCAGATTGCGGGGGTCATAGCTGCCATGGACACGCCGAAAGATAACGCAGCCGAAGCCATAAAGCAACTTCGGAGCATGGGGCTTGAAGTCGTGATGCTTACGGGCGACAACGAACGGACAGCGCAAGCAGTTGCAGAGCAACTGGACATAGACAGGGTCATTGCCAACGTATTGCCCTGGGAGAAGGTTGAGGTCATTAAGAAACTTCAAAGCGAGGGCAAAGTCGTTGCGATGGTGGGCGACGGCGTCAACGACGCTCCAGCTCTGGCTCAAGCCGAGATAGGCATAGCCATAGGCAGCGGAACAGATATCGCCAAGGAAACAGGAGGCATAGTTCTCATAAAAGACGATTTGCGCGATGTGGCACGGGGCATAACGCTTAGCAAGGCAACAATGAGGAAGATCAAACAGAACCTCTTCTGGGCTTTTATATACAATGTGGTCTCCATCCCTGTGGCGGCAGTCGGCTTGCTCAGTCCCATATGGGCAGCTGGAGCTATGGCGTTCAGTTCCCTATTTGTGGTAAGCAATTCGGCGCTGCTCAAACTGCTCAGGCTATAAGGAACTGCCTCGGGAGACCGGAAAGCGCCCACAATGTCAATCAGGAAACACTGGAATATCTAGAAGGGAGAGACAACGATACATCCTGAACTTGCATGTAAGCGGCGATCTGAACGAGTGCCCCGGGAAGTCTTAAATCTTCTTGGAGCCCTAGTATCGCTTTGGTGGATTCTGCGTGGGCGACGAGGTTATACTTCGGAAACGGGCGAGTCATTGGAGAGGCGTGCTAACAGAGAGTGGTCATTTATTTCTAGATTCGAAACGGATTGTGTTCATGCCCGACAGGTTTGACATCCAAGGGGAGAGGTTGGAGATAGCCCTTGAGGACATAACTGAAATCGTCAAGATGGACATTGGCCTGTCAAAAGAGATGCACCTCAAGCTGAAGGATGGTCGCCGGGAGCGGTTCGTGGTTTCGGGAAGAGATGAATTTGCCGACGCCCTAACAAGGCAGATGGCGCATAAACAATGAATTGAGAAAAGCACAGAGCATTGATCCTTGCTCCTCATCCCGTCTAGATTCACTTCCCGGAGGTTTGGTCAGAATCTAACATTCTTTTTGCTTGATTGCGGTCGATTTGCCCTTGAGAAGGCGGTGTCGGCAAGAATATCTTGCGATTTTTGATCTTTGAAAGAGAGGAGGGAAATGCCTTCATTCCGTTCTACCTTCTCATCCCACGGCGGGTTCAATGTCTAATTTTTTCGACAAATAGATTTAAATTTCTTTACCGTTCTTTCTTCTTCAGTTAGTTGTCAGTCAACAGCTAGAAAAGCATGTTTCATCTACGTCCATCCTAGGGAGGATCAAGACCGTTGAAGTACGTTCGAAAGCGAGATGGCAGATTAGAGGAGTTCGACAGCGAACGCATAGCCAACGCGATATGGAAAGCTGCGCGAGCCGTAGGCGGAAAGGATAGGGAACTGGCTAAGCGGTTGAGCGATCAAGTGGTTGCGGAGCTGGCAAAGCGTTTCGGCGGTGATGGCGTTCCAACCGTTGAGGAGATTCAAGACCTTGTCGAGAAGGTTCTGATAGAAAACGGACACGCTAGAACGGCCAAGGCTTACATCCTATATCGAAAGCAACACCAGGATCTCAGGGATCTCGCCGCCCTCTTGAGTTCGTCTGATCTTGTGGAGCAGTATCTGGATGTCGAAGACTGGTATGTTCGCGAGAACTCCAATATGAGCTACTCGCTTCAAGGATTGAATAACTATCTCACGTCCAAAGTGATTGAGAAGTACTGGTTCAGCAGAATCTACCCGCCTAGCATAGGAGACGCTCATCATTCAGGCGATATGCATATTCACAATCTTGGGGTCCTGGGTCCCTACTGCGTAGGTTGGGACCTCAGAGACCTGCTGCTGTCGGGCTTTGGCGGTGTCTACGGAAAAATTGAGAGTAGACCCCCCAAGCATTTCAGAACTGCCTTGGGACAGGTCGTCAACTACTTCTACACTTTGCAGGGGGAAGCTGCGGGCGCCCAGGCGTTCAGCGACTTTGATTCGTACCTTGCGCCCTTCATCCGCTACGATGGTCTAGACGAGAAGGAAGTGAAGCAGGCTCTTCAGGAATTCTTCTTCAACATGAACGTTCCAACCAGGGTTGGTTTCCAGACCCCCTTCACCAATGTGACCCTCGACCTTAACCTTCCCGACTTCATGAAGGACGAGCCAGTCATCTTCAGAGGTGCTGTACTCAACGACGTCTACGGAGACATGCAAGAAGAGATGGACATGTTCAACATCGCCTTTGCAGAGGTCATGGGTGAAGGAGACGCAAAGGGCAGAGTGTTCACGTTTCCGATACCAACCTACAACATAACGCACTATTTTGACTGGGACTCACCAGTAGCCGAGAAAATATTCGACGTTACCGCAAGATACGGGACGCCGTACTTCTCAAACTTCATAAACAGCGACATGAAACCTGAAGATGTCCGCAGTATGTGCTGCCGCTTAAGAATAGACAACAGAGAGCTGCGAAGACGTGGCGGAGGACTGTTTGGAGCCAGTCCGCTTACGGGATCCATAGGCGTCGTTACGCTTAATCTTCCCAGAATGGGCTACCTTGCAAGCGACGAGGACAACTTCTTCCAAAGGCTTGAAGACCTTATGGAACTGGCAAAAGACAGCTTGGAGATAAAGAGGAAGATACTTGAAAGGTTCACGGACATTGGCTTATATCCGTATTCAAAGTATTACCTGCGTTTCGTGAAGGAAGCCTATGGCAGCTACTGGAAGAACCACTTCTCCACGATCGGGCTGATCGGAATGAATGAAGCCCTTCTTAACCTTTCTGGCTATGGAATAGGGACTGCTGAGGGAGCAAAGTTTGCAGTGAAGGTTTTGGAGGTCATGCGAGGAAAGCTGCTAGACTTCCAAAAGGCAACTGGAAACCTCTACAACCTAGAGGCTACGCCAGCTGAGGGAACATCCTACGCGCTTGCTCGTGTTGACAAAAGCAGGTATCCTGATATCATAGTTGCTAACGAGAAGCATATCTCACAGAAAGCTGAACCGTTCTATACCAACTCCACTCATCTCCCGGTTGATTACACGGGCGATCTCTTCGAAGCTCTGGAGCATCAGGACAGCCTTCAGCCGCTCTACACAGGCGGAACGGTCTTCCACATCTTCCTAGGCGAAAGAATCTACTCTTGGGAAGCTGCAGCTGAAATAGTGAGAAAGGTAGCCAATGTCTCTCAGGTGCCCTACTACACTTTGACACCTACATTCAGCATTTGCAGAACCCATGGCTACATAAGTGGGGAACACAAGACGTGCCCCCATTGCGGAGCTGGATGCGAAGTCTACTCGAGAATCGTGGGTTACCTGAGGCCGGTTGACCAGTGGAACGACGGCAAACAGGCTGAGTTCAGAATAAGAAGAACCTTTGACAAATCCGTTCTTGTGGAAATTCCTGCCTAGCGAAGGATCAGAACCTATGAAGTTCGGAGGCTTCCAGAAGACAAGCTTAATAGACTTTCCAGGCAGGATCTCAAGCATACTCTTTACGACGGGATGCAACCTCCGTTGCCCCTTCTGCTACAACCGGCGGCTGATCATAAGACCTAAGCCCCCGTTCCTCTCTGCGGAAGACGCTTTCGAAATTTTGGAGTCTAGGAGGAGATACGTGAGCTCGGTTGTCATAACCGGCGGAGAGCCTACCCTAAACAAAGACTTGGATGCTTTTGTGATAAGGCTCAAGGAACGAGGGTTCTCGGTGAAACTGGACACAAACGGCTTCTTTCCCCAGATGTTGGGGAAATGCCTGCCCTACCTTGCCTACGTAGCCATGGATGTGAAGACTTCCTTGGGGAAGTATGGACTTATGGGCGCAAAAGGGACAAGGGGCTTTCAACGAAGCATTGAATTGCTCAAGGATGAGAGAGTCGACTACGAGTTCAGGAACACGACGGTCCCGGGCCTCGTCAGCAAAGAGGACATCCCAGAAATGGGCGAGCTGGTGGAAGGCGCGAGGCGCTTCGTTTTCCAGCAGTTCATCCCAGGGGAGACTCTGGACAAGAGGTTTAACAATGTCAACCCTTACCCGCCAGAGGTCATAAAAAGCTTTGCCGAGGTCATGAGAAGCTACGTAGGCGAGGTCGTGCTGCGGATCTAACTTGCCACCTGTAACGTCTTCTTTTCCCCAACCTTCTCCTCAAGGAACTTGTGGATTGCCCGGGCTGCCTGCTTTCCACCCGCCATCGCCGAGATTACGGTGGCGTTGTCAGTCACGATGTCGCCGCCAGCAAATACGCCAGGCATATGGGTTTCACCAGTCTCTGGGTTGGCGACGATTGTCCCGTGAGGCGTGACTTCCACCTTATTCTCTCCGCGAACTGCTAGGGGGTTGGGTTTCTGGCCAATGGCAACGATGACTGTGTCGGCATCTATAGTGAATTCAGATCCTTTCACCGGAACGGGTTTTCTCCTGCCCGACTCGTCGGGTTCTCCGAGTCCCATCGTCAGGCATTCGACCTTTCTGACCCATCCCTTCTCGTCTCCTAAGAAGCGAACCGGAGTCGCTAGGAAAATGAACTTGATCCCCTCCTCCTTTGCGTTCACAACTTCATCACGTCTGGCCGGCATCAGATCTTCCGTCCGGCGGTATACGACCGTGACTTCGCCTCTGAGTCTCAGGGCTGACCTTGCGGCGTCCATTGCCACATTCCCGCCGCCGATGACAACGACCTTCTTCCCAACCTTTACAGGCGTGTTGGACCTGGGAAACTCGTAAGCCCTCATCAAGTTAACCCGGATGAGAAACTCGTTTGCGGAGTATATTCCGTTCAAGTTTTCGCCTGGGATTCCCAGAAACATAGGTAGCCCGGCGCCTGACCCTACGAAGGCCGCGTCAAAGCCAGTCTGGAAAAGCTCGTCCAGCTTCACGATCTTGCCGACTATGACGTTGGTTTCGATTCTGACCCCAAGGCTTTCCACGTATTTGACCTCGTCTTTCACGATCTTCTTCGGTAGCCTGAACTCGGGTATCCCGTACATGAGAACCCCGCCAGGAGCGTGAAGAGCCTCAAAAACCGTGACCTCATAGCCAAGCCTTGCCAGTTCAGCAGCCGCAGTTAGACCAGCCGGTCCGGAGCCTACGACAGCCACTCTCATGCCTGCTGGCTGAACACTCTCAGGCTTTCTGGGCTTTTTTCTGCTCTCCTTGTCTGCTACGAACCTCTCGAGGCCGCCTATGTTGACCGGCTCACTCTTCAAACCCAAGACACATTTGCCCATGCACTGGTCTTCCTGAGGGCAGACTCTGCCGCAGATGGCTGGCAGGCTGTTCTTTTCACGGATCACTTCTAGGGCTTTCTTGGGCTGGCGTTCGCGTATGTGTCTGATGAATGCCGGTATGTCTATCTCCACTGGGCAGCCTTCGACACATTTTGGAGCTTTACATTGAAGACAACGACTCGCTTCAGCTATTGCCCGGTCCTCTGAATAGCCAAGGGACACTTCCTCGAAACACTGGACCCTCTCTTCGACCCCACGCTTAGGCACAAGAACCTGGGGTTGTTTGTGAGCCGTTGCTACTTCCTCCCTTCACGGTGCCAGATTACCCAATTGAGCGACGCCTTCCTTATTAACATTTTTTGGGAGACGAACATGTCTTCGGGTCAGAGTGCCTTGGTCCCAGAAATAGGTTCATATCCTTCATGGCAGTTCCGGCGGGACCGCTAGCTCTTCCTCTTTCTCGGAGAGGAACTCTACGGCTTGGAGAAGATTCTTCACAATGCTCAATAGGGATAGCAGGAGCGAAACAGCGAGAACAGCTTTGAAGTCAATGGTGAAGGCAACGCTCATCTCGGGCGGCAAGGGTAGTTCAGGAGACGACTGCAACGTGACAGTCAACAACCCGCCGTCTGTTACGAGCACGAGGATAGCCATTGATATCAGTGTCCTTGCGATGCTCAGCGCATATCTGAGAATTGTTCCCTGCAGGAGCTGGATGGCGACTTCGAACCCGATGAATATGATCAAGAGATAGAAGAAGCCTCTCTCCTCAATGGGGAGAAACTTCATGAATTGTCCCCCTGCCTCTGCAACGTAAAGCAGTAAGAGCATCTCCCCGCCCATGATGAACCCCCATGCTGCTGCCCTTAGGATTCTTGGAAGTAGGATTCTAACCCAATCTTTCGCGGTTCTCTCTTGCTCTTCAGCCTCAGCCATATTCTATCCTTCCCATTTCGAGAGTTTGACTGAGCATGGGAACATCCAAGTAACCTTCCACGTAACCCTTTCCCGTGAAGTCCAAGGGATTTGCTACGTAGGTTGTTAGGTCAACGGGTCCGCCGAACCTTGAACCCGATGGAATACTGATTTCCCCCCTCCCTGAACCAATGTAAGCGTCCTTCTCATTGTAGACTCTGAAGTCTAAGCTTCCAGATACGTCGAAGAAGGAATGGTTCTCCGCTTCCAAGGTAATGCGCAACAGTAGATGGGTTCCGTTGAAGTCGGGACTCACCTCTCTGATACTGAGACTGTAGAGCGGGGCTCCCCAAGGCACCGACATATTCGACAAGGCGAGCTGGAAGCCCAGAGAGTAGGCATATCTGAATCCCATCGAGAGGTCGATCTTGAACTCGGCGTCGTTGAACAGCAGTTCAGTCATGTTTGAAAGGATATCCTCGAGGCTTAGGGACAAGTTGTGCAGAGCTGACTCAGCCTGCCCTTTCCTTATCTGCCGTATCTTGGTTCTGGCCTCTGTAAGAGTCCTTCCGTCTTGGAGCTTCATCTTGGTCGCTACTTCGAAGTCCGTCATGTCGTAGTAACCTGTGTTGTTGACCGTGACAGGCACGGACAAGACCAGACTGTCATCAGAAAAGCTTGTCTGGAATCCGCCGACTGCTATGCCTTGT
>Ga0315314_1003233_pt1 | contig 12883 bp, 11 predicted proteins | sample TDP9_MG_FD_203631 | JGI IMG/M metagenome (GOLD analysis project Ga0315314, IMG submission 203631) | Freshwater sediment microbial communities from Lake Towuti, South Sulawesi, Indonesia - TDP9 | ecosystem: Environmental > Aquatic > Freshwater > Lake > Sediment | place: Indonesia: South Sulawesi...
ATCTACTTCAGCAACAACAAGATCATCGAGACTAATCATCTGCTTCATGCGCTCCTCGCTTGTAAACGGATCCAAAAGCGTATCCCCTTTCGGGCCATAGTACTCAGCTATTGAGGCCAAATCGGTAAGTAGAGCCTTCCTAATGTTCTCCAACTATGCAGCCCCTTTTTCAGTTAGAGCGAGCCCCAGGCGAATTAAACTTTTCCGCGTGCTTTTTGTCTTGGAAATGCAAGATCGCGAAAAGAATGGCTATTAGAGAAACGAGGATGAACTGATGGGTCGAGTTCAAATGCCGCCATTAGTCGACAACTTCGAAAGAAGCAAAGATGGAGTGTTAGTCAGGTAACTTTGGATAATCGTGGAGAAAAAGGGCGCGCGTTTGAGTGACCGAACTGTATGATGAGTAGGAAAAAGGGGGTTTCGGTGATGTCTCCAGTTTGCGGAGAGTCCAAATCCCACCTCCAGCATGATATCATTAACCAAAGAGTTTGAACGTCGTCCTAACTTGGGGTCGTAGTAACCCCGGAGAGATTCGAACACGCGTTGACGGCTTCAAAGACCGCTCACTGAACACCAACAATTTCCATTCCTTCCTTTAAGGTTGACAAAACTCTGGTTTTGAAATTCCACGACTTCTGAGACGAGTTGCTTGTAAGTTCACCAAAAAAAGAATCAATCACCCGCGTCTACTGTACTCAACAACTCAAAGCATTCCTTGACCGTTCGCCACAAGCTGGCGTTCACCACCACAACGGTGAAACAACCCACAGAAAGAGTTCACTTTTTGGCAACATTGAAGGTGGCTTTCAACAGCATAGAAAGTGCTCCAAGCCAAACGGAAACACAACCAGAATCAACAACCAGAAACAATAACACAACCCAAAACACAAACAGAACAGTGCCCGAAGAACACCAAAAAAATTCTCACAGAACAAGACAACAGAAGCCTACCCAAAACAACATAAAAACAGACAACTTCACTGCCCGAATCGCCGCTTGCGCTTTTGATAGGTCCGCACAGCTCGCAGTAAGTCGATTCTTCTAAAGTCTGGCCAATAAACGTCTAAAAAACACAGTTCACTGTAAGCCGACTGCCACAAAAGAAAGCCACTCAACCGCTCTTCACCCGACGTCCTAATAATCAAATCAGGGTCCTGCTTAGGCAAGTAAGCAGTGTACAAGTGATTCTCAAAAACTTGTTCATCTATGGCGTCGGGTTTCAACTCGCCCCTCTCAATCTCCTGCGCAATTTTCCTAGTAGCGTCAACGATTTCAGCTCTTCCTCCATAAGCAAACGCCACATTGAGAAAATGCTGATCATAACTCTTCGTGTCCTCCTCCACTTCCCAAATCAGCTGCTGCAAACTCTTAGGCAACAAACCCAACCTGCCTATAACCTTGACACGCACCCTGTTCTTATGAATCCGCTCGTCGGTCAGAATCTTGCGTAGCTTTTCCTCTGCGATTTGCATGATTTGCTCAATCTCTTCGGGCGGACGCTGGAAGTTCTCTGTGGAAAACGCGTACAGAGTAATCGACTTCACCTCTAATTCTAGGCACCAGTTGAGCAAATCCTCGACCCTTGCCGCGCCAAAATGATGTCCAAGCAATAGGCTGAACGACTGCTCCGATGCCCAGCGGCGGTTGCCGTCTAAAATAATCGCTATGTGCTCGGGCTTGCTGCCGCTCTTCACCTGATACTGCAACCATTTCTCGTATATTTTGTAAGCACCTGCGGCTGACAACAGAGTTTTCAGCACTTTCTATCCCTGAAACCTCGCTTCTTTAAGTGCGTCTGCGCACACGCATTGACGTTTCTCGGGTAAATGTTGCACGGTCTCTCTTAAGACTTGCTGGAGAACCGGCGCTGTTCTCTTCGCTGTTTTCAAAAATTCGCTGGTGGTCAGATGTCTCCCCAAGCCAGCCGCCATGTTAGTGACAAAACAAACCGTGGCATAGCACATCTCTAACTCACGGGCAAGCACCGCCTCAGGCATACCCGTCATGCCCACAATGTCACAGCCCAAGCGCGCAAGCATTTGAATCTCAGATGGCGTCTCAAGCCGCGGGCCCTCAGTACACGCAAAGACGGCATTGCCAAACACTCTTGGTCCCTTTTTCTCAGCCGCCTTGATTAACACAAATCGGACTTCTGGACAGTACGGCTCGCACAAATCTATATGGGTAACCGGCTCAGAGTCATAGAACGAGCTAGCACGAAATTTTGTAAAGTCAACCAGATCATTGGGGATCACCAAGTCGCCTGGTTTAAACTCTGGATTTATGGCGCCTACGGCGTTGGTGGCAATTATGCGTTTCACGCCTATGGTGTGCAAGGCGTAGATGTTGGCCTGATAATTCACCCTATGCGGCGGGACATCATGGTGAACATCATGACGCGGCAGAAAAGCAACGGTTTTTTCACCGATTTCACCCACGAAAATAGGTGGCGCTAATCCATAAGGTGTTCCGATTCTCAGCTGATCGGCAACGTCAAGCATTGCTTCCGTTCCAGTTCCGCCTATTATGGCAAATTTAACTTTCCTCAAGTTTCGCTTCTTTCTCCCTGAAAAAATAAGCATACTTTCTATGCAGCACCGTAGTAATAAGGACTGAGGCTAACGTTAAGAATATGCCAATAACAATGGCGTAAACCAAAGTTCCATAGGTAAGTTCTGGATGTAACAAGATTTGAGACGCTTGATAGAATATTTGCCACGACCACGCCACAGTCACTATTATTACTATTGTGCGCAGCAATCGACTGTCATGCTCAAAGAACCAGCGAATGGCTCTGCCCGAAAGCAACACGCTTATGCCTATAGCAATCAACTCAATCGCCTGCGAAAGAAACTCTCCAAACAGGCCAGGCAGAACCCCCACCCAATCTGATGGAAACCTAGGAGACGGATTCAAACGACCAATGAAATTCGAAGCCTGAAAACTTCCTTGATACAATCCGATTGCAATCAGTAGAAATCCAGCCACCGCGGCAAAACTGGCAATCTGAATTGGAAATGGTGGAGGAGAATATTCTCGCACCCAAATGTAGAAGTTACGTGCCGCCTTGTCGAGCATGAAGCCCTTGACAACTAAAAAAGAGCCCAAAACGATTAAGAAGGCTATCCAAGAGTAACCTATCCAGTTGAGTATATAGAGGATGCCTAGAACAATCAAGAGGATTCCGGGCAGACCAAGTATGGTACGAGCGTATTTTGGATTCTCATAAAGCATTTTGAGATAGCGTGAAAAAAGCCAAACCGTTTCTTCAATGGATTCACTGTGTTTCACCGTGATTCTACGCACCGATGAGACAGGCACTCTCGACTGGACTAGGGGTAGAATGACTTCATCTGCGAACCCATCTGAAACCAGGATAACCTCGCTGGCTGGGAACGTCCTTAACACCTCAGTTAGCTCTGCTACGAGTGTCTTATCGGCGCCTACATCGCCCAACTCTGAACCAGCTATAGTTGCAATTTGACATTCTCCATGGGGCTCTTCTTCAGGAGCGCTCTGTTTAAAACGGTCGTAAATGCGCACTGCCTCAAAAATGGCGTTTGCATCTGGCTCCTCCGGGTCTTTAAGAGCAAGATTCACCGCGGCGTTAATGTTTTCCTCTCTCCCAATGATGGGCGTTTTTATCCCTACTTTGACGCCTAGGTCATCGTCTCTGTCAACGCACAGAACAAGGGTGCGTTCGACTGCGGAGGCGTCTTTCGCTACCAATGCGGATCCGCTCAAATCGGATATGTCTCTGCCGACCACTTTAATCTTATGAATCTGTATTCTTTAATGTTCCGTTGCCTCTTCCTGTTCGGTGAGCAGCTTGAATTCTTGCCATGTCAGTTTCTCGCCGCGCCTCATCTTGTCTTGAGCCTTTTTTGTGGCTTCTCCACGTAGCTCCAACTCACGCTTTGCATGTTGCTCTTTCTCGCTCTTTTCCAGCTCCTCTCTAAGCGCCTTAATTTGCTGCTGAATTTCGACATACTTTTCATGAGTTTTGCTTGCCCTTTGACGAAGTTCCACATGCTTCTCGTGCGCTTCATCCGCGCTTTGTTTAAGACTCTTCGCATTGTTCAGGACTTCCAACAGTTGTTCATGGAATTTTTGACTTTGCTTGGCGAGTTCTGATAGTTTTTCATGGTTGAGTTTAGCTTGGGTTTCAAGCGCCCTTGCCTCTGTTTGCAGTTCAATCAGTCTATCCCCTAACTCCTGCAGTCGACTGTAGATTACTCGCTGGTTTTCAAGAATCTGTACTTGCTCAACTAGCGGCTTTTCATCCTTAACTGAAAGTGAAGTTGTTTGAATCTTCCACTCAAGACTTTGAATCTCTTTTTCTAAATCCTTCAGTTTGGTTAATGGTTTCCTTGGGGCGAGTGCTTTCATTTTATCTCTGATTTCTGCAATTTGCTCGTGTTTCTCTTTCTTTTGGGCTCTTGCTTTTTCCCGTGTAGACTTTAGCACGTGTACTTGCAGGTTTATTTCATCTCGTTGTTCTTTCAACCGTTTGATTTCAGCCTGTTGTCTTCTAACCTGCTCATTTAGTTGATTTCTTTTTTCAGCCCATGCCTTAGCTTCATTGTTTAATTCGTCTCTTTCTCGTCGGGATGCTGAAAGTTGTTGATTGAGTTCTTCGATTTTCTGTTGGATTTGTTCCGACAACTGTGTCATTCCTTCCTGGTTTTGTGAGGTTTCGCCCATTCAAGAACGTTTTGAATGAGGTTCCTGCCCTCCCTCGATGTAAACATGGGAAGTTTCCAATCTTCTTTTGTACGCCAACGTAACACGCCCGCAGCGTAGGCTACGCGCCTTCGATATGATTGTCTATAGATTAATATTCCCCTGCGTTGCCAAGCCGGAGTTTTTGCCAAGTTGATGCCGTGCTCAAACAGAAACTCATGCAGTTTCTCACTCTTCCAGCCTCTCAGCATCGTTGCGACTTGGGAGGGCTTGTGTCCAAGTCTGCGCAACATCCAATATGCATAGGCGTTGTTGGTGTTACGCCATGCGTCTTGTTGCCTCCAAATGAGGTAGTCAACGAATTTTTCTCTTGTTGTCACAACTATGCGAGAGTCAAAACCAGCGACTAGGGATTTTCCAAAATTCTCCAAAACACGCAAAGAAAAGACGCTGGAAACAATTCCCGCCAACACTGAAGTGATCTTCTCAACTCGACGATCGAAGGGTGCAGTGTAAGCAAATAACGCGTTGATTTCGTCGCTGGCTGCATAAATTAAAGTTGGGTTCAGGCTGTTTTGAAAGAGGGCTTTTCCTGCAGTGACCAAACATTTGGCAAAGGTTCGGTCGAAGGGTTTGTTCACTTGGAGTTTCTCAGCAACGGCCTGAAATCGTCTTCCATTTAATCTGACGAAAAAAGGCGTGTCGAGGGGAACTTGAAGCTTGGAAAATATTTCATTTTTGACTTGGTTTGGGTTGGATGCTTCATTCCAGTATGATGCGCGCATCGACTGTTTTTGCTCCCTTCTCGTAAACCATGATGGGGTTGAGGTCTAGCTCCTTTATTTCCATGTGCTCCGTGATAAGCCGTGATGTATTCAACAAAATCTTTACGATAGCATCGATGTCGGCCGTTGGCTGACCTCGATACCCTTTGAGGATAGGGTAACCCTTAACCTCACTTATCATTTCGCTAGCGTCTGATTCTGTTATGGGTGCAATTCTGAAAGTGACATCTCTTAGTATCTCAACGAAGATTCCGCCCAGACCAAACATCAGGGCTGGACCAAACTGTGGGTCTTTTGTCGCGCCCACAATGACTTCGGTTGAGGAAGGCGCCATTTCTTGCACGAGCACACCAACAATTTTGGCGTCCGGTTTGTGCCTCTTCACGTTTTCTAGGATCTTATTGTAGGCATCTTTTACTTCTGCAGTGTTTTTCAAGTTGAGCATGACTCCGCCCACATCAAACTTGTGAAGAATGTCCGGAGAAACGATTTTTAGCACGAGTGGGTAGCCGATTTGGTCGGCGAATTTGACTGCTTCGTCTGGGGTGAGGGCAACTTTGAATCGTGTTACTGGTATGCCGTATTCCATGCAGACGATTTTTGCCTCAGGTTCAAGCAGATAGTTTCTGTTTTCCTTTCGCGCTTGAGTGAACATGTCTAGAGATTTTTTCATTTGAAGCCAACAACCTAAACGTAATGTTAGTATGGGGATAACTCTGCAGTTTGATATTTTAAACTCTGTGGTATAATGCAACGCTCTGCATTGTTTATTAAGGCTCATTAGATCTAGGTGAGGCTCGTTGCCTAGCCCCTGTGTTTCGATATTCCAGGAATATTGGGCGCCAGAAAAATCCACTATATTGCCGAGGCCCGATGGTGACTTTAAGTGTGGGTGTTTCCATGTTGATGACGTTAAATTATCGAGTAGGGGTGAGAGTAGCCCGCGGGTTCAAACTTGCCTTTGATGGGTATGCTTGTGCCACATGCTGGGCATTGCATGTTTTTTGTTAGGCTCCACTTGACAATCTCAAAACTGAACCTTTTAATTAACAATTCATGACACTTTGGGCAATATGTGTTTTCGTATGGATGCCCTGGCACGTTTCCAATATAGACGTAGTTAAGCCCAACTTCGCGTGAGGTGTCACGGACCTTCTCTAAGGTTGGTATAGGCGTGGAAACCGCGTCTGTCATCTTGTAGTCTGGGTGGAAACGCAGAAGGTGAAAAGGCGTGTCCCTGCCCATGCTGTCCCTTATCCACGTGGCGAGTTCTTTGATGCGGTCAAGAGAGTCGCCAATTTTCGGAACGACGAGGTTGGTGATTTCTACGTGGATTTGGTGGCGCTTCATCTCAAGCAAAGAGGCGAAGATGGGTTCAACCGTGGGGACGGCTGAAAACTTCTTGTAGAATTCTGGGTCAGCTCCTCCCTTGAAGTCCACGGTAGCCGCGTCTAAGAAAGGTGCTATTGTGTGCACTGCTTCTCGGGTCATGTAGCCGTTTGTCACGAAGGTGTTGAAGAAGCTAACCTGATGGGCGAGTTTGGCCGTGTCGTAGGCATACTCAAAAAAGATTGTTGGCTCAGTGTAGGTGTAGCTGATACCTTGGCAATTGTTGTCTCTTGTTGCACGCACAACGTCTTCTGGTGAAAGTTCGGTGCCCGCGACGCCTTTTTCTTGGCTTATCATCCAGTTGTCACAGAACTGACAGCGAAAGTTGCATCCGCCCGAGGCTATTGAGAGGACGGATGAGCCTGGGTAAAAGTGGGCTAAAGGCTTCTTTGTAATCGGGTCAACAGCTACTGAGCAGGCCTTTCCGTAGGCCAACGCGTAGAGTTTGCCTCCTTCGTTCTTTCTGACCAGACAGAAGCCAACGCTGCCTTCAGGTATTGTGCAGACTCGAGCGCAAAGATAGCAGCGCACTCGATTTTCGGGCAGAGGCGAATACAGCATGGCTTCGTTAAGCTGTTGCTTTGGCCAAGTCAATTTGATTTCACTTCCCCTCTGCATGGACACCATTGTTGTCTATTGTGATGTTCACTGTTTGACGCAGAGCGCGGAAGCCCTTCTTGTGTCCATTGGTTGCGATGAGGCCAGCCTCTCGCAACTTGCGCAGGTGAAACGAAACTGTGGTCGGCGAGACCTGTTTTGATAAAGCCTTCTCAATGTCGGTTATAGTCTGAGGCTGAGGATAGACTCTTAAGAGGTGCCGAAGGATTTCTGCTCGAGTTGAGTCACTTATCGCATCGCCGATTTTGCGTCCGTTTAACTCTTTTTCGCGCATAGCAAATGCACTATTTTCATATAAATATATTACAATGTATTTAGGTGTTGCGGTGAAAGTCGTTTACCTAAAGACACTATATGGCGATGTAAAAACCCACTGAGTGTTACGTTGCCTCTGTGGGTTGCGTAGGCTGTGCGGCTTGAGCGGGCTGTGCCACCGCCCTCTCTTTGGTTTCCGTAGGAACGGTCTTTTCAGGTTTAGGTTTTTCTGGAGCAGGCACTTTTCTCTGGAATATTTCGATGAATTTCACCGTGTTTGTTTCCGTGAAGAATTTTTGTATGTCTATGGATATTCCCCGTTTAGCTGCCTGCAGGCCTTCAACGTAAAAGGCTTCTTCTGGAACCTCGATTTCAATAGCTGTTTTCTTTATTTTTGTCGCAAATTTTGTGGCGTCAATCGAGGGAATTCGGCGATGAATCAGGGCGTTGAGTTTTTCTTCCCTTGTTTCTAGTTTCTTCTCCACTGCAACCTCATACAGTAGGGTTTTGCCTGCTAGAGGGGGGTTGAAATCGAGTTGGACTCTGCCAGCGCCCATGGTTCGGACAATGGCTAGTTTTCCTTCAAATTCAAGGCGCATTCCAAGCTGTGGCGTTAAGCCTTTAGCTGTGAGCCTCCTCAGAGGGACCAGCCTAACTTTTTCTGGGTCACGGTTTCCGAATGCTTTGTCAGGTGGGATTTCTGCTGGTGCTGTCTTGTTGAGTTCTAGGTTGGGCAAGCTTTCGTCTAAGGCCTTGAGCACCCAGCCCTCACCAATCACCACCAGTTTTGGCTCGTAGATTTCGCCTTCTTTGTAGAGTCTCTCCTTCTTGGCTACGTCTTCCAGTGTGGTGTCGAAGACTTCACCTGTTTCCTTCACCTTAGCAACATAATTGATGAGTACGAAGTCGCCTTTTTCAAAGGGCATTCTAGGTCATCTCGTGGTGTCTATAGATTATCATGTGCACTTTTAAACTTTAAACAATCTATTCAAATGTTCAACGTCATCGCTGGTTCGTTTCCACTTCATAACTCCGATTCGAGAAGGCTTGAGTTAAGCACAGAAATCAATAATAAAAGGTTGCTATGTCTAGAGTGTTCTCAGCATGGTGGGTCTGCAAATGGGAGACATATTTCTTGGCACTTCAGGCTGGTCCTACAGGGAGTGGATCGGCGCCTTCTATCGTGAGGGCGAAAAGAGCATGTTATCCGCATATTCACGAGTCTTCAAAACGGTGGAAATCGACTCCACTTTCTATCGGAACCCAACGAAGGGGATGGTGTTCGGTTGGCTGAGGTACACCAAACCCGACTTCGTCTACACAGCAAAGCTGCCCCAACTGATAACGCACAAGAAAAAACTGGACCCAACGCAGGGCGTAGAAAAAGATTTGAACACGTTTCTTGAGTTGATGGAGCCCTTACAGTTCAACGGCAAGCTCGGTTGCCTACTTGCTCAATTGCCGCCTAGCTTGAAGTTTGATATTAGTTTAATGGAGAGTTTCTTGGCTTTGTTTCCAACGCAGTTTAGGCTGGCAGTCGAGTTTAGGCATCATTCTTGGTTGAACGCTGAAACACTGTGGCTTCTGGAGAAGTACAATGTTGCCTACACGGCGGTAGATGAGCCGCTATTGCCGCCGGATATGCATGTAACCGCTGACATCGCCTACATCAGGTGGCATGGTCGAGGCGAGCGACCTTGGTACGATTACCATTATAAAACTGAAGAGTTGAAGCCTTGGGTGCCAAAGGTGAAAGCCGCTGCTCAGAAAGCTGGGAAGGTTTTTGGTTATTTCAATAACCATTATCATGCCTACGCTGTTAAGAACGCCTTGGAGATGGCTGAGTTTCTCGAAACGATTACAGCTGAGCAGAAGGCTGTGAAGAAAACCGTTGAGCAGTACATAGAAGCTAAGTTGAAGGTGCCCCCGCCCCAGCCTTCTATGGAGTTGACGGCGTTTATGCCTGAAAAAATCGCGGGCATGCAACTTGATGACCTGTTGGGCGTGTTTATGGATGAGGGCCGAATCAAACGGGCTAGGGGGATAAAAGACAACGAGGTGGTTATTGAACAAGCGTCTGATGAAAAGGTGAAAGCCAAAGTGCGTGAATATCATGTTTCCGTAGACGTGCCAAATCGGCTGGTTCTGCACGACTGCGCCGATTGGAGTCGCTGCGCGCCTGTGAAACAGTTTTGCAAGCACGTGGGCAAGGTCATGATGGTTGTTCCCCAAGACGTATCAGTTGGCATCTTGAAGAAAATGGGTGCGGATAGGGAAAGGTGGGAGTTTAAGCCCTACGTTGCTTAGTAGCAAGAAACTTGAGGACTGGGTAGAAAGGCTTGGGCAGTTTTCACTGAGTTTCCGCGCATATGTAATTGGCTTTCTGAAGTTCTAATGGGCATCCGCCGCCGCAAACTTGTAACTGTGGGCAGTCCTTGCACTTCGGCTCCGCGTATTCTCTCTTTCTTATACTCACTCCGAGTGGATGGTTCCAGATTTTTGTCCAGTCGTCTTTCAGTATGTTGCCCAAGCTCTCAAAATAGCTCTGGCACGGGTATACGTCGCCGTTTGGTCCAATGCACATGTTAATCATTGCTGCTGTGCATGATCTGACGCCTAAACCTAAGCTGACTGGGTCGAAGCGGCAGTATTGCGTGGGAGTGTACCAGAGAAACTTCAACCCGAGCTGGGTAGCTTTGTTACGGACTTTGGGCAACAGTTCCTTCAGAGTCTCAACCGACACAACAAACTTGTCGCTTATTTCATTAGCCGTAGCCTTTCCTGAGTAGATTAGGCTGTTGCATCCGAACCCGGCGACTCCTAGTTCTTTTATGAAGTCTATGGTCTCCAAGAAGTCTGAGGCGTTGTACTGGCTCAAAGTGGTGTTTGTTGTGGCGTAGACCTTGCCTGGAACGATGTTTCTGATTCCTGCAACTGTTTCTCTCCAGCTTCCCTTGGTTTTCGTCATCGAATCGTGAATTCCAGCCTTGTGCGACTCTAACGTCACTTGGACAAAGTCTAGACCCGTCTGTTCAAGAATCTTCACGTAGTTTTTGTCTTTCAACCTTCTGCCGTTTGTGACTAGTCCAGTTACTATTCCCTTGTTCTGTGCGTATTGAAGAAGTTCGGGCAAGTCGTCACGGAGGGTGGGTTCACCGCCGGTGAATGTCAGTATGAACACGCCAATTTGATGCATGCGGTCAATGACTAGTTTCCATTGCTCAGTCGTAAACTCCTCTATCTCGTGTGGACCACCAGCGTAGCAGTGAACACAGTTGTTTTGACACTTGAAGGTTAGAGCCAAATCCATGCGAAGGGGCGCCGAATACTGTTGCTTGAACGGCTCGACGCTTTTGACATCGAGAAAAGAGATTGGACACACTTCTTCTGTCTGCGCCAGAGTGCTCACTGCATAAGTGAGTTTCTCATGATCTCTCTTGGCGGTTTTCTGGTCAACCCTATACATTCGCCGAATCGTCTTCACCGCAGTGTCCTCGGACATTCCCTGCATGAAAAAGTAAGCATGCGCTGTCGCGGTCTCGTTCAGATAAAGGACTGTGTTGGCGTTTATTATCAAAAGTCCCTGACCGTCCGGCTCCACGCGAAGTTGAAGCGCCAAGCCAGCGAATTTTCCTCTTCCCCGATATGTGTAGCGTCCACGAGGAATCTTAGGCGCACGGAAAATCCTACGCAACAAACTCAACCTTTTATGGCCTCCATTTTTTCAACCAACTCCTCCGCCGGCACAGGCGCAAGCGCATGACACGCAGGCACAGGCACACGCGCATGCAGCGCACGCACAGACGCAGCTGGCACCGTGGTGAGCGGGTTCACTTGACGCCTTAGCGGCTGCTGGCATTGGAATAATGGCGTTGGCGAATTTTTCAAGGTTAGCTACAATGTTGTTGGAAGTCTTTTCCACGGCGGTTGCTATGTTGTTGGCGAAGTCGGCGCCGGGAATGGTCGGAGCTCTAGCTGATTGAGCTGGGTTTTCAACGTTTGTCTTGTACGTGGGATTTGGGTGATAATGCTGATAGCCGTACCAGTACCACAGCCAGAGTGGGCTCGGTTCGAAGGCTCTGTCGCGGAACGCCGTTTGGGTGCGTGACTGGTACTCTGGGTCGAGGAGTAGCCACAACAGCTGCTCATCATAAGCCTTTGAGGCCAGTTCAGGTGTGCCCGCTTGTGCTACTTGTTCCCAAGCCTTTGTCACAATCTTTCGGTAGTAGTCGATGGTGTCGCGTCTGCAGTATCGACGCATTTTTCCTTCAACTTGGTCTCTGAGAGACGTCACTGTTTGCGCTAGTTTCTCTTCGTCGAGGAGTCCGTCTTCCTTGATGGCGTTGAGAAAGTCTGTTTCGTAGTATCGGAGGGGTGTTTCGGTTGTTCCAGTCTTGTCTTGGAATGGTTGCATGATTTTCAGTTTGAGCGATGGAGTCGTGGACTCAACCCATATGGCTCTCTTCTGTAGAAGGCTGTAGAGAATTTCTGTGACTATTCCCGTGGGCTTCATGTCAACGAGGTAAGAAGCCTCTACAGCTGTTAAACCGCGCTTTATTCCAAGGGTTTCCATGCTCATCGTGGGCAAGAGATATGGTCTCTTGCGAACAACATAGACTGCGGCGCCTATTACACCGACTGAGATACCCACTGTCAAGAGCGCTGCACCGTAGCGCTGCAAAAAGGCGATTAGGCCAGTCGGCTGTGTCTCATATTTCTGCCCACTCTGTTTTGGAAAAGAGACTCCAACAGGGTATTGCTGATTGGGTGAAAGATACTGCTTCTCAAAGTATATTGCTAAACGGTTATCCTCTGCCTGCGTGTTGTTCCAAGGCACACCCGTCAAGGTCTTCACTTGACCTACGGTAACGTTAGAAGGCAGAACAATCAGGACGCGGAGATTCAGTATGTTAGCGTCGTACCATGTGGGGATGAACTGCATGCCTACGTTGCCAGGATTTTGCGTGTCTTCCCATATCATGTGGGCAACATTAGTGAGGAGAGAGAATTGTACAGTTTGGCCGCTGGATATAGATGGAGATAGATAAACGCGCACTCTTCCATCGCCAGTATCCGCAGCCGTGAGCGTTTGTCCACTTGCATCCAGTGCTTCTCCAATTCTGAAGTCCCTGTTGGGCTGTCCCACGTTCACC
>Ga0315314_1003234_pt1 | contig 12881 bp, 17 predicted proteins | sample TDP9_MG_FD_203631 | JGI IMG/M metagenome (GOLD analysis project Ga0315314, IMG submission 203631) | Freshwater sediment microbial communities from Lake Towuti, South Sulawesi, Indonesia - TDP9 | ecosystem: Environmental > Aquatic > Freshwater > Lake > Sediment | place: Indonesia: South Sulawesi...
CAATGGCGTCGTACTTGTTGTCGGGCTGTCTATGCAGCCAGCGTGAATAGTCAGAGACCACCAGGTCAACTCTCTGTCCCAGCTTCTCCTTCGCTAAGGCCGCCCTGAGTGACTTGTAGTCCTTGGGGTAAGGGCCGGCAAACTTGTCTACGACAATGATGAGCGAATTAGCGACAAGTCTTGAAAGAGGGATTGTCAGTTGCCCCCTTCCGCAACCTATCTCGATCAGATGACCCGTGTTGGAACGAAGAAGACCAGCAAATAGTTCCGCTAGTCTTTGGTACAGTGCAAGCCATTCACTTTCAAGGTATGCGGGGTCCGAAATGACATTTGCACTCTGGAGAACAGGTCTGCGCTTCTTGCCAGGCGTATGCGATCTTGTAGACATTCTTTATGCCCCAACTTGATTTGGCCTTGGAATCGTGTAGCGCGAGGTGGAATATGAGGGCGTACAATACGGGGATATTGGCATGTTCTCTCAGGCCGAATCCTAGAGTGTCCCCAGGGCCTCTTTCAGTTCGTCCAGCGATGTCGCGTCTTCTATTGTCGAGTAGTCTCCGAGAGGTTTGTTGGTTATTATTGCTTTTATCAGCCGGCGCATTATTTTGCCGCTTCTTGTCTTCGGAAGCTTACTCGTGAAGAGTATGTCGCCAATTACCACTACTGGACCCATGGTCTTTCTGACCGATTCTCTCAAGGCCTGCTTCAAAGCCTGGTCTGGAGTTTGCTCTGCTTTCAGAACGACGAAGGCGACGGCAACCTCGCCCCTCAACTGGTCCGGGCGGCCGACAACCGCAGCTTCAGCAACGGCAGGATGCTGGAGAAGGGCGCTCTCTATCTCAATTGTGCCGATTCTGTGCGCCGAGATCTTGATGACCTCATCAACTCTGCCTAGGAACCAGAAGTAGCCATCCCCGTCTCTCATCGCTGCGTCGCCACTGTAGTAGACGCCTGGTATTCGGCCCCAGTAGTCTTGCACGTAGCGCTCGTGATCCCGCCACAAGGTTGGGGTTAAGCCTGGGAACGGGCGTCTACAAACGAACGTTCCCTCGACTCCGACTGGAACAGACTTCCCTTCTTCATCAACAATGTCTGCGTCGATTCCAGGGAGCGGTATCGTCGCTGAACCGGGCTTTATCGGAAGCATAACGATTCCATATGGGTTGCCGATCATCGGACCACTGCTTTCAGTCTGCCACATATGGTCAATCACTGGAATCCTATCTTCGAAGACCTTCTTCTGCAGCCATTCCCATGCCGGTGGATTGAGGACTTCGCCTGCGCAAACTACGAGCCTTAGAGAGCTCAGATCGTGCTTCTTTGGCCATGTCTCACCGTACTTCATCAATGCTCGCACGCCTGTCGGAGAGACCCATGCCTGTGTGACACGGTTCCTCTCGATTATCTGCCACCATATGTCAGGAGACGGGTGATCCGGTACGCCTTCGTACATTATTGTTGAGCATCCGAATAGCAACGGTGCGTAGACGACGTAGCTGTGGCCTACTATCCAGCCTATGTCTGAAGTTGACCACCAGACATCTGTCTCGCGCATGTCGTAGACCCATTTGCCCATGGCGCAAATGTACACCTGATAGCTCCCGTGCGGTTGAACTGTGCCCTTGGGCTTGGCCATTGTTCCAGAAGTGTAGAGTATGAACGCTGGATCTTCTGCGCGCATTCTTTCGACTTCGGCGCTCACTCCTTTGCCTTTCTCTATTGCTTCTTCCCACAGCATGTCCCTGCCAAGGACGAGTGACGGTTTCTCTTCCCTTCTCTTCAGAACGATGACTCTTTCCACCATTTCTCCGGTCGCTTCGAGAGCCTTGTCTAGGACTCCTTTCAGATCGACCGTCTCTCCGCGTCTGTAGCCGACATCTGCGGTGACCACAAGCCTTGATTCCGCGTCGACTATTCTTTCGGCCAAGGCTCCATAACCGAAGCCTCCAAAGACTACTGAGTGGATTGCTCCGATCCGCACAGTCGACAACATGGCAACTGCGGCCTCAGGAATATTGGGCATGTAGATTGTTACTCTGTCTCCCTTCCTGACCTCTAGGGCTCGCAGCGCAGATGAGAACTCTTTGACTTCGTGTAGAAGTTGATTGTAGGTTAGGACTCGTGTAGGAAAACCTTCGCCGGTCTCCCATATTATCGCTGCATGGTTGCCTCTTCTTTTCTTGACCTGATGTTCCAGACAGTTGTATGATATGTTTGTTATTCCGCCCTTGAACCAAGAGAAGTTTCGATGGTCTCCTTCAAAGACCTTGTCCCAACGTTTGAACCAGTGAAGCTCTTCGGCCGTCTCTCCCCAGAAACCGTCAGGGTCGTCCAGAGCTCGTTTCAGCATCCATCCTAATTGAGGTGGGTATTCTACGCTGACCTTTCCAAATGCTGACTGTTTGGTAGTAGACATGTACGGCACTTCGATTCGATGGGGACGATTCTCTTCCCAGCTTCCTGTTATCCCTTTCGTTAGTCTGCGTTCTTGTCCTGATCCTATGGGTGCCAGACTAGAAGTGACAGTGTCTAGCCTATCGGTAGACAGCCTTTCTGTGTTCGAATCGAAGTAGGTAGAGCGTCTCGCCTTGCACTGCATAGATGAGTCTGTACGGTGGAACGTAGATTGAGCGTTCGTGTTTCAGAGCAAACCTTAATGGCTTTCCTATTTCAGGACTATCCAGTACTTTTTCGATTTGTTTCTTGACACGGTCCTTGATGGCTTTGTCTCTGAGCTTCCTCAATTCGCGTTCGAATCTTACGGTCCAGACAACTTCCCTGATGACTACCAAGTCTCAAGCTCTTCCAGAAAGCCTTTTCTCGTGGTTCGACGGGCCTGTCCACGTTCGATTTCTTTCCAGGCCCTTTCGACTTCCCGGAAGGTTCGGAGGTCCGCTTGAAGTGATTTGCTTTCAACCTTCTTGAGAACGACAACGTTACCTTTTCTTGAAGTCAAAACCGCGAATATGCTGCCTGCCTCTAGGCCGAGCTTTTCCCTTACACGCGATGGAATCACAACCTGGCCTTTGGAGCTTACACGCGTTAGCTCCGGAATCTCTCGACGGTTCATGTGCCGTAAGACCATCTTACCAGCTATTAAGGCTAGCGTAGGTCGACAGGAGAATGAGAGAGCACCGTAAGCCCTAGCTCTGGCGCCTTGGACCGAGCGCCGTCGTTTTGTGAAACTTTGGGGCAGAGATGACCGACCGAAACGGCGATGGTAATTGGAAAGCACAGCACATCCAAGCGATACAGAAAGATGACGCAGGAACCATAAACACTTGCCTCCCGACCGTGCTCGCCCCCCCTGCTTGCACAGCGCGAGGCTTAACTCTTCGCTCAATCACTTGTTTCCTGTGTGCGCTGCTAGGTATGGAGCCAATACTCAGAGAAGAATGGGTCAAGCAGGAAAAAGGCGAAACACCTTGAGCGAGACTGAGGCGTTCTACGATCAGAACGCTCAACACGAATGGGATCGGCTGCAACGTCATCGGACAGAATTCGCTGTGACAATGCGGGCCCTTGAGGATTATTCGCCTCCCGCACCAGCCAAGATCGCAGACATCGGAGGAGGACCAGGTCGCTACTCGATAGCTTTGGCACAACGCGGGTACGATGTCACACTATTTGATCTGTCAAAGGGTTGTCTTGAGTTTGCCAAGCGGAAAGCCCGTGAAGCCGGTGTTGAGCTCTCTGGCTACGCACACGGCAAGGCTACTGACCTGAAAAGTCTCGAAGATGAGAGCTTCGATGCGGCACTTCTTATGGGGCCACTATATCACTTGCCCACGGAAAAGGAGCGACGCCGGGCCCTTCAGGAAGCTTGCCGAGTGCTGAGGCGTGGTGGAATTATCTTTGCTACTTTCATCACGCGTTACGCTCCGGTTCGCTGGACCGCGAAGAATGAACCAGCTTCTCATGATTACTTGAAACTCGCTGAGAAGATTTTGAGCACAGGCGTGCAGCGACCTTCGCGAGAGGCTCAACATCTCGGACGCACTAGCGCCTATTTTGCGAAACCAGCTGAGATCAAGCCGCTCATGGAGAGTGAAGGCTTCGGTACCGTGGATATGATTGCCTGCGAGGGAGTCATCAGTATGATCGAGGAGAAGATCAACGCGCTGGCCGACGAAGCCTTTGGCATCTGGGTTGACTTGAACTATAGATTAGGCAAGGACTCGAGTGTGCACGGTGGAGCAGAGCACATACTCTACGTCGGACGAAAGATGGGCAAAGCTAGAAAGAACCGCAAAAACTAGCGAGCACCTTCGATCTTCCTCGCTGGGAGAGATGGCGCCGGGGGAGGGATTTGAACCCTCGCGGCCCGTGAGGGCCACAGGCTTTCGGGTGCCCTCGGTAATCTCCAGGCTTTGGCTATCGTGTGAATCTGCCCCGTACCTGGCTCGGGAACCCCGGCGTTTGCACTTATGGGTCTTGCGCTGATCTGATTAGATGCGCATCTATATTGCTGTTATCGTCGTGAGGAGAACCCAGTCCAGAAGCTGAAATGCTCGTCTTGACTTATGTCACGGCTCCTTCCAGAGAGGGGGATAGGTTCCCGGCGGCATTATCACCCGGACCGTCTTGGCTGCGATCCCACGGTCCTGCTCAAGTACTTGCTGGGTGGGCATCAGGGCCTTGGCCAAGGCCACGACCTCGCCCTTCAGTGACATCAAGACGATCGAGGCATTTGTCGTGATTCTTTGATCAAGTTTGACGACGCCAGGAATGGCTAGATCTGCACCGTGGCAGATCGCGTCCACGGCTGAATCTCTGACATACACTTTCGGTACGAAGTCAAACGCTTCCTCCATCGGCCTGACAATCGCTCTGAATTCCTCCTCCCGATTCTTCGTCTTGTAGCTGTCATAGGCATTGAGAAGATCATACATGGAGCACAAGTTCTCATTCTCATAAAATGGGCCGGCTCTTGTCCTTCGCAACTCGCTCATATGCGCTCCGCATCCTAGTACTTCGCCTATGTCGCTACAGATCTTGCGGACATATGTTCCGGCTTGGCAGGCGATCTTGAATAGTACCCTCCTGCCTTCGATCTCAAGGATGTCTAGTGAGTAGATTGTTCGCCTTCTAACTGACCGCTTCACAGAGGCCCTGAGAGGAGGTCTCTGGAAGATCTCTCCGGTGAACTCGACAAACGTGTCTTTAATCCTTTGCTCAGCGACATCTTCATGGAGTTGCATGAAGCACATGTACTCCTTCCCCGAAAGAAGAAAGGCTTGAATCACTTTCGTCGCATCTTCGAAGGCGACAGGAAGCACACCGGTGACTTTGGGATCTCCCTCGCCAGCTCAGGCGTCAAGGGTCCCGCCGTGTCCGGCATGCTTCAGTCCAAGCATCCGCTTCACCCAGGCCACAACCTCATGACTTGAGGGGCCGGGTGGCTTGTCCAAGTTGACTATTCCAAAACGAATGTGAAGATCGATCGGCCGAGCATAGGGATCATATCCCAAAGCCTTGTTGGTCTCTGCCTCCGTCTTGGCGACGATTTCTCTCTCTATGTTCCATGGTGGAAGAAGCTTCATGCTAATCCCTCAACCAAGAGTACCGCTGAGAATTAAACTGATTGCACAGACGGCACGATGGTGCGACTACTTGATCTTCGGCTTGACGCCGGTCTTCACAGCCGCAGTCTTCTTTGCCTTGTCAAGCGCCTTGAGAACCTCTTCGTCTGCCGCATCCTTCTTCAAATCAATCTTGTCTTCAGTCGGCTCCACATGCTTCACGTTCGTTCTACGCCGTTTGACACCGGAGAGCGACTTCGGCCCGGTCACAAGAACATAGTTGCTGTCAATAACGTCTACAATGACGCATTTGCTTCCTGCTTCTCGTCCAGCGATCTTGACGCATATCCTCCCTACTTCAATGGCGGGCACTTGGCGTTCACTTCTTTGATTTTTCTGCAAGGTACTCAGATATGATGTTCTTAAGAATTTTGATATTCTCATCGAGCGGCTGGAGGCTCGTGTCGAAGACAACGTCATAGTTGGACAGATCGGAGGGATCTATTCCGTAGTAGCGGACGAAGCGCTCCTTCTGGGCGGCCTCTCTCATCAAGGTCTGCTTCCGAGCATCCTCCATTGATATTCGGTCGCGCATACCGATCCTTTTGAACCTTACATCGTCAGGTGCGGTGAGAAATATCTTGATGTCAGCCTTCTCTTTGGCCATCCATCCCGAAAGCTGTCCGTCCAGTACCACGTTCCCTTTCTCAGCCTCCTGCATCGTCATATAGTCTATCAACCGGTCTATGCCAGGATCCTTGCTCGCCCTCGCTGTCAGTTGCTCTATAGTGATTCCCTTTTCGTTGGCTATCCTTCGAAAGAATCGGCCTGCCGATATTAGTCTTAATCCGTAGGCCTGGGCAATGGCGCGAGCATACGTAGACTTGCCTGAGCCGTGAAGCCCACTGATCGTCAGCACCAAGTCCACTTACGACTGACCCCGGGATCCTCGCCTGAAAGCTTCCATGAGGCATGCATGACAGATAGCTCCTCCGTACGGTCGAGAAGGCCTTCGTCCTGATTTCGGATGTTTACGAATATTGGAGTAGGGTATGCCCCTCATGATCGATCCGCAGAGGGAGCACCTGGGCACTCCTGGCTTACTGCCCCTGAATTGGATGCTGGTCCCGCCACCAGGAGTCGGAATCATGATCCTCTTCTGTCCTCTCGCACGTTTCGCCCGCTTGACCATGAGCGGTCACTCTTGCTCGGGATACGTGCCCAGTAGCCTTGATGTGGGGAGGCTTATCGCAAAGGAGCAGATCAGGTACCAAGTGAAGTATGAGACTTTAATCGGAAGGGGAGAACCAGCCACAAGACTAGGTCCTTCCAGCAGCCATCGCACGACGAAGGGCGAGTAGGCTGTGAACATTCGCTCAGGCAATTCGCCGTAGAACCTGCTGAGAACCGTCCAGACGAGAAGGAATGGTATGAAGAAAGTGAACGTGACTTTCATTCGGTCCCACATCATCTTGCTCTGCAGCCGCATAATCGCAGCCTGCTTCTTCGTTGCCTTTGCCAACAGTTGCTTGTCCCCAGACTTTCTAGCCTTGTTGAACTCCTCTTGCCAAGCCTTGACTTCAGCCGACATTTCTCTCATGGACCGCATGTCCACAAAGAAACGGTTGGCCAAGTTCGATACAATCGCGAGAATACCCGCGACGCCAAGAATGAAGAACGTAGAATTTGGAGTCGTTGCGTAAGGTATCAGTGCGGCCATAAGCCACTTAGTTATCTCGTCAAGTATCGTCAGCAATCATCGTGTCCTCCTTCGCATTCGTATCTCTGTTTCCGTCATAGTAGTCCACACTCAGATCACTTTCCTAGTAGCGATCGAACAGCGGGATAGAGCTCACTGATTCTCTCCTGAGCAAGTATCTGGTAGTATTGCTGTATAATGCCTATCGAAAGCAGGATGCCCATACCCGAACCGAACGCGCCCAAGAAGTCAGCGAACGAGGCTATCGCACCTACCACCAGACCGCCCAGTATCGTGACTGTCGGTATGTATCTGGAGAGCACCTGCTGGATCGGAGCGTATGAGCGCCTGAATCCCTCTATCTGCATACCTGAATCAACCAGCTGTTTGGAGACCGTTCTGGCGTCCATGCCGCCCACCTCGATCCATGTCATGGAGAAGAATACGCATATGGTCATCATCAAGCCAGCGTAGACCATGGCGCGAGCAGGGTCATTCATCACATTCTCCAAGTTCCTAGGGGAGACAACATAGTACGCAAGCCCGCTCGTAGGCTCATATCTCTGGCCCTCAGCCTTGAATATCCCCAGAAGATTCAGCCAGAAGTTCGTCCCCGACTGATTGTACCTAGACCAAATCAGCTGCGAGATGAAATATATGTTACCGAAAAGCGCAGCCGTGAAGATCACAGGTATATTAGACACATATAGAAGCTTGATGGGAAACTTTCCTCTAAATCCCTTAAACCTCGCGTGCGACACAGGAACCTCGACACGAAGGCCGTCGATATAGATAATCACTGCAAAGACAACGAGCGTCGTAAGCAAGCCTATCATGTCAGGCAATCCTTCCGCGCGGTGGACCACATCCCATATAGTTGAGGATGATCCCACTGACTGCGCAAACGCAATGATTGCCCCTAAGTACTTCTTATCGCTCATCGGGCCCATTGGAGCGATTGAGTCCCAAAGAATTCGCTGCGCTACGCCTGCAACTATGAAGAGACTGATTCCGCTTCCTAGTCCCCATCCCTTCTGCAGCAACTCATCCAGCAGGATCAGCACGATTCCGGCGCTCACTAGCTGCAGGACTATGACGAAACCTGTCTGTGGAGTGATCGTTGCTCCGAATGCCCCAGCCATCATGTAGGCGCCTATCTGAAAAAGGTACATTGCTATTGACAGAACTTTGCTCGCCGTTGTGAACAGTGATCTGTCTTGGGGATTCGTGAAGTCAACCTTTATCATCTGCGATCCTGCGAGCACTTGAAGGATAAGGCCCGCGGTCACTATTGGCCCAATTCCCAGCTCCATTAGCGTGCCTCTCTCGGAGGCAAAGATGACTCGCATGGCACTGAATGGATCCTCGGCACCTCGCCCTCCGACGCCGTAGAGAGGGATCTCAGTCATGATGAGATAGCCGATAAGAACCATCGCAGTCCAGAATAGCTTCTCATTGAACGAGACTTTTCGGTCAGCGGCGGATACGGTTGGAACGAACCTTGCAAGGGGTTGAAAGATTTCAATAAAGCGGACCAAGAAAGCCACCTACTTGAGGCGGAGAACCTTTCCTCCTGCCGCCTCGATCTTCTCCGCTGCGGACTTCGATGCGCTTGCAACCCTGACTTGTATCGGCCGACTCAAACTCCCTTGCCCAAGAAGCTTGCCGTAGCCTAGCTTGGACAGGTCTACAACAGGCAACTCGGCCTTCGATTTTGCTTCCGAAGGCTCCACTATCAGACCGGCAAGATCCCTCAGATTGATTGCTCGGACAGTCTTCTTTGAATGGCTCACGAAACCGTGCTTGCCTGTCTCAAGGCCCTCAGCTACGAGTTTCGTCCGCTTATGCGTAAGCTGACCTGCTCGCCCTCGGCCGCCTCGCATTCCGCTGTCTCTGTGCTGGCCTGAGACTCCCCACCCATGAGTCCTCGAGCCACGCATCTTTCGAGCTCTTCTGCGTCTAGTGGGCAAGCTTGGTTCCAACCTTTGCGAAACTTTTGGTCATTGTTCGGGTGCGGTCAATTTAAGCGTTTAGAAGCTCTCTTGACCTACTATGCTTTTGTTATGCCATTGGGCCGAAAACATCGGAGTCGCAGGACAGCGTCATATTCCCTGCACGCCAACGATGCTGCGCATTCAGGCCCGCTATGGCCTTGTCAGATCATTCGGGAGATGAGAGATGTGATTTCCGTTCCCCTGTAGCCTAGCTCGCCACCATCTGTGAGGGGGCGCTTCAAAGATTTCTTGAATCCACCCTTTGGAGGGTGAAGGCAAAACACGGGCGGAATCCCTGCACCGTAGAGTTTGCCTAGCGGGACTTCTGCTTGTTCTATCATCTCGACCAGTTTCTGTATGGAGGGAATTTGAAGTCTCTCTTTCAGGTATTTCGCTGTCAGCTCATCTGCGCCTTGCGGCCTAGATCTCTCGTTAAGCAACAAACTCAGCGCTTCTCTGTCAGCTTCTCCCCAAGTTATGTAGTCTTTCGTCTTCTTGAGCATCCCTAGGACATCAGGTTTGTTGTACATGAGGACTGCATTGTACTTTCGGCGCAGATGCAGCATATTGAGCGTTGCTTCCACATCTGCTGCGACTCCAGCTCCTCCACGAAGCCTGACTGCGATTATACAGTTGCTCTTTGAGATCTTTGAGGGAGCCTCCTTTCTGACTCTTGCCGAAGGCTTCTTCCTCTCTCTCAGCCGTTTCTTCTTTGTCAAGCTGGCTCTACCTAACCCAGTCGCTTGGAGTGACAATGCGGTATGTTGACCGTAGCGCATCATATACAGCGTAGGCCGTCGAGGAAGCCGTAGATGTTGATCCGAAGCTTCTCGTCCAGCAGTCCTTCACACCCGCCAGTCTCAAGACGACTTTCGGTATCTCGCCTGCAACCAATCCTAGCCCTCTTGGCCCAGGAATCACCTCTACTGATACGCTTCCACATTTTCCCTTAACCTTGAACGGAAGGGAGTGAGGATGGTTGCATGCGCATTCCCAACTTCCACATCCTCTACGTACCGGAATCGTGTTCAGCTTTGCTTGCACAGTGGCCTTGTCTATCGCGTTTCTTACTTGCTTCGCCTTTCCATCTCCCACACCCACGTAGCCCTCGCCATTTCCCACAACAACCACAGCCTTGAAGCGAGACTTCTCTCCAGCATCTGTCTGCTTCTGTACGAAGCCGATCTCCAAAACCTCGTGCTGGAGATTCGGAAGAAGCGCGTCAACCACCTGATGCTCCATCATCTTCAAGCCTTGCGTGAAGACTTCGTCAATCGAAATGACCTTTCCCTCTTGCACCATTCTCCCAAGCTTCGTTCTCGGAGTCCACGGCATTTGGCTGGATGCTCTTTGTGCAGATAGACCCATTACTTCCTAGTCTCCTTTTGAGGCTCCTTCCCCAAACCAGTAATTCTCTCCTTTGCTTTTTCGAATACAGAAGGAAGATCCTCAGGCTTCAGTCTCCTTGAGAGGTACCCTGAGAACTGTGCTCGATACCTCTCTGGGTCGGTCGACAGCTTCTTCGCGTAGGAAGCTATGTGCTCTCCTTTGACTCTCGTGTCAGATGGAAGTACTTCCTTGTCGTGCGGAATCTCTACGCCAGCATCGACAGCACCCTTGAGAGCACTGAAGACCCTAGCTCCCTTGCTGACTCTTCGAAGACCGATGTCAAGTATAGCCTTGCGAAGACCCTTCTTAATCGCTCTTAGCCCCGCAAGCATACCGGTGAGATAGGCTGCTGGGAGATTTCCCCCTCCGTACTTCCAGGCAAGTTCCCCAAGTTCGGTTGACTTGGCTGCCGCATGCACTTGGTCTCCCTCAGGCTTTGCTTCTACGAACTGGACTGAAGTATGCTTACTGGATGCTCGAACAACCATTCTCGGAAGGCCGGATATCACCAGTGCTGACCTCTTCTCGTAATCAGTCCGACGCTCCCTTCTTCTGCGATGAGGCATGCTGTACGTGGGTCCTCGAACCATTCGTGTTACCTCCTTCTGGCCAACTGGTGAGATTCGATGTACTCGTCGACATGACTTGCGCTTCTGAAGGCACCTCCGCTCGCCATGTGACTCAGCTTTCGATACACTGATCTCTCAATCATTCTTCTGTCTCGGAGATGCCTGAGTCTCCTTCTAATCGATCTGATTCTCTCCACCCAGCTCTCCTCTGATTTTCTTGTTCCCTTTCTTCCTCCAGGACCTCTTCTCCTCCCGAGGACATGCTTCCTATGGGATATTCTTTGCCTGCCTCTGCTTGTGCCTCTTTCCGGCAATGCACGGATCGTTCCTTCATGAATGAGCCTTTTGACCTCGTCTCTAGTTATGGCGGAACCAACCTTCTCAACCTCATCCGGATCAATCCAGACTCTGTTCTCGCCAACTTTCAGTATTTTCGAGGCCAGTCTCCTCTGGCTTCGCAGAGTCATGGCTTGGTCTCCTCTTTCGGCGGTTCCTGTGCGGCGTCTGACTGAACCTGTTCACCAACAGGTTCCCGCTTCTCAGTGATGGGTTCTTCGACCTCAGGTGCTTCCTCCTTTCCCTCCGCTCCCGGATTCACAATCCTAATCTGCAGCTCTTTTGCCCTGTTGATAATCGCGACTCGCTTCCTTTCCCCAACCGTATGGCTGATCCTTGCTACACATTCCTTGGCGTCGAGCCTCTCCAGATCTGCCACGCGATCAACATTGACTTCTCTCAATCCTGACGGATGGAGATGGCGCCACTTACTAGGTGTCTTGTAACCGACAGAAACCCTCTTGGGCCATCCTCGCCTTCCTCGCCTCGTCCTATTCGTGACTCCACGAGGCCTGCGCCAAGACTCATTGATCCGCTTGTACCGCCAAGATTCCTGTCGGAGCAGCTTCGGTATTCGCGCCTTGAGCCTCTTTCTCTCGCCCACCCGTCGCGACTTCACTTCTTGACTGCCTCCCCTTTCTGGAATATGTAGATGCCGTCCAAGAAGACTCTTTGATCCTTCTCCTTGATTTTCGTAGCTTCTTCGATATTGCTGGCTGTTCGGCTAACTTCGTCTAGACGTGCCCCTTCAACTATCACTTCGTCGCCTGAGACTCTCACTGCGGCGTTTCCGATCATCGATGCGAATCGGGGAGTCTTTTCGCCGCCAAAGTTCTCGATCGATACTCTCCTTTCCTTCTCCAGTACTTTGACAGTGACAGGGAAATGCGCGTAAACAATCTTCAACCTGTATGCAAACCCCTTAGTGACGCCTTTGACCATGTTCGCAATATGCGCTGCCGCTGTCCCAACCATCGCCTTGTCGCGTTTCCTAGACCCCGATGACCGGATTACTACTCTACCTTTCTCTGTTTCAAAATCTACCGGCATGTGGGAAAGATCTTCATTGATCGATCCCTTAGGTCCTGTCGCAATAACCTTCCGTCCGTTGACTTCGATCTTGACATCTGCAGGAATCTCGACGAATCTCTCAGCAACCTCAGCAGTCATTGTTTCACCGTGCTAATAGACGTATGCCAGAAGTCTTCCACCAGTTTTCAGGTCGCTCGCTTCCTTGTGAGATAGCACTCCTTTCGGAGTTGACAATATGAGGACGCCAACATCCCTAGACGGCAGGTACCTCTTCTCGAACATTTCGATCTCTTTCACTTTCACAGAGAAGTTTGGTTTGACGACGCCACACTTGTTGATT
>Ga0315314_1003235_pt1 | contig 12880 bp, 11 predicted proteins | sample TDP9_MG_FD_203631 | JGI IMG/M metagenome (GOLD analysis project Ga0315314, IMG submission 203631) | Freshwater sediment microbial communities from Lake Towuti, South Sulawesi, Indonesia - TDP9 | ecosystem: Environmental > Aquatic > Freshwater > Lake > Sediment | place: Indonesia: South Sulawesi...
TGTAGGCGACAGTATGGAAGTTTACGGTGGTGTCCGTGCACCTTCCCATGATCGTCCTTTAACGATAAACCTTGAAAAGATTCGCGTGTTAAAGCTTGCGCCGAAAATTGTATACCTGAATCCAGTTTGTCAGAAATGTGGCAAACGGCTGAAGTCCATGGGAAAGAATAAAGGTTTTAGATGTGATAAATGCGGTTCTAGATATGCAAACCTTGGAAAAGTTGGGGTTAGAGTGAAACGAGAAATAAGCGAAGGGCTTTACATCACTTCGACAAGGTCTCAGAGGCATTTAACGAAGCCGTTTAGGCGGTATGGAATGGAGAAACGAGAAACAAAATTTAAAGAGTTGATTGAAGATTGGCATTTTCCCTAGGCTACCTTTTCGTTCACCTTGAAAATTTCGCATAACATTTGATATAATTCATCGCCACCTTCCACTTTTGCAAATAAATCTTTTTCTGCTTTTAGAAGGCGACCCATGGTTTGGTACATTTGACGCCACTCCAGTTCCTTCCACATCATGCGATAATTCTTTAACTCAATCCAAGCTCGGAAAACTAAAACTGCAAACATGCCTAGGGTTAAGATGAGATTTAGTATGTATATGTCTAGTAGATCCGTGATCTTTCACCTCCATTTTTGTCGCATGCTCCGTATCTTATTTATCAAAACGCATTTAAATCAAACTTATGATAGCATATGCAAATGAAGGGTTGCTCATGAGTGAATTCTTATCTCCACTCGCCTACCAACTGGGCATTGGCGGAGTAGGCGGGTTCATAGTTGGATTTGCCATTAAGAAGATAACCAAACTTATAGCTATCATAATAGGTTTATTCATAATCGCACTTCTCTATCTGGGCACGAGCGGAATAATCAGCATAAACTATGACAAACTTTGGAATGCAACTGCAGGCTGGCTTGGTCTTGCAGGACAAGCTGCAGAATGGCTGGTTGGCTTAATATCGCTTCTACCTTTCGTAGGAAGCTTTCTTGTCGGCTTCGTGCTCGGCTTCAAATTGGGATGACATTTAATAGTGTGGAGTTTTGCTCATTTTAACTCGGGACTAAGTTTCATTCACACAAATTATTATATTCATAGTTGAACAATATTCACTTGAAATAGATGACAAAGCATTCATGGATTATCTTATTGCTCAAGTACTTCATCCATGGTATCATGTTCTCTATTCTTATACTTGCATTGATGCTTATGTGGGCAGTCGCATTCGTAGTGTTGGTAATTATCGGTCTTTTTATAGGTCTTATAATCGGTTTATTGTTGCTTTTCTTCATTGTGGGTGGGTTGAACGTTTTTCTCACAAAAACGATTTGGTCAGTTTCGATAAAATCGGATTGGAAAAACCTTCTACTCCATGGGCTTATCTTAATTGTACTGTTATTTCTAGCGGAGATTCCTGGAGCCATAATAAGTTATAACATGCCAGACATTACCGTAACGGTGGCTGTGTTGGTTGTCAACTCTTTCATCTACGGGTTGATAGCCAAGAGAGTGGCTAACTTCTGGAAAGAGGAACGCAAGGAGATTAGCGAGCAAGTTTAAATTTGCGTAGCTCATTAATCCTTTGAAGCTTCAAAATAACCCAATTATTGGAGTGCTTAGAATTTGCAGAAGTTTCCAGAGAAAGAATATAGCCTTCCATTCTTTAAAGAGACTGGCTTCATTAGAAAACGTTGTCCCAAATGCGGACAATATTTCTGGACCCAAAATCCAGACCAAGAAACTTGCGGAGAGGCAAGACCAGAAGGCTGTGGGTTTTACGGTTTCATAAATGATACGCCAACTAAGAAAAGCTACAGTTTACGTGAGATGCGTGAGGCGTTTCTGTCATTTTTCGAAAAACGTGGACACGTCCGCATAAAACCTTATCCGGTGGTGGCTAGATGGAGAGACGACATTTACCTAACACACGCAAGCATAATTGACTTTCAACCGTATGTAACTGAGGGAATTGCTCCACCGCCAGCAAATCCGCTAGTTATAGCTCAACCATGCATTCGAATGGTAGACATAGCCAACACCGGTCCAACCTTCGGGAAATACCTAACAATTTTCGAGATGGGCGGTCATCACGCGTTTAACTATCCAGACGAGGAGGTTTATTGGAAAGACCAGACCGCAAGGTATCATCACGAGTTTGCGACTAAAGTTTTGGGCGTAAAATCTGAAGAGGTAACTTACAAAGAGGAGATCTGGTCAGGTGGTGGAAATGCTGGCCCCTGCGCTGAATGTATCATTCGAGGATTAGAGGTTGCTACGCTCGTTTTCATGCAGTATAAGGTAGTTAACGATGAGTTTGTTAAGTTACCGATTCGGACCGTTGACACCGGCTATGGCATTGATCGATACGCATGGCTCTCACAGGGAGTGCCAAGTGGTTTTCACGCTATTTATGGCAGTTTGCTTGAACAGATTTTTGAGATGGCTGGGATAAGCAAAATCGACAATGATTTGCTCATGAAAGTAGCGAAATTTTCAGGCTTAATAAGCTTGGATAAAACGGCGAGCAGACTTGAAGCAAGGAAGAAAATGGCGGAATTAGTTGGAATAAGAGCGAATAGATTGGACGAATTTTTGCTTCCAATCGAAAACGCTTTCGCTGTTGCAGACCACACAAAATGTTTGAGCTTCATACTTTCTGAAGGCGTAGTTCCATCAAACATTCAAGAAGGATATTTGGCGAGGCTTCTGTTCCGTAGAATTTATCGGTTGTTAAGGATGCTGGGGATTCCAGACAAACTATATGATATTATGAATTTGCAGATTGACTTGTGGTCTAAGGATTATCCGCACCTAAAGGAAATGCGAAATGAAGTGATGGAAATGCTTACAGTTGAAGAGGAAAAATTCGAGGAAACAATCAAGAGAGGCGAAGGAATGGTAAAACGCATCTCCAGCGAATTAAAGACGGAAGGCATCAAAAAAATTCCCGTTGAAACTTTGACTGAACTATATGATTCTCATGGGCTTTCGCCTGAGATTGTCAAGGAAACAGCGGAAAAAGAAGGTTTAACAGCGGATATTCCGGATAACTTCTACACTTTAATCGCTCAAAGACATATGCAAACTTCTAAACCAGTTGAAGAAGAAGCCAAACCAGAGGCATGGCTAAAAACCGCTGTTTCAAGTCTACCCGAGACAGAACAGCTTTACTATAAAGACCAGTATATGAGGGAATTTGAGGCGAAAGTTCTCAAAGTAATAGAGAGTGAGTACGTTGTTCTTGACAAATCTTGCTTCTACCCAGAGGGTGGAGGACAACCGGCAGACCATGGATACCTCGCATTTGGCGGCAAAAAAGCTGAGGTTGTTGACGTTCAAAAAGTCGGCAGAGTAATAGTTCACAAAATAGAAGACGCTGCGGTTCCGAAGGAAGGAAGCACTGTTAAGGGAGCTATTGATTGGGATAAGCGATACAGCCTCATGAAAAACCACACGGCAACCCACCTAATCAACAGTGCAGCAAGACGCGTGCTCGGACAGCATGTTTGGCAGTTTGGAACCCAAAAGGGCGTGGAAAGCTCAAGATTGGATATTTCGCATTATCGCAGACTAACCTCAGAGGAAATCCACAATATCGAAACTTTGGCGAATCAGGCGATTCTTCAGAATATGACGGTTGAAACTACTTGGCTGCCGAGAAGCGAAGCAGAAAGCTGCTACGGATTCAGGCTTTATCAAGGTGGAGCGGTTCCGGGCAAAGAGATTCGAGTTGTGAAAACTGGAGATTGGGATGTAGAAGCGTGTGCTGGAACTCACTTGAAAAACACGGGCGAAATTGGCTTCATAAAAATCATCCATTCTGAGAGAGTTCAGGATGGCGTGGAAAGACTCGTATACTCCATCGGAATTCCAGCCCTAAAGGCTACGCAAGAAAATGAGCAGTTACTCTGGAAGGTATCAGAGATTTTGAACGCTCCTTTGGAGAAGCTGGATAAGACGGCGGAAAAGCTCGTTAAGGATTTGAAAGAAGCAAACGCGGACAGAAGGAAACTTATCAAAGAATTAGCGGAACGAGAAAGCACGACATTAGAAACGAAAACATTCGAAACCGGCGAAGAAATAGATGAGATCAAACTCGTAAAGCGCGATTTTCAAGATGAGATTAGTATTGACCGCATGGTTCAAACAGCAAACGAAATAATCAAGAGAGATGAGGCGACAGTGACGATATTTTACGGAACAGATGGAAAAAGTGCGAGGATAATGGTTATGGCTGGAAAAACTGCCGTTGAAAAAGGTGTGAATGCCAATGAAATAGCCAGAGAAGCCTCAGCAATCATGGGGGGTGGCGGAGGCGGAAAACCCAACTTCGCCCAAGGAGGCGGAACCCAAACCGAAAAGCTGCCAGAAGCTGTCAGAAAAGCCGAAGAAACGCTAAGAAAACAGCTAAGGCATTAGAATTAGGTTGCTGAAAATGACTGGAATACATGAGAACAGCCACACTGTTACTTTAATGTTTAATCCTTTATGGAAGGCTTTTGCGAATTACTTGATAGGTAAGTGCAAAAAATGTGGACAAGAGCGCTTACTTTCAGTGTTTGACGTCTACTCGGCGAGCCGACATATCTCCTGTAAGTCTTGCTTGTTGACATCAAAAGCCTTCACGCCCCTAATTCGCTTGCTGTTCTTTCACCTTGGAGTTAATGACGACGCAATTAAGTTGCTGCTGAAAGACTCGCTTATCCGTAAATGCATGTTAAGCGTAGTGAAGGGAATTGCTCATTTTGGGATAAGATATCCACAGCCTGCCGGTGCTCCGATTACTATTGTTTGGAACTTTACTAATAGATGCAACCTCAATTGTTTGCATTGCCATCAAGACTCTTCGCCAACATCTTTTCATTCTGAACTAACGACCTCTCAAGCCTTCAAGGTGATAGATAGCATGAGCGATTCTGGAGTAGCCATACTGACCTTCTCAGGAGGCGAACCGCTACTACGCAGTGACGTATACGACGCAATTAGAAGAGCAAATGAAAACGGTATGCTGTGCACAATCGCCTCCAACGGAACTCTCATAACTCCTAAAGTAGCGGAAAAGCTTGCCGAGGCAGGCATTAAACGAGTCGAAATAGGACTGGATGGCGCAAGGGCTGAAACCCATGATTTTCTAAGAAATACACATGGAAGTTTTGAAGCAACTGTTGAAGGGATAAAAAATTGTGCTGATTTAGGCTTTGACGAACTAGCTGTCACCATGACCTTGCACTCAAAGAACATAAATGAGTTAGAAGATACCATCGATTTAGCAGAAAAGCTTGGAGCAACAAGATTCTACCTAAACCGACTCATACCTGCAGGCCGTGGAGTAAAAGCAAGCTACCTTGATGTGACGTCTAAAGAGAAAATTAAGGCTCTAGAAACATTATACAACAAGTTCCACAAGAGCATCATCAAAAGAAGTGGAATGCAATGTTACGCTCGAGGGATGACATATTATGCTCGCTTCGGCTACGAACGTTCTGAAGGCAAAGTTTTCACGGTAAGTGAAGCTTTGTCAGGGTACGAAAGAATGTTTCAAGAAAAGTTTGAGTTTGAAATTTCTAAAATTGTTAAAAAGCTTGCAACGGGTTTCGGTGGTTGCTCAGTGGGCTTAACTTACGCTGGACTTACCGCTTCCGGAGACCTACTTCCATGCGTTCCAGCTCTGATAAAGCTGGGCAACCTCCTTGAACAAAGTCTAGAGGAAATCTGGATTCACAATGAACTACTAAATTATGTTAGAAACCGAGGAGCACTGAAAGGTTCATGCAAGACATGCGCATACGGCAGATTATGCGGTGGTTGTAGATACACAGCATACGTTACTTATGGAGACTGGCTTGGACCTGACGCTTCCTGTCCTTTTGGTCCAAAAACCTAAAGCCTTTGGAAACGTCTCCTTTAGCCTATTTAAAACCTCTGGGGAGTAAGGTTAAATTGCAGAAGTTGCGCCAAATATGCTTGTGAACTCAAAAACAGTGATAGGCGCAATTGCAATTGCTGTTCTCTTCCTCTTTGGCATCATATTTGCTATGGCAGCCTCTGTTGCTCAACCATTTACTAGACTGTCCGTTGCCACTATGTTGTTTGTTGTGGGCTTCGGAATCGCCTACTACATAACCAAAAAGCCAAAAACAATAATCCAGAAGTTAGAAGTGTCTGGACAGATGAAGGCTGTTGCGCTCAAGTGTCCCCACTGTTCAGCTTCCATAGACGCGAACCAAATTAAGATTGTGTCTGGCGTGCCATACGCCACATGTCCTTACTGCGGACACACGTTTGAGGTAACCGAGGAACCAAAATGGTGAAAACCTCCTCTTCTTTGCTAGTGGTATTATCTGTTACATTCATGTTGATGACGTTTGTAGGATCTTCTGCTGCTTGGGTTGGAACTTATCATCTTGACCATGAATGGGTGAAAATATGGATAAATCAGAATGGAACAATCGACTTGTTTTACAATATCAGCATAACACTTGATTCAGGCGACGACATTAATTTTGTCTATATCGGTCAGCCGAAAAAAGACTTCACGATAGGAAACGCCACAGACCAATATGGCAACCCACTTACCGCTACCGGTGTGAGTCAAGGTGAGGATTACAAAGTCAATGTCACTATAGGCAATCCCATAAAAGCCGGTCAAACTCGTTGGTTCACACTGATTACGAATGTTGCCCACATGATATGGGAAGACACCCAAAATCCAGGCAATGTTGGCATGCAATTCATTCCAACCTGGTGGCCGACAACCGTAGAGGACCTGCGTGTATTGGTTGTTTTGCCTTCCAATGTCACTGTGGGTGAAGTGAAGACATCGGTGGATTGGAATAACACGTTGGACGAGAGCGGAAGATCAGCGATTTATTGGGAAAGGAAAAATCTTCTGCCAGATGAGCAATTTTCTGTCGGTGTTTCTTTTCCGAAACAGTACGTGCAAGGTTATGATACACAGCCAACTGGCATCGTTGCCTTTTTCCAGCAGTATGGAATTGCATTTCTCTTATTTGGATTCATTGCCATTGTGATAGGCGCCACAGCCGTTGTGATTCGCAAGAAACCGTATCTGATACCTAAAATCAGCATGGAAACCCTCGGAATAAGACGCGGCTTAACAGCAGTAGAAGCATCTTATCTGCTTGAGATGCAACCCACAAAAATAGTCACGGAAATCCTCTACAGCCTCTTGCAGAAGAGAGCAGTATGGGTTGAATCCACGAAACCATCGCTCAAACTGAAAGTCATGACGCAATTTCAAAATATGACTGGAACGGCTGAATCACCTCTTCATTATTATGAAATCGACTTTCTTGAAGCAATCCAGGAAGGTGGAACTCTTGGCGAAGAGAAGCTGGCGCATACAATAATGTCTCTTAGAGACACTGTCGAAGAGAAAATGCGGGGATATTGCAGACGCGACACGATCGACTATTACAGAAAAATCGTGACGAAGGCTTGGGAACAAGTTGAACAGGCAGGCACGCCCGAACAGGCTTCAAAGGCTTACGACGAACAACTGCTATGGCTTTTGCTTGACCCAGACCATCAATCCCGCACCCAAGTTGCATTCCGCGACAGAACCTTTGAACCTAACCCCTTCTGGTTCTGGTACTGGTATGGCTATCATCACTACCACCCAAATCCCACGTACAAGCCAAACGTAGAAGCTCCAGCCCAATCGGCTAAACCGCCAACAATCCCAGGCGCCGACTTCGCAAACAACATTGCGACTGCCGTGGAAAAAACTTCAAACAATTTTGTGGCTAATCTGGAGAAATTTGCGAACGCGATTCTGCCGATGCCAGAGGCGAAGGCTTCAACCGAGCCTGCTCGCCACGAGGCTAGTTGCGTATGTGCGTGTGCTGCATGTGCTTGCGTGTGTGCTTGTGTGTCGTGTGCTTGCGCTTGTGCAAGCGGAGGGGTAGGCTGAAACTATGAGCTTCTTACGCAAAATCTTACGTCCGCTTGCAATCCCTCACGGTCGCTACACTTATCGAGGAAAAGATCATTTCGCCGGTTTGGCGCTTCAGCTTCGCATCGAACCTAATGGACGAGGGGTTATGGTCATTAACGCTAACACGGTTCTTCACCTTAACGAGACAGCGACTGCATACGCCTATTTTTTCATGCAAGGAATGCCCACGGATGCAGTTCTGAATAAGATTCGTCATATGTACAGGGTGAACGCGAAAACAGCGAAGACTGACTATGAGAAATTCATTTATACGGTTAGCACTTTGGCTCAGACTGAGAAGATTTGTCCCGTATCTTTTCTTGAAGTGAAGAGCGTTGAGCCTTTCACTCAGCAATATACCGCGCCTTTACGCATGGATTTAGCACTTACTTTTAGATGCCAAAACAACTGCGTTCACTGCTATGCTGGCGGACCACACGAGACATTAGAGCTTAGCACAGAACAATGGAAGGAAGTCATCGATCGTCTCAGCCAAATCGGCGTTTTCATCCTAACTTTCACAGGCGGCGAACCAACCCTTCGAGAGGACTTGCCAGAACTTTTGCTTTATGCACAAAACAAAGGGATGGTTACTGGGCTTATCACTAATGGTAGACGGTTGAAAGACAAGGCTTACGTTGAAAATCTTGAGAAGACTGGCTTAGACTTTGTTCAAGTAACTCTTGAATCTCACAAGACTAAGGTTCATGATTCGATGACGGCAACCAAGAGCAGCTGGAAAGAAACCGTTGATGGCATAAAGAACGCTTTACAGACGCAAATCTACGTTACCACAAACACAACTCTGAGCAAATACAATGCCACTGATTTTCTGGAGACAATAGACTTCATTAAAGAACTCGGAGTCGCTGCCTTCGGATGCAACAGCCTAATCTACTCAGGAAAGGCAAGCGAAATAAGCGAAAAATTTGCCCTGCCACTGGAAACGTTGAATGAAATTTTGCCCAAAATTCATGACAAAGCAGCTCAGTTTGGATTGAAGTTTCTGTGGTATACGCCAACCCAATACTGCCGTTTAGACCCTGTGCAGCTTGGCTTAGGCGTCAAATCATGCACAGCAGCAATGATAAACATGTGTGTTGGACCAGATGGCAGTGTTTATCCTTGTCAAAGCTACTTTGAAAGCCTTGGCAACATCCTCAAGGATGAATGGGCAGAAATCTGGAACAGCCCGCTTGCGCTAAAAATAAGAAAAAGAGAATATGTCGAGCCGAAATGCAAAGACTGTCCGCAACTGCAAATCTGTGGTGGAGGATGTCCACTAGAATTACAAAATAAAAATTATATTTGCGCCGAGACTCAATAAATGGGACTCATCTGTAGCAAACTTAAAAGGCAATAACAACTAAACCGTGTGGCAAGGTCAAAAATGGAGAGGTTTGAATGGCAATCAATTTAGATACGTTGCTCATCAGTATCATTGTAAACACGATCATAATCTCGCCAGTCCTTTGGCTTTCTGGAAGAGCACTTGTTGGAAAAGAAAAAGCAAAGTTCACCGACGCCATTTGGATAGTTGTCCTCGGAACAGTTGTTGCCACTTTTTTCGGAGCCTTCTTCACGGGCATCATTGCTACTATCATCCAGCTAATACTTTGGCTTGCCTTAGTCAAGCATTTCTTTGACTGTGGGTGGTTGAAGGCGCTTGCCATAAGCATTGTAGCAGTGCTCATCTTCGTAGCAATAATCGTACTACTTGCCTTTATCGGAATAGCAGTTTGGGCGATATGGTTCTAACCTTGCCTAAGAGAAACCCTTAGCTCCCCACTATATTTTTGCCAATGCTTTCTCGTAATCCGCAACAATGTATTTTCTGCCTTTCTGAACCACTTTATGTCCTTCTTTTTCTAAAAGCTTCTTCTGGGCTTCAGCTCCACCTGGATATTTTTCATTTATTTCTCCGCCAGTTTTCAATGTACGCCAGTAGGAAGTAGTGTTCTTTTCGCCTATTTGCTTTTGTTCTTCAGCAGCGTGAGCCGCAATCCAAGCGAAGATTCCTGTGGTTATTGGGCAGCCAATTGATGCGTTGTGTTTTCGGGCAAGAGCCGCGCGAATCTCGTTGATGGTTGTGAGTTTTCCCTCAGGTACTTTTCTCATTATTTCATCAACTTCCATCGGCGCTGGAATAACCACAGTTCCAATACCCCATCTTTTGCTCATTTTGTCAGTAATCTCTTCTACTTTTGGCAGTCCTTTGCTGTCTTTCAGCTTTTCAGACCAACTTTTCCTCTTTGGCATAGGCTTCCTCTCAAGGATTAGTTTTTCAATAATCTTAATAAGCTTTCAGCCAGAGTCGCTTTGCAAAGTTATCTTGCTGAAAAACGATAGGGGCTACGTATATATTACACCGGAAAATTTCAAATAGCAAACAGCCTATTTGGTGCTCTGTATTTATTTTCAACATCATTTATTTAGGACGCAACGTGTTCATAGTACATAGCTTGGTGTAGAAGAGTAAGTTGAGGCCTATTGATGAAAGAAATATTGAAGAACTGGGGCAAAGAACTCTGGATAGCCCAAGAAAGAGAATATGGCGGAAAAATCTTGATCATAAGAGAAAATCAAAGCACTTCACAACATTTTCACAAAGACAAGAAAGAAACAATCTACTGCTTTAAGGGTCTGGTTGACATTATGCTGAACGATAAAACAGTGACTTTGAAAGAAGGAGACGACATAACCCTGCTTCCTAAAACAGTTCATACAATAATTGGCAAAAAAGACTCGATCCTCTTCGAGGTGTCTACTCCACAACTGGAGGACATAGTGAGAATAAGCGAAACCAAACCACTACGCTAAACAAAGTGGAAGCGCAAAAGGTTAAAGATTGTAGTAAAGGTTTAATGCAGGTTCGACATATTTAGTTACGGTGTTAAATGTGAGGGACTACGTTCTCAATTCATGAAAACAAAACCTTTAATACCCTTCAAACCAATTCAAGAAGTTTTATGGAATTTTTAAAACAAATCGAAGAGAAATGGCAGGAAAACTGGGAGAAAGCAAAAATCTTCGAAGCAGACCCAGCCCCAAACAAAAAGAAATTTTTCATAACCTTTCCATACCCATACATGAACGGACCACTCCACGTAGGCCACGCCTTCACAGCCTCCCGCGTAGACGCATATGCACGATTCAAAAGGATGCAAGGCTATAACGTGCTATTTCCATGGGCATGGCATTGGACTGGACAACCACTAGCAGGTGCAAGCGAACGGGTAGCAAAAGGCGATAAGGAATTCATAAAAGTCTTGAGGGAAGTGGACGGCGTTCCAGAAGAAGAGCTCAAAAAGTTTGTTGACCCAATCTACATGGCAACATACTACACAAACGAAAGTCGAACCGCCGCTAAGAAAGCCGGGTTCTCAGTTGATTGGAGAAGAGAATTCAACACCATAATGCCCACTTTCCAAAAATTCGTTGAATGGCAATACGAAAGCCTGAGAGCAAAAGGCTACGTTTCAAAAGGAACACATCCTGTTGTATGGTGTTCTAAATGCCAAAGCCCAACAGGAGACCATGACCGCCAAGTTGGAGAAGGCGTCACACCCGAAGAATACATACTGATAAAATTCAAACTGAATAAGGAAACCTATCTGCCAGCAGCCACCTTCCGACCTGAAACAATCTTCGGCGTAACAAATATGTGGATAAACCCAGACGCAACCTATGTAGAAGCTCACGTGGACAATGAAAAGTGGATAATGAGCGAAAAAGCAGCTGAAAAACTGAAGAACCAAGGAAGAACTGTTGAACCGAAGAGAACATTGAAAGGGCGCGAGCTTGTAGGGAAGACCTTCGAAAACCCAGCCACTGAAGAAAGATTCCTGATATTACCTGGATGGTTCGTTGACCCACAACAGGCTACAGGCGTGGTTTACAGCGTTCCAGCCCATGCACCTTACGATTGGCTGGCATTAAAAGACCTACAAGAAAAACCAGAGATCCTAAGCGGGTTTGGCATAAACCCCGAGACTGTGAAAAACATAAAGCCAATTTCATTGATTAAAGTCAAAGATTTCGGCGACTATCCAGCCATCGAAATCGTGGAACAACTAGGCGCAAAAGACCAGCACGACCCAAAGGCTGAAGAAGCAACGAAACTGCTCTACAAAAAGGAGTTCCACAGCGGCATCTTAAAAGAAAACTGCAAGGAATATTCTGGAAAAATAGTGAGAGATGTCAAAGACATTTTAATAAAAGACTTCAAAAAGCGGGGAATCTCCGACTCCATGTACGACCTACCCCAACAAGTAATCTGCCGATGTTTGACGCCGTGCACAGTCAAAGTTCTACAAGACCAATGGTTCTTAAACTACTCGGACGCTGAATGGAAAGAAAAGGCAAAAGAAGCATTAGACAAAATGAAAATCTACCCGGAAACAGCAACTCAATGGTTTTCAACAGTTATCGATTGGCTGAAAGAATGGGCGTGCGCAAGAAGAACAGGTTTTGGAACGCCTTTGCCATGGGGTAAAGACTGGATAATCGAAACCCTAAGCGACTCTACAATTTACATGGCATTCTACACAATAAACAAACACTTAAGGCAACATAATGTAGAACCAGAAACACTGACAAAGAACGTTTTCGATTACATCTTCTACGGAGAAAGTGATACAAAAGAACTAGCCTCAAAAACGGGGATAGATGCCAAAACGTTGGAAGAAATGCGAAGAGAATTCTCTTACTGGTATCCAGTCGACCTAAGAGTCTCGGCAAAAGAACTCGTCCCAAACCATCTAACATTCTTCATCTTCCAACACACCGCACTGTTCCCACCAAAACAATGGCCAAAAGCAATAGGTGTCAACGGCATGCTAATGATTGAAGGCAAACAAATGCATAAGTCAAAAGGAAACTTCGTGCCCGCAAGGAGCGCCATCGAAGAATATGGCGCA
>Ga0315314_1003236_pt1 | contig 12872 bp, 10 predicted proteins | sample TDP9_MG_FD_203631 | JGI IMG/M metagenome (GOLD analysis project Ga0315314, IMG submission 203631) | Freshwater sediment microbial communities from Lake Towuti, South Sulawesi, Indonesia - TDP9 | ecosystem: Environmental > Aquatic > Freshwater > Lake > Sediment | place: Indonesia: South Sulawesi...
GCGATCATGGGAGGCTTCGCGAGGGTGTGCGACGCAGTCTCGATCGACGCAATCCTGGAGAGCATCCGCGAGCTCGCGCCCGTGAAGGAGGAGGAGAACGTCGCGGCGGCGAAGGAAGCGTACGAGCGCACTGTGGAGGCGACCATATGACCAAGAGCTACGAGGAGCTTCCCCTCACCCCGATCTCGAACACGCCCAGCACGATGAACATCACCGGCCTCTGGAGGGTGATACGGCCAGTGGTGGACGTGTCGAAGTGCAAGAAGTGCACAATCTGCTGGAAGTTCTGTCCCGACGCCGCGATAAGGCTCGAGGACGGAGTGCCGATTGTCGAGCTCAGGTACTGCAAGGGCTGCGGCATATGTGCCAACGAGTGCCCTGCCAAGTGCATCGTCATGGTCAAGGAGGTCGGCGAATGAGGACGGTGATGACAGGCAACTACGCATCTGCATACGGCGCGAAGCTCGCGCGCGCCGAGGTCATTGCCGCGTATCCCATCACCCCGCAGACATCGATAGTCGAGAAGCTCGCGGACCTCGTGGCCACGGGCGAGCTCCGGGCGGAGTTCATCCCTGTCGAGAGCGAGCACAGCGCGATGGCGGCGTGCATAGCCGCGCAGACCGCGGGCGCGCGCACGTACACTGCCACGAGCTCGCACGGGCTCACGCTCATGCACGAGGTGCTCATGTGGGCATCCGGCGCTAGGCTGCCCATTGTGATGACCAATGTGAGCAGGGCGATGGCACCTCCGTGGAGCGTCTGGGTGGACCACATGGACTCCGTCGCGCAGCGGGACACCGGCTGGATGCAGTTCTTCTGCCAGAGCAACCAGGAGGTCCTGGACACCATCATAATGGCGTACAAGGTGTGCGAGAGCAGAGGTGTGATGCTCCCCGCGATGATAATCGAGGACGCGTTCATCCTCTCGCACACATCTGAGCCGGTCGACATGCCGGAGCAGGAGCTTGTCGACTCGTTCCTTCCGGCCTACGCTCCCGAGATCAAGCTAGAGGTCGGCAAGCCTATGGGCTTTGGCTCTCTCGTGAAGCCAGACCAGTATATGGAGTTCAGGTACAAGACGGCCCTCGCGATGAAGGAAGCACACGACCGGATCCTGAGGGTGGAGAAGGAGTTCAGGAACATCTTCGGCCGGGACCATGGAGGGCTCCTCGAGGAGTACAGGTGCGACGACGCGGATGTCGTGCTCGCGGCCGCCGGGTCGGTCGCTGCGACGGCCAAGGACGTCGTTGACGCCTTCAGGGCCAAGGGCTCGAGGGTCGGGCTCGCCAGAATAAGGGCTTTCAGGCCCTTCCCACACGAGGAGGTGAGGGCGCTCGCCGCCAAGGTCGACGGTCTCGCCGTGCTCGACCGGAGCTACACCTTCGGAGCTGGAGGGGCCATGTTCACAGAGGTCAAGGCGTCCGTGTACTCCGGTCCCAAGCGGCCAGTCGTGAAGAACTACATTGCCGGGCTGGGCGGCAGGGACATCACCCCGAAGATCCTGGGTCTGATCTTCGAGGACATCCTGATCGTGACAAGGAGGGGCGAGGCCGACGAGGTCGAGTGGGTCGACGTCGCGGGCCTGCCGAGGAGGTGGCGTTGATGTCGAAGACCACGATTCCCGAGGAGGAGTTCACATACCCAGGTGGGACAGGGTGCCCGGGGTGCGGGGCGAACCTCGTGATGAGGTACCTTCTCAAGGGACTCGGCGAGAGGACTGTCGTCTCCATCCCAGCATGCTGTTGGGCGGTCATGCCTGGCTACTGGCCCAGCAATTGCCTCAAGGTTCCGCTCCTGTACACGGCCTTCGAAGCCACCGGGGCGGCCATATCGGGGCTGAGGGCGGCGCTCGATGTCAAGGGAGTCGAGGACGTCACCGTGGTGGGGTTCGCCGGCGACGGAGGGACGGTAGACATAGGCCTCCAAGCGCTCTCGGGAGCCGCTGAGAGACGCACGGACGCGATCTACGTCATGTACGACAACGAGGCCTACATGAACACAGGCATTCAGAGATCGGGCTCAACGCCCTGGGGCGCGTGGACCACCACCACTCCTGTTGGGACAAACCACGCTTTCAAGCACGAGCCCAAGAAGGACATCATGGCGATCATGCAGGCACACCGGATACCCTACGCGGCCACAGTGTCTGTCGCGCACCCCGAGGACTTCATCAAGAAGGTTCAGAAGGCGAAGGCGATCAAGGGGTTCAAGTTCGTGCATGCCCTCTCTCCGTGCCCGCCCGGCTGGCGCATGAACCCTGTCAACACAATCGAAGTGGCGCGGCTCGCAGTGGACACCCACATGTTCCCGCTGTACGAGATCGAGATGGGCAAGGTCCGGATAACGAGGAAGGGCAAGGGTCTCCCCGTCGGAGAATACCTCAAGCTCCAGGGGAGGTTCTCTCATCTCACGGAAGCCGAGATATCCTCCATCCAGGCGGCAATAGACGAATCGTGGAGGATCCTGCTGGCAAAGGAATCCTCAGGGACATGAGCGCTCATCTGGAGCGACATGTCCTTGTGATCAGGTGCGCTCCCACTCTTTGTCCAGGAAGGAGTCCTGCAATCGCGAGTCGGCGCCACGACCGGCTCTGACCGCGCCCAGCGAGTTCCTGGGCATCTGCATGCTTGGTCCGCTGAAACTGAGCTTGGAGGTCGTGCGGAGCCAGGTCATGGTCTCTACCCGAACATGCTGGGCCCGAAGCCGTTGAACATCGGGTCGATGTCGGCGTGGATGACCTGGGACTCGGTCATCTCGACGGGAGGCGCGGGAGCGCTCTCCTCGAATACATCGCCGTAGCCAATCACATCCTCCATAAGGCTGCTCACGTACGAGCTCGTCTGGTTGCAGACCGCTTCGATGAGCCTCATGACGCTCCTGTCCACGATTCTGAGCGCTTCGGACATAGGGAGGTCCCCGCCAAGCTCCAGGAGCTTGTTGTTGTCGAGGACGACGGTGAAGTCTGCATGGTCCTTGAGCTTGGCCACTCCCTCGTGGGCCGTCCTTCTCCTTGATTCGCCCTCGGTCTCGAACGGAAGGATTGGTAGCGCGAAGGTGACGGCGTTGAGGTCCTTCGCAGCGCTGGCGACCACGGGAGCGGTGCCTGTCCCGGTCCCTCCGCCCATTCCTGCGACGACGAACACGATGTCATAGCCCCGCAGGGCCTCCTTGATGACCTCCCGGGCCTTCTCCGCGCAATGCTCCCCGATCTCGGGGAATCCGCCAGCGTCCCTCCCGAACGAGACGTCCTTGCCTATGAGGATCTTCTTGTGTGCGTCGACGGTCCTGAGCTTGTCCTCGTCCGTGTTGACAGCGACAGTGTCCACGCGGTTGGTCTTCCAGTAAATCCCGTGCACGATGTTCGAACCCGCTCCTCCGCAGCCGACGACCGCTATCGTGGGCTCCCCGAGGCTCGTACCGATTGCGTTGATTATCTCTTCCGTCCTGCTCCCATCCGCCGTCATCCTGTGGCCTCCGTGTTCCTCTGGCGGCCGCGAGAGAGTCTCCCGCAAGAGACCCCCCATCTGCCACCAAAGCGCCCTCAAACGGTGCCTATGCCCCGGGTACGACCTTGAACGCGCTCCTCTGCTGGTTCGCGTCCTTCTTGAGTCCCTCGACGTGCTCCTCGTGGAGGAACTCGTGCCTCACGGCGTCTGCGACCGCCTCCGACATCGTGCTGTACACGCCTTCCGCTACCAGCTGCTTGATCGTGTCGAGCACGAGGGGCGGTATCTGTACGATTATCTCGTTCTGCCTCGATGTCGTCCCTTCCGCGCCACCCGCGCGCATGTCCACATACGCGCGGATGGCAGCCCGGGCCAGTTGCGACCTGTTGGAGAACTCGTTGCTGCTGGCGATGAAGCCGTCGATGAGCTTCAGGTCCTCAGCATCGAGGCGCAGCGTTATCCGTTCGCTCTCCAACGGGTCGGACATGTGTGCATCCCATCCCGATTTGTTGACGCAAAAGGAACATATGTATGACGAACGTATATATAGGTATGCGAAATGTCTCATTTCGTCGGAAAAAGTCATACCTGATGTACTGGCGCGCTGCTAAGCACGCTCTGGAAATGGACCCTGGTCGTCTCGAATGAGGAATACTGCCAAACGCCCGGGATGGCGTAGGAAGGTTTATCCACGATGCCTCTGTTCGCGATGCCCTGCGAAAAGGCGGTCGCCCAATGGGAGAGGTATCATCAGGCGAAGGGGGGAAGCTGACGCATCGCAGGCAGCTCAGGTTCGCGATGCTTCCGATTGGCATCCTGCTCTTCGTCATCGGTTTCTTGATCGCTGTGTCATTCTCTTCGGGGGCAGGTGCTTCGGAAGGGACTGAAGACGGGGAGGGTCTCGGCATCGTCTCGCTCACAGGCATTGCGCTCAGCCTCTCCGGAGTCGTGGTCGCGACCGCCGGTCCCGCATCTCTCTTTCTGAACAGGCGGCAGATGCGCTGAGCGCGCGGTCTCCTCCGCGTAGTGAAACCTTTTATTGGTCGCAGTCATTCTCTGCCTCTGCTGGCTGTGCGTGATGACTCTGGACTTCCCTGCGATCGAGGCCAAATGGCGGAACGCGTGGTACGAAGCCAGGATCAACGAGTCCAACCCTGTCCCGGGCAAGAAGAAATTCTTCATGATCTTCGCATACCCCGGCGTGACTGGATACCTTCACATCGGCCACATGAGAGGATACACGGTCTCCGACGCGATCGTCCGCTACAAGAAGATGACCGGCCACGAGGTCCTGTTCCCTGTGGGCACGCACGCGACGGGGAATGGGGCGATTAGTTTCGCGAGAAGGGTGGAGCGCGGGGACCCTGCAGTGATCGATGTACTGAAGGCGAATCGCGTCCCGGAGGAAAGGGTTGCCAAGCTCTGCGACCCGATGGAGGTCGTCAGGTTCTTCAACGAGGTATATGTCAGGGACTACTGGAAGAGGTTCGGCTTCCTCAGCGACTGGAGGAGGTTCACCTGCACGATATATCCAGACTACTCCAGGTTCATCGAGTGGCAGATGCGCAAGCTGATGGCCGACGGGCTGCTCGTGCAGCGCCCGTACTACGCCCCCGCGTGCGTTGAGCACGGGCCAGTTGCCATCGACGCGTCAGAGACGGACATTTCGAAGGGAGGCAACGCGGAGGTCCTCGAGTACACGCTGCTGAAGTTCGACCTCGAGGACGGGCGGAAGCTCGTTGCAGCCACGCTGCGGCCCGAGACTGTCTTCGGCCTGACGAACTTCTGGCTCAACCCCGAGACTGAATACGTCGATGTCGAGGTGGAGGGCGAGATCTGGGTTACCAGCAGGCCAGCCGCAGAGAAGCTCAAGCACCAGAAGGACAAGGTCTTCATCAAGGGCTCCGCGAACGGCTCGTCGTTGATGGGCAGGCGATGCCGCGCGCCGTACACCAACAAGATGGTCGCGATTTTCCCCTCCAGTCTGTGCGACCCCAACGTGGGGACAGGGCTTGTCATGAGCGTGCCCTCCGATGCCCCCGTCGACTGGATAGGCCTGGTCGAGCTGGAGAGGGACAGGGAGGCTCGGAAGATGTACGGGATCACCGACGAGATGATCAGGGAGGCCAGGCCAATTCCCATAATCACGACTCCCGGATACGGGCCGCTCCCTGCCGTCGAGGTGACGGAGAAGATGGGCATCACCTCTCTGAGTGACCCGAGGCTGGAGGACGCCACGAAGGAGGTCTACAAGACCGGTTTCCACAAAGGCGTCATGAACGACTCCTGCGGAGATTTCGCCGGCCAGCCCGTGGAGAGCGCGAAGGAGGCGATGAGGGAGGAGATGCTCTCCAGCGGACAGGCGGACCTGTTCTACGACCTCTCGGAGGAGGTCTTGTGCAGGTGCGGGGAGAAGGTCCTCATCAAGAAGATACCTGATCAGTGGTTCATCGATTATGCCAACCCCGCGCTGACCGAACGGTCGAAGGAGCACGCGCTCACAATGAAGATACTTCCCAGGGAATACTACGACAACATACAGAACGTCCTGGAGTGGTACCGCGAGAGGGCCTGCGTGCGGCTGGGCAACTGGCTGGGGACGCGCTTCCCATTCGACCAGAGATGGATAATCGAGGCAATCGCTGACAGCACATTGTATCCTGTATACTACGTCATATCGAGGTACGTCAACGAGGGCTCGATTAGGCCCGAAGGAATGGATGAGCAGTTCTTCGACTATGTCCTCCTCGGGAAAGGGCAGCTCGAGGCGGTCTCTCGTGCCAGCGGCTTCGACAAGGAGGTCGTCGAGCAGATCAGGGGTGAGTTCGAATACTGGTACCCGCTCGACATCAACCTCGGCGGCAAGGAGCACATGACGGTGCACTTCCCGGTGTTCCTTATGAACCACGTGGCCATACTGAGGCCTCAGCACTGGCCCCGGGGGATCATGGTCAACTGGTACATCACGGGGACTGGGGGGAAGATTTCGAAGTCGAAGGGCGGGGCGCAGCCCATCCCGGACGCTGCCGAGAGGTTCGGCGTGGACGCGATGAGGCTGTTCTATTCGCACATCGCGTCGCTCTATGTGGACGTCGAGTGGGACGACGCGAAAGTGGAGGCCTACCGCGAGAGGCTCGAACGTATCTGGAAGATGGTGGGCGACATGGTGAGCGCAGAGTCGGGACAGCCTTCGAGCGTGGACCGATGGCTCGATGCTCGAATGCAGGTCAGGCTTGCCCGAACTCACGAACTCATGAAGGACTTCGATCTGAGATCCTATTCGAACGAGGTCTTCTTCGAGATCCCGCAGGATTTCAGATGGTACTCGAGACGAGGCGGCAGGAACAAGGACGCGATCTCAAGAGCCCTGAACCTGTGGATACCCCTCATGGCGCCCGTCGCACCGCACTTGGCCGAGGAGATGTGGGAACTCGCTGGCAAGCCCAGGTTCGTCTCCACTGTCCAGCTGCCTGTTGGCATCGTCGACCATGCTGTGCTCTCCGAGGAGGCAAAGGAGAGGCTGATCGAGAGGCTCATGTCAGATGTCGGGGAGATAGTCAAGGTCACCGGGATTCACCCCAGCGTGGCGGTGGTCATGACCGCGCCCGAGTGGAAGCACGACATGCTCAGGGACGCGCTGGCGCAGCAGGGGCCGAAGCTCGACATCTCAGTCCTGATCAAGGCCGCGATGACGAGAGCTCGCTCGCCAGAAGCGAAGAAGGAGATGCCGAACTATGCGAGAGAGATGGCGGCCGAGGTCCAGAGACTCTCTCCTGACGAGCGAAGGATCATGGCAGCCAGCATCGACGAGCTGGCTGTCGTTGCCGGGGCCGCACAGTTCCTGGGGGCCGAGCTCGCGTGCAAGGTGGAGGTCTACTCCGCAGAGGACGCGTCAAGGAGGGACCCGAAATCGAGGGCGAAGTACGCAAGGCCAGGACGGCCGGCAGTTTATCTGGAATGACTTCCTGAGACGCAGCCCGAAAAGCCTATACCAAGGCAGAATGTACGGGGTGGCCGCTCAGCTCTCCCCTTCGTGATCGGTGTCATCTCACATGTACAGGCGACTAGGCGACTTCATAGTCAATCACTACGGGCTGGTCATCATTGCATGGATCGTCATCCTGTTCTATGTGTTCCCGCTCATATTCAAGATCAACGATGTCGTGGTCTACCAGGAGAGCGAGACCGGCCTCGAAGACCTCGAGGCGATGCAGGCCGAGGAGCTGATTGAGCAGAACTTCGCTGGGAGGGTTCCGCCCAGTACGATAATGGTGGTCGTTCAGAACGAAGACGTCCTGTCTCCGGATGTCAGGGACTTCACATGGGCGCTATATGAGGACATAGCAGGAAATGGAGCTCTCGAAGGCATCGGACAGGTGGGGTACCTGTACAGCGCCATCGAATCGTACCTCGCAGAACTCGCCTACCAGGCCGCGCCAGGCGCATACATGCTCTATGAACAGGCGAACCAGACGGCTCAGTTGGTCTTCGGAATACCCTCGCAGATAGTGGCGAACCATTGGGCAATCCTCAGGATGTCCTCCTTCACGATAGACAACGCGACGGCTCAGGACATGGTCCTGACGGCTTTGTATGATTCCCTGATTGACTCGGGCGCGGACAGCGCAACGGTCGCGCTGACCATGGGATACGCGAACGCTTTCTACTCTGTGTGGAACCTGACCTACTCGGAGGACCTGGCAGTCATCTCCGAATCGATCATGGCCGCTGGACAGACATATTTCACCCCAGACATGGGCGAGTCCGGCCTGTTCGCCCTCTCGGTGATGGCAGGCTTGTCGGCGTCGGATTTCGCGTCCCCAGAAGCACTGGCCAACTTCACAGTTGGACTGTTGATGACTCAGGTGAAGGCCACTCCGTCCTTCCTGCACGAGGTGCTGGCCCTGGGCCCGTCACCTTCGTTCGAGGCTGCATCTTCCATGGCGAGGTCGACCGTGCTAGGATATCCATTCGACGAGCTTCCCGAGGTTCCCGAGTTCCTGCTGTCACAGTTCGTGAACGCTCGTTCCGCAGTGTCCCCGAACAACACGATGCTCATCGTGCTCTCGCTCGACGTGAGCGGATCGAGCGCGGAGGCCGAGCGCGATGTGAGAGTGCTGAGGGAGATCGTCGCAGTCAGGTTGAGCACTGTCGGCGATGAATTCGCGGTCTTCGTGTCCGGTGATCCCGCGCTCAACGTCGATATCATGGACGCCGTAGACGAGGACACCAGCAAGATCGACGTCGTGACGGTGGGTCTCGTGGTTGTGCTCGTCGGGATGTTCTTCCGGTCGGCCGTTACCCCTTGGGTGCCGCTCATGACCGTGGGCATGGCGTTTCTCACCAGCACGGCGGTGATATACGTCCTCGGAACCTACCTGCTCGAGATACACTACAGCGTCATGACGATTGTCCTGACGGTCATGCTGGGGGCTGGCACAGACTACTGCATATTCATAATGTCCCGGTACAGGGAAGAACGCGTGTTGGGGAAGAGCAAGGAGGAAGCGGTTCGAACAAGCCTCACATGGGCGGGAGAGAGCATCACAACGAGTGGGGCAACGGTAATGATCGGCTTCGGGGCGCTCATGATTGGCCAGTACACGCTGGTGCGGTCGATGGGAATGGCGCTGGTGGTGGCTGTCGGCATGGCCCTGGCGTTCTCGCTCACGATGCTCCCCTCCTTGCTCATGCTCGTGGGGGACAAGGTCTTCTGGCCCCAGCCGATCGACAAGGAGGTCAAGCGCGCGAGAATCAAGGACGCGAAGGGAGGGGGCTACTTCAGGAAGAGCGCTCGGTTCTCCCTGAAGAACAGGGTGGCGATCGTGGTGGCCGCCCTCATCATCTCCGTGCCAGCCGTGTACCTGTACTTCTCGCTCGAGTCGAGCTACGATTTCATCTCGGGCCTTCCGGAAGCTGACAGCACTCAGGGCCTGAGCGCCCTGAGCGAAGGTTTCGGACAGGGAACCATCATGCCGACCTATGTCCTCGTGAGCTACGACGATGTCGTCACGACGAACAATTCGCTGTCCGAGTCCGCCTGGGATCAGATCGAGGAGTATAGCCTCGGGCTGTTGGACCAGGAGAACGTCAGGAGCGTCAGCGGCCCCACAAGGCCGTTCGGCGAGCCTGTCAACGCGAGCTATCTCGCAGGACTGCCAGCCGACGAGCGGGCGACGGTAGAATATGCGATCGCCCAGACGATCGGATCGGACAACAGGACGGTCATGCTGACGCTGGTCCTCCAGGACACGCCCTTCACCACCCGTTCTATTCACACGATTGACGGCATCCGCGAGATGACAGACGAGCTGGAACTCTCCGTGTTCGATGGCCAGGCCGAGGTGCTTGTCGGAGGGGCGACTGCTGGAATGGCAGACGTCTCGAGGACCGTTTCTCACGACTTCTTCACGATGAGGATCGTGGTAATGATAGGCATCTATCTCGTCCTCATGGTCGTATTGGGGTCTCTGATAATACCGATCCGCCTCATCCTGACTGTACTGCTCAGCGTCACATGGACCATCGCGATGACTATGATAGTCTTCGAGTTCGCGAGTGGCGTGCCTGTCCTCTGGATGATGCCTCTCATACTCTTCGTCGTCGCGATGGGCCTTGGCATGGACTACGACATCTTCCTCACGACGAGAATCAGGGAGGAGGTTTCCAAGGGCAAGACCGACGACGAGGCAATCATGACAGCAGTCGAGCGCACTGGCGGGATAATCACGGCCTGCGGAGCCGTCATGGCCGGCGCCTTCGGCTCGATGATGCTCTCGAGCACCGCCCTCCTCAGGGAGTTCGGGTTCGGCCTGTCGTTCGCGATACTCCTTGATGCCATGATCGTCAGGATATACCTCGTACCCGCGATCATGCTCCTGCTCCAGAAGTGGAACTGGTACGCCCCGGGGAGGCTTCAGAGGGTCAGGCGGGGGCAAAAGGCGCGAAAGCATTAAAACGGCCGTAACCGAATATCAAGCGCTGGTACCATGCAGCCAAGGACCGCCCTTCTCGCAGCCCCCATCATGTTGGTGATCGTCCTAGCCCTCCTGGCTCCTGCAGCAGAGTCGCAGCAGGAGCATGAGGACTCAATGACAGTCAGCTCCAGGATGCTCCTGACCGGGTTCGACCCCCTCGAGGCGTCCGGGAGCGCGCGGATAACCCTGACGGGCTCTGCGGCCGTCGCGGCCCGCCACGCCATATTCAATCTCTCGGACGCGGACGGCAACCAGTACCTGAGCACTGAGGAGACCAGAACCGTCCTGGGGCTGATTGCCGAGGGGCTGGAGGGCAAGGCCTACTGGGGCGCGATGATCACGTCTGTCGATGGCTTTTCTGAGAGGACTGCCGAGTGGCTTCTGGCGCACACGACTGGCCTGTTGGACGTCAGCTGGGACTCTGACCTAGACCTGTCGTTCCCTCTCGAGTTCAGCGGGGAGGGTCAGGGAGAGACGAAGATGATCGAGGCTGCCCAGGGGGCATATGACGCCTTCGCTGGGGCCTTGCGCGATGCGGTTGGCTACGTGTTCGCAGGGCATCTTGAGGTCGAGCACAGGCTGTCCACCATGACTATCGGCGCAGTCACGAACCCTGTCCTCGAGTCCGGGGAGCTGAGCGGCATCCGCACTCCGCTCGGGGAGGTGCTCTGGTACTCGTTCGCGGGAGAGGTGGCGGCTGGTGTGGTCGCGGCGGATGAAGTCGCATATGAGGACTTCTCCATAAAGGAGAACCTGCAGATCGGCTTCGCAGTCGTGTTCATCGGGTGTTTCCTCATATTGCGCATGCCTGGCAAGAACTTCGACAAGTTCGAGAAGCTTCACCCGAAGAAGTTCAGGAGGTTCGCGCGGCCGCTCATGTCAGTGAGCATATCCGCCTACGTCGTCGCGGGTCTGTTGGTGCTCCTCTACGTCCTGCCGTTCGCGTTCTCGTTCGCTTCAAGTGACGCACTGTTCTACGTCGCATACCTGTACCTGCTCGTGCCGATTGCGGTCGTGGCGGAGTACTTCTTCTCGAAGTCGATGTACGACCGCGCGTCCCTGGACATTCCAGAGGAATCGGTCATAGAGGTCAAGCAGGCGGTCATCGAGCGGGCCGAGGGCGAAGGCGAGATGATATGCAAGGTGTGCTACAGGCCGATCGAGGCGGGCCTCGAGATATTCCAGTGTGCCTGTGGAACGACGATGCACGTCGACTGCGCGGAGAAGGCGCAGCGCTGTCCCGCATGCGGGAACGTGCTCATCGCAGAGCAGATGCGGTCCATCCAGTGCAAGGCCTGCGGCGAGACCTTCCTCTATTCTGGCAGTGACGACGCATACTCGATCCAGTGCACGAAGTGCGGGGCGTTCCAGGAGGAGATCAAGCCAGGCAGGAACTACCTGGTCGTCGATGACGATCCACGCAACGCCTTCATGATGATAAGGGCGATAGCTCTGTCGGGCCGTCCCGCAATGGTCCTGACCGCTTCCTTCCCAGGCAAGATACGGTCCGACTACGACCTCGGCGAAATCCCCGTGAAGTGGCTCTCGGACAGCACGACCGACATCGACAATGTCAACCCGAAGGACCTGGATGGCGATGTGATGGAGATCGTGTCGACCTTCCTCATGACGACCAAGAACGCTGGCGTGCTCGTCGACGGCATCGAGACGCTCATCGAGATGAACGGTTTCGAGAAGGCTCTCGGATTCGTGAAGCGCCTCAACGACCTCGCCGCCATACACGGCTCTGCGATCATCCTGTCGCTCAACAAGAAGGCCTTGCCTGAGGAGCAGTTCAAGGCGATCAACGAGGAGTTCGACGAGATCCACGACTACTCCTGACCTCGCCTGCCTTTCCAGCCCACCTGCGATAGAGCGTGTTCTCGACTCCGAGCTGGTCCAACATCCTGCCGACTACGAAGTCCACCATGTCGTCCACGCTCCGCGGGCTCGGGTAGAACGCAGGGCTCGCGGGCATGACGGTCGCGCCCGCGCGGGCAAGGCGTGCCATGTTCTCCAGGTGGATGCTCGACAGAGGTGACTCGCGGACCAGCAGCACCAGCCTCCTGTGCTCCTTGAGAGCCACGGACGCTGCCCTCGTCATGAGGTTGTCGGAAATGCCGCAGGCGATCTTGGACATCGTAGAGACGCTGCAAGGCGCAACCACCATCGCGTCGAACCTGACGGAGCCTGATGCGAGCGGAGAGAAGAGGTCGTCGTTGTCGAAGTGCTGGTCAGCCAGGGAATGTATTCGACTCGGGCTGAGTCCCAGCTCTGCCTTCGCGATCTTCGCCCCCTCGCTCGAGAGGATGACCGTCTTCCTCCCTGGGAGCTCCTCGAGCAGCCGGACCCCATATACCGTCCCCGAAGCCCCGGTGATCCCGACGACCGTGTGCATCGCAACCGCACAGCAGTCGCCCGTCAAAAAAGCTTCCCCCTCTTACGCCCA
>Ga0315314_1003237_pt1 | contig 12872 bp, 11 predicted proteins | sample TDP9_MG_FD_203631 | JGI IMG/M metagenome (GOLD analysis project Ga0315314, IMG submission 203631) | Freshwater sediment microbial communities from Lake Towuti, South Sulawesi, Indonesia - TDP9 | ecosystem: Environmental > Aquatic > Freshwater > Lake > Sediment | place: Indonesia: South Sulawesi...
GTACATCAAGTCATACCTATGGACAGGCAATCCAGTCTATCCTTTCCTCTACGGGGTCTTCGACGGCCGGTACTGGAGCGCAGAGCGGGCCCGACTCTATGCCGAGGCCCAGCAGGCCTTCGGCCTGGGCCGAGGGCCGCTGACCTTTCTGGCGCTCCCCTGGAACCTCACCATGCGGCCGCGCTGGTTCTTCGACCAGCCGCAAGCGCTGCGCTTCTTCAACGTCTTCGTCATGGTCTTCGGCCCGCTCTTGCTCGCCCTCCTCCCCACTCTCCTCCTGACTGGGCCAATCGGCGGCCCGGGCCGGCTGGTCCTGTGGTTCGCCTTGCTCTACACCGTCATCTGGTTCGGCCTCACGCAGAATGGCCGCTATCTTATCCCCATGCTGCCCGGCCTTGCTGTCTGCGCGGGACTAGCAGCTTCACGACTCCTGGAGCGAAGGGCAACCGCCAGCGCCGTCGCGGCGGCCCTCGTATTGGGGCTGCTTTCTGGCCTCTATCCGAGCTTTGCTCTGGCGGCCCCGGCGGCCCGGGTGGCCCTCGGCCTGGAGCGCCGGTCGGCCTATCTGGCCAGGACCTCGCGTCTCTATCCCATGTTCCATGCCATCAACCGGGCCGCATCCCCAGATGCGAGGATCTTTGTGCTTGGGGAGGAGCCGCGCTGCTTCTATCTTGACCGTGACTTCCTGCTGGGAAACCACGCCGATCTCTTCTCCGCCCAAGACCTGGCGGGCCCGGAGGCCTTTCTGCGCGCACTGAGGCACATGGGAGTGACCCACCTCTTGCTGCATTCCTCCACTGTTCGGGACATGAGGGCGCGGTCGGGCGCCGTGGAGACACTGCTCGCGGAGCTGGAAGCCGAAGGAAGCATCCGCCCGCAAGGCGTATACGGATCATTCATGCTATGGCAGCTCGCGGACACAAGAAGCGAAGGCCTTGGGTAGCAAGCCCTGCATCTTCACGTGGAAGGGCCGGTCAGGACGAGGCGGAGCGCGCACGGCGTGCCATGCGCGTGGTCCTCATCGGATATCTTTTCCTTGCCGCTCTCTACGCGGCCGCGATCCCGCGCGGCAAGGGGCCGGACGAAACGGCCCATCTTCGCTATATCGAATTCCTGGCCCAGGAGCATCGTCTGCCGGTCTTCGACAGAGAACGGCCTGGCGCCGACTATGAGTTCCACCAGCCCCCTGTCTACTATTTGATCTGCCTTCCCACCTATCTCCTCGCCGGCCGGGGCCGTGAGGCCACCCAGCAAGCCCTCCGGTTTCTCACTCTTCTGCTCTCGGTGCCCCTGCTCTACCTCACTTTCGCGCTGGGACGGATGCTCGTGCCAGCCGAGCCTTGGGCTGCTCTGGGAGCGGCCGGAGTAGTGGCCTTTCTTCCCATGCATCTCGGCGTGGTATCCAGCCTCAGCAATGACGCGCTCACAGAGGTCTTCTTTGCCGCCGCGCTCTGCCTGTTGGTGCTCCACCTGCGCGCGGCAGCTCTGTATCGGGCTGGTGAGAGCCAGACCCCGCCCAAACCTGCTATCATGGTCGCGGTCGGAGTGGCGATGGGCCTTGGCTTGCTTACGAAGTCAATCGCCGCCTTGCTCTTCCCCGCGGCATGGCTCGCGGCAGCCCTCGCCGCACGAGGTCCCAGGGGCTATGATTGGGGTCGCCTGATGCGAGATGTCTGCTTGAGTACCGGAGTCGCCCTGGTGATCGCCGGGTGGTGGCTGGCGCGCAATCGCGTGCTCTACGGCGATCCTCTGGCGCAACACGCCTTCCTCAGCGCCTTCCGGGATCGTCCTTCTCCTCAGGAGTTCATGGCCCGCTACCAAGCATCTCTGCCGGAGTATGTGGGCCAGGTGATGATATGGACGGCGGCCAGCGTCCTGGGGGTCTTCGGCCCGGTCCACGGCAACCGATTCGTGTTTTTCCCCTACTGGGTATACATGGCCCCGGGGCTGATAGCCGTAGCGGGTGTGGTGGGATTCGCGCGCCACCTGGCGCGTGTGACATTCTCCGGCTGGCAGCGGCAGGCCTGGTGGGTATGCGCGGCTCTGGGCGGGCTACTGCTAGCGAGCTTTGTCAGGTTCAACTTCTCGTTCTTCCAGGCCCAGGCGCGCTATCTCTTCCCTGCGTTGCCACCTGGCGCCCTCGCGCTCTCCCTCGGCCTCCAAGAGATCTCACCCGCACGTTGGCGGAAAGCGGCTTCTCTGGCCGCACCAGTTGCGCTCGCGCTCCTCGCCCTCGTCGGCCTCCCATTGTGGCTTCTCCCACAGTTTAGATTCCCATGAGACACTTTGCATGCCACAACATCATCGTCTGTTTCCCCCTGGGTCTTCTAGTCATGTTCGGATGTGCCCGGCGGCCCCCGACACCAGTGACCAAGACTGAGAAATCCACCTCCCCCTCAGCCACCTCCCATGAGGTGAGCGGATCTACTATCAGGATGGCTGACCCGGCTGGCCGCTGGTCTTTCGAAGCGCGGGCCCAGCGCGTGGAAACCGCCAGCCTTGATGGCCCCTATGCGCTCCAGGCTGCGGAATGCCGCTACCAGCAGTCCGGCCGCCCGCCGGTGCTGATGCGGGCCGCCCGGGCGCAAGTGGACAGATCGGCCGGGAAGGCAGTGCTCGAGGGGCGGGTGCGGCTTGAGTCCGATGCCTGGGTCCTGGAAGCGGAACGAGTGGAGTACGACCTGAACGAGGGAAAGGTGCTGGCCTCGGGCGGACGAAATGAAGCACCGGAGAAACCGAACCGCTAACTCCGTAGGGCAGGAGCTTGCTCCTGCCAGACCACGTGGCACAAGCAAGCTTGTGCCCTACGAGAGGCGCTTGCTTCCTTTCATTCTCGATCGTAATGATGTTTAGGGGGAGAGAGACTATGATAGACCGGAGAGTTCACGTTATCCTCATCATTGCCCTGGCGGCGGCTGCGCTGGCCCCCGCCCTGGCCGGCAGTGAAGCAGGCCGCCCGCGCATGACGCTCGGAAAATACGTGCTCGAGAGCGAGCACCTGGAGGGGACGCTCCAGGGCCCACTCGAACTCTCGCCGAAAGTGACCGTGACCGGGGCAGGGGTAACCATCACCTGCGACCGCCTGAAGGTGTGGCCGGCTCCGGAGGGCAGGCAGATAGAGCGCGCCGAGGCCGAGGGCCACATCGTCATCCAGGGCCGGTACACCGCGAGCGACCGGACGGAGTGGCAGATCATCGGCAAGGCGGACTCGGCGACCTATGAGAGGGAGGCCGGCCGAGGAGTGCTCGTAGGCTCGGTGAACTTCCAGGCGACTAATGCCACCGCCGGGACGACTCTCACCGTCGAGGCGCACAAGTTGATCTATGATTTCCAGAGCCGTCACTTTCAGTTCGAGCGCGGCGCTGATCCCGTGCGGGTGCAGTGGCAGGAACCCGAGAGTGGGGCGACGGCTCCAGCCCGCCCCCCGCAGCAGCAAGGCGGAAAGGGCGAGACCAAACCATGAGCCTTGTCGCACAGGGCCTGGTGAAGCGCTACCGCGGCCGGGCGGTAGTTGATGGGCTTCGCATAGAGGTCAACCCCGGTGAAACAGTGGGGCTGCTCGGCCCCAACGGGGCCGGGAAGACCACCACTTTCTACATGATCGTTGGACTGATCGCCGCCGATGAGGGAGCGGTCTTGCTCGATGGACAAGATATCGCCCGACTGCCTATCCACCAGCGCGTCCGCCGCGGCATTGGCTATCTTCCCCAAGAGAATTCCGCCTTCCGACACCTCACTGTGGAGGAGAACATCGCGGCTGTGCTGGAGTGGATGCCCATCTCGCCACAAGGGCGCCGCCAGGCACTGGAATCCCTCATCAAAGAGTTCCATCTCGAAGCGGTGCACCATGTGCCGGCCGGCCTCGTCTCCGGGGGAGAGCGCCGCCGCACTGAGATCGCACGCGCCTTGGCCAGAGAACCACGCTACTTGCTGCTGGACGAACCGTTCACTGGCATTGACCCCATCGCGGTCGCCGAGCTGCAGGACATCATCGCCGAGCTGCGATCATGGAGAATAGGGATCGTCGTCACCGACCATAATGTGCGCGAGACCCTCAGCATCACCGACCGCAGCTATATCATCTACCAGGGAAAGATCCTCACCTCGGGCACCTCCTCGGAGTTGCTCGATGATCCGGTCGCCCGCCGCTTCTACCTTGGCGACCGGTTCCGGATGACATGAAGACCATTGACCGCTATCTGCTGCGCGAGACGGCCGGCCCCTTCGCTTTTGGGGTGCTCGCTTTCGTCCTACTCTTTGTCTCCGCCAACATTCTCTTTCGCCTCACCGAGCTGGTGGGCGAGCTTGGCCTCAGCCTCTGGACCGCGGCCGAGCTCTTCCTGCTCTGGCTGCCGGGATTCGTGGTGCTGACCTTCCCCCTCGCCACCCTGGTGGCCATCCTGGTGGCCTTCGGCCGCATGAGCGGAGACAGCGAGCTGGTGGCCATGCACGCGGGGGGCATCAGCTTCCGCCGCCTGGTGCTGCCGCTCGTTGGCGCGGGGCTGGCGCTCTCCATCGTCACCGCAGCCCTGAACGAGCTGGTGGTCCCCTCCTCCAACCGCCGGGGCGAAGACATCGTGCGCGCAGCCACCGAGCGGGTCGGCAAGATGGGCGAGCAGCAGGTCCTCCTTAAGGAGATGTCCGGAGGGCAGGTGGTTCGCCTGGTATATGCCGACCGGCTCGATGTCCGCAGCGGGGAGATGACGCGCCCCACGATCGTCTGGTTCGACGACGGCCGTCCAGTGATGGTCACGAAGGCTGACCGGGGAGTCTGGCGGCAGGGAAACTGGCAGCTATTCGAAGGAGTCAACGCGCCGCTGGAGGCAGAGAGGCCTGCCACCTGGTCATTCGAGAGCTGGATTGCTAATCTGCCAACCACTCCCAGGGAGATCGCCCGGGGCGCCCGCAGCCCTCAGGAGATGACCTACCGGGAGCTGCGCGAATACATCCGCTACGCCCTGCGCCAGGACCGCCGCACTGCCGAGTTAGAGCTTACCCTGCACCACAAGTTCTCCATCCCCTTCGCCTGTCTGGTCTTCGCGCTCATCGCGCCGCCGCTCGGCATGCGCTCACACCGCGGCAGCTCCTCCATCGGCATGGGCCTTGCGGTGCTGATCGGCTTTGGGTACTATGTGGTCTGGCACTACCTCTCAGTAGTGGCCCAGCAGGGCCACCTCTCCCCCTTCTGGGCGGCCTGGCTGCCCAACGTCGGCACCGGCGGCGCGGGCCTTGCGCTGATCTTCAGGGTACGCAAGTAGCCTGGTCGGCTTTCTTGTAGGGCGGGCATACCTATGCCCGCCACTGGGAGTTCGCCTCCTGCCCATCCAGAGCCGACAGCTCACGTGGTCCGCAGCCGCTTCACGGCGAGGACGGCACTCGCGGCGTGCCTATGATACACGTCTCCACGCGCTGGTAGGCGAGATGCTTGCCGTCCGGCGACCAGGAAAGGGAAGAACAGAGATCGGCCCGCGCTAGGCCGTCTATGCGCTGGCTGCCATCGGGGCGCACCACGCCGATGTCTCCCAGGATTACCTCGGAGAATAGCGTTGCCTCCTCCTTACCGGCAGTGAACGCAATTCACTCTCCGTCCGGCGACCACGCCACCGGCGTAGGGTGCGTCACGCGAGTTACTTCGCGAAGTTTGGTGCCGTCTCTCGAGACGATGGAAACGGCATAGGTCCGACGATCCCTGATATGTGCGCTGGGCTCTCCCTCCTGGCGAAGGATTCTGACAAAAGCTATGGCCCCTCCGTCAGGTCGCCAGGATACACCTCCTCCCAATGCTGTGTTGCCGCCTGGGCGAAACCATGTCACCTTCTCCCACTTGCCGGAGTCGAGACTAACAACCCAGACATTGGCACCCCTTGTGCGATTCTGGTCACGGGTGTACTCCAGTATAACGACGGCTACTGAGTTCGCAGTCGGTGACCAGCTGGCACAGCGGTATCTCCCCAAGGGGCCTCCCTCAAGGCTGTGCATCTTCTTTGAGGCGATGTCCAGGAGCGCAAGTCGGCTCTTCTCTATGTCTTCGCGATGGAACGGTGCGGAAGTGAGAGCTATATGCTTTCCGTCAGGTGACCAGGACAGAGACGAGAACCGGGCGCCTTCTTCCGCCTGCGCAAGGAGAACCGCGGGTGAGTCACCCTCAACCCGTCTGACCCATACGCGCGTTTCTGATTGATCGAGGACCGCCAGGTACGCTCCGTCTGGCGACCAAGCTGATTTGTAAACGCCGCAGGGCCGGCCCACGACCTCCTCGCGCACCATCCCGCTGTACCTGCCAATGCCTAAGAGATACCGGTATGCTACAGGCGGATTCGCGTAGGCCTCCAGCAGTGCAGCTCCAAACAGGAGAGGGATGATTGCCAAGAGAGATAACACGAAGTCACACCATAGGCGCTTCACGCTGGCCCACCGCCGCAGGCTGGGAAGGGGCCGCACCCAGGCCAGGCCCGCGCGAAGAGCCAGCGCCCAAGCAAGCAAGACGGCCGGAAACTCCAGCAGAGCATGCGGAAGCAGGATCCCCGCGGCGATGCCGGCCGGACCAGCCCCTGATGCCTGCGGGGCGAGACCAGTCCAAGAACCTGTCAGCCAGCCTACCTCATAGCCCGAGCGCGAAGCGATGCCCAGCGCGAAGAAGCCGATCGTAACCGTGCCTGTGAAGAACGAAAATAGACAGCTAAACACGGTGCGGCAGAAGAACCAAGCCCAGGTGTGTCCGGAAAAGCTACCCGCCGCGGATGGGAGTATCCTGTCATACCAATGAGGGGCAGTGAATTTCTCGAAGAACTGAACCGCTTCCTCAAAGGTCGCTGCGCGTCCCGTGTGATAACCTATGGCGATCCCCATCAGGTGCACCAGGAAGACTGCGACCAGCGTCCAGCGCTGCTCGCGCAGAATCCGCGCGAGCTCTCGCAGGAAAGCTGAAGCCGCACAGCGCTTAACCTCCCGAACCCTGTTCAATTGCCTCCCCCGAACCGGCGCCAGCCCGACCGCGAGTGGCCTACATCGCCCGCAGCCGCTTCACCCGCTCTTCTACCGGCGGGTGGGTGCTGAAGAGACCGGTGGCCCAGCCTTTGTGCTCGGTGAGGGGGTTGATGATGTAGAGGTGGGCGGTGGCCTTGTTGGCCGCCTCCAGCGGGTCGGTGTCGGCGGCCAGCTTCTCTAGGGCGCTGGCGAGGCCTTCAGGATAGCGGGTCAGCAGCGCGCCGGAGGCGTCGGCGAGGAACTCCCTGCGACGAGAGAGAGCGAGCTGCATCAGCGTGGCGAAGAGCGGGGAAAGCGCGACGAAGACCAGCCCAATCAGCAGCAAGAGGCCGCTGCCCGCGCTGCGGCGGCTGCTGCGTCCGCGGCCATACCACACGCTCCGCATCATCCAGTCGGAGAGCAGCACCACGGTTCCGACCAGCACCGCGACCAGGGTCATAAACCGGATATCGTAGTTCTGGATGTGGGACATCTCGTGCGCGATGACCCCTTCGAGTTCGAGGCGATTGAGCTTGTCAAGCAGTCCTCTGGTCACCGCGATGGCAGCATGTTGCGGATCGCGGCCGGTGGCGAAAGCGTTAGGGGCGGAGTCCTCGATGATATAGAGCCGCGGCATGGGCAGGCCGGCCGCGATGCTCAGCCCCTCCACGGTGTTCCAGAGATAGGGCTCCTGCGCCTTCGTCACCGGCCTTGCCGCGCTCATGCGGAGGACGATCTTGTCGCTGTAGTAGTAGCTGCCCCAGCTCATCAGGAGAGCGAAGATCACCGCGGGGATGACGAAGTAGTGGCCCAGGTCGAGATAGAGGCCGAAGACGTAGACGACCCCGGCGATCAGCGCGAGGAAGAAGAAGAGCAGCAGATACGACCGCCTTCGATTGCTGGCGATTTGGTCGAACATCCTCCCCCCTGTTGGGCAGTTATGTGACAGGAGCAAGCTCCTGTCCTACGGAGAGCGGGTCGGGAGAAGGGCAGGAGGCAAGCTCCTGCCGAACCCGATAAGTTAGATGACACTAGAACTGAACTTTGACCGGCCCTCGCGCCTCTGGCTCCTCGATCTCGAAGTAATCGCGCAACTTGAACCCGCCCATTCCTGCGATGATGCGCGCGGGGAAGGACTGTATCAGGTTGTGGTAGCCGAGCACGGAGTCGTTGTAGAACTGCCGCGCGTAGGCGATCTTGGACTCAGTCCCAGACAGCTCTTCCTGGAGCTGCATGAAGTTCTCGGTGGCCCGCAGTTGCGGGTAGGCCTCGGCCACTGCGAAGAGGCGGCGGAGCGCGGCGGTGATCATGTTCTCCGCGGCCGCCTGATCCTGCACCGTGCGCGCGTCAATACCCGCCTGGCGCGCCTTCGTCACCTCTTCGAAGGTCGCCCGCTCGTGCGCTGCATAGCCCTTCACCGCCTCTACCAGATTCGGAATCAGGTCATAGCGGCGCCGGAGCTGCACATCCACCTGGGACCACGCGTTGTCAATGCGGTTCCGCAACACGATCATCCGGTTGTAGGTCACGATCGCCCACAGGACGATGATCCCGACTAGCCCGATGATGACCCATGCACCCACGCTTAGCTGTGCCATGTTGCCTCCTTGGCCGGGGTGAGCGAGACGCGGCCTGTGTAATTGTATCCGTCAGTTGACCTTTCGGCAAGCCTGCCAAGGCAGGCAGGTATATGCTCCAGAGGCCGGGCCAGGGCCCTTCCCCTGGACGTGGCGCGGGCGCGAGTACCTTTTGGGCAATTTACCCTTGACGCGCGTAGCTATTTGTGGTACATAGATTGGCGGCTGAAAGCTATGTCGTCATCACCATTGAATCTGGAGTCTGTGCGCTGGGCCTGGCGTGGTGAAATGTCCGGCTTGCCGGGCTTTCGCGCGCACGGCTTTCAGATGAGGTAGAGGCAGCGCAAACAGAATAGACGAAGAGGCGAACCAGACCAGCCCGGCAAGCCGGGCTGGTCTCTTTCATTAACTGTTGGGCAGGAGCTCGTCTCCTGCCCCAAGTAAGGCTAGTGCGAGGTGGCTGACAGTGTACTACCCGTCACGCTCCGAGTTCAGAGAAAAGGCCCGTGAGGGCAACCTAGTCCCCGTCTGGAAGGAGATCTTGCTGGATGCGGAGACCCCTGTCTCGGCCTTCCGCAAGATCGGCAACAGCCAGTACGCCTTCCTGCTGGAGAGCGTGGAGGGCGGCGAGAATGTCGGGCGCCATTCCTTCCTCGGCTCGGAGCCGTTCGCGGTCTTCAGCTCCAAGGGCGACACTGTGACCGTGAGCCGCAACGGCCGCCAGCAGGCCCGCCGCCTTGGGGCAGGGGAGGACCCCCTCGCGGCGCTGGCGGCCTTGCTGTCAGAGTACCAGTTCGTGTCCGCCGCAGGCGGACTGCCGCGGTTCTGCGGCGGCGCGGTGGGCTTCATCGGCTACGACATGGTGCGCTTCTTCGAGCGCCTGCCGGAGCGCGCGGTGGATGACCTGGCGCTTCCCGATTCCATGCTGGTGCTGACCGATACCTGTCTCATCTTCGATCACGCCTACCACCGGGGCAAGGTGCTCTCCAATGCCCTGGTCACGGGCGATCCTGACCAGGCCTATGAGCAGGCGATCCGCAAGATCGAGGCCCTCTGCGCGCGGCTGGCGGCCCCCTCGCCCGCGGTACCCCCTCCCCGGCCCCGGCCAAGAGACACGGCATTGTCGGTCAACCTCACGCGGGAGGAATACGAGCGGATCGTGATGGCGGCCAAGGACTACATCTCTGCGGGCGACATCATCCAGGTGGTCTTATCGCAGCGCCTCTCCCGCCCGGTGGCGGCCGATCCCTTCGACATCTACCGCGCGCTGCGGTCCCTGAATCCATCTCCTTACATGTACTATCTGACCTACGGCGATCTGAGGATCATCGGCAGCTCGCCCGAGCGCTTGGTATCTGTGCAAGATGGCGAGGTGGTCACCCGGCCCATCGCCGGCTCCCGGCCCCGGGGCAAGACGCCCCAGGAGGACGAAGCCCTGGCCGCCGAGCTGCTGGCCGACGAGAAGGAGCGGGCCGAGCACGTCATGCTGCTGGACCTTGGCCGCAACGACCTCGGGCGGGTCTGCCGCTACGGGACCGTGGTGGTGGATGAGCAAATGGTGATCGAGAAGTATTCGCACGTCCAGCACATTGTCTCCAATGTCCGCGGCGAGCTGCGCTCTGGCTGCGACCAGTTTGACGTGCTGCGCGCCTGCTTCCCGGCCGGCACTCTGTCGGGCGCTCCTAAGGTGCGCGCGATGGAGATCATCGAGGAGCTGGAGCCCACCCGGCGCGGCCCGTATGGGGGAGTGATCGGCTACTTCAGCTTCTCTGGCAACATGGACACCGCGATCACCATTCGCACCATCGTCTGCGCCAACGGCATCGCTCACATTCAGGTGGGAGCCGGAATCGTCGCTGATTCGCTGCCCGGGCGAGAGTACGAGGAGTGCGTCACCCTCAAAGGAGGCGCGCTGCTGAAGGCCATCGAAATGGCCGAGGCGGGGCTGGAGTGAACGGCACGGCCTCCCCAGATGAACCCTTCGGCTACGCTCAGGGCAAGCGCGGATGAGCACTGATAACGGCCGCATGACGTGAAATGAAAGGACAGAAGGTGATTTTGACTGGAGATCGGCCCACCGGGCCGTTGCATCTGGGGCATTACGCCGGGGCGCTGGCAAACCGGGTGCGGCTCCAACATGAATATCGCACCTATGTCCTGATAGCGGATTTGCAGGCCCTGACGGACAACGCGGAACAGCCCGAGATAGTCGTGCACGCGATCTGGGAGGTGCTGCTGGATAACCTCTCAGTCGGGCTCGACCCCGACCGCGTGACGTTCGTCCTTCAGTCGGGCGTACCGGAACTGGCAGAGCTCGCCCAGGTCTACCTGAACCTGGTCACCCTCGCGCGGCTTCAGCGAAACCCGACGGTGAAGGAGGAGATGCGCGAGAAAGGCTTCGGAGCGAATGTCCCTGCCGGTTTTCTCTGCTACCCGGTGAGCCAGGCCGCCGACATCACCGGCTTCCAGGCCAACCTCGTGCCGGTGGGTGAGGATCAGGTTCCCGTCGTAGAGCAGACGCGGGAGATCGTTCGCCGGTTCAACCGTCTCTATGGCGAAACACTCGTCATGCCTGAGGCCATGACACCCTCCACGGGAGCGCGGCTTCCTGGCACAGACGGGCGAGCGAAGATGGGAACTTCCCTCGGCAATGCCATCAACCTCAGTGACGCCCCCGAGACGGTACGAGAGAAGGTCATGCAGATGTACACTGACCCCGCGCGCAAGCATGCCACCGATCCGGGAGACGTAGAAGGCAACCCGGTCTTCGCCTACCTCGAGGCGTTTGATCCAGACTCTGATTGCGTGTCGGACCTCAAAGAGAAGTATCGCGCGGGTCGGATCGGAGATGTCGCGCTGAAGAGGCATTTAGCAGACGTGCTCGATGCAATTCTCACCCCGATTCGCGAGCGGCGCGCGTCGTGGGAACGTCGCCGAAATGAAGTCCGCGAGATGCTCCTGTCGGGAACGGAGCGCGCACGCGCGGTGGTCGGAAACACACTCCGTGAAGTGCTTGCGGCGATCGGTCTTCCGGCCGCCCTGCAAGGGCAGGAGACGCGCTCCTGCCCTACAAAGTACGAACCGGGATTGTAGGGCGGGCGTTCCCACGCCCGCCGCCGGCTGGCATGGGAATGCCAGCCCTACAGCACGGCGCCGCTGCTGAAGGTAGGGATGTTTTCAACATGCGGCGTGAAGATGTTTAGCTATGGAGGAGCTGCGATGCTGCTCATGATTGATAACTACGATTCTTTCACCTACAACCTGGTGCAGTATCTCGGCGAGCTGGGACAGGAGATTGCGGTGTATCGCAATGACCAGATCACGGCGGAGGAGGTGGAGCAACTGTCACCGGAGCGGGTCGTGGTTTCTCCGGGGCCGTGCTCGCCATCGGAGGCGGGAGTCTCGAACGAGATCATCCGGCGGTTGGCGGGGCGCGTGCCATTATTGGGGGTGTGCCTGGGCCATCAGTGCATCGGGCACGTCTTTGGCGGCGAGGTGGTGCGCGCCCCCCGCTTGATGCACGGCAAGACCTCCATGATCCACCATGACGGCAAGACCATCTACCAGGGGCTGCCCAATCCCTTCGAGGCCACGCGCTATCACTCCCTCATCATCCGCCGCGAGACGCTCCCGGACTGCCTCGAAATCACCGCGGAAACAGACCAGGGGGAGATCATGGGAGTCCGCCACAAGGAGTATGTCGTCGAAGGGGTGCAGTTTCACCCGGAGTCCATCCTCACGCAGTGCGGCAAGGATTTGCTGCGGAACTTCCTGGCGATGTGACCCTGCTTCGCCAGAGGCTACGCAGGGCGAAGGGCTGCTGTAGGGCGGGGTTACCAAACCCCGCCTGGCGGGCATTGGTATGCCCGCCCTACAGAAGAACGGCAACGGCGCGCATGCAGAGACATGCGCGCCCTACAGGAGAGGCAGATGATTGGTGAGGTGATTCGGAAGGCGGCCGAGAGGCAGGACTTGACCGCGGGCGAGGCCAACGCGGCGATGACTGAGATCATGTCCGGAGATGCCACTCCGGTGCAGATCTCCGCCTTCCTGGTGGCGATGCGGATGAAGGGCGAGACGGTCGAGGAAATGACCGAATTCGCCCGCGTCATGCGAGAGCATGTCCTCGCGGTCCGACCCACCAGGCGGCCCCTGGTGGATACCTGCGGCACTGGCGGGGACCTGATAAAGACCTTCAATGTCTCCACCGCGGCCGCCTTCGTGGCCGCCGGGGCGGGCGTGGCGATCGCCAAGCATGGCAACCGATCGGTCACCAGCAAGTGCGGAAGCGCGGACGTGCTGGAAGCCCTTGGCGTTCGCTTCGACCTG
>Ga0315314_1003239_pt1 | contig 12863 bp, 10 predicted proteins | sample TDP9_MG_FD_203631 | JGI IMG/M metagenome (GOLD analysis project Ga0315314, IMG submission 203631) | Freshwater sediment microbial communities from Lake Towuti, South Sulawesi, Indonesia - TDP9 | ecosystem: Environmental > Aquatic > Freshwater > Lake > Sediment | place: Indonesia: South Sulawesi...
GGAGGTCCCTGCACACACGCACACGCTCCACGAGCTCGACATTGGCCTCAATTGCACATCGAAGCACACGATGGTGGAGGCGGTCTTCATCGGGGACGAGGCAAAGGTCGAGGTCAAGATGGCCTCGCTCGTGACTGGCGGGGAGAAGGAGCTCAGGAGGAGGCCGATCATCTCCTCGATCATGTGCTGCATATTCCCGCTCACATTGGACGGCGGCGCGATGGACGCCTCGATGGAGTTCTCGAAGGCGGGCGTTCCCGTGCACCTCATGAGCATGCCGCAGGCTGGTACCACTGGCCCAGCGACTCTCGCTGGCTGTGTCGCGATAAACAACGCGGAAATACTAGGTGCCAACACGATCCTGCAGCTCGCATATCCCGGTGCACCTGTGCTCTACAGTACGGTCGGTTCGCCAATGGACCTGAGGACTGGAGGTTACGGCGGCGGAGGACGGCCTGAGACCGCTTTGATGAACGCGGCGGGGGTCCAGATGTCGAAGAGATACGGAATCCCGTCCTCTCCAGGCTCGATGGGGTCGATGTCGAAGATGATCGGGCCGTGGATCGGCCACGAGCACACCCTCGTGCCGCTGACGATGGCGCTCGTAGGAGGGGACGTCCTCAACGGAATAGGCATGCTGGAAGGGTCGAAGGTGCTGTCTTTCGAGCAGATGCTCATAGACCACGAGATCGCGACCTCGGTGCTCAGGCTGATCAGGGGTTTCGAGGTCAACGACGAGACCCTCGCGCTGCCCTTGATCGCCAAGGTGGGACCGAGAGGTAGCTTCTTGCAGGAGCCGCACACCTACAAGCACATGAGGGACTTCTGGGACCCGACTCTGACGGACCTCCGGCCGTATGACGTATGGAAGGCCGCGGGGGCGGAGACGACGGAGCAGGTCGCGAAGAGGAAGGCCAGGGAGATACTCGCCAAGCATAAGCCGGATCCGCTCGAGCCCAACATCAGCAAGCAGCTGAGCGCGATCATATCGGAGGCGGAGAAGAAGCCGTTTCCGAAGGGCACGTCAGAGAAATGGTAGGAGGCATGGACATGGGCAAAGCGAGAATGGTCATGTTGTCGAAGGGCGAGATGGATGAGATTCACGCTGCCTCGCTGAAGATCCTCGAGAAATCGGGCGCCATCGTCAGGAGCGAGGCCGCAAGGAAACTTCTTGCAGGTGCGGGGGCGAAGGTTGACGAGAAGGAGATGAAGGTCTACTTCCCCGAGAGCCTCGTGAAGGAGACGGTCAAATCGACCGCCCGCGAGTGGGTCCTCGGCGCGAGGAACAGGAAGAACGATCTGAAGGTCCCGGCTCCAGGGTTCCCGTACCTGTCGACCGACGGATTTCCAGTGGCGATCAGAGACAGCGATACGCTTGAGAAGAGACCGACGACCCGAAAGGACCTCGAGAGGTGGGCGACGCTCGCCGACGCCGTCTCGACAGTGGACTTCCTCTGGCCTTCGGCCACGCCCACGGACCTTCCCACAAGCCTCCAGCTCATCGGGGGCCTCAGGACCTCATACGAGAACACCGAGAAGCACGTACAGTACCAGGCGTTCAGCGGCGAGGAGGCAAAGCTCGAGGTAGAGATGGCATGCGCGGTCGCGGGCGGTGAGGAGGAGAACAGAAAGCGGCCGCATTTCTCATCAGTCCAATGCATCGTCGCGCCCCTGCAGTACGACGAAGGCTCGACTGATGCGTGCATCGAGTTCGCCCGCGCTGGGATACCCGTCGTGGCGATGTCAATGGTCACGCCCGGCATGACCGGCCCCGTGACGATGGCGGGGTCTGTGGCGCTCGCCAACGCGGAGGTGCTGGCATCGATGGCCATCTCCAACCTGGCCAAGAAGGGTGCGCGCGTGTTCTACTGCTTCGTATGCGCGCCGCTCGACATGAAATCTGGAGGATTCGCCTCGGGATCGCCTGAGTACGGCATCCTTGAGCTGGCCGGCGGAGAGATGGCCAGATACTACGGCGTGCCCTCGATGATGAGCGGCTTCGGCTCGTCCGGGAAGATACCGGGCGCGCAGGTTGGCTTCGAGAAGGGCGTCACGACGGTCGCGGCCGCACTATCGGGCTGCGACCTTCTCACGGGAATCGGAGGCCTCAACGATGCGGCTTTCATATCGATGGAGGAACTCCTCATAGATGCTCAGATCTGGGAGGACGTCAAGAGGACCTGGCAGGGGATGGATGTCAACAGCTCGGAGATCGCCCTTGACGTCATGCTCAAGGTCGGCCCGAAGGGGCAGTACCTGAACCACCCGCACACCTTCGCGAACTTCCGCAGGCTGCATGTGTCGAAGTACGGCGACAGGTCGAGCTACATGGCCTGGGAGGCAGCGGGGAAGAAGGACATCGTTGCGACAGTCCAGTCAGATGTCAAGAGGATCTTGGAGACGCACAGGCCCGCCCCGCTCGATAGGAAGGTCAAGCAGAAGCTGGAAGAGATCGAGAAGAGGGCTCCGAAAGCCCTTGCCTGATGCAGCATTGCCCGGTGACGAGCTCTCGCGGTCGACGCTGACTGGGCAGCGCGCAAGCTGGAGCGATTGCAGATAAAGGCAGGAAGCAGTTTGTGGATCGGCAGTGTTCGGCCTGTCGCTCTATTCGAGGCCCCTCTTGCGCTCTTCCTTCCCCGGCGTCTCGCCGGGTGCAGCGCCTTTGCGCTTCTTCATCAGCACCATTGCGACGACGAGCACTACGATGACAGCGGCCACGATTCCAATGGCCATCAGGGCGGTGCTCGAAACCCCTCCTCCGCCACCTCCTCCATCAGTTGGCTCGAGGTCCATGAACAGAGGGTTGGGCGGCCAGTAGAAGTCCATTATCCGTCCTTGATGCGCCATAGGGTCTCCCCAGCCCTCGAAGTTCAGCGTGCTCCACGCGTACAGCGCCAGAGGATAGCATAGCACTATCATGCCGGAGGACCAGTACCAGGTCCTCTCCATCTCGTGCACCATCTCCTCCCGCTCCACGCCGTCGACCTGGAACTGCTCGATGTAGAGCTGGTCGTATGTCTCGTTCGACCAGAACGGGTCGTTCCATCCCCATATCTGATCAGTCGTCATGACTCCCAGGAGGTATGATGGGTCGAAGTCCCCGCTCCAGTACCAGATGTACGAGTCGTGGGCGGCAGTGTAGTAGATCGCGGTCTCCATCGCGCTCTCCTCCATCACCTCGATTGTGACATCGACGCCTATCTCCTGCCACATCTCCTTGATGAACGGCCCCGTCGTGAGGTCCTCTGGAGCATCATTCCGCACCATCAGGCTGAAGCTGACCGGCGTGTTGATTGGGACCAACGGGTTGTCCGACCTGTTGTAGAGCCTCACGCCGTCGTTGTTCCAATTGTCGTACCCGGATGCGTTCAGGAGGGCGTTCGCACGCTCAAGGTCGTAGTTGAGGGATTCCTCTTCCGTCTCAGGCTCCCAGTACCACTCAGGCACGATGGGGGTCGGAAGGGCGTACCCGACCTCCCCGTATCCTCTGTAGACCGTGTCGATCAGGTACTGCTTGTCTATCGCGAGGTGGAGGCCGCGCCTGAGGTTGTCATCAAGGAGCAGCCGGTTGCCCTGAGACTCCGGCTCCGTGAAGCAGTTGAACCCGAGCGTGCTCTGGAAGTTCCTCTCGACCTCGGCCGTCTCCACGTTCGGCTCCCCCTTGAGTGAGTCGTATGTCAGTGGCGGGAACCTGGCCACATCGAGGTTCCCCTTCCGCAGATCCTCAGCCATCACCTGGTCGCTTCCGTAGAACTTGATTATGAGCTGATCGAAGCTGACCGCCCCCGCGTGATAGTCATCATTCCTCTCGAGAATAACATACTGGTCCTCTTCGAACTCCACGAACTTCAGCATCCCGCTGCCCATCGGTTCCGGGTTGGGCCATGTGTTTTGGATCTCGCCAGCGGTGAGCTCGCTCCAGATATGTTCTGGGACGATCGGAATCGAGACCGCATCGGCGTGGACGTTCGGGATCTTGAGATAGACCTCCACCGTATACTCGTCGACCGCAACCGCGTGGTCGACCATCTTGTTGTTCAAGATTGGCGTGAAAGCCCACATCGCGGGGTCCAGGTTCAGGTTGATGGTGTACGCGACGTCCTCAGCGGTCAGCTTCTCGTTGTCGTGCCATTTTGCGTTTTCGATTATGTGATAGGTCCAGAGCCTGTTCTCTCCCTCGTTCACCGCGGGCGTGCCAGGATCGTCAGCCTCCTCCCAGGTCCCAACTTCCCAACTTGCCGCGATGCAAGGTGCAGGGTTCAGGTCCTCATCGTAGGTCGTCAACCTGTCATATATCAGGTTGAAAACAACGTACTCGGAATCCTCGTACGCCATGAAGGGGTTCAGCGTGGCGACACCCTGTAGCATGCCAATTCGCAGGGTGACAGGATCATCGGCTTCGACAAGTCCGGCAAGAGGCGCCAGGACACCCTGTGAGACGAGCACGATTCCGATTCCAGCAACTATGCCCAACACTGCCTTTCGAGAAGCTTGCGCTCTCACTCAACTTACCCCCTTTAGGCTGCACAACCTGCTGTGGCATCAGCGGACCGAGCAGGTCAAGGACACTGTAATGGCCGAGACAGTATATATGTTCTGATGCCCCCATGGAGGCCAGGGGAGCGACGCGCTCGAAGCCAATCGGGTGGAGAAGGTTTCGTGCAAACGCAAGTCCCATCGCTCCGCTGCATTTCATCGTTCATGGATACTCAGTGCAGAGTGAGTGATTGCCGATGCAGACGGCGCTCAGTGTCTGGAACTCGTCAATGATATATAGCATTCTGAGTATTACGAGCGGGACGCTGGACCAGAGCCAGCCGTCTCAGAGGGGAGTTGAGGGAGCGGGAGCTCGGATACGATGCGGGCAAGAACCATTCTTGTCAGGAAACTGGTCAGTTTGCTCGTCACTCTACTGGCAGTCTGGACCGTCGATTTCCTGCTTTTCCACATGTTGCCCGGCGACCCTGTGTACGCACTCGTGGGAAGCCGGATTCCGGCTGACATGATCGAGCCCCTCAAACACCGACTTGGGCTGGACAGACCGCTGTACGAGCAGTACTTCATCTCACTTGATGCCGTCCTTCATGGCGAGCTTGGCTACTCGTGGTTCTACAAGAAGGACGTTCTCGACGTTGTGCTCGAGCGTTTGAAATACACTCTTCTCCTGGTAGGCGTCGGGACGTTCATCACCGTTCTCGTCGGCGTGTATCTGGGCATAGTCGCTGGCTCAAGAAGAGGCGAGAAGCTCGATATAGCGATAGTGGGAAGCTCGATCGCGTTCTACGCCATGCCTGCATTCTGGCTCGCGATGCTGCTCCTCATGATCCTCTCGGGGGAATTGGACTTGTTTCCAATCAGCGGCTTCGAGACCATTGGGGCGACCCATGATTCTTTCCTAGAGGAGATCGAGGACAAGCTATGGCACATGGCCCTGCCCCTCCTGACGTTCGTGCTTGTCAGCATGTCAGAATTCGTGCTCATGATGAGGAACTCGCTCGTCGACGTCCTGACGGAGGACTACATCACAACCGCCCGAGCGAAGGGCATAACACCGTCTCGCATAATCCGCCAGCACGCAGTTCCGAACGCCCTCATCCCGACGGTCGCCACGACCGCAATGTTCATCGGTTGGGTCGTCACGGGCGCGATCATGATTGAAGTCGTCTTCTCGTGGCCAGGGATTGGCACCCTCACCTTTAAGGCCCTCGAACAACGGGACTTCCCCGTTCTGCAGGGCATCTTTCTGTTCGTCACCCTGACAATGCTCATCGCCAACTTCATCGCCGATATCATCTACACGTACATCGACCCGAGGGTGAGGATTTGATGCGAGGGCCCACGACCGCCCCCGGAAAGGAAGGCGCGGCCACCAGAATCGGGATGTGGCGGGCAGGCTCAAACGTGAGGCGGGAGAAAATACGCCTCATGGCCAAAAGGACGAGGAGGGTTTGGAGGACATTCCGGAAGAACCTGCTGGGTATGATCGGGCTGACCATGCTTGTCATATTCATTACGATGGCAGTGATCGCCGTCCCGCTGTACACACTTGGGCTGATACAGGACCCGAACAACTTCACCGAATCCTCGGACCCAACGCGAGCCCTTGAGTCGCCCTCGATCGACCACTTGCTGGGCACTGATAACCTTGGAAGGGACGTCCTGAGCGAGATCTTCTACGGTTCCAGGAACTCCCTGATAGTAGGGTTCTCGGCCGCGGTGCTCACTATCGTCCTCGGAGCTGGCGTCGGCTTGTTCGCAGGAGCATACGGAAAGGGAGTCGACGAGTTCCTCATGCGCACGACGGATCTGTTCCTGGTCATCCCTTGGCTACCTCTCGCGATCATCCTGGCATCGTTTCTTCCCCCGCTCCACCAGCCATCAATAACGAAGATCATCATCGTCATAGGGATAACCAGCTGGCCAGCGACTGCGAGGATTGTCCGATCGCAGGTGCTGTCCATCAAGGAGAGGGCATTCATAGAGCGAGCATACGCAGTGGGCGCGAGCAGGGCGCACATCATCCGCGCGCATCTCCTTCCGAATGTGTTCCCGCTCGTGTTCGCCAACGCGATACTCAGCGTCTCCTACGCGATCCTATCTGAGGCGTTCCTGGCGTTCTTCGGCATAAGCGACCCGACGAAGATCACGTGGGGCCTTATGCTGTACAATGCGTTCCACTTCGGCGGGTTCGCGAACAGGGCGTACTGGTTCGTGTTGCCTCCAGGAATATGCATCATCCTTGTGGTCCTGGCGTTCACGTTCGTCAGCTACGCATTGGACGACATTCTCAACCCGAAACTGCGCAAGAGATGAGGCATCTCACTTCCTGCGCCTCTCTGCCTCGGCGACCATCTGTTCCAGTCGTTTCTGGACGTCCCGCACCAAGGGAGATTTCAATGGTCGTCTCGTCAGCTCCTCCGCTCGGTCAGCTGCGCGCGCCAGTATCCCCATTGGTCCCTCACTCATCCAGGTCTCAGTCCGTTCCCTTTGCCCCAGGCTGGGCAGCCAGAGCTCAGATCTGAATCTCGAGAGGGTCTCCCTGTGTCCCAGGAACATGCCCCCGGGACCGACTTCCTTCAGTGAATCGAGGCCCAGCGATGACGGCGAAGAGTCAATCCCCCTCAGCATTCGCATGACGAAGGCCCACATCTCGATGTCTATGACCGCCTCCGCCATCGAGAGGACCTTGGCGTCGTCAAGCCCGCCGATGCCTGTTATGATGTCCGTGCCGACGAGGGCGGAAGGTATCATCGTGGCAATCTTTTCGTAGCTCGCCTGGATGCCAGGCATCTTCGCGCTAGTTCCGAAGCCACCCTCCATGCTCGGCAGTCCGATGTGCTTCGCCACCTGGGCTCCGGCCGCATTGCCCAGGGCGTTCTCAGGAGATCCGGAGGCCCACACGCCAGTCCGCATGTCCACAGGCCCAGTGAGTATGCTGGAGAAGACCGGAGCGCCCTTCCTCGCCAGCTGCGAGATGGTCACGCCTCCGAGAACCTCTGCATGACCCTGGACGATGGAACCCGCCAGGGTGATAGGTGCGGAGCCTCCCGACATAGGCATCGACATGTAGACCACCGGGATTCCGGCTCTGGCGAACTCCATGGCAGCTTCTATTGAATCCCCCTCAAACTGGAGCGGCGCGACCGGGCACTGGACTGCGGAGAAAATGGGGCGTTTCGCCAGGGACTTCTCGCCTCCGACGACCTCGCTCGCGGCTCCAATGAGGAGTCTTGCCATCGGCGCCCCGAGTGCCTCATGTTGCACATGCTTCCCGGTGTTCTCGAGAGAGGTCACGAACGCGCGGAACAGCTGCGCGTGGGGGGCCGTGTCCTGCGGGGTGACGCAGGGCCAGAAGAAGTCGAGATGCTCGAGGGAATCGGCGAGCCTCGCGAACCTGATGAGGTCATCGTTGACAGATTTCCTCCGCTCGAAGGTCGAGTCGTCCATGATTTCGATCGCAAAGCCGTCCGTGCAGATGGCAGGTCTGTCCCTTGCGGGGACATCGATATCCCTCGAGCCGTCCCTGGAGGCCAGCACGAACTCCTTGGGGCAGGATCGGACGGCCTCGCTTGCTACGTGCTCGGGTATCTTGGATATCCTGGTCCTTTGGTCGACCTAGCAACCTGCGGCCCTGAGCAGGTTCTGGGCCAGGTCGCTGTTCACTTTGAGGCCGACCGTGGAGAGCACCGAGAGCGAAGCCTCGTGAATGCGTCGGGCCTCGTCCTTCTCCAGCACGGAGAACCGACCTTTGCCCATGGAAGAACCACCCTGGCTCAGTGCGGGATCTTCTCCTCGCCTTCCTTGATTATCCTCGCGAACTCCTTCTTGACGTCGTCCGGCAGCGGGGCCGCCCTGTGCATCTTGATGATTTCCTTGGCCTTTGCCCGCGCGTGGTCAACCGCCGACTTCGAGCCCGAAGCCTTCCAAACCTGGTATGGCGACCCGTCGGTTACCATCGGCTGCCACATCTCCTTGAAGTGGTCGACTGTGTGCTTCTGCCCGAGGAAGTGTCCCTCATGGCCCACCTTCGAGATGACGTCCATCGCCATTGACTCGTCCGTGATCGGGAAGCTCTTCAGCATGTCGGCCATCATCGTGTAGATCTCATAGTCTATGAGGAGCTGCTCATAGGACAGCACCGTCCAGTTCTCGAGCAGGCCTGGACCAGAGGTGATGTCGGTCCCTGACAGGTAGTACATGAATGCCGACAGGACCTTCTCGTACGCCGCCTGCGCGTCGGGCACCTTGGAACAGGTTCCCCAGCCGCCGACGAATATCGGTATCTTGTAGTATCGGGCCATCTGCACATGGGCTGCTCTGACCATGTTCGCTGCAGGGAAGAGTCCCTCGAATATTCCCGTTTGGACGTCCATTGCCATCGGTTCCGTGCTGTAGCATACTGGCGATCCTGGGGCGGCCAGCTGGCAGACAGTCGTGAGCGCCAGCACCTGGGCGTTCCCTACGAGGACCGCTCCCGCGACTGTCATCGGGGACGTGGCGCCTACCAACGGCATCGTCATCATCATCGGGGGACAGCCGGCCCTGACGAACTCTATCGCGGCGTCAGTAGTCATCCCGAGGACCATGGGAGAACTGGTGCACGCGACGGCCGACACGAGCGGGCGCTTCTTGAGCTCCTCCCAGCCCCCCGCGACCGCGGCGGCCATCTTCAGCTCGTAATGCGCCTCCTCCTTCATGTAGGTCGCGCCGCTGATGATGTGCTTCTCGCAGTTGTTGAAGGCCGCGTCGAACTCGTGAAGCGTATGCGCGTGCTTCGGGACGTCGAGCGGCGTGACGAGAGGATAGTACATGTTCATCATCTCGAGGTAGTCCACCACCCTCGCGGATTCCGCAACGTCGTTCTTGACAGAGTCGCGCCTCACGCCAGTCTCGAGGTCTATCGTCGCCAGCCCCGTTCCGTCGGTGCATATGTAGCAGTGCTTCCCGTCCAGGACGAAGTCGTTCTTCGGGTTGCGGGCGCAGAGCCTGACCGGCCTCTTGCACCGCCTGACCGACTCCATGACCAAGTGTGAGGGGATCTTCGCGACCTTCGTGTCCAGGTTGACATCCGCGCCAGCTTCCTTGAGCAGGCGGAGCGCCTCCTCGCTGAATACCTTGATGCCCATCGACTCGAGCAGGTTCAGGGAGTTGATGTGTATGCTCTCAGCGCCCTCAGCGGACATGACCTCGAGCGGCCTCATCGCGTACAGGCCATGGCCCATCTGTCTAGCCATGGGCTCACCTGCCTTTCTCGGCTAGCTGTCTCGCCGTCGTGACGGCGGTCATCGCGTCCGAGGCGTAGATCGCGCCTATCTCCTTCGCCCACGACTCCGTCACAGCCGCGCCGCCCACCATGAAGTGCGCCTTGTTTCCCGAGGACCGGAGTGCGTCGATTACTTCCTTCTGGACCTCGACGGTTGTGGTCATGAGCGACGAGGCGCCGACGATCTGCGCGTCCTTCTCCTTTGCCGTGCCGACGAAGCTGTCAGTGGGGGCATCCTTGCCGATGTCGTGCACCTCGAACCCGCCGGCCTCCAGCATGATCCTCACGAGGTTCTTGCCTATGTCGTGGATGTCTCCCGCGACGGTCCCGAGGACCACCTGGGCGAGGACGTTCCTCTTCTCCTTGCTCTTCTTGAGCTCGGGCTCGAGGACCTTGATCGCACCGTTCATTATCTCCGCGGCGTAGATGAGCTCCACCACGAACATCTCCTTCTTGGCGAACTTCTCGCCGACCTCGCGGATGCCCTTCGCGAGGCCTTTCTCGATCGCCTCGACCGGGCTTATGCCAGCGGTCAGAGCCTTCTTCGCGGCCTCCACTGCGGCCTCCTGCTGCAGGTTCTTCACGCTGCTCTCCAGCTCGTTCAGAATTGCTTGCTTGTCATCTGCCATATTCTTCCCCACTCTTGTCCCTTCATCATTTCCTTGATTTCAAGCCACCGCGTGGCTCACCTCGGTATCTTCCGCTCGCCCTCCTTGATGATTCCCTGGAGGTCATCCTGGACCGCCTTCGACAAGGGTTCCACCTTGTGCGACTTGAGGATGTCCGCGACCTTCTCTGAGGCGCTCTTGACGACCGTCTTCGAACCGTCCTTCGCCCATGCCTGGTATGGCCTCGGATCGCTCAGCGCGGGCATCCAGAGCTCCTTGAAATGGTTTATTGTGTGCTTCTGCCCGAGGAAGTGCCCCTCGTGGCCGACCTTGATGCTGACATCGTTGGCGATGGTTTCATCGGATATCTCGATTCCCTTCAGAGTCTCAAGCATCATTGTGTATATCTCGTGGTCTATCACGACCTGCTCGTAGGACAGAATCGTGTAGTTCTCGAGCAGGCCGGGCCCGGAGTTGATATCCGCTCCCGCGAGGACCATGCTGTATCCCATGATGGACTTCTCGTACGCCGCCTGCTCGTCCGGCACCTTCGAGCAGGAGCCCCAGCCACCGACGAATATCGGGAGCCTGTAGTGCTTCGACATCTGAATGTGCGCCAATGTCACCATGGTTGCGGAGGGGAACGCTGCTGCGAACAGGCCGCTCAGGGGCTCCATCGCCATCGGGACGGACGAGAATATCACGGGCGCGCCGGGAGCGTCGAGCTCGAGGACCGTCAAGAGCGCGAGGACCTGTGCGTTGCCGAGGACAATCGGACCAGCGATCGTCACGGGCGAGCTCGCGCCCACCAGTGGCATGGTCATAACGATGGGAGGCACCCCCGCCCTGGCGAACTCTATCGCGGCGTCGGTCGTGAGCCCGAGCACCAGCGGGGAAGAAGTGCACACGACCGCGGAGAGGACTGGCCGTCGCCTGAGCTCTTCCTCGCCACCAGCAACGGCTTGCGCCATCTTGATCGCGTGGACCGCCTCCTCCTGCATGTAGGTGGTGCCGCTGGTGATGTGCTTCTCGCAGTTGTTGAACGCGGCGTCGAGTTCGTGCAGCACATGGGAGTGCTTGGGGACATCGAGAGGCGTGACAAGAGGGTAGTATATGTTCAAGTATTCCAAGTAGTCTGCCAGCCTCGCGCTGTCCTCCACGTCCTTCTTCGTGGAGTTCCTCCGCTCGCCTGACACAGAATCAAGTACTCCGATGCCACTGCCATCTGTGCACAAGTGTATGTGATCGTCGTCGAGCGTGAAGTCGTACTTCGGGTTCCGGGCGCAGAGCCTGACAGGTCTCCTGCACCTGTCCAACGCCTCATGGACGAGATGGGACGGTATCCTCGCCACGCCGGCCTTGAGATCGACATCGGCCCCTGCGTCGGCCAATATCCTCAACGCCCGCTCGCTGTATACCCTGACGCCCATCCGGTCGAGGATGTCTAGCGAGGAGACATGGACGCGTTCTACATCCTCTGGCGACAAAATCTGGAGGGGCTTGATTCTGAAAGCCCCCCTGCTCATCGGTCTGTTAGACACCGCGTGGACCTCCGAAGTCCGGGCACCAGTCATCATCGAGAGAAAGCGGATGCGGGCTTGCCGAAGAAGGAAGCGAAGCCCTCGGTGTCCCCCCGACCCTCACGCGAGATTGACTGGCAGCTCCGGAGGTGAACGTGCATTTTTCGTATTTAACGGCATCGAACTCTCGGTCCGGAGCAGGGTGGAGACGACCGTCCGTCTGTAATCTGCCAAGGTATTAATCGGACGTGCTCATACACTGCATCGGAGGACTGAGATGAAGACCAGAACCATGATCTTCTCGCAGGACTGGACGAAGCTTAACGACCGTGTCTTCGCCACGATCAGGGTCCACAGGGGCGGAGACCTGAAGTACGTCCCGGACGAGAGAATCGAGATAGTGAGCCCGCGAAGGAGGTTCCCAGGGAGAGTCCTGCTCGCGTGCACCACGAAGATGAAGGACATCCCCCTGGCGTTCCTGGAGTACGATCTCGAGGCGACTCCTGGCGAGACGCGCGCGGACTTGATCAACAAGCTCGGGAAGCTCTACAAGCTTTCGGAGAGGCCGAGCGAAAACGATACGGTCACGATATACACTTTGCTCCGCGAGTGATCGCAGGAGCGAGCAAGGTCGAATTGTACAAATAGCTCGTCCGTGCTCGCCTCACACAGTATTCGGCGCTGGTCCCGGGGGTTCCCAATTGGAGATCGACCTTCACATCCACTCGATGTTTTCCAACGATTCGCGATCGAGGCCAGAGGCAATCGTGAGAAAGGCAGCGGAGGTCGGCCTCGGAGCGATCGCCGTCACGGACCACAATTCCTGGAGGGGGGCAAGAACAGTCGCTAGTATCGCCCCCCGCTCGCTGATCGTGATTCCAGGGGCCGAAATCAAGACGGACAAGGGTGACATCCTCGCGTTGTTCGTCAACGATGAGATCGAGACGCGCAACTGGGCGAGTGCTGTGGAGG
>Ga0315314_1003240_pt1 | contig 12862 bp, 6 predicted proteins | sample TDP9_MG_FD_203631 | JGI IMG/M metagenome (GOLD analysis project Ga0315314, IMG submission 203631) | Freshwater sediment microbial communities from Lake Towuti, South Sulawesi, Indonesia - TDP9 | ecosystem: Environmental > Aquatic > Freshwater > Lake > Sediment | place: Indonesia: South Sulawesi...
GAAAGAAAATTCTTGGGGATGATCATAGAATCGTTCATGCTTGGTGGAAATTATTGGAAAAAGGGAAGACTTTGAAAAGTGAACAATTTGCTAAGTTTTCCTTAACTGAACAGAGAAAGATAATTTTTGATCTTCATAATAAAATAGTTGCAGCTTTTAAAATTCTAACCTGGGAACATGATTCTCCACTAGAAAGTAAAGCTTCTCTTTCCTTGTCCTTGGAATCTTTGCAAGAATTTCCAGTACCAGGAGCAATAAATGCTTGGATTGAAATGGAAGAGACAGATTTTAAGTTCCACCAAATAAAAGGACGAATGCTTCTAAACGATGGTAAATTACAAGGAGTTTGGAGATTATCTCCTTCTGCAGAAATAAGACTCCTAACATTAATAGAAGAACCAGGAGCAAGACAAATTAGAGCTATTAAAGTTTGGTTGTTAGAAGGAGACATTCTTGACATTTTAGATCTAATTTAGGTGATCCTTCTTGAGAACATTAAGGTGGGCAACTGATGAACAATTTATATGGACTTTTCCAGATCCAAATCAGGTGACTCCAGAATTCAGTAATATTGAAATCTTTGGAACTGGAGAAAATGCAGAATTAAGACTTAAGCCTAAAAGTGAAGGTTCTGAAGATATTACATTTGAAAATCCTTCCCAATATATTTTTGATCCAACCAAAATAGAAATTATTAATGGAAAAGCTAAATTAAAAGCTTCTGGAACAGTACAAGATTTCACGTTTGATAATCAAGCCGAATATTCTTTTGATCCAGCGAAAATTCAAATCTCTGCATCAAAAGCAAAATTGGTTGGAGCTCCCATAGTTCCATATGCTTGGTGGCACTTAAATGAGATTAGTGGTTCAACTGCTTCTGATAGTTCTGGTAACGGAAGAAATGGAATACTTGTAAATATGGAAGATGTTGATTGGATTTCTGGGAAATTAAATAATTGTTTGAGATTTGATGGTGTTAATGAATATATAAACTTTGGGAATATTGCTTCTTTTGAACGAACTCAACCGTTTAGTTTTGAATGTTGGTTTAAGACTTCTCAAGTCTCTCGATTTATAGCTTCAAAAGATACTGGAACAAGAGGATGGGGTATTTACTTAGCAGGAGCAGGAGAAGTTGCTTTTCAACTTCGGAATGAGAATGGGACGGCTATTAATGTAAAAACAACTACAACTGGTTTTAATAATAACGTATGGAGACATCTAACTATTTCTTATGATGGTTCTGGTCTAGCTTCTGGAGTTTCAATTTTTATTGATGGAATTCTACAAGCTAAAACAGTTATTTCAGATAATTTAAATGCAACTATTATTAATTCTCAATTTTTCCAAGTTAGTGGAAGAACTGGAACTAGCTATTGTTGGAATGGTGATATTGATGAAATTGTAATTTATGATTTTGGAGTTTCTCCTTCTCTTGTTACTTTTAGATATAACTCTGGTCTTGGAATAGAATCTATCCCAGGAACCTATCCTACAAACAATCCAAGTATTATGAACAACAATGGTTATATATTTGCTTCACCTCTAAATGTTTTTCAGGAAACTGCTACTATCCCATCGTTAACTGGAATAAAGTATCATCTTTCTTATGATAATGGTAATACATGGAAATATTGGGATGGATCTGGATGGGTTAATACTAATGGTACTTATGATCAAGCTAATATTGCGTCTGTGATTAACGCTAACATTGGATCTCTTGCTGGGTCTGGGACTTTTAAGTTTAGAGCTCTTCTTCATTCTGATATTGGAGATTCCACTCCTGAATTAGACAATATTAGGATAACATCATTCACATATCCAATTGGAAGTTTTGAAATAGAGGCGAACTTCGATATTCAACCTACTTTAGTTACTGATTGGAAATCAGTAACTGCGACAGTAATTAAACCATCTGGAACTGATCTTAAATATAAATATTCCATAAATTCTGGTTTAATTTGGAATCCTTCATGGTTAACTCTGCTTGAATTAGAATCTGATCTTCTTTCAATTATCTGTAGAAAAGATGGGACAGATAAACTTAGAGTAAAGTTTCTTTTATCCACAACGGATAATATTAAAACACCTGAAATTGATAATCTGAATCTGAAATATGGAAGAGGATATGAAAATCTTGGATATTATGGTTCAACAAGGGTATGGCTTCGAGCCTTTTATCATCAAATTATTAAGGATGTTAAAATTCCAGAAGGAACCTCACTTAAGATTTATGCTAGAGTAATTGATAATGTTCTTGAAGGATTAAAAATCAATACTCCGTTTGGCTTAGGAGCTCAATATTCATGGATAGAAATTACAGAGAACTGGTTTGGAAAAACAGGAAACTTTTTCCAATTTCTAGTTATCATGACTTCAAATAATCCATCAGAGACTCCGAGATTGAAAAAGCTGGAGGTTAAATTTTATTGTTCAGAAAGTTTGATCTCACAATCAGAAGCTTGGAGGAATTTATTCATAGAACCATATCAAGGAAAAGATTCTTAAATTGGTGAAACTATAATGAATAGAGAGGATAATTTCATGTCAAGTGTTGCTGATAAAGAAAAATTCTTGGTAAAACTTAAAATAGATCCCAAATTAATTGAACGAAAAGATTTGGAATTTATAGATGATATATTTATTAAAGATCTTTCAGATAAAGAACTAACTGACTTAGATGAACGGTTACATGAGATTTATTCTGAAATTGGTAAAGTTACAGAACCATTACATAATGCTCATATTTTTGTTTGGAAAGAAATGATACGGAGAAATATTCCTCATGAGATTGAAGATAAATTAACTGATGAAACTGCTCTTGAAGTAATAGAATATCCAACTCCAAGAGGATTTGCATCAAAAGGTCAACTAGAGGAAGAGACTAATCCTGGTCAAGGAGCAATAAAACTAGAAGATGCTTTGAAAGCTTTTCCTGAACAAATAATAATTTATGATGATCCAGCACATGTTCATTTAGTTGGAAGAATAGTTAACACTGGAATTAGTCCAGAAGGACATGATATAGATATTTTATTCAAACAAGCATATAGAGATGATAGAACAATTAAAGAATTCCTCAAAGCTGTAAGAAGAAATAATCCAGAATTAGCAGATAGATTACATTTTGTATTTGATCCTCATGGTCCACAAGTTGGATATTCAATTCCAGTTTTTAGATTGAGCTATTCAAAGCTGCAAGGAACAGAATTAGTAAAGCATTCGCCTTGGGAATATTTGAAATCTTCAGTTAAAGTTGGAACTCCAGTTAGATTACTGAAAGCTCAAACTGGTTTCAAGAAATTTGAATTCTTTGATCCAAAAGATTTGTGGTATCTTTGGGCAGCTGAAAGGATAGAAAAAGGAATAGTTCTCCAAAAGAAGTATGATGGAATGAGATTCCAAATACATAAGAAAGGAGATAAGATTTGGATAATCACTGAAGACAGACTAAGAGATAGAGCAGATATCTTTAAGAAATCAGTCCAAGAAATGTTAGAGAATATCAAAGAAGATGGATTTATCTTAGATGCTGAAATGGTAGAATATGATTGTAAAGGAAAGAAAGTACTAGATAAAGAAGAAGTGTGTGAAGCTTTACCTCGTGAAGAAATGATTCCTTGGGTGACAGTAACTAAGAAAGTGCTAGATGATGAAAATATAGTATTCCACATTCATGATTGTTTAGCCTACAAGTTTGAAGATGTTACTCAAAAAGGATATCAAGAGAGGTTAGAGTTAGCTAAAGAAGTATTGGGCAAAAAGAAGCTAGAACATTGGAGAATTGTTTCTTCCTTCCTTGTTAAATCCAAAGCAGAATTTGATCCAACCCTTTCTAAAGTGAGAAGGCTTCCAGGATCTGAAGGATCTATGTTGAAAGTAGCAGATTCTATTTATAAGCTTACTGGAAGAACATCTGAATGGGCTAAGATAAAGAACGTTAAGGAAATAGATGTGATGGTTTGGGAAAGGATTCCTAAAATAAATAAGAAGACTGGAAAACCTATGCCTGGTCAATGGACTTATACTGCTGTTTTCCAAATTCCATGCAGTATGAAAGATAAAGTTATACAGAAGAATTGGATTGAATGGCAAGGAAAATGTTATTTCCTTATTGGAGAAACTTATTCTACTAGTGAAAAATGTGAAAAAGGAGACATTATTACAGTTAAGCCGATCAGAGTAGCAGAATTTGAAAAAGATGGAAAACTATTCTGGACATGGATGTTTCCTTGGTTTAGTAATAAACATCCAGCTAAAAAAGAACCAGATACTTTAGATACTGTAAGGAAATTAGTAGAAATTGGAACAAAACCTCTAACTCAGTTATCAGATGAAATTATAATTCTTAAAGTTTGCCCATTCTGGGTTGATGATAGAATTTGTCCGTTGAAGAATAGATTTGCTCATCCAATGGATAATTTAACTAGAAAGAGAATGATTCTAAGATTTCCAGTTGCTTGTCCATTTGCAGATTTCTTTAAATGTCGTTTTGTTAAACCTTATTATTATGGTTTGAAAGAAGATTCTGGTGAGAAAAGTGAGGATAACTAATGAAATGATTGATCCACAATTCTATGCAGAGTTAGGGATCTTACCTCAAATATTAGCAAAAGATGAAGTGGGTAAAGGTTCTATTTCACAATATATGGAATATCCAACTTCAGGAAGTGATAGAAGATTTGTTATGCAACATCATTGGAGAGGAAGATCATTATCCAAGCATGAACCTATTATAATAAGAAGAGATAATATTATTGAAATAGTTCCAATTTCTTGGTTCTTTAAGGAAACTGAAAGGAATGACCAAATTAAAGTAGAAAATGTCGAAGTTCTAACTTCAGAAGGATTCCAACTAGTTGCATATGCTATCAGACATAGACTGGAAGGAACAAAAAGACTAAGAATTCATACAAATAGAGGAATTGTTGAAATAACAGAGGATCATTCTCTCTTTAAAGATGGTTTACCGATAAAAGGTAATGAGCTAAAGATTAATGATGTAATTGACACCATTCAACTCCCCAAGATTGAGGTGGGTCATACAAAGATTGACAATGATCTAGCTTGGTTACTTGGACTTTTCTTAGCTGAAGGAAATAAGCATAGAAATCATGCAAAAATAACACAAAAAGATTGGAATGTTATTGACAGAATAAAGAAAATAGCTGACAAATATGGACTTGAATGGCATTTTGCAGAGGATGGCATTGAAATTCAATGGCTTCCATTCTTTGATAAATGCTTCATTCCTGCTCATTGCCAAGATAGGAACTATAGACCTTCTTATTGGAAAACTTTACCTTCTTTTATCTGGTCATGGGATTTAGATGGTAGAAAATCATTATTGGAAGGCTTTATTCTTGGAGATGGTTTACATTCTAGACTAAAACCAGATTTTGCTACAACATCCAAGTGTTTAGCTCTTGGAATCATGTTATTAATTAAAAGTATACAAGAAACGGACTTCTATACTTATTTGCAAGAACTTCCTTCACCAAGTGGAAATTTTAGTAAAGTCTATCGAATAACTTGTGTCTCAAATTCTCATTCAAGATCAAAAAGACCTGGTACAATCACTAAGATAGAGCAAATATCTTCCTTAAATCCAGACATTTATGTATATGATATTGAGACAAAGACTCATGATTTCCTGGGTGGTCTAGGTAGACTTAGAGCTCATAATAGTGTCCATATAGATTTCAGAATGGAAATGAATGATCATCTTGTTGGTTGGTCTATTCTTGACAATCCTCCAGGAACTCCAGAAGTACAAACATTAGAAGAGGCAAGAGCTGAGCTAAAGAAGTTGGATTGGAAATTCCAATGGAAGAATCAAAATGTTGGATTAAGAGCAGAAACCAAATGTAAATCTGAGTTTTGTGATGAATGGAAATACGATTTAATCAAATGTGAGAATGATATAATCTATGTTAAAGAACGATCTTTTGAATCTTTGTCTGAATTAGAACAACTTGCAAGACAGCCAAAAGAATGGATGGGAGTACAAGGAGTAGTCAAACCTGGAGAAGTTGGAGCTACTAAAGAGAAAGAAGGAGTATTATTAATCGTAGAGAAAGGTCATTTCTGGGAAGGAGCTCAAAAGCCATATTTCCATGAATACTTTATCAAGACAGATTTAGGTAACCTTTTTCCAAAAGGAAAATGGATTAGGATTATTGTTAGAGGGGTAAGAGTAGCTAAGATAGATCCAGAGACTAAGAAACCTAAACCAGGACAATATGAAATGTTATGGAGAACAATGATTCCTTCTGATCAAGTTGCCTATGCTTTGAAAAGAGGAATTAAGAAAGGATGGAAACCACCAAAAGGAGTTATTCCAATTCCTCCAGACCAAAGAACTGGAGAATTATGGGATGCTTGGCAAAAGTTTATGGAAGGAAAGAAAGAAACTAAAACAGAAGAATTAGTGGCTGGAAAGTTTACTCTTCACATGAATTCTTACATGGGTCAAATAGTAGTAAGAGCAGTTCCTCATATCGAATATTATCTAAGATTACAATTTGGTGGAAAGGTTAGAAGTTGGTTCTTAGATGGAAATCCAATTAGAAGAGCAGAAATGGCAGCTTTATATGAAGGAAAAGTTAATCCTAAATGGATGACTTTTGAAGGAGCATTAAAACCAGGTGAACCATATAATCCAACTAAGACACTGAAAGCTCAAATGGTTATTATTGATTCTGGAAATGTTCAAATTGATGAATTTATGGAAGAAGGTAAAGTACTTCTTAAACTAAAGATGAATGGTAAACAACTTAAAGGAAATTGGCTACTTGAACAAGAAGAGGAAGGAGCAGATATTTTCATCTTTAAGAAAGCTGAAGAGAAAGAAGAATTGATAGCAGGAGAATTTGTCTTACACAGACATTATTGGGATAAGAAAGAACATTGGGATATCAGAATTAAGGTTTCTGAAGAACCTAAGAACTTAATTGAATGGAATCTTTGGAAGAATCCTCTTGAAGCTCAAATTGAAGAACCAATTCCAGCAGTAGTTAAAACTTGTGATAAACCACTAGAATGGTTTATTAAAGAAGGAAAAGGTGTTCCAAGAAAAGTATATGATGTTCAAACTTATGTTGATGTTTTAGATACTGGAAAGATTAATTTAATAGAATATGGTGAAGGATTCATGAGTATGGAATTTGGAGGAAATCTTCTAAGAGGTTACTGGGTTCTGAAGAAGGATCCAGAAGGAAAGTGGTTTTTCGTGAAGTCGAAGCTTCCAGAACCTCATCAATTAGGAACTGTATTTGGAAGCCCAACCTTTGATGATCATGTTCTTGATCTAATCGATATTTGGATAAAGAAAGGATTAACAGAAGAATCTCTCAAAGAACTACAAGAAAGTAGATTATATAAAGATGTGATTGTTGAGCAAAATGATCTCTTTGAGAAATTTGCTTTAGAAACAGCTTCGAGAGGAATTAAACTACCTCATATCAGATTGAATCCAAATTGGTGGATGGATGAAGCAGCTCAAATGGTTGTTTCTTCACACTTAAAATTCTATCCAGAGCTGGAGAAGAATAGTCCATATCAAATCGAAGATTTAGGAAATGGAAATCCTAGCACAGGTTCTTATTATTCTCCTTTCCTTAGAGAACAAAAACAAGGATGGGATTATTACTGGGTACGACTCTATGATATTAAAAGATTCACAAGATGTGTTGCTAATTGGAAAGAATATCTTCCTGATCTTGCATTACCAGATTTTGTAGAGGATATTCTTGTTTGTTTATATCAAAAACCAGGAACAGTTCATGGAGCAAGAGTTTCTGCAATTAAGATAAAAGGAGCAGATACTGATTTCAACAAAGTTTCAAGTTGGATTAGAGAAAAGAAACTTCATACATGGGCTGGAGAATTGATAAGAAAACCTAGAAAAGAAACTGAGATTTAAGCAAAGTTTTTAAGAAAGGAAATCAATTACTTTAAGTAGGTGGAGAATATTGACATATGATTCGTCTGGAATCTCTGATGAATTACTCTTGCAAATAGAGTCTCTTAAAGAAGAGATAGCAGAGAGAAATAAAACAATTAAAAACCTTCAAGAAGCTAAGATTTCTCCAGTTGAAGGTTCCAGGGAGAAAGAAAAGGAAGACTTAACTGTACCTATTTTTCTTTCTTCAAAAAGACCTTTAATTATTTCTGGAGTTGCTCTAGCAGAAGGGATTTGGAAGAATGTCGTTTATACAGCTGAAGAAATAAAGAAAGCTTCAGAACAGCTTGTAGGAAAACCTTTGAAAGTAGAACATGGTCAAAATGAGCTTTTCCATGATAAAGCTGTTGGTAAAATTATTGAATCAATATTTGATATAGATTTACAAGCCTTAAAGTTTAAGGCAGAAGTAACTGATGAAACTGCACGGAGATTAGTTCTAGATGGTACATTCAAAGCAGTCTCCCTCTCCACCTGGATGGAAAAGATCCCTATTGATGAGAAGGGAACTAAATTCGGATATGCCTTCCACTTTGCTGAATTATCTCTTGTAGAGAATCCAGCTTGTGAGAAGTGCTTTATATTCCATTATGAACAACTTTGTAAGAAAGAGAAAGACTTAAAAGTAAATAAAGGAAATAAAATAGTAGGTGAAAAAGATATGGACGAGCATGATTTGGCTGACATCCTTGAGATCTCTGAAGAGATTGAAGAGGAATTGGAAGAGCTTTCTGAAGAGGAAATAGAGGAACTAGAAAGCAAGCCAGTTATCTTAGCCTGGGTTGAAGAGAATGATCAACTAGAGCTTATTGAATTAGAATCTGAAGAAGCATTAGCAGAACTAAAGAAGACTAAGAAAGTTGTTGGGTATTATTATGGATATCCTTATCTCTATCCGTACTATGGTTATCCATATGGCTATGGTCATACTAAGAAGAAGTATAAATACCCATATGCATACTATCCTTACAAGTATAAGAAATATCCAAAGTATAAAGCAAAGAAATCAGAAGATGCTTTGGATGAAGAAATTCCCATTTGTCTCGCATGGATTGAAGAAGGAGAAGATCTAGTTGCTGTGCCTTTAGAATCTGAAGCTCAACTTGATGAACTAAGAAAAACTAAGAAATATGTTGGATATTACTATGGCTATCCTTACTTGTACCCATATTATGGACAATACTATGCTTACCCATACTATGGAAAGTATAAGTATCCCAAGTCTTATGGTTACAAATATCCATATTACCCATATAGGTACAAGAAATATAAATATCCAGCAAAGAAAACTGAAGCTTCTGAATTTCCTTTCGAAGAAATGGAAGGCAAGATTAAATGCAAAGCTTGTGGAAAAGAATTTGGCGATTGGAAAGAATTTGTAACTCATTGGATGAAAGAACATAGAGAGAAATATGGAGCTTATAAACCAACAGAACAATATCCAGAGAAGAAAGAACTTAGTGAAGATGAAGAAGTTGTCTTTGAATGTCTTGAGAAAAAGCTCAAGATTGTTTTCAATAAGAAAACTAAGAAGTACACAGTCTTTGAGGTTCCAGAAAAACCTGGATTATGGAAAATAGTTAAAGTTTTCGATACTGAAGCTGAAGCTAAGAAATTCATAGAAGGACTTTGTGAACCAGCAGAAAAGCAAGAAGCTTCTTGTCCAGTTTGTGGTGAGAAGTTTGAAAGTATAGAAGATTTCCTTAAACACTGGGAAACAGTCCATAAAGAGAAATATGGAGAATATCAAAAGTATCAACCTAAGAAAGAAGAGAAAGATGGAAATCTTAGCAAAGAAGAGCTTGCTAAGATTAAATGTCCTGCATGTGGAAAGAAGTTTGCTACAGGAGATGATTTGATCAAGCATTGGGTTGATGAACATGAAGCAACTTACGGTCCTTATGGAAAGATTACTAAGATGGAAGACTTTCCAGAAGAGAATGAAGAATTCCAATGCCCTACTTGTGAGAAGAAATTCAAGACTAAGAAAGCTATGATAGCACACTTCAATAAGAATCATGCAGAAGAATATGGTAAATATGGTAAGGAAGAAAAAAATAAAAATAAGGAGGAGATGTCTAAATTGGTTGAGGAAGGAGAAATAACTTCTCAAGAAACTCCGAAAGATCAAAAGCCTGCTCAAACTGTTCAGGCTACTTCTGCTCCTTCAGCTACACCAACTACTCCAGTTGTTCCAGCTGAAGTAAAACCACCAGAAGTAAAAGTACCAGAAACTAAGCCACCAGAGACTAAGCCAGAAGAGGTTAAGCCACCAGAGATTAAACCAGAAATAGCTCCTTTGAAGGTTCCTATAGAATTTGTTGTTCAGAAACCTCCAGAGGTAGTGCCACCAAAAGTGGAAGAGAAACCACCAGAGAAGCCACCAGAGAAACCTCCAGAAACTCCAAAGCTTTCAGAAGCAGAAATAGTGGCTAAGATCAAAGAGAAGTTGCCAAAGGAAGATCAATTTCTTTTGGATGTCATGCTGAAGAGTTTGAAGAAAGAGAAGTGATAAACCTTGTCTAATTCCGAAGGTTCTTTGAAAGAACAAGTGGAAAAGCTGATCAAGGAATTGGGTGAACTTCGAGTAGAGCTTGAAACAGTAAAGCTTGAAAGAGATCTTTGGAAAGAAAAGTTTGTAGATCTCTCAAAGACAAAATCTAGTGAATCTTTGAGTTCAACTGAGACTGAAGAAACTATCCAAAGATCAAGATCTCCAGGAACAGTAATGCCAGAAAATGTTGATATTGACTTAGGAAAAGCTGCTGTATTTATTGCAAAACATCCAGAGCTTCCTTGGAAGAAAGGCAAAGAAGATAGTCCTAGAAAAGAAATAGGTTAAGCTTCCTTCTTTTTTAAAAAGCTTTATTTTCTATTCTTTTTTCTTGTTTCACAACAATCTTTATATAAGTATTTCATCATTTATTCTAATTGTAAATAAAATAAAAATAACTCAAAAAGAGTGATGAAAAATGAAAAGTCTAGAGGAACTAGCTGAGATGAAAGTTTCAGACCTCACCCAAGTATTGCCAAAGATTATTCTGGATGCTGTAGAGACTGCACAAAGAGCAAGACGCTTTGGTCGAGCTCTAGTGAAGATTAATGAGGACCTAGTAGGTCGTCCAGGACGATCTATTCATGTGCCTTGTCGTGGTTCAATAACTGCAACTCATGTTTCTGAAGGCTGTGCAATTCCATCAGCTGCAGAAGTCAAAGCTGCATATAAGACTCAAGAAATCACTCCGACAAAATCGGTTGTGATGGTTAGGATCACTCAAGAAGCTATTGAAGCTACCCAATTTGATCTAGTAAGAGATCACATATTGGAAGCTGGTGAAGCACTAGCTGACCTTGAGGATGTTGACATTATTGAGGCTTTGACATCTAAGACTGCTTTCACTGAAACCCATGCAGCTTCAGCTGCAGAACAAGCTGGAGACTATATCAAGATTGGCAAATGTATTCTCTATGTAACAGCAATTTCTGGCTCAGTTACAGGAGCCTTGACAGTCAAGAATGTAGTGGTATCTGACTGTACAACTTACATCTATGTGAATGAGAACATAGTTGTTGAGAACTTGACAACAGTTGGATTTGAAGCAGCTACAAGAAAATGGGCTTGTGGAACAGATTACTGTTGCTGTGTTGCAGCTACAACCTATGGAACTCTATCATATGAAGATCTAGTTGCAGCTTCTACAAAGATCCGTGCTAACAAATGGACTCCAAACTTCATGCTCATACACCCGAATCAAATGGCTGATTTGATCAAGGACAACAGATTCATTGATACCTCTCGTTATGGTAGCTCTGAGCCAATCCTTACTGGAGAGGTAGGTAAGGTGGCAGGAATGAAGATCCTCACTTCTACCAACATGATTGAAGGAGTTGCCCTGTTGATGGATGCAACTAAGGCAGCTTACTTGGTCATGAAGAGACATGTGGATCTTAAGAGATGGGACAATCCAAGCACTGACTGTGTTGAGCTATACTTCTGGTATGAGTATGGTGTTGGTGTGACACGTCCAGAGGCAATATGCATGGTTGTAGGTGCTGGACAATTTAAGAAATAGAAATCTTAGCTGGTTTGTTTGTATCCAGCTTGTCCTTACTCCTCTTTGTAGGAGAAGGATATTATTCTTTTTTCTTGTTTTTTCTTTAGAAAACTTTTATTAAGAGGAGAGTCTATATTTTATATCAGGTGAAAAGTATTGGCTTATACTACTCCAGCTAAAGTTCGAGATGAAATCCTTGGAGTGGAAGAATCAGATGCTCCAGACTCAGTACTAAATAATTTGATTAACGAAGCAACTAAAATTGTTATTAGAAGACTAACTGTAAGAGTTTTAGATGAAGAACCAGATACAAGTCCAACAGCAGATCCTAAAGAATTTTATTCCCAGAACCAATTTATAGCAGATGTGAATGGAGATAAAATAGTTAATACTACAGATATCCATGCTTACACCTGGACAGATCCTGATGATGAAGATACTAAAGTGGAAGTAGTTGTAGCTTCATTAAATCCATTAACTGGAAGAATTGTTCTAGTTGATGATCCTGGAACTAAGACAGTAACTATTGATTACTCATACTATCTCAATAAAATGGATTGGGATTTGGTTGATTTAGCAGCTGCTTACTATGCAGCTAAGATGTGGGTAGAAAGAGAACTTCTTCTAGTTCCTGCAACCGTTAGGATTGGAAGACTTTCTCTTAGACATCATGAATATTGGAAAGTTCTAGATTCAGAATTTGAAAGAGTGATGCATTTACTTACAAGTTGTCCTATGGACAAAGTATGTTATGAGAAAATGGTTATTGGAACAAGAGCTCCAACATTAAAAGAGAAAATAGAAGCAACAGAAGTAGAAAATAAAGTTTGCATTCCAGAAGATA